>Ga0190274_10000107_pt1 | contig 58562 bp, 47 predicted proteins | sample Popmic531T_FD_133002 | JGI IMG/M metagenome (GOLD analysis project Ga0190274, IMG submission 133002) | Populus adjacent soil microbial communities from riparian zone of Yellowstone River, Montana, USA - 531 T | ecosystem: Environmental > Terrestrial > Soil > Riparian zone | place: USA: Montana...
TATGATTATCCTCCTTGCGGATATTATTGTACTACAGGTACCGCCTCGGCAACAACATCCTATATGAGTAATGTAAATTTCAGTGGAATCAATCGCTCCAGCGGTTGGGATGGTAATGTGTGTACCGGCCAGGCTGCTACAGTTAGAAGGACATTATCCTACAATCTGAGTCTTACTGCCTATAATGCTACGGTATCACAAAAAGTTGTGGCTGCATGGATTGACTGGAATATGGATGGCGTATATGCCAACCCGGGAGAACTTGTAATAGGACCAATTGATATTACTACTGCATCTCCTCCGCAAAGTCCGGTTAATACAGTTTCTGTAACTGTTCCAGCAGGAGCGGTATTGGGCACCACAAAAATGCGTGTGGCAATGGTTATTGGAACTGTTGCTCAAACTTTGCCTTGTAATATTGTACAACTTTCCGATTACGAAGATTACGACATTAACGTGCTTCCGGCTCCAGTGCCGATGGTATATTCAAGCACTATTGTTACTCAAATGAACAGCAATGTGAATGCAGGAAGTACAACCAACGAAGTGCTGAGCATAAATATTAAAACAACAGGACAACTTACTCCACCATCCGCAACACAACTGGTATTAACCACACTTGGAACTACCAACGTAGCAGACATTACCAATGCCCGTATATTCTATACAGGAAGCTCCAACATTTTCAGTTCAGCATCTCAGATGGGTGCTACTATCGCAGTGCCACCTGCTGATCCTACCACCATGGCATTTAACTTTACGAAAGTGCTTTCAGAAGGTGATAATTATTTCTGGATTGCTTATGATGTGGTTGCTACCGCTCCGGGCGGAAACGTTATTGATGCCAAACTTAACAGCACAACTGTTGCAGGTACCACTTATACATTGAATGCAACACCTGCAGGAAGCCGACCAATTATCGCTTCCTTCCCGATGACTTATGTGTCTTCGACAGTGGTTCAGAATTCCAATCCTGTTCCGATCGGTTCAGCTAACAATGACATTATACAAGTACAGGTAGTCACAACAGGTGCTATTTCTCCATTATCAACAACAGCACTTACATTTCGTGTTAACGGAACAACAAATGTAGGTGACATTCAAAATGCACGAATCTATTTTACGGGAGACATTCCGGTTTTTTCGACAGCAGTTCAATTTGGTGCCACGCTTGCCGTACTTCCAGCATTCAATACGGATTTTACTTTCAACGGAAGCGCCACATTATTGCAAGGGACAAATTATTTTTGGTTAACATATGATGTGAAAGGAACTGCAGCCTGTAATCCTGCACAAATAGATGCATTGTGTAACAACGTTACCGTTGCTGCTGTAAATCATGTGCCTGCACCAACTGCCCCTGTCGGGGCACGAGTCATCAACTGTGGAACGGCTTATTTTTCACAATGTACTTGTGATTTCAACAACCCGGCTAACTGGAACACTTTGAGAACAGGCGGAGGTACAGCATTGCCTAACACGGCAGGATTTGCTGTAGCATCAAATAGTTTTTATGTACAGAGCGGACATACCATGACATCCAGTGCCGCGCTTACTGTTTCAGATCTTTACCTGGAACCTGGTAGTTATGTTCTTACAAATTATCTTTTGTCGATCACTAAATTGTATATCGAGTCATTTGCCACGTTTGAACAAACGTATTCTCAAACAAATGGTACCCTCGGAGGAAATTACATCGGCAGCTTCTACATTAAAAAAGATGGAACCTGGAAACATAACAACATCGGATTTTTACCCGGTACCAGTGGAACACAATATTTCGAACCTTATTCGATTCAGTGGTTTCTCGGTGTAGGTGGTGGTACATTCCCGGGAGGCACCAACTGGGGATCTGTAATTCTGGATATTCCTGCAGCTCCAAATCTTATCATCAATGCAAATTCCATCAGTTTTATTCACGGTGATCTTACTATAAGAAGATGGGGTACCGCAAGCAACTATTTATACATTAACATGGATAATCCCATTACAGTTGATGGCGATTTAATTATGACCGGTGGAGTTATTAAAGGGGTGGCGGGTTTCTCTTGTAATGCTGCAGGATGTACCTGCAACCAGGCCGCTAATGCAATTTCAGTAAATGTTGCCGGTAATTTTTATATGTCCGGCGGAGTATGGAATGATTTCAGTTGCGGATCCAATGCTTCTACAGGAATGGCTATGTCGGTTGGTGGTAATGTAACTATCACCGGCGGTGTCATCAATATGAATAACAACATAGGCTCTAAACTGGATCTTATGCCAGTGACTGTTGCCACTACCTGGTCGCAGACAGGCGGAACCGTTACACTTGGAAATACAAACGTGAAAGCCGGAAAAACACTTACACTCATTGGCAATAAAATGGGTGATGTTGCTGCATCACGTCCTATCACTGTTGAAACAGGCGCGAAATTATATGCAAGTAATTTCCCTGTTACAGGAGCCGGTAACTTTACTTTGCAAACCGGTGCATGGCTGGGAATTGGAAGTGCTGCCGGAATCACATCCACCGGAGCTACCGGAAACATACAGGTGTCGGGAACACGTTCATACAATTCCGGAGCTACCTATGAATATTATGAGGGACTAACGCCACAGGCTACAGGAAATTTTGTAACAACTACCACAAGTGGAACCTACCCATCACAGGTAGCTAATCTGATTATTAATAAAACAACACCTGCAAACCTGGTGAATCTTACCAACACTACAGATGTAACATCCACACTTACTCTTACAAGTGGAATCCTGAATACTTCATTGGTTGCTGCAACAGCTCCTTGGGCGCGTATTCCATCAACCGGAACTGTAAGCCCTGTTGGAGGATCAGCAAATAGTTATGTAGATGGTTACATTCGTCGCCAGGGTGCCTCGGCCTTTACTTTCCCTACAGGAAATAACGGAAGATGGAGACGCATCGCCGTGTCTGCGCCAAGTATTTCCACTGAATTGGAAGCGCGATATGTGGCTACTCCTTATGTGAATACTACTACAATGGCACTTGCTCCACTTACAGTTTTAGATCATGTGAGTACGATTGAATTTTGGTATCTGACAAAACCACTTGGTGTGGATGCAGCAACAACTAAAGTGGAATTATTCTGGGAAAATGCTTCGCTAAGCGGAATTTATAAAGGTGATTCACTTGGGGTAGCCCGATGGTCTGGCTCAGCATGGGAAAATGCGAATTGCTATGGAAGTTGTCCTGCAAACTGGACTTCAAACTCAGCACAAAGAACAGTGAACGGAACTCCGTCAGGAACCGGAAGTGGTTCAGTTATTTCAAATACTGTTTCCTTGTACGGTCCATTTACATTTTCTTCAATCGGATTATTCCCATTAAATCCGCTTCCTGTCAGCCTTGTAAAATTTGATTACAATTGCGACAATTCGTCAATCAAACTGAGCTGGACTACAGCTTCAGAATCAAACAATGATTTCTTTACCATTGAAAAAAGCAGGAACGGAATGGAATTCCAGGAGTTGACCCGTGTGAATGGTGCAGGAAATTCAAATAACTATACTAAGTATCATTTCTCTGATTGGAATCCGGATAATGGAATCAGTTATTACAGGTTGTCGCAGACTGATTATGATGGACATTCTGAACAGCTTAACACAATCCCGGTGAAATGTGACAGCAGGCAGGTGTCGGTAATTACCGCATACAACGACAATGCAGGAGCAATTGTCATACTTTCAGATCTGGATTCACCGGAGGATTTAACTGTTTATTTATTTGATGCACTCGGAAAGCAAATTCGTACTGCAGCATATGTTTCAGATAAAGGTGTTTCGACACATATGATGGATATTTCCGGATTAAATTCCGGAATTTACTTATTGAGTATCCGGAGTGCTGAAAAAACAATCACTAAAAAAATAGTGATTCAATAAAAATATTTCCAAAACACACGAAGGCCCTGCAAATTTTAAACTGCAGGGCCTTTTTTCTTTTACAGAAATTTCAATATAGTAACAATGAATAGATTTTTGACTATTTTTAGCTTAGTTAACCGGAATGGTAATTGTATTGCCCCTCTAAACTCATACACCATGAATAAATTAATTTATAAAGCAGCAGTGTGCTTTTTGTCACTTCTGTTTAGTTCCGCAATACATGTTTTCGCAGGTGGTGCACAACCCCTGTGGAGTAAAGGCATGAAAACAAATATTAACTGGCAAAAGGTTACTTCCCTGGGGCAAGTCATTGCTTCCACTGGAAATGGACTTATAGGAGTAAATACTGTTACCGGTGAAGAAGCCTGGGTAATTGAGGAATTGAAAAATTGCCCTGAAAATTCTTACCAACCAATCGCACAAACACCTTTCGTGAGTGTTTCATCAGCTGAAGGAGGTAAAAATATTTATTTCGTGGATCCGGTGGAAGGTAAAATTTTATTCAGTTCTAAGGCTGCAGGAATTGAACAGGTGAGTGATAAATTTTTCCTTTATCAAAACAATAAAATTCTGATTATCGGTACCACTCAGGGTGGAAAAAATACTGAAATGGTAATGGTGGACATGGCCGGTGGTAAAAAATTATGGTCGAAATCAGGTGCGTTTAGTTTTACTACCGGTGCAAAAGATCTTGGTAACAACGAAGTTCTTATAACATCTGCATTCTTTGCTTCCAAACTGAATGCTTCCACAGGAGATGAAATCTGGAAATCTCCAATTGATCCACTGTCATCCGGCATGTCAGCATTATTAGGTTCTCTTGAAGGTTTTGCATCTCAAAAAATGAACAAAGATGAAATTATGGCACAGCTGATCACTATCGAGTCAGTTCCTAATTTATTCATCATTGCTGCTCAAAAGAAAAATGAAGCCACCAAGGTTGATTCCAAGGGAACTAAATCGGTAACTGTTACTTTCAGTTCAGTGTATATGGCTTTCGATATTGTAAGCGGCAAACACAAATGGGCACATGTGGTGGAGTTGAAGAGTCCACTTGGTATCAGTTATCCTTCTGCAAACGGACTTATAGTATGTTCCTCGAGTGATGGTAATATCAACTTGCTGAATTATGCAGATGGAAGTAAAATGCTTGGGAAAAAAGGGAATGGACTTGGTTTGAAAGGGCCTGGCGCAGGAGTGGCTCCTCTCAAAGATGGCAAGTTGCTGGTGGTGAGTGGCAATGGAGGCAGCAGTGCAATCACAATACTGGATCCTCAGTCAGGTCTGTTTGTTTTTGAAAAGCCGGTTAAAATCCGTGGTTCCGTTTCTTATACTGAATTTCTTCCGAAAGGAGTGCTGGTGGGAACTGATGAAGAAGTTAATTTTTATAATACAGCAACAGGATTGTGGTACATGGAAGATGCCCTCGAAGGTGGAGCTGGCCTGATAGCAAGTAACGATGCAAGCGTATATGTTTTCAACACAAAAGACAATTTACTGTATTCCATGGAAGCGAATGGCTCAGAATTGAAAGCACTCAGCACGGTTCCGGTAGAGTTCCAGGGAAAAGAAAAAGCCAAGGCAATTGAAATTACTGCAAATGGTATTTTAATCACCTCAGACCAGAACCTTGCATTGTTTGATACAAAAGGAGCCGTAGTGTTCAATCAATATTATGTGGCACCTACAATTTCTGATTTTAAAAAGGCACTGCTCATTGCATCTGCAGTCAGGGCTGCATATTATACTGCTGCGTTCACAACATACTCTGCAGCATTCGGAGCCACCTCGCAATCGATTCATGTGAAGGATCCGGGTTCAAAAGCAACAAAGGATGTGACAGCAGATATTTCCAGGATTTTTGGAGATGCAGCTGTTACTGGAGCAGGGTATACCGCAACTTATATAAAAATGGCTCAGCAGCGATTCAAGGCAACCACGCAAACGCAGGATTACATGCTGGTGATGACTTCAGAAACCAAGAAGGAAAGTAAATTGCTGCAGGTTAGCAAATCCACCGGAAAGGTGATGAATACAATTCAGCTTGGGAAAGATAAACAGCCAATCTATGATGTAGATCTGGTAGAAGGCAAATTGTATTACATGAAAGAAGGTACAAATATGGAGTGTTACCAGTTTTAACAGTCATTGCAGTACGGACGCCATGCATGGCGTCCGTACTGCGTACTGCGATGATGAATTATGGTTTAATTCCCGCTTCTTCAAGTTTCAGAACTTGTGCCAGTGTTTGCAGCACACGGTCATGATTCTTCACATATGGATTTTCAGTATCCCAAACATATCCGGCAAGTACTGAACAAATTTGCTTTTGAATTTCAAAATTTGGTTTCTTGGCAAAGAAAATATCCTGCAATGATCCATCATACCATCCCATCACATACGATCGGAATGTATTTACGCCCTGCATCATGTGATCGGTGTATTCTTTCTGCCAATCCACTTTTTCACCTTTGAGATGTCTGCATACGAGCTTGGCTGCAGTCTGTGACGATACTGTTGCAAGAGTAACTCCTGATGAAAACACAGGATCAAGAAACTCGGTTACATTTCCGGTGAGCACAAATCCGTTTCCATAAAATGTATTTGATGACATGGACCAGCTTTCGAGGGTCCTTGCGTTGAATATAAACTCACAATTATGAAAACGTGTTTTTAATTCCGGTTCCGATTCAATCAGAGCAAGGAATTGTTCGTGTGTATCTCCCGGAATGGTTTCGAAGAAAGAAATATCACCTACGAAACCAACGGAAGTAATTCCATTTGAAAATGGAATGATCCAGATCCAGGTATCCCTGCGATACAACACAATTGTGATTCGGTTTGGTTCATGAGCAGCTTCCCTGTTCACATCTCTCATGTGAGCAAAAATTGTTTTGCGTGGAGGGAGGTTTGACGGTTTGTCGAGACCGAACAATCTTGGAATTACTCTTCCGTATCCGCTTCCATCAATTATAAATTTCGCTGCAATTTGTTTTTTGTTTCCTGAAGCATCTTCCACAGTTGTGATAGATGTTCCTGAAGCATCAATTTGAATATCGGTAACACCTGTTTCAAATTCAACGGGCACTCCCATTTTTTGAACTTCATCAACCAACACCTGGTCAAATTCAGCACGTGGCACCTGCCAGGTCCATTTCCATCCTTCAGTAAAGGATTCCGAAAAATTAAAATCGCATATACGGCCTTCTTTGACAAACTTAGCACCGAATTTTTCCTGGAAATTTTTCTTTTTCAATGCATCCAGGAATCCCGCTTCTTCAAGTGCTTCCATACATCTTGGAAGGAGGCTTTCTCCGATTACAAAACGTGGAAATTTTACTTTCTCAACTATTTTAACCTTGTATCCCTGCTGGTTCACAATGGAAGCTGCAACAGTTCCTGCAGGACCTGCGCCGATTACTAAAACATCTACTTGTTCGATGGGCATAATGATATTAGTTTGAATCTAAAATTGATGAGTTATAAATTGAAATTCTTTGGTTTGCCGGATTGGTTATTGAATTCCGGCATTGTTGTTTGATTGTAATGAGGCTTGCTTTACGGATGGTTGTAAATGCCTGTATATGCGGCATTCGTTTTTTATTCCAAAATACCGCCGCAAATGTAAGGATTCAGGTGGGAGTTTCAACTGTTTTTAGCCTCTTCAACTGTAGAATTTTTATTAATGGTATGAGAATTAGGTTGCTGATCAGGACTTTCGCTGATCAATTAATTTGTAAATTTTACGTTTCCCCTCTACAATCTGCATTTTCTGGATTTCAGAAATGGTTAAATACTGCAGGTCGGGCACCACTCTGAGCGCAGATTGAAGTCGCTGCCTGATGTTGGCATCGGTTAGCATTGTACCCTGGCGCAATGCAATATTTATTTTCAAATCGTCACTGCCAAAGTCATTGTTTAACAGGTTGATAGTATAATCCTGAATTCCTTCCATGCTGTTCAGGATATTGAAAATGGATTGAGGATAGATGGTCGTTCCTTTGTATTTGATCATCTGTTGTTTCCTGCCGGCAATCGGACTGATCCGCGCGGTGGTTCTTCCACATTCACATTGAGTATCGTACCAGGTGCAGATATCACCGGTATTATAACGCAGCAACGGCATTCCTTCCACACCAAGTGTAGTAATGACCAGCTCACCATATGATCCCGGAGGAAGTTGTTTTCCCGATTCATCGAGTATTTCGAACATTAATAATTCAGGATGATGATGGCCACCTTTACCATGACTGCATTCAGTAAAAGCGGTTTGCTGTTCAGTGGATGCATATGTTGAAAATAATTCCACATTCCAGTTTTCAAGAATGCGTTCACTCAGTGAATTCAATGTAAGATCTTCATTCCTGATATTTTCTCCGATGCAGATAATTTTCTTCACGCAGGTTGTGTTGAGATCAATTTTATTTTCACGGGCATACGCTACAAATCCGACAAGGAAAGAAGGTACTGCGACCAAAACGGTAGGCTTCATCCTGTTAATCAGTTCAAGCTGCATTGAAAAATTACCGGGCCCACCACGAATTATACCAGCTCCAAGTTCACGGGCTCCAAGGTAATATGCAATTCCTGCCATGAACTGTCGATCAAGCGACAACATCAACAAAATAATATCGTCCGCTGAAATGCCGGCACAGGTAAAGGATTCAAGTTCGTTTTTAGCCAGACGTTGCAGGTCATGTTCTGTAAGTGCGATTGTAACAGGCAATCCCATCGTGCCTGATGTGGTGCAATATTCCACAATCGATTTTTTATCGACACACAAAAAATCCATATTTTTTTCCTGCAACTCATCTTTACTCACCACTGGAATTGCTGCAAGGTCTTTTACAGTTTGAATTTTTGAAATATCAATATTGTGTTTACGAAAATGCTCCCTGTAAAACGGAGAATTATTGTTAAGGTATTGCAGCAAATTTTTCAGGGAATTTTCCTGAAAGGTTGAAATTGTATCAGCTGCCGCAAAGTCTAATGAATTCATAAACGGTATTACTTTTCTATAACGACCATTGCACAGGCAATGTCCTTCAGATGTGATAATGTTAAGTGAATTTGGGTCAGTCCGTAAGCTTGAATGGCTACTGCAGAATTACCCAGGAAATTAAATTCCGGTTTACCGGCGTCGTCACTCGTTACATCGATTTCATTGAGGACAAGTCCTCCGGGGAATCCGGTACCAAGTGCTTTCAACAATGCTTCCTTTGCTGCAAAGCGGGCAGCAAAATGTTCGAACTGATTGGTTTTACTTTCGCAGTAAGCAATTTCATTTTCAGAAAACACATACTCACGAAATCCGCTGTCCTTGGCAATTTTTTCAGCCACTCTCAGCGTTTCAATTAAATCGATCCCTATGCCGCTTACCATTAAATGAGTTTTGTTAGTACTGTTTACTCATGAACCTGCTCCATTGCATTTTGCCAATTGTGAGCGAATGTATGCTTCTTCCTGTTTAGTGGCTATTTCTTTTGAAAGGGCCACTGTGTAATATTTTGCAGCCTTTGTAAATTCATTCTTTTTAAATGAATAGTCACCGGCAAGTACATATGCATGGTAGTATTCCGGATTCAGACTTACTAAATGATCAGGATCTATTTCCTCACCGTGCATCATCTTGCTTTTCAGTTCACGGAATTCCACAAAATCTGCATAGCCTTTAGTGAGCAGGAATGTATCAGCCGGAATTGTAAGTGTGGAATCATACAGTTCGTTGTTATTCTGTATGCCATTCATGCCAAATATTTTGTTGAGGTCGTAGCACATAAAAGCTCCCAATTGCCAGGGTTGTGTGGAAACCCATACTTTCCTGACAGCAGGTTCAAAAATTATTGCATGGTGCGAAATCAACTGATTGATGGATTTTTCATTGCCATACCCGATAAATGAATTGTTCAAACCTGATTTGTCGCGAAGAATTGCTGCAGTTTTTTCCGGAGTGTTTGAGGATAAAGTGTCAAGAAATTGCATTATGCGTTCATCGCGATATGCTGACGCACTATTAGTTATTTGTTCCTTGTTGCTTTTGGTTGCTCCGAGGAATGTGCTTTTATAATGATTTGTGCAAATAATGTAATCGTCATTCGGATCATAAATTGCCAGCGTGTCAGGAGTAATTTCTATTGTGACTGCTTTATTATCAGCAGACGAACCTACAAGCAACGATTCGGATACAAATGGTTTACGTGAACGAGCGATTTTGATTGCATCATTGATGTTGGCTGCGTATTGGAGAATTTCACGACCAAGCAGCGATATAGGAGTTGCTGAGCCTGAAGGCATCTCCGATTTTGCCGCGTTGAGTGTAATGGTAACTCCCTGCACATTCATGCCCGATACGACTCCGGTCATCCCGCCCCAGGTAACCATCATAAATTTATAACCTTTTTCAGGATTTACAAACTGTACAATCTTATTTTGTGCAAACCGGTCTCCGACATAAAAATCAAAATTCCTTCCAATGATCAACTTTTTGTCCGTTGATTTCGCATCCCAGGTGGCGAAAGAAGAACATCCCACCAAAGCGAGGTTTTGTAATGCATGGCCAATGTCGTGAGCTGCATGATAATTCATGAGTCGCTGATATGGAGAGCCGATATAATCGAATTCATGTGATGCGGATTCAGAAACCCCAAGAATTTCGAGTTTGTATTCTTCGGTGATATGATTTTCCAGATCACGGTTGAACCAACCGATAAAATATTTTAAAAAGTTTCTGTAAAAAGGTGAAGGCACCAGCTTGTTGATCTGCTCACTGAAAGCAGATTCCTGTTCGTGAATTAATTCTGTAGCCAGGTAACCGTTTATGACACCTCTTTCAAAAGGTTTTCCTTCCACATACATCTCCCACAAACCACTGTTGCTTTTTCGCAGCCAGTTATTGCCGATGGTGTAACAGTTGTCGGCAATTTTATTGCGTTTCAGTTCAAGACAGGATGTATTTTGCGGAATCGGAGGAGTGACACTGGCAACTGCAACAATATACAGAAAGGTACCTGCTATCAATAGCATGATAAACACAGCTACGTATCCCGATATTTTCAAAAATTTACGCATCCTGTGCCTCATCAATTTTTTGAATAATTTCAGTCATGCCCATCAATACCGAACAGGTTACCACTGAGCTGATAGAAACACCCAGTATACCATGAAGATTGATATTCTGTCCTGTAAGAAGGAGGTTTTCAATTTTAGTTCTTGGTGAAATGAAAGTCTTGAGCGGATCTTTATAGTCTTTTGCAATTCCATATACCGAACCATCATCAGTTCCCATATAATCACGGAATGTAAGCGGTGTGGATGAATAATAATTGCGAACCGCGGCTTGTAGTCCGGGGAATTTTATTTCTGCGGCAGCAATGAGCCGCTCCGCTTTATCTTTTTTGAACGCTTCATAATCGTCACCACGTGAAGCCGGAGCACCGACTGTATTGATAGTTCCAGCCCATTTTTTCACCTCTTTAAAATCCATATATGCCATAAGCGTTATGCCGTCGGCATATTCTTTTTCGGGACCGTCACCTGAAAAGAAGAGTGCATAGGCCATGGGCCATGACTGCTCATCGTAGCTCATTACATCCCAAACTTCATCATGTATAAAGCAATAATAATTTGTGCGCCGGTATTTGAACATTCCGGGTTTCAGTGTGATGTTCAGGATGAAAATGGAAGTTGAATTTTCCAGACCTGCAATCCTGTGTCTGTATGCATGTTTGATGATGTGCGATTCAGTCATCTGCAATGTTTTGGCAGGATGAATGTTTGAAATAAAATAATCGGCACGATACTGCACACCGTTTTTTGCTTCTGCGTAAGCTACTACTCCGTTTTCAACTTCCAGGCTCACAATCTCGGTTCTGTTTTTAACAGCCCCACCATTTCTGAGTATTATCCTTGTAAGTTCTTTCGCAATTTGTGAGCCACCCCGGATAAACCTGTATGAACTTTCGATATAGCTGTTCATCACCAATGCATGCACATAGAATGGCGATTTATCAGCCACACCGGCATATAATAAGTTGTTGCCACCCAACACATCGCGAAGACGTTTGTTCGATGTCAATGTATCAATGAACGCTTTAGAGTCGATTGTGAGGTACTCCGATTTCTCGAGATAATCTCCTTCGCGTAAATTGTAAAGCGGAAATCGATCACAAATTGTGCGTATGGTATCGCAATATTTTTGAATCGCATATTCTTCACTTGGAAAATCTTTCAACAATGAAGCAATGAAATTATCATAGCCCTGTGCAAATGCATATTCTTTTCCGTCGGTATGAAAAACAATTTTATCGAATGCGTTTTCATCCAGTTTCTCAAGTTTCATCTTGTCAATGATTCCGAGAAATTTAAAAATCTTGTAAAGATTCTGACCTTTTTCAAGTCCCCCGACATAATGCACTCCGGAATCAAAAATATGCCGGTCGCGGACATAGGTTTGCAGGTTGCCACCAATCTGCTTGTTCATTTCAAGCACAGTGACTTTGTATCCCTCTTTTGCAAGAATGGCTCCGCACACAAGGCCACCCATGCCGCTTCCAATAATAACCACTGATTTATCCTGCTCCACTATGCGCCCTTTTTAAGTACAAAAATAATATTTGAGGTCAACTTTGTGGTGTCTACTGTGGATAGCGCCAAATTGTGCCGATTAGCCACACTTTCAATGAGTTGCGATGAAATAAAGTGAAGTCCGTGGGAGGCGGTTTTGTTGAATCCAAGAATGCGGGTTGAAAACAATTCACTGAGCCTGGTCCCTCTGTGCCTTCCTGCAAGTTCCTTGACACCATCGCGGATGACAATCATTCCGTTTTGATTCAGTTTGCTGATGCATTTATCAAGTAAAATCACCTGGTCATCATCAGTCAGGTAATGCAATACATCATTCAGAATAATCGCATCCTGTGATGGAAAATCGTAATCCACTGCATTTGCTGTGAGAAAAGATGTGTTGGCAGGTTTGTGATATCCGTTTTGAGCGATGCTGATTTTTTCTTCATCATAATCAATTCCGGTCACCCGGCGTTCTTTTGAGGTATACCCCAGCATATATGCCAAAAACCCATAGCCGCAACCGATATCCATGATGTTTCCTTTTTTTGGAAGGATATCCACAAACATCTGATAGTTATTTTCAAGACGCACTTTAATTTTCATGTACCATTCAAGAATGGGTCCTTTGAATAGGAAATTGCTGAAAAGAGGTTGTTGAAAATATTGAGGAGTTTCTACCTGGGATGCAAGTTGTTTTAATTCTTCAGTAAAATAGCGGCGAATGTTTTTTGATTTCTCCTGGTATGTAGTGCCGAATTTAGTATCATCAGGTGTTATTCTTGGTAAGAAACGGAGGGTGAGGTATCCGTTCTTTAAATAGAAGAACTTTTTTGTCATGGTATGAGCGGCACCATGAATCAGAATCGGCAGTATGTCGATTTTCAAATTCTCCGCAAGGAAAAATGCCCCTTTGTGGAAACGACCGATTTCGCCGGTAACTGAACGGGTGCCTTCCGGAAACACCACAATGGAATAACCCTCTGCTACTTTTTCGGAAAGCCTTGCAGTAGTGTTTTCCGCCCCATCGGCAACAGGATAATACTCTGCCATACGAACTGCGATTCCGAATACAGGCGAATTCCAAACCCATTTATTGGTCAACAGAATAAGCTTGGGGTGCAGCATTACCATTACAAGTATATCCAGGAAAGAAGAATGATTTGCAATGATAACGGCAGGTTTTGAAAAGTCCTCACCGGTTTCATTGACGATTTGCTTTTTTACGTTCAACATTATATAAATAATTGAACCCGCAAATTTGCTCAGTATCCAATGATAGGCCAGTGTTTTCTTTGACGATTTAAATGGAATCAGTTTCATCATCACAATTCCAATCAATGACAAGAGCAGGGAACCGAAAATAAAATAACTGAAAGCGAAAATAGATTTCAGGATGTTGGTGAAAATGTAAGGCTCGTGTTTTTGTGATGTCGGATTGGTAATGAGAAAACGGAAGAGTACAGGCTGAAGTGTTTGTGAAATTACCCACACACTTAATATTCCAATTATTGAAACGAGTGCGATGGAACTCAATGCCGGGTGCTTGGCAAAAATTAAAACTCCCATCCCTATAATTGTTGTTATTGCTGAAAGTGCAATTGAGATCCTGAGTGACTTTATGTTTTTTACTTTTCTCGCATACTCCTGTTGCAATCCATCAGTGGTGAATATGCAGAAATCATCGCCTAAAGCAAAAATGAAAGTGGACAACACAATGTTTACAATGTTGAATTTAATATCCAGCAACGACATAATTCCCAGGATCCAGATCCAGGAAACCAACATAGGAATGAAAGTGATCAGTGCAAGTTCGATGCGGCCATAAACCAGGAACAATGCGGCCAGCACCAGGAGTGAAGTCCACAAGGTGATAAAGTTAAAATCAGCGTTTACAATTGACATCAACTTATCGGTGACATACTTTCTGTCGAATGCTACCGTGCTGCTGAATCCTTCGAGTGAGGAATAAATTTCATCTGCTTTTTCAGGAACAGTTTTAATCATTCCCACCAAAGACCATTTCCCGTTTTTTTCTTCAATAAAATTGTTCAGCAGCATACTTTTTAAAGTAGCCTCTGATGAGGAGGAGAGCAATTCAGGAGTAGTTCCTGTTTTATCCAGGAAAGGAGTAAAGGCACTTTCCTTGAAATGAAATTTTGCACCATCCTGAACCAGTTTGTCATAAACCTTTTGACGCTTTGATTCAGTCCAGTAATTGTTCCAGCGATTAATTCTTATTTTTTGTTCATCAATTGAAGGCAACGCAGCTGATACACTTGAATAGGATAAAATGGAACCTTTACTTTTGAGTTGTTCAAGTACCGGAATCAACTTTTCGTTCGAAGCCAATGCTTGTTCCTGGCTGTTGCCGGAAGTAATTACAAAAATGGACTTTTGATAAAATGCAGTGATCCGGTTCATTTTGGCTTCAGCCATTTTCAGTTCCGGCGACATGTAATTAATTTTATACATGTCGGATTCAAATCCCACACCCCTGGCGAAATAAAATAGTACCGGTGTTACAAGTACAATAAAAATCACCGTGTATTTAGGAGCCGGAATGAAGCGGCTTAAGTTCATGAAAACACCTGAAGTATCTTCTGAAGGTTCCATTTCCTGTTTCACTTTCGTGGAAATGAAATGTGGAAGGAATACCAGGGTGGCAATAGCTGCACCGGCAAGACTAAGTGCTGCGAACAAACCAAGATCCTGCAGCACTGGGGCGTTTACAAAACGAAGGCAATAAAAACCTCCGATTGTAGTAAGGCTTCCAACAGTCATCGGGAAAGCCAACTCCCTGATAGTTTCAGGAATATTGGGATGATACCTGTGATGGGTGAGGAAGTGCATGGAATAGTTGACAGCAATGCCTAGCACCAATGAACCTGCTCCAACTGCAATGATTGAAATTGTGCCCTTGATGAAAAAAATAATAGCAAGTGCAAACAATGCCCCGAATACTACCGGAGTGATAATAAGCAAAGGCGCTGAAAATTTTCTAAAAAAAAGAAGTACGATCAGCAACAGTAACACTATCGTTACCGAAACGGTGAGTTTGGTATCAGTACGAATCTGTTTTGCGTTTCCGGCGGCTACGGCTGGTGCACCAAAATAAATAATTTCTGCATTTGGGTTATGAGACGACAGGTTAGAAATTATTTCATCTACACCGGAAAAGAATGTTGCATTTTTATCTGTAGCTGATGAAGGATGTTTCGCGTTGAGATACAGCAACACGTTGTAATGATTCTTTGTCAGGTAGTGATCGTCATAAAGTTCCACCTGTTCATCCACCTGGAAGCTGTTTAACTTTTTGTATCCAATGAAATTCAACCCAAGTGGATCTTTCAGGATGAATTGTTTCATACCAATACCACCCGGACCGGTAAGTATTTTGTAATTGTTTTCAACCTGTTGGCTGATGCCGTTATCAGTGATCAGTGAATCAATTTTTAAATAATCCGATTCAGTCAGGAAAACAGGAAGATGGGAATCAATTACATTAAGAAGAGCAGTGGCATCACTGTCATTGGCCATATAATTTACTGACGCCACATATCCTCCGAGTTTTTCCTGCAATTGAAGCACGAACGAATCTGCAACAGCAATCAATTGTTCCGGATCAGGTGTTTCCAGGGTATCTTTTTGAGAAACTGCAATTACAACTCTGTCGGAAAACTTCGAATTGCCTAAAAATTCTGCAAGCAGGTCTGAGTTTTTATCTGTAGGAAGTAACTGTGTAATGTTTTCACGGAGTTTAACCTGTGAAGCAAAATAACCCATCAGGATCAGTGAGCCGAAAAAACACAGATAGAGAAGAGTCTTTCTGTGTTTAAAAAAAGTATAGATCCTTTGGAATAAATTACTCATGTGACAAACTGATTTTCTTTCTTTTGAAGAAAGTTACCAGGAGGTATGCAGCACATCCGAAAGCCGAACCTGCAAGAAGTGCAAGAGTAATGCTTCCGTAAAGGTATTGTACAAAATTCAGATGTATGGTTTCAAGATTAATTCCGGCTTCAAAAGAAAGAGGTGTGGAACTTTCGCCCACCCACATTACACCCATTTTGTAGCTGAGGAAAATGATGAATGGAATCAGAGGTGGCAGACTGATGTTAGCACTTAGGATAACAAGGGCTTTATTCAGTCTGAATGCAATTGCTAATGTAATTGCAATCAGCATTTGAAAGCCCCAGACAGGCATAATTCCCATGAATACCCCAAAGGCCACAGAAATTGCGGTGGTCAGTGACGATTCATCCCTGTTGAATAATTCTTGTCGTAAATTGCTGTATGTTGATTTGTTGAATATCGCCCTGAAAAAATTTCGAGGATTGATGTAAAACAAAGTAATCAGCACAAGTACTGTATTGAGAATGCTGATCCTTGTGAAATCTTTGAATGGTCTGAAATGGGTGACACGTTCGCCGGCCGGTGCATAGAAAACAGAAACAGGTACTGATTCTATTTTAATATCTTTCCAGGCTGCTCTTACGATTGCTTCTATTTCGAATTCGAATTTCCTTGTATAAAAATTCATTCCTTTCATAAGCCCTACAGGGTATAACCTGAAACCTGATTGTGTGTCGGGAGCTTTGATTCCTGTTTCTACCAGGAACCAGAAGTTTGAAAATTTATGTCCGAAACTACTCTTTCCGGGAATGGAAGATTGTTCCATATTCCTTGCACCTATTATCAGTGCAGGCCCTATTGATTCAAGCTTTTCAATGAATGCGGGAAGATCTTTTGGAAAATGTTGTCCGTCGCTGTCGATGGTGATTGCATATTCATACCCCTGTTCGACTGCAAATGCAAATCCTTTTCTTAAAGCCCATCCTTTACCCACATTTTTTGGGTAACTTACTTTTTTTATTTCAGGGTAACCGTTGAGAATTTCAGCAGTTTGATCAGTTGATCCGTCATTCACCACGATAATATCATGTGTGAATTCCAGCACGTCATCAATTACTTTCTGTAATGTTGCTGAATTATTGTAGGTAGGGATAAGCACACAGATTTTGTGCACCTTGAATTTATCGATGTAACTAATGGCCGTCTCCGACATATTATTGATATACTGCTCTGGTAATTTTAAAGAATGTCAGATTCTTCATTGAAATATTTCCTTCGAGCACCAGCGTATTATTTTCTCCCGCAGCATATTTTAATTCTACATCCACTGTTTCGTTCTCAAGTGGATTAATAAGCGACAGAAATTTAATATTTGCTGTTTGCAATAATTGAAGCGGACGGTTCACGGCTTCTTCAAGCAGTTCTTTCACTATTGCCATCATACAAACTCCGGGCACAATGGGGAGTCCCGGAAAATGTCCCTGGAAAATTGCATGCGCTTTGTCAAGAGATATTGTGGTTTTACAAATACCATCGCTTTCCGACAATGGTGTGGTCAGTGTAAAAAAGTCATTTTTAAGCATTACCTGATTATTTTTTTCAACGTGATGTTGTACTCGAAAGATTGATGTGCAAGATACACAGAATCAGGCATTCCGGAATCATTTCCGGTCAAATTTACCTGTATTTTTTTCTTGCGTTTAGAGGCGGTTTCTATTCTTGAAATCCTTGAGCAGGTAACGTCTGTAACGTAGTAAACATGCTCATTTTTAAGAACAAACGAGTAGTAGGTTTCGTTTCCCGCAAGGAAAATCTCCGGTTGGTCAAGTTTAAGGCCATACATGATCAAAAGACTCAAATCGCTTCTTAACCTGTTGATAACCACTTTTTTATTCATCTTGCTAATGCAGGAAACCACCCTGAACCCGGTTTTTGCAAATTCGAAGTCAAAAAAGGAAACTCCCATCTCATTTGTGAAAATTGCTCTTATGGAACTGTCGGGCATGGTCTTGAAAAGGAGCAATCCACTAAGATGGTTGCCTGAAACATTCACCTGGGCATTGTAAAGGACTGTTGAAAATTGAGGTCTAAGTGATTGCAGGCAGGGTGCCTTACCTTCCTGTTTTGTTAAATGGACATAAGGTGAAGGACTGCATCCCAGCGATAAAAACAAAATACTAATCAGTACTGAATTCCGCATCTGAAATGGGTACATTAATTTCTTTATCAGTGAAGGTAATCACTGTATTGTCGCCTGATGGTTCCAGGAGTTCAATTTTTATTACTGAACCATCTTTGATATCAAGATACACACTGATGCTTGCAAAAAAATCCTGAAGTCCTTTTTTTACCGGCTTCAAAACCAGTAAATAATTTTTGTCGTTGGTGTACACAGTGGAAGAAAAATCTTTGTTGTCGAGTGCTGTTCCTTGTACACAATCGATAATTATATTATTGATGATGGTAAAAAGCTTGTTGCTTTTGGAAGAGAAAGAATTAGTTTTCTGATCATCCTTAATCTGCACCTTGTCATTGTTGATGATGAGCAGATAATGGTATGGATGCACATATTCCATCCGTACTTTATTTTGTTTCTTGAAACGAAATGTGCCTTTCGAAATTATTTTTTCAGACACAACCTGGATATTTTTTTCCTGGATGAAGTTGCTTTTGATTGTTTGAGTTGCCTTTCCAATTTCAGCTAATTTAATTTTGAAAGCAGCCGGATCAGGAATTGCATGAAAGCCTTTGGGTTGTGACTTTGCCACTAACCCCATGCATACAAACAGGAATATGGAAATTACAGATCTAAACATAAGCGTGAATATCTAATAATTCATCTACCGGAAGTATCGCATAACCTCTGTCATCAATATTGTTGATGATAGTTTGCAATGAGTTTACTGTTACTTCCATTGTATCATGTAACAGGATTACATCACCTGGTTTTAGTTTTTTATCAATCTTGCTGATCAGTTTATTCGGATCGTTGATTGTAGTGTCGAGTGAGCGAAGACTCCAGCCTACCGAAGTCATTTTAGCTTTTTTAACTGCTTTGGCAAGTACAGGAGTAGTAACACCAAAAGGAGGGCGGAACAAATGAACTCGCTTACGTGTAATTTTTTCAATGGCCTTATTCGTGTTTCTGATCTCACGCACCATGTTGTCGTGTGATAAGAAATCGAAGAATTTTGAATGTGAATAACTGTGGTTACCGATCACATGTCCTTCATCAGCTATTCGTTTCATTATGTCAGGATGTTCTACCGCTTTCTCACCAATGCAAAAGAAAGCAGCTCTCACTTCATTTTCTTTCAGGATGTCAAGTATACGAGGAGTGGTATCAGGCGAAGGTCCATCGTCGAAAGTAATTGCAACTTCTTCATAATCTTCATTGCCCCGGCAACTGGATTTCATGAAGAACTGGGATCCAATCACAGAAGAACCATAAATTATCAGAAATGTGTATGGTATCAGCGGGACCAGGAACATCCACAAGGGAATGTTATAGCTCAACCCGGCGACAGCAATCAAAAGCTGGACCATTACCATATACAAAGTTGCAGATTTATATTTCAGCATGATTGTAAAAGTATTAAAGAATGATGGAGTGCATCCTGCTGGTTATAAATCATTATATTTTTCACGGGAGTTTCAGAATTCACAATTCCCTGAAAACAATCAGGGATAGTTTTTCCTTTCAATATTTCGGCACTCATCCATGTAGCGAAGGCTGTTGCGGTAGCATACTCACCACACCATTGTTTATATTTTAATTTGCGATCGTCGCAATTCAGCATACCCGCAAATTTATCATTCAAAGTATCATTTGAGTGGTCACCGTTGTGACCAGTAATCAATAGATCAGGTTTTTGAATTCCGTTTGTTTCAAGCATTGAAATAGCACGGGCAATGGCATCTTCAGTTGACATAAACGACAAGGTTTCCACAGCAACAATTTTAGCATAGCTGGTTGAGGATTGATTTACGGAAAGCGAAAAAAAGGCGGAACCTTCTCCTGCAGCGGAACCTTTTCCGGAGTTGCTGTAAAAATTATTTTCCTGAATCGCATCAGCAGCTTTGTAAAAACCCATACGATTCATAATATTAAAACCTGTATCAGTAATTTCATCAATGCCTCCTACAAGCACATTTTCAACTGATCCTTCTTCAATCAGCATCAACGCGTCATTCAATGCGCTTTCGAACGATAACGCCCTGTGCACATAAGTGCTGTTATAGCCACGCGACTGAAACAGCAATGCAATTTGTGCCGCAATGGTATTGTGAGTGGAATGAATGAATGCAGTCGGACTCAACATGTCTTCCTTATACTGTACAAGTTTTGAAAGAAAAGAATAGGTGTCTTCAAGACAACCAAAAGCTGTACCAACAATTATTGCTTCCGGTTTTTCCACCGCCGATTCCCTTGAAGCAAGGAGTGAGGAAACAATTCCCATCCTGATAATCCTGCTCATGCGACGGATCTGTTTGCCATCAATGAATTGGCTGTAATCAGGTTCATCACACTGCCACCGGTTACCATTAAATGTAACCAGTTTGTTTTGCAACACACTTTTGTCGTGTGTTCGCTGTGGGGATATAATTCCTGTGCCGTTTATATATACACTCATGGATCAGGCTTTTGAAAAGATGAGCGAAGTACAATTTCCGCCGAATCCAAAAGAGTTGGATAAGACGTTTGTTATTTTTTGATTTTCAAGAAAGCGTTGTTCAGGTTTTATTGAAAGACCATGCATTGCTTCACTGAAAGAATAATTCGGATAAATGATTCCTTTCTGAATTGCCAAAGCAGAAAACGCGGCTTCAATTGCACCACTAGCACCAAGCGTGTGCCCGGTGAAAGATTTAGTGGAACTCAAGGGAGGATAATGCGGATGAAAAACACGCTCAATTGCTTTTCCTTCGGCGTTGTCGTTATTTTGTGTACCGGTTCCGTGCATGTTGATGTAATCAATTGCACCGGGTTCGAGTTTACTCATTTTCAAAGCGCCCGTCATTGCAAGATACGGACCATTGCCTTCATCGGATAACGCAGTCTGGTGAAATGAATCGTTGGTGTTGCTGTAGCCGGTGAGTTCACAAATTTTTGTCAGGTTCCATTCTTTCGCCACTCTTTCACTTGCGAGAACAAGATATGCTGCACCTTCACCTAAATTCAATCCTTCACGTGATTGATCAAGCGGACGGCATTGTTTTTTGTCGACTATCATGAGCGAATTAAATCCGTTCAATGTAAAGCGGGTCAGTGAATCCACTCCTCCTGCAATTACAATATCCAGCTTTCTGCTTTTAATCATTCTTGCTCCAAGCATGATCGCATTTGCAGAAGAGGAACATGCAGTACTGATGGTAGAAACAAATCCTTTTATGCCTAACTGATCACAAACATAGTTGGTAGGTTTTCCGCAATCGTGATGTTGCACTTGTCGCAGGTCACCTGATTCCGGATCGGACATGTAATCCTCGAAAAAAAATTCTGTTTTATCCATACCACCTACGGAGCTCGCGGATATAAAACCGATCCTGTTTTTGTCGAGAATGTTTTCAGGAAGAGAATTTATGGCTTGCCTTGCGGCGAAAAAACTCAACAAAATTGTTCTGCTGATTGTAGGTTTCAAACCTGTCAACTCAGCAAGTTGTTCGTTCGAATATTTTACTTCTGCAAGAGGAAAAGTGCCAAGATGCCGTGTGTGCAAATGCCTGATGGCATCTACACCCGAGCGGTGTTCTTTAAAAGAATCCAGAGATTCCGTGATGTTGTTTCCAATCGCAGAAATTATCCCGGTACCGGCAACATAAACAGAACCACTCATGAGAAATTATTTCTTGTTGGCCTCAATATATTCAGCCATAGTATTCACTGAACGGAAAACTATCGGACCATCTTCAGCTTTGGCAAGGCGAATGCCGTAGTGTTGCTGTAAAAGCACAATAAGTTCAAGAGCATCGATGGAATCGAGTCCGAGACCTTCCACAAATAATGGCTGATCATCCCCGATTTCTTCAGGCTTCACATCCTTTAAATTTAACTGCTCAACAATTTGACGCTTCAGATTTTCTTTTAACTCAGTCATTACAGGTTTTGATATAATTTTTTTATTGTTTCCACAGTATGGGGCAGTTGTTGCTTTTCAGCTTTCATTGCCAGGTAAAGAAATGCTTCATATCGTTCTCCCATTAATTCCAGCCACCCGCCAATGCAGGCATCAAACACTTCATTTTCAAAAAGTCGGTTGATATAATTAACCTGGGAGGGGATGTCGTAACGGTCGGAGATAAAAAAGGTGTTTTCACCCTTGATCCCGTTCCGGATACATATTTCACCAATAACGATATTCGGGAGCGAATATACAAAAACAGCAGGACTTGCTACTCCGGACTTTACCATGCCGGCATACTTCACATCGGTATCCAGGCTGGAGCTTTGATTGCTCAGGATGACTCCTATTTGTTCAGGTCTTATAGTATGTTCTAATTTATTGTTTTTCAGTAATATATCTGAAGCCAGGAGACCTAATTTACTTAGATTGTCCATTTTATGAAATTTCGGATAATTCAGGTGAAAATGACGGTAGGCATCCTCTGAAAACTGGTCAAAAGTACGATCCTTCGCTTCGAATAGCTGTTGCCCATCCTTATAAATACAATTACCGGAAATTCTACAATAATGAGTTACAGCCAGATGCATTTTTTCAATCCTAAGGGGTGCAAAACTAATGAAAAAAGGCATTAGGGTGCAGATGAAAATGGGGCATCGTTTTTAAAATCAGTTTCCGAACTTCAATTCATCAAACAAAGCACAAATTTTATCCTGTGCGAATGATTTGGATGGTTTTCCCTTGAATAATTCCTGTTTAATATAAACCTGCCTGTTTTCAGTAAGATCGTAAATCACTGCAAAAAATACATATTCTTTAACTTTCCCATTCAGAATCGCAAACCCGGTTCTCAGCACATGTGAAGTGCCATATCGTTTCACGACATCCTGTAATTCGTCAGCACTGAAAATAGGGACCCTGGATTTTTCATTTTCATCACCATCCGAACATTCAATCAGCCAGTCGGTAACTATTGAATAATCATTCAACTTGACTACCTCTGTAGAGTCAATCATTCCCGGATCAAGGATTACTAATTTAAAATTTTGCTTTTCTGCACAATCATTAATTGTCTGCAATAATATTTTTTGTTGGGTCTCCGCCTCCAGGTAGTTGGTCCGAACTTCTTTGCCATCATAATTATAAATTAAGTAAAGTGGTTTTAAGCACATCACAATTCCGATGTTTTCAACCGTTCTGGACTTCTGCGCGAAACGATTTTTGTGGTAGCTTTTCGGAGTGTACGGCATCACAAAATCATGACCAATGGTTTTTGGAAATTTGTCAATGAATTCCTGATTGTTTGCAAACAAATCCGCAAAAACGTTTTTGGTCCACGAAGTGGTATCGGGATTGGGATTTTCATTTACAAAAATATTTTTGCCGCCGGTTTCAAAACTTGCATTCACATAAAACATACTTTTCAGGAGGCTATCGGACAATGCACTTAACATTTTGTCATTGGGAAATTTCAAATGTTTCCTGAAAACATAATTCAGGGAAAGGATGTTCCATTGGCTATCGGGCAATTTATTAATAAGGTAATATAACTGCTGAGGATAGCTTTCTACCTCCAGGTAATGAATAGGTCCGTCGAGATAAGAATCTTTATTGTATCTTAAATAGCCGGTATGATTTAAACTAATTGCGTACAGGCATTTTGAAATGGTTTGCATCAGAAAAAGATTATCAGGATATTTTTTTGAAAGCGAATATGCCGAATAGAGTGCTGCATTATAATCACGGTATCTTAAAAACAACCTGCACATTTCAAACTGTGCCAGCTCACGAACGTAATTAAACCTGTTTTGATCTAATTTAAATTCCACACCTTTTGAATTTGCATCAACCATTCTCTGGATGGTTTCCTTTCGCTTTAGAGTATTGGGATGCGTGCTTTCTGAATCATCCTCAGTGGAATCATTTTTTACAGGAGCAAGCACCTGTAACTGGTACTTATCAGGTATTCTGAAAGATGTTGTTTCAAAAAATGATTTATTGAATTCAACAAGTTCAAAAGGTAAATCGGCATAGCGCAGCATTTCAAACATTTCCACAGCTTGCTGTTGCGAATAATTAGTCTCCTTGTACATATAAAATCCTAATGAATCGGCTTCGCTTTCCTGATCTTTTGAGAAATTGCATTTTTCCTTAAAGACATCTTCACTGGTTTTTCCTTCCAAAGAAGTTTCCAGAGAATCATTATGAATCCATCCCTGTATGTGATGCTGTTTGTTATAATGAATAATTTCATGACATAAAGCATAGGCAAGCTGGGCTTCATTTTCAGCATGTGCAATCAATCCCAGATCCATGAAAATAGTACCGTTGTAAAATGTGACAGCATTTACAACCGTAGACTTGGAAGCGTATACCTGGATTTTTTTCCTCAGTTCCGGTTGATTCTTTAAAATAATATCAACGATACTGCTTAAATATGCGGTAATCTCATCATTGATAAGGGTATTGCCACTTTTGATTTCCCAATCAATGGCGTAATTGGATACAACCAGCAAATCGGATTTAATCCGGGCATTTGTATCATCCACATTTTTAAGATCGGCAATTTCGTGCTCAACCGTTTCTTTCACCGCCCGGGTAAAACTTTGGGGCAATATTCCTTGTGATCTTATTGGTTTATAATCGACTTTCAGGTTCTGTTGTGAAAATGCAACGATATTAGAAAAGCATAAAATCAGTGCAATTATTTTTTTCATCGGCAATAAATTTTTAAACTTAAATCGTAATTGGTTATAATTGAGCGGGTTAAAAAAATGAAAGTGGATGCAAAATACATAATTATTTCTATTTTTGCCGTACACAAAATATGATTAAATATGAAAAAGACCCTATTGAGCATTTTACTGGTTTTTGTATCCGGATTCATGGTAGCCCAGAAAAATTACGAAAAAAGCGACATGTTTCCTGAATTTGACGGATGGACAAAATTGATCCAGTTGAGAAATGGCAATACCGGCCTGATGGAGATTACTAAAAAGGAAGGTGTCAATTTTACATTGTTTAATCCGAAAAGAAAAAAAATTACCTCGGGAAAACTAGCGCTAAAGAACTTTTCAGGAAAGTTAACAAACATTCAAATTGAGGGGGTTTATGATATTTCCGGTGATTACGTAGCTTTCATTATTGCTACAGCTGAGGAAAATAAAAAGAAACCTCTTTTTTTCCGGATTATTATAGATGGTGCAACCGGTAAAGTAAAAGCCGAGGAAACTATTGACGAATTGCCGCAGTTAAGTATGGGAGATGCATACGGGATGGTATTCGGAGATACTGATGTACCCACATTTATTATTGAAAAGGATCCTGAATCGGATTATTATGCTGTTGTAAAATACAATTCAATAGCTGCAGAAACTAAAGACCGTATCCAGGTGACACATTATGGACCTGATCATAAGGTAATTAACAAAGCAAGTTACAATACTCCTACTGACAAATACAAATTCACCAAATTTCTTGCTGCCTATGTGCATGGAGCTGATTATGTATTGATTGGAACCTCAGCATTCAATACAAAAAAATCAGGTGGTGAAGAAATTCGTTTTTATGTAGCCCAGTTAAATGCCGGTAAAACCACTTTCCTCCAAAAGGAACTTCAGTATACCGAATATAATAAAACTGCTAAATGTTATTTTGTGAATAATAAGCCGAAAGAAACGATTAACATGGTGATGCTTATTAAAAACACACAAATCAACCAAAACATTCAACCTACATCAATGACATTGGATAAACCATATGCCACAGATTGGACGAAAATAGATGAACTGTATAAAAAGCAAATGAATAATAAGAAGGAGTTTTTTGGAGTGATACAGGGAACTTTTGTGGATAAAAAAGGTAATGTGACTTATGTGTACCAGCAAATCACGAAGGAAACGAGGTCCTCAGGACCTGGAATGCCGTCACAAGTAGAGGCTACAATTTTTGGTGATGTGGCAATGGTTACCATGTCGCCTGAAGGAAAAGAAGTTTCTTCAGCAGTGTTTCCATGTAATATTTTCAGAAAAGGAGATCATGATCCATTCTGCTATAATAACTCTGCTAAAGGCCGTCGTGTAAATGCCGGTTTTTCACCGGTAGCTGATAATGACTGGTATTATGGTATGGATTTTATTTCAACGGAAAATGCCAGCTATTTGTTTTTTAATAACAGGCTTGATAATATGGAAATGCCTGATACTAAAAATGCAGCCCGGGTTAGTGGTATTTCAGGTACCAATGGAGTGAAATATACTTATAAGGATGGAAAGATTACCAAAGATTTTATGCTCAGTAAACCTGCAAGTAAAAAGGAAGCTAAATTTATTAATCCCGGAAGCTCTGATTACGATGAAGCAACTAAAACTTATGCAACTATTGTAACTGATCCTGAAACAAAACAGGCTCAAGTAATTTGGACAATTGTTGATTGATTCCCGAATCTAAAAAATAACACAAAAGGGGTAAACGAAATTTCGTTTACCCCTTTTACTTTTTTAGGTAGCTCCAATTAATTTTTCTATTTTTCACTTGAATCGATCATTTTAACCACAAACCAAGACTATGTTGCATCTGAAATTTATCCCGAAATCAGGACTTAAAGGAATTTTTGTATTCCTTTTTCTTTTATCAAACATCAATTCGCAAGCGCAAGAAACGAAAGGTAACAATTCAAAAGATTTTAAATATTCGGTAAGTTCACCTTATCCGGAAGTGGATGGATATTACAAGAATTATTTTTGTAAAGGAGAATTCATTATTGCATTTAAACAAGCCCGAAAAGGATTAAAAATTCAAATTGCAATTCAAAAATTTAGTAAAACAGGTATGAACCTGCTTTCGGTAAAGGAATATAACAACATGCCTGCAGGTTACTGGTATGAAGGTTTTGTGCAAATCGGCGAAAAACTTTACCTTATTTTCAATCTATGGGATAAGAAAAACAAAAAAGAATTATTGTTAGGTCGGGAAATAGATTATGAAAAAGGAGAATTTGCAGGGGAGGATAAACTGTTGCTGACAATTGACGGGAAAATAAAAATAGAAAATATAACTGAATCCGGAAAAATGAGTTTCAGTAAATTTGAAATCCATAATTGTCTCGATTCGACCAAATTCATGATCCAATATATAAAAAAGCCAGAATCAAATAATGAAGAAAAAAATTTTGATATCGTAGGTTTTTTTGTTTTTGATACAAATCTGAACAAAATTTGGGGTAGGGAAGTGATTATGCCTTATTCAGAAATGCAAATGGATGTTTTGGATTACTCTCTTGATTCAAAAGGTAATGTGTATGTTTTGTCGAAAGTTTTTAAAACCAACTCAAACAAGGAAAAAGATAGAGATGGAAACGTGAATTATCATATTGAACTATTCCAGATTGCAGACTCAAATCCTGATTTGAAGGTCACCCCAATTGAACTTGGTGAAAAATTATATATCAACAATATTGTGATGTTTGAGAGCAAGTCGGATTATATGATTTGTGTGGGTTATTATAATGACGGTGGAGAATTAAGTTATGCAACCGGATTATTTTCTTTTAAAGTGATAAATGGCACTGAAATTTTTGATAAATCAATGAATGATATTCCAATTGATATCCTTACTCAATTTGTGTCGGAAAAATCTAAAGCAGAGATTGAAAAGATATATGCTGATCAAAACGATAAGAAGACCGTAGGTCTGGCATATCTTCAGGTTCATGTGCTCGTTGCTGAAAGTGACGGAAGTTTTATTATAACGGGTGAGCAGAATTACAAAGTTGAAACAAACACTCAAAAATATTCTTATTCTACTTACTATTGTGGAAATATTTTAATGGCAAAAATCGATTCCGTCGGGAAACTGAATTGGATTCAAAAGCTACCTAAACTTCAATCAGGTCCAATGCCAAGAGGACCAATGTCGTTTAAGTATATGCGATCTGGTGAATTCAGCTATTTAGTATATATGGACAATGTTGAAAACCTTTCACTTGCAATCAACCATCCCCCAGAAACTTTTAAGGCTACTGCACAAGGATATCTGACTGGTTATAAGATAAACGAAAAAACAGGGGATGTTTTTAAAACTGGTATTTTTGATACCAAAGGAATGAATGGGTTGGAACTATTTCAGTTTGACATTGATCATATTTTTTCTATGAACAATTCGGAATTCCTGGTGGAATTTAATAAGAAAAATAAGCAAGACGTCATGATCCGTGTGGAAATCAGTGATGCTGATAAAAACTAAGTGATTAAGGCAGAAACCTACAGTTGAATTATTCCTGACCCGTGAGCCCACTCAGCAGAAACAACGAATGATTGTTTCCATAGCTGTTATATATCAAAATATTTCTGACAGTCTCCGGTTTTAATTTGCCATACAAAATAGAATCCGGCACTACACCCGATTTTAAAATTCTTGCAGCCAATCCAACCGCGAAAGCGCTTGCTGTCTGGTATTCTCCGCAAAGGTGTTTGAACACTCCATCCGGAATATTTTTAAGATAATTTTCCATCACGGAAGTGAACCAGTGATCGGTTCGTACATCACCATTCAAACCATACAAAACAAGATCGATGTCGCTGCTTTTTATATTATTCTCAGCAAAAAGTTCGGCAAGCTTGTTTTGAATTTGTCCTGGATTTGCAGGATTGTAAATTGTCTTCACTCCTTTTAATTCAGCATAATCACCCGGAGTTTGTTTCTTGCTTAAAACGAAGAACGACGCACCTTCACCTCCAATAGAACCTTTGGTTGTTGATGTATAAAGTGAGTTTGAATTGATTTGTTCAGTCTTCCACCGCCCAAGTTTTTTATAGAAAAAATAATTGTGGTCGGTCATTTCATCTATTCCGCCTACCAGCACAGTTTCAACCTCTTTTTCATCAATTAGCATCAATGCATCAAGTACGGCACTCTCAAAAGAAAAACCTTTATGAGCAAAAGTGAAATTGTGCCCGGTGCAACTTAAGTGAAGTGCAATCTGAGCGCTCACTGAATTTTGAATCGATTGTACAAACGAAGTAGGAGTGAGAAATTGTTCGTCATCGGCAATGATGGCTTTTAAAAACTTTTCAGTATCACCTAAACATCCCAATGCGGTACCGGCGACGATTGCATCGGGCATTTCAAGATTTGCATCTTTCATACAACGCAATGCCGAAGCAATTCCCATCTTGATAACACGACTCATGCGCCTTGCCATTATTGGGTTGAGGTATTCGGAGTAGGAGGGTTCGATGCAACGAAAAAGATTGGTGTTGGTTTCTATCAGTGTTTCTGGAAAATTGCTTTCGAGGAAAGTATGTTGAGGTGAAATAACCCCGGTGCCCCTTATAAATGCCTTCATGCCGTGATCTTTGAAAATAAAAGTGATGAAGTATTTCCACCGAATCCGAATGAATTGGAGAGCACATGATTAATTTGAACACCTTTAATCAATGATTGTGCAGGAATCATTTCAAGTTCAGTAATAGGAGTATTAAAATTGAGATTCGGAAACACAAGTTTATGTTGAAGTGCTAGTATAGAAAACACAGCTTCAATTCCTCCTGCAGCTGCTAACGTATGACCTGTATATGCTTTTGTAGAACTGAAATGCGGAATTTTATCTCCGAAAAGTTGTCTTAGTGCAAGCCCTTCTGATAAATCATTAATTTCAGTTCCGGTTCCATGCGCGTTGATGTAATCAATTTTATCCGGCGAAAGCCCGCTTACCACAAATGCTTTTTGCATGGCTGCCAATGCTCCTTTTCCCTGTGGGGAAGAGGAAGTTTGATGGTAAGCATCATTAGCATTTCCATATCCTGAAAGCTCACACAAAATATTTTTTCCCTTTGCGGCTGCTTCTGATTCCAACACTACATATCCTGCGCCTTCGCCAAGATTTAATCCGTTGCGGGATGCATCAAAAGGTTTGCAGGGTTGTTCGTCAAGAATTTTCAGGCTCATGAATCCGTTTATGGTGAACCTTGATAATGAATCAGTGCCTCCTGCAATTACCCTGTCGACAATACCATGTTTGATGAGCCGTGCTCCGAACATAATTGCATTTGCCGATGAGGAACATGCAGTACTGATAGTTGATAAATAATCGGTGATGCCGAGATGCGCTGCAATTTGCTCGGTGCTGTCGCTGCAATCTAGTGTGTTGATGTAATCGAGGAATTTATTGTCGTCATCCGGATCGAGGTATTCCAAAAAATGATTTTCAGCAACGCCCATTCCTCCCACGCTTGTGGCGGAAACTATTCCGGTTCGAAATTGACTGATGTCAATGATGCCTGCATTTAGCATCGCTTCCTTTGCGGCAATCATTCCCAGGAGTGATGTCCTGGAATAACGAGATGTTTGAGAAACACCACATCTTGTTTTCAACAAATCATCCGACTCTTTAATTTCTCCAACTGCAAGGTGATCCCTGTGACGTGAAGAAAAATTATCAAGCTTTCCGATTCCTGATTCACCTTTTTGAAGTGATGAAAGTGTTTCTTCCACATTATTTCCGATGGCTGAAATGATACCGATGCCGGTGATAAAAACTTTTGAGCTCATGTCGGAAAAGAATGGAGATTACTTTTGGTTGGCACGGATAAATTCCGCAATAGTACGCAACGACTGAAAAACTTTTTTGCCTTCCTGTGAGTTTGTGATTTTCACTTTGTATTTTCTTTCAAGCAGTACGCTTATTTCTAGTGAATCAATGGAGTCGAGTCCTAAACCTGTTCCGAACAACGGAGTGTCGGCCTGAAAATCTTCACTTTTAATATCTACCAAATTCAACTGCTCAATAATATCAGCTTTAAGTTGGTCGATTAATTCATCCTGGGCTATGTTCATGTTTTTTAAGGAATATTATAATCTGATCCTGTGGTTTCAGATCTCAATTATTTTTGTATTTGTTGACAAAGTAAGCAATAGTAAAGGTAAAGACGAAGAAAAGAATGAGTTTTAAGGAGGGAATCGCGATATCTGCCAGATTCCCACTGCTCAAAAATACGGTTTGGAATGCATTTAATCCCCAGTACAAGGGTGAAAATTCAGCTAAACCGCGGATTACCTCAGGCATAACATAAACCGGTATCCAGATTCCGCCAAGTGCAGCCAGTATGACCACCGAAACCGACCCGAAAGTAGAGGATTGCTGGTGCGTATTAAACAGAGTGCCAACAAGTACGCCATAGCCGGTGGCGGCAAGACCACTGCACAAGGCCACCGCAATTATGGCAATTAAATTTGTTCCAATCACCAGTTGAGGAAGTCCAAGCAAAGGCATCAGAAAAATTCCCGCAAGTATCATGAGCGCACATTGGGAAAGACAAATCACCAGGTAAGACAGCACTTTGCCCGCCATAACTACCGTATATGAACCCGGCATCGTCCTGATTCGAAGATAACTGCCGTCAGTTCTTTCCTTGATCATACTTCCCGCCAGGGAAATTACAATAAAGAACATTCCGAAAAGGGTCCATGCCGGAACATTGTGCTGTACTGAATTGAGTTCGTGAACAGAAGTTGTTTTGTCCGATTCCAATTCCTTGAACTGAATGAACTCGTTCAGTTCCTCAGTAAGCGTATCTGTTTCACCTTCATTCAGAGCACCTTTAAAGGCAGAAAGCATGGTTTGGGTTTCCAATCGTGATGACACATGCTTTATGGAACTTATGACAGAATTCTTGAAAGATTTTTTAATGTCGGGAGCAAAAAATACAGGAATGGTTGCTTCAGTTACTACCGAATCCTTCACGATTGAATCCTGTACTTCAAGTCCCATGTCATGCATGGTTTTTTCTACAAACTGATCCACCCGCGCATCCAGTTTTTTTGAAGCGCCTTCAGGAATAATAATTCCAATTTCAAAATCGCCATTTGCAACTTGTTTCCGCGCCTGCTCTTCACTTTCTGTGAAACGGGTGACTGAAAATATTTTTGATGTGATTAATCCTTCTTCTATTTTTTTTCCGAGATCACCGTCATCTTTATTGATGAGCAACAATGGAATTTTCAGTTCCTGGTAGTCCCTGAATGGTGCATCCTGTATCAGGGCCATAATTGTAACTAATGCGAGTGGCATCAGGAACATCACTGCAAGTCCGCTGCGGTCGCGGATAAGCAACAGCATTTCTTTTCTGATGGTGGCAAATAGCTGCAGCATCAGTCGCGTAATTTTCTTCCTGTTAATTTCAGAAAAAGTTCCTCAAGATTTTTACAACTGTGTTGCTGAATCAAATCAGCAGGAACTCCGGTGGCGATAATGGTACCGTAATCGATCACCGCAATGTGTGTGCAGAGGTTTTGTGCCTCTTCCATCAAGTGCGAAGTGTAAACTATGGTTGTACCTTTTTTATTGAGGTCCTGCAAAAATCCGGTGATCATATTCCGAGATTGCACATCCACACCAACAGTTGGTTCATCGAGAAAAACAACGCTGGGTTCATGGAGAATTCCGGCAATAAGATTTATCCTGCGTTTCATTCCACCTGAAAAAGTTTCTACTCTTTTACTGGCAACTTCACTCAAGCCAAAAACTGAAAGACAATCTGAAATCCGATCGTGTAATTTTTTTCCTTTTAGTCCGAACATGTTCCCTATGTACTCCAGGTTTTCAGTCGCGGTAAGACTCGGGTACAGTGCAATGTCCTGCGGCACCATACTGATAAGTTGTTTTATTTCCTTCCGTTTTTTTTCATGAGCGAAACCATGAATCAAAACTTCACCTGATGTTTGATGCAACAATCCGCACAGGATTGAAATCGTAGTGGTTTTACCAGCTCCATTCGGACCAAGCAATCCCCAGATTTCGCCTTTCTCAATGGCGAATGAAATATTGTTGACAGCCGGGGTAGTGGCGCCTTTGTAAGTTTTGACAAGATGACGAACTTCAATAGCTGCACCTTTCGCCATTACAATGAGATTTTTTTAAGCTTATTGAAAATAATCTCTTCGCGGTTGGAGCATTCGATAATTGTTGCAGAAAGTTTTTCATAATTCTCACCTGTGATCGCACGGTCTTTGCAAATACGTGCTGCATCATAAGCAAAATCCCTCCAGCGGTCACCTGTTTCGGTGACTTCCTTTGAGATGTCGAGCAACCAGGGTTGTCCGAGTGTTGTTGCAGCTTCCTGTAAAAAAGCGGCATAAATAAACCGGAAACCTGCGCCTCCGGTACCAATTTCTTCCTGCATGCGAACGATATTGCCAAGGAATAAGGCCGCCTTACGCTTGTCGAGTTGCTTTGGGTACTGGGCTACTTTTTTTGCGAGATAACGTTCTCCGCGTATCCCAAAAAGAGGAACGGGAATAGTGGTCATGTCGACAGCAGTTTTTTTGATTGCATCCACAATCGGTTTTTTCAAATCCACTTCCTTTGGAACAAATACCGGGTAGTACATTTTTCCGGAAGGAGCAAGCGCACCTTTTGCATAACGGGCACGTTGCAAATCCTGCGGTGAAATCTCGGTTACGGTTTCCATCACCGGATCACTCACCAGGTAATTTCCATTCTTCTTTCCATAGACCACAATGTTGTGAGCGTTGAAATGAAAACGAAGTGCGGATGGGAGATAAGGAAGATAAAATACACTGGTTAGCATACCAACCGGAATCCCTTTGTCGAGAACCCGGTCGAGTTCTTCCATGGCTTTGTTTTCATTCCTGAATGATTCTTTTTTCATTTTCACACCGAGCCGTTTACAGACACGTGAAAAAATGAGTCCGGGGAAAATCCGGTAAGTAGTTCCCGGAATTCCATTCACTTTTAAAAAAGGCAGGTGGCCAAAAAATAATCCTGAACCAATTCCGAAAATCATAGGCTCACTCAATGGGAGGCCATGATGCCGAAGGAGGTTTGAGGCGACGCCGCTTTCACAATGAGCCGACTGATGATGTTCAAAATTTACTGACAAATGATATATTTTTGGTGCTAAGTTTATTCGGTGTCCATTAATTCTTCCCTGGTAATCCGGAAAGCCTTTGCATATTTATCAAGTTGTTTATCCGAAAGTCGTTTGAAAAACCAAGGTTTCTGATGAAGCTTCACCATGAGAACGGGAAACCCCACATATCCGGCAAGCATTCCGTTGTCGAGCATTTGTTTTTCCTTATGAAATGCAATCGGACTAAGCTGTCCGTCGATGACCTGCTGACGAACTTCGGCAACTTTTTCATTAATCGCTTCCCATGCCTGGGAAAGCACAATATTTTCAGGTTCCCAACCTAAGGAGTTCACACTTGTGTAGGAACCATCTTTATCAGTAGCATACTTAAGTACTTTCAGTTTCCCTTCCAGTACATTGTCATCATCCTGGGGCACATTTTCTTTATCCATCTGGAATAATGATTTTTTGTTGATTTAGAATTTACCCGAATTGCGCGCTTCTGCAATTGGAGTTAAACTTTAATTAAACTGACAATCGAAAATAAAGAATTGTTTCGTTGTGGCAGAATAAATTTTATCCCGTAAGGGAAATGTTTGAGCAGCTTAGATCAGCAAACAGTCAACACTGCTGTCGCATATGAAAATCTTGCGCTCTCCGGTACCGACAATAAAACTTTCTCTCCTTTTTTCAAACGTCCCGAATTGAATAATTCCTCCAATGCCAGGAAAATGGATGCTGACCCGATGTTACCAATGCGTGTCAGGTTAATGAACCATTTTTCCATTGGAACTGGAATGTTATTCTTTATCATTTCCTCATCCACTTTCGATCTGAAAAATTCAGATGAGATGTGTGGCAGGTACCAGTCAATTGAATTTATAGCAACTCCGTGTCTTTCCAGGCTTTCTGCCAACCTTTTAGTACCAAGGCGTGCAATATTTGATTCGAGCAAACGGGTATCCTGACGAAGTGCGAACATGGAATTTTCCATTCTGTCTTTCTGTTCAAACTCAGCCCAGCCTTTCAGCTCGCCATTCTCCAGTTTCTCAGCTCCAAAATACATGCAGGTTTCAACTTCGTTGGCAAATGAACATATCTCAATCCATTCAAGATTTAGTGAAATTCCTGTTTTGTTTGGTTTGTCAGTCAGCAACGCAGCTGCAGCGCCATCCGATAACATCCACCTCAGAAAATCTTTTTCAAAGGCAAGATATGGTTGTGCTTCGAGTGCTTTTAATTTTTCAGCTTCCTCTTTGAAATTACCCGCTTTCATCCAGTGCGACAATTTTTCAGAACCTGTGGTCACAGCATTAGTGGAATCACCTGACGAAATAGACATGAATGCATATTTGAGTGCATTCATTCCAGAACAGCAGGAGCCCGAAAAGGAAATTGCTTCACATGGGTTTGACTTTAATTCGCCATGTACCATTGAAGCATGTGAAGGCAACATCTGATCAGGAGAAGTAGTTCCGCATACGAGCAGCTGCATATCGGCAAGCTTGAAATCGTCGGATTGTAATTTGCGTATAGCCTCAGCAGTTAGTTGAGCATTACTGTAAGTGCTGTTGCCATTTTTATCGATAGCATAATGCCTTGTGGTAATTTTATTATTTCTGAGCACAATCGCCTTCGATTTGGAGCGAAAATTACCGCCAACAAAACCCAGATATTGCTCCATTTCATCATTACTAACAGGATCGCCAGGCAAAAAACCGGCAATCCGGTTAATGTAAACCGGTTTATTCATACTTCAATCCTCGCTCGTGCTAGTTGGTTTTCAATCAGGATGGTTACTGCCCGAAATTTCATCGGGATTCAAAGATAGTGCTATTTTCGGAAAGTCAGCTATGATAAACATCATTTTTCAGAGTGGGGAGGAGGTCAGTTTGAGGGTGTAATTGGTTGAAAAACAACTACTAATCTACCTCAATCCAGTTCCTGAATAATAGTCGGTTTCCTTCTTGATCCTGGCAGGAAAAAGTAATGGGAAAAGTCTTGAAATGATTGTTATCAGGGGCGATGCGATCAATATGACTATTGGCAACACAATTCCGAATATCCGCACCCGGGTTCGTCGCTGACTGCTATTGGCTGAGCCTTTTTTCAGAATGAATTGTGCGTAAATTGGAAAAAGTACTTTGCCGCGGCCTTCCATAATCATCAGGTTGGGTTTGATATTGACAGCGCCAAGCTCCACAAGTTGCTGTTGCATACCCGAATAGTTGCTGGTTTGCAGACGTTCTTTGATAAGGTCGCCAAATTTCCAGGCTGACTTTTCAAGCTCCTCATCTGAAACTCCATATTTTGGAAAGAACCCGAGAAATTTATCCTGAACTCCGCCAAGTGCAAATGCCAATACAGTGATCATGCTGGTGATATTGCCTGAACGATCGACGTAAGTTATATTTCCTACGAGGTTTGCGCCAATTTTTTTCAAATGCGTTTTCATTTTTTCCTGCGCATTCAGCCACATGTTTCTGCACGCCAAAATAGTAATCACAGGTTTGCCTTTCAGTAATTTAGCTGCTTCGGGTGATTGTAGAAAAGAATCGACAGGCCTGCTCACCGACAGGAACCAGGGTTGGTAAGCAATAATTACGAGGTCGAAATTGTCATCAGGATTGAAAGAATATGGTTGCAATTCGCAAGGAATGCTGTTCACCGTTTCCGGGAAGGCATCAAAAAATTGCATGTAAGTCCACGGAAAAGGAAAAGGAGTTTTGGGTTTCAGGTTTTCATATTGAAGTGAAACACTTTCCACATTTTCAAGGTTGCGAAGCGTGGCTCCAACAGCTTTGTGAAGTTGACCTGATTGTGTGAAATAAACGACAAGAATTTTTTTCATGAGTTGATTCAGGCAGTTTCGCTTTCGTCAGGTATTTTGTGTTTGAAAATACTCCAGAGCAAATTTCTGTTCAGCACAGAAACAGCAGTGATAATTCCGGAAAACAAAGCTGCACCAACCCCTACGCAAACTATATCCTGACCGGTGAGATAGAGGTTTTTGAATTTGGTGCGCGGACGAAGTTCCTTAACTCGGAAACGTTGCGGGCTGTGTTCCAATCCGTACATTTCCCCATGAGTATAACCTGAAAAATGTTGAGTAGAAAGTGGTGTGGACAATTCCGACCAGGCAATTTTACCTTTCACCTGCGGGACAAGATCAATTAATTTTTGCATCAAAAATTCTGATACTTCTTCTTTAATCTTGTTGTACTCATCACCTCGTTTATGCCATTGTGTGTTTTCAAATTCCTTTATCCCGGCAAACGGAAATGAACCTACTACTTGAATAGCTGCAGTTCCCGGATGCAGAGTTTGCCAGGAAGGATCTTTTGCAGATGGAAACGAAATGTAAACTACCGGAGATTTTTTATTTGAATCGAGATGATGTTTGTCGACGCTGGCATCAATATCCGAATTTTCATAATACCAGATGTTGTGCTTTGGCAAATGAAGGGCTGCATCAGATTCATTCAGTCCGATGTAAAGGCACACATGTGATATGGAAGGAGCAATTGAATTTACAGCTTCAGCAGTAATGTGGTCGGTGCTGCCGTTTGAAATCAATTTATTGAATGTGTTATGTGCGCCTGCGTTGCTGATAATTTTCTTACCAAAAATTTTATCACCGTTCTGCATTTCCACACCAACCGCTTTGTTGTTTTTAATAATGATGTTTTTCACAGCGGCTTTAATCGCAAGCACACCATTTCGTGCCTCCAGTGCTTCCGTAAAGGTGCGATGAATGCTTGATGCTCCGCCAACCGGATAATTTCCACCTTCCAGGAAATGGTCAACAATCATTGCGTGAATGGAAAAACAACTTTTTTTAGGAGGTAATCCGTAGTTTCCGCACTGAGCGCACAACACTGCAATGAGTTGCTGGTTAGATGTGAAATCGCTGATTACATCGTATGTAGTCCTGTCGGAATATTTGTAAAATCCCCTTCTTAAAAAATATCCTGCAGTTTTGCTAAGCCAACCCGGCATGGTACGTTCCGAAAAAAACATGACTGAACGGGCACTTATTTTTTTCAGGAGTTTGAAATATTCCCTGATTCCATTTTCTTCTTTAGGAAAATAACCGATCAACTGGTTGAGTTGGTTTTCATACCCTGATCTGAAATTGTATACCGAATTACCAATGACAACCTGGTCATACACATCACCCATGTCGGACCACTTCAATTTGCTATCTGATAAATAATCGAAAGCTTTTTTCAGAAGTGCACCTTTGATGTTAACTTGTCCGACATAATGAATGCCGACATCCCACACAAAATTTTTTCTTTTGAAAGTATGTGAAAATCCACCAGGCTCGTAATGTTGTTCAAGCACCAATACTTTTTTTCCTGCTTTCGCAAGAAGCACCGCCGTGGTCAAACCACCAATACCCGAACCGATCACGATGGCGTCGTAATTTGCTTCTGCCAGTGCCGGGGAGTAACGATGTTTCATTACTGAGTTGTTGGGTTGATGAGTTGTTGAGTTGATGGGTTGAAAGTTGTAAGTTGTAAGTGTTGCATAGCAACGCATTAGCACATTCCCCCATTTTCTAATTCTCTAATTTTCTACTTCTTTATGCATTTTAACAACGTATGACTCACACCGATTTTATCAATTTTTTCAGCAACTTTGAAGCCTGCTTTTTCAATGAGTTCTTCAAACAGTCCTGAATGATACATCTGACTGTTTCCATTTGCGATGTTTGTGAAGTACAATGAAGTCATTTGCAAGCAGAATGCAGAAACTTTAAATTTCTGTCTGTCCCAGAATGGTTCCAGAATAAATACCTGTCCGTTTTCATCCAATGCTTCATGACAACGTTTCAAAATCGAAATAATTTCACTTTCCGAAAAGCAATCCAGGAACTGGCTCATCCAGATCACATCATGACCGGTAGGAAGTTTTGCTGATTCATTTAGAATATCGATCTGATGGAAATTCACTCTGTCTGAATATCCTGCTGCTTTAATATTTTCTCCAGCTCTCTGAAGCTGACCCGGAAGATCGGCAATAGTCACATGCACATCTTTATCATAAGCAGCACATTTCAAAGCCCATTTGCCTGTATTTCCACCGACATCAAGAATTTTTTTCGGATGATTGCTGAATACATGTGGTAATACCACAGGGAATGAATCGCTGGAATAAAAATGATCAAATGCAAACCAGCTTTTTTGTTCCTGCGGTTTCATGATTGTCAGTCCTTCATAAATAGTTGGCCAGTTGCCAAGAGTTTTCAGTCCTTCAGGTTTTCCTGTTTGAATTGACTTTGTGAGGTCAAACAATCCACGGTAGCAAATGTCCTGTACAAAATCCATATTGGCACGGGTCATCTCATCCTGTAAAATATAGTAACCGGCTTTGGTGATGGAATATTTGTTATCGTCATTCACAATAAGAATTCCAATTCCCAATCCGCCTTCAAGTAAAACCCTCACTCCATATGGCGACAAACCAGTTTCCTTCACTACTTCATCAGCAGATATTCCATCTTTACCTGCCTTTTCGGCAAGTGCAAGAATTCCTAGATCACGCAAGGCAATGGTAGCCTGAAATACTACCGGAGCAAAAGCAATGTATTGTGCAAATTCAATTGACTCAAGAGCATTTTTGTCGTCACTGTTAAAAAATTTCGTCATAGTTTTGGATATGTAATTCAGTTTTTGGAAAATATTATTGCCGCATTGCATCCTCCGAATCCGGAAGCAGTCTTCAGGCAGTGTTTCATGTTTTTGTATACTGGTTCTTCAATTATATTCAAAGCAGGTTTCAGGCCGGGGCCTTCATAACCCTTGCTTGCAACTGCTACATTTTTCAGCAGCGACATCATGCAAATAGCGGACTCCACCAACCCAGCTGCTCCTAATGTATGTCCAAAATATCCTTTGAGGCTATTTACAGGTGTAGTTTGCAAGCCTGAAAGGTAGAATGCCTTGGCCTCCATTTCATCATTGTAAGGAGTAGCAGTTCCGTGTGATGAGATAAAATCAATATCCCCGGCCGTTAGTCCTGAACCTGATAAAGCTTTATCAATGACAATGCTAAGTTCTTCACCTGAGCGAGAAGGACCTGAGATATGATTGGAATCGTTGCTGATACTTCCGGCTTCAATGCTGATGCTGTCGGATTGTGACTCTTCGGCTGTTGTAAGAATTATTGTCGCGCCGGCTTCACCCAGGTTGATTCCATTCCTGCTTTCGGAAAAAGGATGGCAAGGCCCAGGGCTCAGTGCCTGGAAGGATTGAAATCCTGAATACACAAATTTGCTGATGGTGTCGGCGCCGGCAACTACAATGTTTTTATATTGTCCTGATTCAAGAATACGTTTCGCGTAAAGCAATGCCACCACACCTGAAATGCAGGCATTTGATATTACCACAGGTTGGTTTTTGTTGCCGAAATGTTTTGCCACAAGTGAAGCGGAATGAAAAAGATTGATTCGTGCAATCAATTCCGGAGTCACTGGTTCTGTGTCCAGGAGTTCGATGCTGCCTTTAGTAGTGGAAAAAACAAATAGAGTTTCGTCTGAGGATAAATTGACCGATGAATTTTTATGAGCATCCAAAATGGAAGTAATCAAAAGTTTTTCATAGCGTGAAAATCCTTCCGGAGAAACAGATTCCAGGATTTCATTATTTACCGCGGAAACCCAAATTGGAGCCGCATCAATTTCGGGACGATGGTGTTCCTGTACTCCTGAAACACCTTTCAAAAGATGTTCAAAAGCAGTGTCTGCTCCCACACCAAGTGCGGAAACTATACTGAAGGAATCGACCACTGTTTTTTTCATAACATTAATTCCGGCACCGGTGATTGATTCTATTTACTGCTTAAAAGCGATTGCCTGCTTTTCCAATCCATGAAAAAATCAGGTGTGATCAATTGCAATTGTTTTGTGTTTCTGTCGAGAAATACCTGAACCGACATTCCCTCTGCAATCACTTCCTTATTCGAAGCACGATAAAGTTTATATTTAAAGACCAGCTTAGCGGCAGGGTTATCGATGTATGTGGTTTCAAGAATTGCGGAATCGCCGTATACAAGCGACTTCTTATAATCACAATGAATGTTTACAATTGGTGCGGTATAACCCTGGTGGTAAATATCCATGTAAGCCAAACCGTGTTTGTCACCAAATGCTTCACGACCATCCTCAAAATAGCGTATATAATGACCGTGCCACACAATGCCCAGTACATCGACTTCGTTGAATTTTATTTTGAACTCTATAATACAGGTAAGCATGCGTTTTATTTTTTCTTGCCGCCATCCTGTAATGAATTGCAGGGCGTTAAACTTTTAATCATCAGAAATAAAATCATGCAATAAATAGAGCTGTGGGTCATGATTAATTTATTCCGGTTTAATAAAAATTCGCATTTCACATTCTGCCAGCACCACTCCATTTTTATAAACAACACCTTTAACGATACTCACTTCCATGATCTGGTTAGTAACAACCACTTCAGTAGTGATTTCATCGCCGGCTTCCGGGAGGTGATGAATTTTCAGATCTTTTATAGATGCTATGAAACCAACAGGCACACTTTTATTTTCCTGTTTGCTTAAAAATCCCATCCCTACAGCAGCAGTTTGTGCGATATTCTCCACAAGTCCGCTTTCAGTAAAAAATCCATTATTAAAGAAAATATTATCCGGTTTAATCAGTAATCCCGAAATGGTTTTATCCGATCCTGCATACAGCAATTTATCGATCATCACCACGGGAGGGCGCTGAGGGATAAAATCCAGAATTTCTTTACCTGAGATTAACATAGTTTAGGCTTGCCAGAAATTATAATAATTAAACCATTGTTCAGGATATGCCCGTGTCATTTCTTCCATACTCTTTGCATACTCAGCTACAACGCTCTGAATAGTATCGCCTTTCTGGATGTCATATGTTTTGATTTCAGTAGAGTACAAATGATAATGTTTTTGACTTTCTTTAAAACCATACACATAAACTACAGGAACCTTGAGACGTAGGGCAAGTAAGAATGGTCCTTCCGGAAATTGTGCAGGCTTTCCGAAAAATTCAGTGGTGATGGTTTTGTTTCCCGGAAGGAAGCGATCGGCGTGCATGCAAACAACCTCGTTCTTTGAGAGAGCTTCGGTAATTTTGAAAATATGACTCAGGTCGTTTTTCACCAGGATGATATTAAATGTTTTTGGACCGGTAACCTGTTCCATGTATTGTTTGATCTGCGCATCTTCACCATCATACATTACAATATGTATTTTGGTGTTCAGTCGTTTTAACAGGTGACCGGAAGCTTCCCAATTGCCGAGATGGCCGCTGAGCAACAGCCCGCCTTTTTTACCGGCGATCATGTGTTCAAGTTGTTCACCGCCTTCATGTTCGAAAGTAAATTCTGCATTTACTCCCGACATAATCGCAATTTTGTCGATCAGCGTCTGACCCAGATTGAAATAATTATTGTACAATCCTTTCAACGACTTTATTTTGTTAAACTTAAGAACGTTCCTGTATAATTCAACAATGTGTTTAGAGGTTGAAGGTGAAAAGAAAAAATAATAGAGCGTCACAAAACGAAGCAGGAAATAACCGCTGCGAACTCCGGCGGTTTTGATCAGGAATACAAATATTCTGTATCCGGCAGATGTGCCTTTTGATTTACCCTGCCAACGGGCCATTATTGTTTCCCTACCTTAGCAATTACGTAATTGTAAAAGTCCTGGAAGGTGATGATGCCTGTAAAGTCCTCAGCCTTGACCTTGAAACCGAAATTGCTTTCAATTACTACTACTAAATCAATGTAGTCAAGACTATCCAATTGAAGTGTTTCACGCAAGTTCGCCTGGGGGGTAATCGTCCCAAGTTCCACTTCAAATTCTTCCACCATAAAGTGGTTGATTTTTTCAATGATTTCAGCAGTTTCCATTATTTACTAATTACTTATTTAATTCCTTTACGTATAATGAGCGACGAGTTGGTTCCTCCAAATCCAAATGAATTGGATAAGAAAACGTCTATATTTTTTTCCAGCGTTTTGCTGATGATATTAAGTTTTGCCGAATCTTCATCCGGATTTTCGAAATTGATGTTTGGAGCAATGAATCCATCCTTCATCATAATCATCGAATAAATTATTTCACTCGCTCCCGACATCCAGCATTCATGTCCGGTCATTGATTTGGTAGAACTCACTGGAGTTCGCGCTTCACCAAACACGGCATCAATTGCTTTCGCTTCTTTCGCATCACCTACAGGTGTGGATGTTGCATGCGCGTTTATGTAATCAATTTCCTTCGCCATCAAACCGGATTCCTTTATCGACATATTAATTGCCCTCACAGGACCGTCCACAGTTGGATTTGAAATGTGTCCGCCATTCGATGAAAAACCATAACCGATGATTTCTCCAAGAATAGTTGCACCTCTTTTCAAAGCCGACTCCAGACTTTCAAGCACAAGCGTAGCGGCACCACCACTTGGAACAAGTCCATCCCGGTCACGGTCGAACGGACGTGAAGCAGTTGCAGGCGCACTTTCACGAATCGAAAATGCCGATAGCGCATCGAAGTTACCCATCGAATAAATGTTCACTTCCTGTGCACCACCGCAGACTATCATATCCTGCAATCCGGTTTTAATGAAATGATAACCGGTACCAATGGCATGAGAACCACTGGCACAAGCAGCACTCAAGGTATAATTAATTCCTTTGAATCTGAAAATTGTTGACAGATTCATGGTTACTGTAGAATTCATAGTTTGAAAAACCGAACCGGATCCCACTAATAAGGTATCTTTCTTATCCCTGATAATATCAATGGCTTCCATTACCGGCTTGGCCGAGCTGTCGTTGCCATAAATAATTCCAATTTCATGGCTGTCGAGATAATCATCATCAATTCCGGCATTTTTCAATGCCTCGACTGTAGCCATGTAAGCGAATTCACCTTGTTCAGGTAACATCACACGGGCGCGACGGTCGAGAATGCCTTTCAGCAATGGGCGTTCTACCAATCCGGTAAGTCCTGAGCGGTAGCCGAACGCCTTTCTTTCAGGATCCAGAATAATTCCGGATTTCCCCTGAAACAGAGCATCTCTCACCTCTTCCATATTTTTACCAATACAGGAATAAATTCCCATGCCGGTTATCACCACCCTGTTCATCTAAGCAAAAATAATCGATTTATCACGTTTTTGTGTCATGAATATAACCCCCCATTTACATTTATCACATCTCCGGTAATATACGATGAAGCAGGAGATGCAAAAAACGCAACTGCTTCCGCTACTTCTTCCGGTTTTCCAAATCTTTTCATTGGAACAATTGCCGAAAGCGCTTTTTCATCAAGGCCTTCGGTCATTTCTGTGTCTATAAATCCTGGAGCAACTGCATTGACAGTCACACCTCTGCGAGCTACTTCCTGTGCCAGGGCCTTTGTGGCACCAATCAATCCGGCTTTTGCAGCGGAGTAGTTTGTTTGCCCTGCCATTCCTTTCAATCCCGAAAGTGAAACCATATTTATGATTCTGCCATAGCGCTTCGAAAGCATCTGGCTTACTACATGACGGGTAATATAATAAAACGAATTCAGGTTCGTCGACAACACATTATTCCATTGAGGTTCCGTCATCCACATCAGCAATCCGTCTTCACGAACTCCTGCATTATTCACAAGAACCTGGATAGTTTTTTCTTTATTGTTTTCAATCCATCCGGCAAGAACAGTATCCACTTGTTCCTTGTTTGAAACATCGAATTTCAGGAATTCACAAGTAACACCTGTGGCTTCAATCATTGCACGGGTTTTATTTGCTTCCTCATCATTGCTTCGGTAATTGAGCAAAATATGAAAGCCCTGCTGTGCCAGTTTAACACAAACTGCTCGGCCGATGCCTCGCGATCCTCCGGTGATTAATGCGTAATTCAACTTATTGTCAATGTTAATTTATCAGTTCAGTTTTTCCCTGTTTCAAATGCTCTTTAACGGCACTTGTAATTTTATACATGGCTTTGTCGTCACGTATTGTAGGACAAACTTTTCGAATTTCACTGTATACTTTTCCTGAAAAAGGGGAAAGGCGTTTTGAAGAATTCATTCCATCAACTGCCTGGGCAACTGCTATTGCATGAATGGCAAGTACTTCAAAAGCATTTTCAATTACCTTACGGGTAATCAAAGCAGCATTGGTTCCCATGCTCACAATATCCTGGTTGTCGTTGTTGTTCGGAATGCTATGAACATATGCAGGATTGGAAAGTGTCTGGCATTCGGCAACAGTTGATGTTGCAGTGAATTGCATTCCCTGCATTCCATAATTCAATCCCAGTACACCGAGATTCAGGAACGGAGGTAGTTTCTGATTGAGCTTATCGTTCAGCAAATAATTCAGCTGACGTTCGGCAAGCATTGCAAGTTTGGTAATTGAAATTTTCAGTTTGTCCATTTCAATGGCTACGTAATCACCGTGAAAATTTCCACCGTGAAAAACATCTTTTGCAGCTACATCAATAATTGGATTATCGTTTACTGAATTCACTTCACCCATAATAATTCCGACTGCATATTCGATAGTATCGTGAATAGGGCCGAGGATTTGGGGTACACAACGCAGTGAATAATATTCCTGTACTTTTTCCTTTACAATTTCCTGAGATTCTATGTTTTTGCTCTGGTACAAAATATCAGAACGTTTTTTAATCAGTTTGCTTTTGCTTGCAATCTTGTGCATCGCTGCAGCAATTTTCTGTTGACCGCGGTGAGGTTTCAATCTGTTGAGTTCCACTGAAAAGTGATCGTCGTATGCTTCAACCACTTCATTGATCATTGTGGATAAAATCACAGACCAGTTCAGTAATTTTTTAGAATACACCAGGTTCATGGCGCCAATTCCGGTCATTGCTGAAGTGCCATTTAGCACCGCAATACCTTCACGTTTGTGAATGCTAAGGGGTTTTATGTTTTCCTTACGGAAGACGGTCGCGGCGGAAGTCACTTTTCCCTGGTACCACACATCACCTTCCCCGATAAGGGCCTGAGCCAGGTGGGCAAGTTGCACAAGATCGCCGGAAGCTCCAACGCCACCATGTTCGAAAATGCAAGGATATATCTCTTTGTTAATGAGATCTTTAATTAAGACTACCAATTCTTTATTGACTCCGGAATAGCCCTGCATGAGGGAGGAAAGACGTGCCACCATGAGGGAACGTACGTCCATTGGAGTAAGCATAGCGCCCTGACCGGAACAGTGGCTGCGAATTAGGTTATATTGTAACTGCCTGAGATCCTGATCTTTAATTTTATACTGCGCCATCGGACCAAATCCGGTGTTAATGCCATAAATCAGCTTCCCTTTCGAAAATTCGTTCAAAAAATGATAGCTCTCGTCCACTTTTTTCAAGGCCTTTGCCGACAGTTTCACCTTTTGTCCATCCAGGACAATGGCGTACATATCACTCAAAGTCAATGGCTTGTTGCCAATTTCAATCATTATGCAGTTTCAGGTAAGGTTGTGAATTTCAGCCGATCGGACAAGCCGCCCGGTTGCTTTAAAGCAGGCGGCAAAAGTATGTTAATTTATTGAGATAATAAAGCATTTCAAAGGCAATTTACCAATGAAAAACAGGGTGAAACCGAGAAAGGATTTCGGAAAAGCCTTCTATTGCGGACGTGGTCCGCGTTTGAAGGTCACCAAACCATTCAAAAATTTCCTCAAAATCTGATCTCCCATTGGCTTGTAATTCGGATGATCTTCGGTTCGGAAAAATGCACTGAGTTCGGTTTTGCTGATTTTAAAATCTTCCAGACTCAAAATGTGAATTATATCATCATCGCGTAATTCAAGTGCGACGCGGAGTTTTTTTATGATGTCGTTATTACTCATGTTTTGTTATGGAAACGGTGTGTATGTTCTTTGGAAATATTGAAATTGGTTTTCAGTTGGTGTTTTTGTTAAGTCGGCAGTAGCCAGTAGGCAGTCGGCAGTGGTTACTGTTTAATTTATTACTGATGTTTCCAACTTGACATTTGCTTTACAGTTTAGGCAGGAAAGTGAAATTCAGCAGCGCGGTCCCTGAGCCTGTCGAAGGGACAATGGTATTATTTTTCCGTAAAGCTAACACTTTTCAAACTTTCCTATTGTTTAATTAATTTCTGGCGGGTGCAGTTTCCATTTTCATCTATAACTTCAAGGCTATAAACTCCGGCCTTTAGATTTTCAATGGATATGTTTGTTTTTGAATCCTGAATGGATTTGACGAAAATTAGTTTGCCTAATGCATCGTAAATTTTAATATTTGAAATTATTGATCCGGGACAAATTACAGTTATTTCATCAGAAGCAGGATTAGGATAAATCAAAACCGGATCCTTGGAATTCAAATCGGCGATTCCAACAAAAGATGGATCAATAATTACAAATCCTGATTGAGCATTAAAATTAATTTCTTCACCATTCATATTCAGGCCAAGCACCGAATTTGCATTTAACAACAAAGTTGAAAGGTTCAGAATTGTTGGTTTTGAAAGCAGATGAATTATCCCAATTTGTCCTGCCACATTCATTGTATCATTTTGATCGATCCTGGAAGCAGCGGCATCAATTTGGTTGCTGGTATAAAAAGATTTTTCAAACGTAGCAGCGTTTTGCGAGAAGTTGCCTAATGCAGATGTGGAATAATCAAAAATAATTGAGCTGGTGTCAATAAGTGTTGCATCAAAAAGCAATGACCATTTTAATCCATACAACGTGGGTATCGGTAATGAAGTGGTGCCTGCATTTATTGAAAATGAAGCGTATCCTCCAGGTGCAATTGTATCATTGATTGCAGTGAGAATAAAATCATACACCGCGGTTGTTGATGGCGATTGAATTCGGAATAGATGTGTCAGTGAATAGTTTTGATTGATCGCGATATCATCCTGCATATTAACCACACCATTGCCATCAGTGTCTGCGTGTTTATGATTGATGCCTGAAAAATATTCCGTAGTCCAGTCGGTTGCAGGTTGTGCAGTCCAGTTTAATGTGGCATTGTTACGAACGGGACCAGTGTTTCCAACTGCCATTCCAAGATACAAGAAGTCAAGGTTGTTAACTGTGAGATCGTAGTTACAGTCGCCGGGCCAAACATTTGTAGTTACCTGTGGCCACAATTCAGAAAATTCGGAAGTGTTTCCTATAGCATCCGTTTGAGTCGCAGTTACAAATAATGGATTTGAAATTGGTCCATTGTATTCCCAGTTCCCCAGAGCATCTGCAACAACAGTTGCAATATATTGTTGTCCTTGAGCATTTAGATTTTGGGAAAGACTATAAAATAATTCAATAGTAGCGGTGGGTAATGATGTTCCCATTACGCTGTCGACAGATACATAATTGACAACCGGGGGAACAATACTGTCGTTGGCAAATTGGTAATTGTAAATGCCTGCACTGCCATTGTTATAAATAGAATTTTGAGTGAAGGTATTGCGATCTCCCCAGTTTCTTATTCCATCTAATGAATTACTGTAAATTTCATTTCCGGAAACAATATTATCTGAACTAACATTCCCGACTATGGGATTGCCCAACATAATACCTATGTAATTGCTGTAAATTTTATTTCCTGAAATAACTGTGGAATCGTTTGAAAGTACAATTGCCCGGTTATTAGGAAGTGAAATAGTTCCTGAAATATCTGTTCCAAAGTAATTGTTTTGGATTTCAGTTCCTTCGATTCCTAAAAAGGTATAAATTCCATCAAACGCACTTGAAATAATATTTCTTTCTGCTGCCGAAGGACCACCAATCCGGACATGGTTTGTTTGCACGTGTATATTGCTTTGTACAAAATTTGGAATTGAATCAGTTCCGGCAAGATTGGTTCCGAATTTATTTCCTATCACTATAATGCTATCGCCTCCCAGGAGGTACAAAGCAGAATTTCCATTCGCAGTGCTAGTTCCGTTTCCAGAAAAAAGGTTGCCGTCGCCAGGTTGTGTGCCGCCAATAGTCATTAAGGATGCCCCGCTGCTAATCCCGCATGCGGTATTAGGAATTGCATAAGAACCGGTTTTGTCAGTCCCTATCAAATTCCCTTTAATTGTAACGTTTAGAACCTCCGAGTATAAAAGTATTCCACGTTCATTGCCTGAAATTAAATTATTTTGAATCAAATGAGCTTGTGATGGAATTGGAGCAGGGCCTCCTGCAATGGTAAGACCGGATAATGAATTCCCAAGAGCGGTTGTTCCGGAGGTATCTGTACCGAGATAATTGCTGCTCACAACATTATTCGAATTCTCAGTAAGATATGCACCATAGCTGTTTCCACTAAGCACATTCCCCTTCCCGGGCGCCCCTAAGATGAAATTGTTGCATCTGTTTGCCCGTACGGGTTCACCAGAACTGTGAATAAACAAACCATATACGGCACCGTTATACTGCCAGGAATTTTGTCCATAATAAAAATCAAGTATTACATAACTAAATCCTGATCCATCAATTTCAATTTTGGGAGCAGTTCCTGTGTAGCCATTAGCCGGTTGAGTGCTTCCATCAATTGTCAATGGTTTTCTGATTCGGGGAAGGACGGTAGTCTCAACGATTTTATGAGGAGCAGGACCCGGAATATTAAATTGAATTATATCAGGACTATCTGAAAAATTAGAATTTTGTATCGCGAATCTGAGCGAACCAGGCCCATATTCATTTGTATTGGTTACGTTAAGCATCCCTGTCAGGAAATTTATGCCTGAAACAAAGGTGCCTGTGCAACTGGAAGCAGAACTAAAAGATATACCCGGTTCAGGTACCATATTTTGACCATCAATTGTAACCGCTGCTATATAATCGAAAATAGTAAGTGAATCACAGGTTACCATAGGCAGCTGTGAAAAAATTGGAAAGTTGATCCAAGGACCGTTAATCTCAATAGCTCCGCCTACACCATCAGCATTTGCATCAAGTATGGCTTGCCGCAGACTGCCCGGTCCGTTATCAAAATCGGTGGTCACCCAATATGTATTGCCATTTACAGCAGCCTGGCATTGTGAATATGCTGGATGTGAGCTGCTAATAAATAATAATGAAGTGAGTATTATTTTGAAAATAATGTGAAGTTGTTTCATGAAAGTTGTGGTTATAAAGTAAAGATAACAGAAAAAGTTCTGATTAAATAATCCAATCATGGTGAGATTCATTAATTCCTTTATATTTGTGAGGCACAATAGCCGGAAAAAATACGGCCTCTGAATAGGATATATGCTAAAAACAAGATTAGAAGCATTCAGTGATGGCGTGATTGCTATTATTATCACCATCATGGTTTTGGAATTGAGGGCTCCTCATGGTGCGGAATTGGAAAACCTGGTTCCGTTACTGCCAAACTTCATCAGTTACATACTCAGTTTTATATACATTGGAATTTACTGGAACAACCATCATCACATGCTGCATACGGTAAAACAGGTACGTGGCGGAATTTTGTGGGCTAACCTGCATTTACTTTTCTGGTTGTCACTCGTTCCGTTTGTTACAGCCTGGATGGGAGAAAATCATTTTGAACCGCTGCCTGTCGCTCTATATGGAATTATTTTGTTGATGGCTGCAATTTCGTATTTTATCCTTCAGAATCAAATCATCAGAGCACATGGCAAAAATTCAATTTTGGCTATAGCAATTGGAACAGATTTAAAAGGTAAAATGTCACCGGTTATTTACATTGTGGCAATTGTGTTCTCCTTTTTTTATACCTGGGTAGCTGGATTGTTGTATATCCTTGTTGCAGTTATGTGGCTGATACCTGATCAGCGTATTGAAAAAATTCTGCAGGCTGATCAGTAATGCCAACTCATATGTTCAGAAAATATTTTTTAGAAATTATGACATCTGAATTATGACAATCGCTGAAAACACTCAAATAAAACCACAGCTAAGGTCATTCGATCTGACGATTATCGTAATCAGTCTCGTGATTGGCATGGGAATTTTTCGCACTCCCGTTGAGGTTGCAAACAAAGCAATCCTTCCAGAAATATTTTTTTTCGCCTGGATCACCGGTGCCGTAGTGAGCCTTGCCGGTGCGCTTACCTTTGCAGAAATCGGTTCACGACATCCTGTAGCCGGTGGATTTTACAGAATATTTTCAGTCTGCTACACACCTGTTTTTGCATTCATGGTAAACTGGATCACTGTGATCAGCAATGCGGTTTCTACTGCGGCAGTTGCAATCATGGGAGCAGAATATATGGCTCCGTTGTTGTTTCCAGGATTGGCTCCAGATATTGGAATAAAAATTATCACCATTTCATCACTCGTTATTTTATATGGCACCAACATGCTCGGGATTAAAATCAGCTCACGCGTGCTGAATGTGTTGATGGTGTTGAAACTTTCATTGTTAGCACTACTAATTATGGCGCAGTTTTTTGTGGAAGGAGTTCTGGTTCCGGAAGTGCAGACTGCGCCATCACTTTCTACCGGCGAATGGTGGCACGCATTTTTAATGTGTTTCGTTCCGGTATTTTTTACTTACGGAGGCTATCAGCAGACTATGAATTTCGGGAGTGATGTGAAAGATGCAAGGCGTACCATGCCACGTTCAATCACGATTGGAATTGTAGTGGTTTTGTTTGTGTACCTCTGTGTAAACTATTCCTATTTCCGAGTGCTTGGTTTCGAGGGTCTGAAACAATCTACTACACTTGCAGCGGATATCACAGGATTGATGTTCGGTAATATGGCTCACAAACTTGTTTCGGTGATGATGTTTTTATCGGTAATGGCATATGTGAATGTGTCACTGATTAGCAACCCACGTATTTATTATGCAATGGCGGTTGACAAGGTAATGCCTCATTTCTTTCAGCGTGTGAATAAGCGCACACAGGTGCAGGAGTGGGGTGTAACTGTGTTTTGTATTTTCATTATCGTCACACTTTTCTTTTTGTCGTCTTTCCAGCGTATACTCGAATATGTAATGTTTTTCGACAGCATTAGTATCATTACCGCATCGATTGCAATTTTTATTTTACGGAAGAGGGCTGTTAAAGAAGGTGAACCTGAAGGGATTTACAAAATAAGATTCTATCCCTGGTTACCTGCATTTTTTATTTTGGTGTATTCTGCTGTAAATATCAGTGTATTGATGGCAAATCCTGATGCAGCTTTATATGGTATGCTGCTTTTCATTTCCGGATACCCGTTATTCTATCTTGTAAAATATTCTTTAAAAAAGCCCTGACCTTTTGAGTACGAATTTGTGAGATTGTTGAAAGATAAATCTCATTATCTTTGGACCAAATTCAATTGAAATGGCAGATACAAATTCCTTGCGCTCTTTATTTCTCCTTGATCCTTCAGTAACCTATTTGAATTTCGGATCATTCGGTGCTTGTCCGAAACCAATTTTTGACGATTACATGAAATGGCAATTGGAGCTGGAGCGGGAACCTGTTCAATTTATCGCGGTTAATGGTCCTGAAAACGTAAAAAAATCACGTGAAGCCCTCGGTGCATTTATTAATTGTGATGCAAATAACCTGGTGTACACTCCCAATCCTACTTTTGCTATTAACATCGTCGCAAAAAATTTGAAGCTACAGGAAGGTGATGAGGTGCTTGCTACAAACATTGAATATGGTGCTATGGACAGGACCTGGAACTATTATTGCGGTTTGCAGAAAGCAAAGTTTGTGCGTCAGCCGATAGTACTGCCATTAATTTCGAAGGAACAGTTTATTGAACAATTCTGGAAAGGGTATTCTTCCAGGACCAAAGCAATTTTTATCAGTCAGATTACCAGTGCTACCGGGCTCATTCTTCCCGTTAAGGAAATTTGTGAAAGGGCTAAAGAACTCGGACTGATAACCATTGTTGATGGTGCTCACGTGCCTGCACATGTGAAATTGGATTTGTCGCAACTTAAAGCGGATATTTTCACTGGTGCCTGTCACAAATGGATGATGACTCCAAAAGGAAGTTCGTTTTTGTATGTGAAAAAAGAATTCCAGACCGATCTTGATCCTCTCGTTGTGAGCTGGGGTTACAATCCGGATATTTATTCAGAATCGACTGAAGGAAAATTTTTAGATTACCACCAGTTTAATGGTACCAGGGATTTTTCAGCTTACCTGACTATTCCGAAATCGATTGAATTCATGAAACAGTACAACTGGTGGGAGGTGGCTGCATCATGCAGAAAGCTTGTAAAGAATAATGTAGATCGCTTTTGTGAATTGCTTGGTGCGAAACCACTTTGTCCGGTTACCGATGAATTTCTTGGACAGATGATCAGCCTGCCGATTGCAACCAAAGTACCTGAAAAACTTCAACGTTTGCTTTTCACAAAATACCAGGTTGAAATTCCTGTGATGCGACAAGATGCGGATGTGTACATTCGTTATTCCATCAATGCATTCAATAGCCAATCTGATCTGGACAGGCTCTATGATGCATTGAAGGAAATACGAACTTCAACTGATTTGATGCAATAACTTCCGGATCAGGAATCGTTATCTTTTTACAATTTGTTTCACTACGCTTTCCTTATCGGATGAAATTTTCAAAAAGTAAATTCCTGAAGAGAGCGAGGAAATATCTACATAGCCTGAAGTAAAAGTTTCAGGATGTAAAATCGTTTTGCCCATCACATCAATAATTTCAATTTGTGTGATAAGATTTTTTCCTGCATCTATAAAGAGCGGACCGTTAGTCGGATTGGGATAGATGTGAATTTCAGAAGCAGAATTTACCTCCGCAACGGAAACAGTAGAAGGACCGTAAACTACATTCAGCACCGGAGCAAGTTCAGGGTCGGTAGCATCGCTGAATGTGATGAGTCCACCGGAAGCTGCTTGTGCAGAAATTGCAAATTGTGTGGTAGTAAGATGGGAGATGTATGGAAGCAAAGCAGCTGGTAAATCGAGTCGTATCCAATGACCATCAGCAGTAGTGGAGCCAAACTGACAAGGTATATCTGTGGCATTTCCGGAAGCACTGTAATCAGCAGCTTCCACATCTGCGGAAGCACCAAAATTGCCAGATACTATACGAACCTGCATATTGATTCCAACTGGATTTGTTCCGTTCAGGCTTTCTCTTCTTAAAAAAATACTTGCCTTAGAAACACCGGTATCAGGCATCACTGTGGTATTAAACGAAAGTACAGTTGAATATTCTTCCTGTGTACCTTCTCCTAACTGAAGCGCAGTGGAAACATTTCCTGTAGAAGAAACTGAACCATCTCTTGTACCACCTTCGGATAGAAAATACTGATCATCCATTAAAGTTTTTTGATAATATTTCCGGGTTTGGTAATCAAGCATCGCATCGTATGAAGCAGGAGCAAGGTGGAAGCAATCTTTAAAAATTATGTAATTGCGCATTGCATTTTTTGGAGAAGGGTAATCGGGAAATCCTTCAGGTAATGGAGCTGTTTGGGCTGCATAATTTCCTCCCGGAGGAACCGTCAGGTTTGCAGCTTGTCCGAAAGTATATTGCATCAACCCTGTTGCTTTTACAAAATCCACATCAGGATCGGCAGCAGCAAGTGCGGCAATAGTATCAGAAAAAATATTCAGAAGGGTATTGATTTGTGTGAAATTCGGAGATCCCATTCCTGTCCAGGTGCCATAAAATGGATGACTGGATTGGAATGGCGCCATATCATTTATAATCTCACCAAAATTCGGATATGCATAACCACTCCATAAAATTTTCACTCCCGGTTTACTTACTTTAATGAAATCAATTATTGCGAATATTCTGGCATAAACAGAATCAAGTAGTGAATCAGTTTTTGCCACAGACCAGTTTTTATTCCATTGATTCAGTACATCATTTCCACCAATGCTGAGATGCACTACTTTCACATCAGGGTGCGCTGTTAATTGTGCTGCGATTTCATTCAGTTTAACAGGTTGTAAAAAATCGGTGGTCTCAGTGCCATTCTCAGCCAGAATCGCATTGGTATAATATTTATAATTTGAATGTCCCCATTTTTCCAGGTTTGTATTAATCACCTGGTCTGTTCCTATGAAGTTGGCCCAACTATCACCGATGATCAACACTCTTGTAAGATCAGTTTCGGCACACTGTGCATTAGCGGCTCCTGTTAAATAGCAGCTTGCTGCCAGCAGTAGTAGAAGTTTTTTCATACAAGGAAATTGAGTTTAAACAAATGTAAGGATATAAGAGGGCTGTCCGACCTTGTGATTCTAATATTTTATTGGATCATGGTGATATACCGGTTCGTAAGGATCTAATTTCAGATTCGGACTTAGCAGCTTTAAAGCTAAAATGCACCAGCAAAGGTTTAAAAGTGATGTATACTTCCAGGCAAGGTTTGAAAATTTGAAGTAGAATTTGAAAGAAAAGTCGGCCTTGGCAGCACATACAGCCAAGGCTACTTTTTTAAATATTTCCAGTTACGGATTTTCCCTTCCGAAATCCATTCCACAGCATCCGCGATTCGTTTATCGCGGGTAACATCAGTTTTTGCATCCGCAATCCAAACGTTGTATTCTTTTTGTTGTGAAGGAGAAAACTTTTCAAAATAAAATTTCGCTTTGTTGTTTTTATTCAGCGCTTTCTTCAATTCCGGAGGAACAGGAATAGGTTTTTGAGCCACAGCTGGTTTCTTTTCTACAGTAATTCCATCCACATTCAGTTTCATTGACTGGTGTATGAAATCTATCAAAACTTTGGCAGGAGGGAGGTCCTTTACAGAAGTCATCTTTCCCAGGTTTCCCATTCCAGAACCACCGGCGGCAGAATGTGGCTGAAGATATTTAGCCGGATCTTTTAAAAGGGATGTTTTCCAAAAACCAAACGAACAATGATTTTTAAAAGCCGCGAAACTACACAGGGGACCCTTGTAATCGAAAGATGGCATTCCCCATTTTAAAGTCTCCACCACTTCCGGGCAACCCTTATGTATTATCTCCCGCAACTTTATCATAATTGGCTGTGAAAATGGCTGAGCCTTCTCAATATATTTGTCAATACGAGCGTCTGTCATTTTGATAGGATTTAGAATTTACAAATCTATTAAATTTAGTAAAAAATCAAATAGTATTTTGTGGAATTCAAATTTATGTATAGTTGTATATAAACTTTTTAAAACTTTTCATTATGTACACTAAAAAGGATTTTAAGGAATTAACTTATTTCATTCTTTCAGTAGCCATTGAAGTTCACAAGCACCTTGGCCCCGGAATACTCGAAGGTGTCTATCACCAATGTATGAAACATGAATTTTACTTACGTGGAATTTCAGTTGTTTCCGAACTGAATGTACCTGTAATGTACAAAGGAATTTCAGTTAGTTCAGATCTCAGATGTGATTTTCTGGTTGAAAACATGATGGTGGTTGACCTTAAATCAACCATGGGGATTGCTCCTATTTTTGAAGCAATTATGCACACTTACATGCACCTCCTTGAAAAACCAAAAGGAATCATAATCAATTTCAATTGCACCAACATTTTCAAAGAAGGTCAGCAAACTGTGGTGAATGAATTATTCAGGGATTTACCTGAAAAATAGGTTATTCCAGTCATGATAGCCACGACTTGTCGCGCGCCAAAAAAGTGAACCATATAGAAGGCATAGATGACATAGGAAACATAAGAGATCGCGTCCAGGCCTATGTTTCCTATGTCAACTATGATTTCTATGTGTTAAAAAACCCCGACCCGATCGACCCAACTTGTCACGCAACAAAAAAGTGAACCACATAGAAGGCATGGGATACATAGACAACATAGGAGATAGCGTCCAGGTCTATGATTCCTATGTGTTAAAAAACCCCGACCTGATCGACCCGACATGTCGCATGTTCCCTTATGTTGTATGTGATCAAAACAGACCCGCCCCCTGAAAAGTACAGGCTTTTCTCGAAAAAATTAGGTTGTAATGGACAATTGTATAATTTTATGAGATAAATATTAAAAACCTGGAATTTATGAAATCACAATTTAAGTATGTGTTGCTGCCACTTTTGATGTTTTTATCTTCGGTAAGCTTGGGACAATGGACTAAACTCCCTGGTCCGATAGGAGGACAATTTACCTGTGTGGAACAAGTCGGGAATCAGATTTGGGCGGGGTGCAGGTCGGGGATGTATTATTCCGATAATGAAGGTCTCACCTGGGAAAAATCAACCCTGTTTTATGGAATTTGTAACAGCATTATTGCATTTAATGATACTGTGGTAATATGCTATACAGAAGTTGAAGGCATAGAATATAATTTAAAAACAATGACTAGTTTTAATAACGGGGTATCTTTTAATGCACCGGTACTAGTTGAAGAGATTGTGTTCGTTTTACCACCATTGCTTTATAAAACACATAGTGCTTTGTATCTACATGGCGATTGGGACACTTACCGTTCAAATGATGGAGGTATGTCGTGGGCGATTGATGCCGGACCCTGGGGACTCGGAATAGGGAATATGAATTCTAATGGCACTTCCATATTTGCGGATATTGGAGTTCCTTCTCAGCCTTCATGGTCGACTTATTATTCTCCCGATGGAGTTGCACCCTGGATATTTATAGATTCTTCACAAAGTGCTTACGATTGCTTTATTAATGGGAGCCGTATTTTTTTGAACAAAATGGATGGAGTTAATAGTCTGCATAATTGGTTAATGACCGATGATTTTGGAATTACATGGGATTCGTCACTTACATTTCCGTTTACTACCTATGGAACTTACATAATTGAATATAACGGTGCACTATATGTGTCGGATTATCCCGGTGCATGGATAAGTGCTGATAATGGAGATACCTGGACTCAAGGCGCAATGCCAAGCAAGTTTTTATACTTTGATGGAGTCATGACTTCCGCTGGAAATAAAGTTACCCTGGAAATGGGAGATATCATCACCTATTTCCCGGCCACGGATACTTTTATTACAACCATGACAGGAACATCCGCTGAAATTATTAATAGTCTTTTTTCAAATAATAATGTATTGTTTGCATCTGATTATGATAGACTTCACACCAGCACCGATGGTGGAATCACGTGGAGTTCTCAACATATTTGCGACAATACAATCGAAGAATTGATTTTCCGGGGTGATACTGTTTATGGAATTAATACAGACTATGATGCTTTTTTTATCAGGTCATTTGATAATGGATTAACCTGGGATACTATTTCAATTCCGATGCATACTAATTCGAGTGTGCCAGTTTCAATTGTAGAGTTAAATGGCAGGATTTATATTTCCGGAGATGAAATGCTTTACAGTGATGA
>Ga0190274_10000108_pt1 | contig 58458 bp, 50 predicted proteins | sample Popmic531T_FD_133002 | JGI IMG/M metagenome (GOLD analysis project Ga0190274, IMG submission 133002) | Populus adjacent soil microbial communities from riparian zone of Yellowstone River, Montana, USA - 531 T | ecosystem: Environmental > Terrestrial > Soil > Riparian zone | place: USA: Montana...
TCGGCCAGTCATCCGCACTGGAGTGCCAGCCTTCGGCATTACAGTGCCGGTCACCCGCATCCAGCTGCCGCCCCCTGGCAGAGGTCTGCCGGTCTCTGGCATTGGCCTGCCGGTCACCGGCAAGAGTCTGCCGCCCGCCCGCCTGCATCTGCCGTTCACCGGCATGGCAATGCCACCCGCGGGCATCTGGCTGCCGAGCACCGGCATCTGGCTGCCGGGTACTGGCATCTAAGAGCCGGGCACTGGCATCTAGCTGCCGGGCACTGGCAAAGGTCTGCCGGCCGCCGGCATTGGTCTGCTGTTCGCTGGCATGAGACTGCCGATCACCGGCATCCCTTTGCGGGCGAGTGGCAGGTGCGGCTTGGGACAAGTGAGGGGCTTCTTGTTCAGCGTTCGTCTTTTCTCTGGCGACGGGTTTGTCGCCGAGGACAACGACGATGAGCACAGCGACTGTTTTGAGCTTCCCAGAGACCGTTCCGGCCGCGGAGATCCCGACGGTCGCCGACGTCGACCGGATCACCGCGATGTCGGACCTGGTCCTGCGCAATCTGCTGATCACCCAGACCTATCACCTCCTGTCCCAGGCTCTCGCCCGGAAGCTCGGGGCGTGCTCCAACTGGTGCACGTACGCGGTGTGGGCTTCGAAGCAGGCGGGGCAGACGATCCGCCGGGAGGATCTCGCCCGCCTCCTGGAGCAGGAGCTCGCGGCGGCTCCAGGGCTCACCAGGGCTCTGGGCGACGTGGTGGCCGCTGCCCTGCCGTTCGGCGGGCGGGTCGATCCTCTTGGGCTGCGCCGCGCGGCTCATGAGGCAGTTCTCAGCACGGCTCCTCTGGAGCGCGCGAGCGACGCGATCGCTCTCGGCAATCTCAAGGTGTTCGCGGAGATCGGCCGCGAGATGGCCCGCTTCCTCGAGGCCTGCGCGAACGATTGGACGGTCGATACCGGCCGCCTCGCTCGCTTCACCTCCGGGCTGCGGCCCGGGGACCCGCCCAACGGGCAGGGATATCTCCGCCGGGCGTTCACTCATCTGTACGAGGCGCGGTTCGCCGTGGAGCCGCGGCTGCGGGCGGAGCTGATCCTCCTGGCCAATCTGGAGATCGGATTTCATGAGCAGACGCGGCTTCAGCCCGAAATCCAGGACGCGCTGAATGCGGCCATGCCCGATCGCGACGAGCTGCGGGGGCGGCTGCTGGACGCGCTCTTCCCCCGGGCCGACGTGCTGCTGCGCCTGCGTCTGCGGCTCCCCCGCGCCGTGCGCCGGATGAGCCCTCTCGACCGGGCGCTGGACCGGCTGTTCGATGAGTTCCGCCGGCTCCTCCGCCGCATCGTCACCGAGCTTCTGATGCGCCTCGAGCTTCCGGGTGGTCGGGTGCTTCGCCTGGGCCGGGATCTCGCCCAGAGCTTCCCGCTCTCGCTCCAGACGATCAAGCATCCAGACCTCCGGGAGCTGCTCGCCCGCATCGATCCAACGCCGGACACCATGCGCGGCACCGGCGCCGACGATTGGGCGGATTTTCCGGATCGCATGCACTTCATCGCGGACCTGTTCCGAGGATTCCAGGAGGACCGGGCTCTGCTCGGGCCGCCTTTTACGCCCGAGCAGGTGACGGCGCTCCAGGCCGGCCGAAGGCCGGGCGGGCGGTTGTGAGATTTCAATCCCTGGAGGCCTCGTCCTGCGTGTCGAAGATCACCTCGCTCGGCGGGCCCAGGGGTTGGATGTCGGGGTCGATGCCTGTCAGGTTGCGGACCTGATCCTTGAACCAACGGTCGAAGGGGCGGTTGGACCCGGCGTACTCCTGGGCCTTGACGCTGGGATCCTCGTTCAGCTCGGTGACGCCGATCACCATCGGACCCTGCGGCGTCTCCTGGTAATGCCAGCTCTCGCGGACAACACCGAAGATCCTGTAGAACTCTCGCGCCTCCTCGCGGCGCGGACCGGCCATTGCAGCGGCGAGCTTCCGGATGTCCTCTTCCTTGCCTTGGAGCACGGGAAACGCGCGGACGATCAGCGGCATGGGGGAGCCTCCTGTGTGATTGATAGATTCTATCGTTTAGATTCTATCGTTGTTCACGAATCGCTCGATGACCATGAAGAGCATAGGCTGTGAACCTCTCGCTGCCTCACTTCCTCTGCGGCCACCGGACAAAGAAGCCGTCCGCCCAGACGAGGTCTTCGTCGACGCTCTCGGGATCGAATGGCCCCACCGTATAGACGGTGCCTGAGAACACCTTGTCCCGCCCCGGGCTGCGGATGCTCATGACCTTCGGCACCAGGTGGTTGCCCACGTTGAGATAGTACTCGTATGGAGAATTCCAGCCATCGAGCTCCGGGACCTCTTGCATGTAGTCCGGGACCAGGATCGTGGTGAGATCGGCGTGGGAGATCGACGCATAATCGGCGAGGTCAACGGGCGGGGGAACCTGCGACTGCCCCGCGGCGGCCGCTCCGATCTGGTCGGTGAGCCAACTGAACATGGCCGTACCGGTATTGCGGATGTCCGCGATGGTCTGCTTCTGGGGGTTCTGGCCGGTCACGGGAGCCTCCGGAAGGGCCACCCTCCGGCACGAGGTCCCGATCGCCAGGGCAAGGCCGCAGAAGGCGACTGCGAACAACCTGGAGAGCGCAAAGTCGATCCTCTTCATCTGGTTCTCCCGTCGGACTCCCCCCCGGGCCGATCAGCCGGCATGGCAGGCGCCAGGAGGAGGTGCTTTCTATGGTTCCGGTTCTGCGATCCCGGTCTCCCGTTTCCGCGCTCCCCCTCCCAATGACAGGTCTTGCGGGCTGGGAAAACAGACTCGCGTCTGCCCCACGCGCTCGGCCCGGCGGACGATCCGGTTCTCGTACCAGCCGTGCCACCACCAGATGGCCAACGCGACACAGGTACCGAGGACAAAGGCTTCGAGGACAGCCGGCCGGCGATAGGCCTGGGCCGGATCCGGCCCGGCGAAGAGCAGCACGGCGTCCGCTCCCAAAGCTCCGGCAAAGAAGCTGTTGAGCACCGCGACCACGTCGCGGAGATCGGCCACTCCGAGGCTTCTCTCACCAAACGACGGTTGATCGTCGTGCGGCGGCCAGGGGAGATAGCACAGGAGGTTCGGATCGCGGTCGGCGAAGAAGCGATTGATCTTGTTGATCGCCCGCAAGTATTCGGTCGCGCGGATGCGCCGCTCGATGATCCGCTGGAAGGTGAGGACCCCCTCGATCGCCATCAACAGGACGATGATCAGGCCCGGCAGCAGCAGCGATTCGACGATCGGAAAGATCCTCCCGGGTGCTCCCGGCTGTTGCAGGATCTCGGGGAGGCTCAAGAGGAGCGTGCCGCCGCCCGCGACGAACAGGAGATGGATGCTGATCCGTTTCTCTCCCATCGCCGCGTTGTGCTGATACAGGCTGGCGACCCGCTCATGCTCGGCCAGGAGGAAGGAGGAGGTGCCTTCCTCCTCGATCTCGATGACGCGGGAGGTCGGCAGGGCCTCCGGCTCCACCTCCGGTCTGGCTGGGGATTCAGGCTCGGGGTCCGGCGGTCGGTCCGACGGCCGTCGTGGTCGCATTATCCTCTATCATACTCCGAAGACCAGAGCGACGCCGACGGGCCGTAGGTCACCCCCGCGCGCCGCTTCGCCGCAGCAGCTCGGCCATCTCCCGCTTCTCCGCTTTCAGGGCGACGGCGAGCGGCGTCACCTCGCCCTGCGGCGTCTTGGCCTGCACGTCCACCCGCGCGCCCCGCGCGATGAGGAGCTCGGCCATCTCCATCTGACCGCCGCGGGCCGCCCAGTGGAGCGCGGTCTGTCCTCGCTTGTGGGCATTGGGGTCGGCTCCGGCGTCGAGCAGGAGGCGGGCGATCTCCAGGTGATCCGCCTCCCCTCCCCCGATCGCCGGGAACCAGATCGGCGGCATGTTGTGCGCGCCGCACTCCCAGATGCGGCCCGGGTCCTCGGCAAGCAGCTTCTTCACGTGGCTGGTCATACCCATCATGGCGGCCGTGGGGAGCGAGGCCGGGGCGCCGCGATCCAGGAGGAAGCGGACGCCGTCCTTGAAGCCCACGTGGGCGCCGGCTTCCACGGCCAGCTCGTCCCAGGAGGCGTTGGCGTGCAGCACTTTCGGGTAGAGGTCGAGCAGCTCCTTCATCCGCGCGAAGTTGCCGTGGGCCACGGCCACGTACTCGTTGATCACCGGCCAGCCATAGGACGGCTGCTCCGGACATTCGAAGCGGCCGCCATCCGCCGTGTAGGAGAACCGCGAGGTGCGGTGGTTGCGCGGCAGCTTCGGGTCGGCCCCTTCGGCGCCATTAAAGGCGAGGAGGCGGACGATCTCGGTCCGGCCCGCCGCCAGAGCAGCCTGGAGCGGTGTGATGCCGTCCCCCTGGGGCGCGTTCGGGTTGCCGCCGTTGCCGACCATGGCGTCGACCAGCTCCTCGGCGAGGGCGGGGTCCGGATGATCGACGGCCAGTCGCAACGGGGTCAGGGCCTCGGGAGCGGCGGACGGAAGGTTGAAATCCGGCCCGGGCCGCAGCATGGCGAACAGGAGATCGGTCCGGCCGCGGCGGACCGCCATGTGCACGGCCGAGCCGCCAGCCGGATGGATCTCGTTGATCAGCCGCGGATGCTGCTCGATCAGCTCGGCCACGCGTTTGGCGTCTCCGGCGAGGACGGCCTCCACCAGGTCCAGGCTGCCGAGCCGGGACCGCAGAGCTTCGGCGATCTCGGTGTGCTCCGCCAAGCTGGCGAGGACAAAGGCGGACCTCCCCCGCTCGTCGCGGCTCGAGGCGAGGGCCGGATCGCGCTCCAGATAGCTCGTGACGAGCGCGAGGTCCCCCTGCTCCACCGCTCGGCGGAAGCGCTGCGAATCGAGCAGGTCGTCAGGAAGATCCGGCGTGGAAGCGGCGGCTTCCGCCGAGCCGCCCTGGGTGAGAGCGACCGCGGTCAGGCCGGCCGCGATCGATGTATAGCGAAGGAAGTCGGCGCGGGTCAGGGGGATGGTGCTCGCCATGGGGTGATCTCCTTTCGGACCCCAGGATCGCCCCCATCCCCCCACCCTCGGGCCGAGGAATGACCGAGGTTCGGCCGAGGGACAGGTTTGCTCGCCAGCTCCGCGTCAGATAGGATGAAGTTATTATGCAAAAATTGGTGTCGGGGCTCTCCCTGGGAAGGGGCGAGCGCAACCGGCTGTTCTCGACCGTCCTGCTTGGGCTCGTGGCGGTTCTGGGATTTCTTTCCAGCCCTCTCTGCGGACAGATCGCACCCCTCGTCAAGATCCAGCTGCCGTCCCAGGTCCTCATTGGCGAGACCTTCACGTTCCAGGTCGAGGTCTCCCCCCATCCGGCCCTCACCGACTACGGGCCCTTCCTCGAGGTCTATCTGCCATACCAGGGAGCCGATTGCACGGCCGCATCCGAGCGCTGCGACGGAATCTCGTTCGTCAAAGCCGAGGCGGTGTTCGCGGTCACCCGCGTGCCGATCTCTCCCTGTCCCGCGGGGCCGCAGCCATTCGTGCTGGGCAGCTTCTGCTCTCCCCAGCAATGCCCGGGGAGCACGGCGACTCCGCCTACTTCGTGCTTTTTCGGGCTGCCCCTCCCCCTCTGCCTTCAATATCCCCTGCCGCCGCCGACCGGTTATCAGAAGGTCGTCCTGGAGCTGCCCATTGGCAGCTTCGTCACCCAGCAGGCGCCGATCCTGGTCGAGATCACGGCCCGGGTGGACTCCTACGCCGATCTTGGGCTCCCAAGCATTTACGTCCGGGGCGGCTTTCAATTCGGGACCAGCGCGACGGGCGGCGCTCCGACGGCCGATCTTCAGTGCCCCATGGAGGGCGGGGCCTTGAACCCGACCGTGGCGACCGTCAAGAAGAGCTACCTGGGACCCGAGAGCGAGACGGCGACGGGACCCAACTTCCCACGCCAGTACCGGATCACGGTCGACATCGCCGACGGCCAGACGCTCAATCCTTTGAAGATCTTCGATTGCCTGCCCGACAACATGAGGTTCGCCCAGGCCGACACGACCTCTTTGCCGGCCGACTGCAGCATCAGCTCCCTCTTCAACTCGCCGGTGTGCCCTCGCACTGGTTTCGAGATCGAATGCCCGTCTGTCACCGGGACCGCCTCTCCTGTCGACCTCGAGATGAGCTTCCAGTTCTTCATCCCCGAGACTGACTTCGACGGCCAGCCGGTCCTCGGGAGCTCCTGCACCGCGGAGTCCGTGGACGACGTGAAGCTGATCGGCGATTGGTTTCCGCTCGATCCCCGCGATCCGCCGCCCGTCCCATTCACGATCGACGATACGCCGGCCGACCACACGCTGACGAGCCGCTGCCTGGCCATCCAGAAGAAATGGGACTTCAAGCCCGGCTTCGATACGGGGGCGCTGGGGCCGACTCCCGGGGACACGATCGTGTATACCCTCGACTTCCAGGTTTCGGACTTCCGGACTCTCCGCGACCTCGTGGTGGAGGACTACCTCTCGGACGGCCAGTCGATCGTCCCCGGCTCGGCCCGGATCGAGATCCACGACAAATTCGCGGCGGTGACAGGCCTGTTTACGCCGGCCGACCTCCAGATCTCGCCGTTCCCGGGGACCTACGAGTGCTCCGACGGGAGCCGGATGGACGACCCACAGCTCCTCCATTTTTCAATCTCCCAACGCCTGGCCTCTCTCCACCCGTCCGAGCCGCGGCATGCCCAGGGCATCCTCACCGGCGGGCTCGCGGGACTGCCGGGCGGAGGAGCGACCACGGGACGGATCACGTTCGAGGCGCGGATCGACGACGAATTTCAGCGCCAGGACTCCGGCCTCGAGAGCTTCGTCGACAAGGACGACCCGCTCCGGAATTGTGTCGAGATCCGGGGCGACGTCCTGGCCAACGCCAACGCTCCGGCGGTACCCTCGCAGGTCATGGGGCCCGCCTCCGACGACAGCCTGCAGAGCTTCGCCATCGTCCCCGGGATCCTCAAAAAATCCGTGTACGCGATCAATGGCAGCACGAGCTTTCCGAAGCCGGCCAAGGTCAACCCGGGCGACCTGGTCACCTTCCGCATCGAATATCCGATCCCCTCGGGCGACGCCGAGGACTTCTTCTTCGAGGACTACCTGCCTCTGCCGGTCTTCCGTGTGAACCAGCTCAAGCTCCAGGCCTGCCTCGCGCCGCCTCCTCCGGCGGAGACCGTGACGGTCACCGGCCCGCTGTGCTCCGGGCCTCTGGCATTCGCCACCAGCCCACCCGGAGGAGGACCGGTCAATTCGTTCAAGCTCTCGTTCGGTGACCTCAATGATCCCGCGAACGCTCCGGCGGCCGCGGACATCTACGTCACCACGCGGGTCACCACGGACCCGTTCGCGGACGGCCTCGTGCTGTCCAACCACGTACGCCAGCACGAGCAGAACACGTTCGGTGAGAGCTTCGAGCAGACCGAGATCGCGCCGGTCATTGTGCGGGAACCGAAGCTGCGCATCCGCAAAGGCGTGGTCTCCAGCAACAAGCCGACCGCGGTGTTCTCCCCGCAGCCTCCGGTACCTCAGGGAGTGACATTCGCCAAGCCGGGTACGACCGGTCCGGCCTTCACCGGAACGCTGACCTCCACGAACGTCGGGGCCGCGCTCAACAGCGATCTCTCGCGCGTCGACGGTTGCGACTTCGTCAAGTTTGCGATCGTGATCGAGAACCTCGGCACCAGCACAAAGGGGGCATTCGACGTACGGATCTCCGACGTGCTCCCCGCCTGCCTGAAAAACCCCTCGAACTTCCGGATTGTCAATGGCAAGGGCAAGCCGTATACCTGCAACAAGGGGAAAAATTGCGCGACCCTGCTCTCCTCCTTCCTCGGCGCCGCAGGGATCACGCTGGATGACGGCGCCGCGACCGGTGCCCTCGCACCGTTCAGCCCGGCCAGCGGCGGCAACCTCGCCATCATCACGTTCGACGCCCAGGTACCCTGCGATGCCAAGCCCACAGGATGCTGCAACAACGTGGCGAAGCTGACCGGTTATGCCGGAATCGAGGGTGGACCAAACCACACGCAGGCAAGCTTCTCCACGCCGTTCCCGGACCTGCAGAAGCCGTTCGAGGACAATGCCCAGGTGTGCGTCCGGCCGGGGCTCAAAAAGTCGATCCTGGCCACCTCCGAAGCCGCCACGGGGAGCGCGGGCGGTATCGCGCATCTGGCGATCGGCGAGATCGTGCGCTATTGCCTGGAGGTCACCTTGCCAGAGGGTGTGTCGCCGCAGATGGTCCTCTCCGACAAGCTCCCAGCCGGGCTCGAATGGCTGCCAGGGACGGCCTGCACGGTGGGAGTGCGGGATCCGAAGCCACAGCAGCCGCCCTGCGCGTTCGGACCCAAAGATCCCAAGATCGTCTTCGGCGTGGCAAACCCGAAGCCGGTCCTCCAGGGCGGCAATCTCACGCTGAATTTCGGCACGGTCAAGAACAACCACAATGATCCCGCGGACGAGACCCTCGCCGTGCAATGCAACGCGCTGGTGCGCAACGTTCCGGCGAACGTCCAACCGGGGGCGAAGCCGAACTCCTTCACGGTGAAGCTGACGCCCCCTGGCGGCCAGGCCGTGACCTTCGCATCCAACACGGTCCTGGCGGACGTCGTGGAGCCTCTGGGGGATCTGAAGAAGGAGGAAGCTCCCGTCTGTCTCCCGGGCGGCGCCAGGTATCTGCTTTCATCGACGAATACCGGGACCGCTCCGGCGTTCGACGTGCGCCTGCGCGACACGCTGCCCCCCGGCGTCACGGTCTCCGGGCCGCTGGTTTTGAATCCTGCCACGTGCACGGTTGCGTCCGCCGGACCGTCTGTCGTGGACGTCGCGTGCCCGGTCCTCGCTCCCGGCACTCCCCTCACCCTCCAGCTCGACGTGACGGGCATCCAGACGTGCCAATCGTTCAAAAACCAGGCACGTCTCGACCGCAGCAGTCTGCCGGGCCTGAAGGGGACCTTCCCGAATCCGACGGGCTCGCAAACTCCGGGGGCAAGCGGCGCACCCAAAGGCGAGCGGATTTATACCAGCCTCGCGGATCTGGTCACGCACCACTGCGCGGATCTGGCGATCGACCTGGCGTACCAGGCGACCGACCATGATTTCGATGGATCGATCATCACTCTCCAGGTGACCGTGGAGAACGTCGGCACCTCGCCGAGCCTCCCGCCGACCCAGGTCGATAACCTGATCAACCACGGTGGCGGGGGTAGCCTCACCTTCCTTTCGGGAGGAGGGAACGGCTGGACCTGTGCGACCGGGGTTGATCCACAATTTCCAAACTTTCCGCACGAAATCTGTACGACCAATACGCCGATCCCCCCCGGAGTGAGCAGCACCTTCACGATCCGGTACGAGGTTGAAGCACGACCAGCGGGGATCTTCAGCATGTCGGCGAGCGTCACCGGATGCGAGGATGTGAACCAGGACAACAATGGGAAGGGCGTCAGTATTTTCTAGCGGACAGGCTCTGCGACGACGGTGCCCTGGTGGTACACGATCTTCCATCCCTGCGCCGTGTGCCGCCAGAGTTGCTGCCGGCCTCTCGAAATCGCCCAGGGTCGTGCCGTGCTACGGGCGATGGAAGATCGGCTCCCGCTGCGCGAGCTCTTGCAGCACGCCCAGGAGCTTCGGATGGGTGACGAGGTTTGGTTCCATTACCGGCCCACATCCTCGGGCTTCATGCCCCGCCCTCGCCAGAGCTCGCGGAAGTTTTCCTCCTCCCAAACTTCGCGCAGCCTCTGCGCTTCCTCGATGCTGCGGTGCTTGTAGACCCCGGGCGGGAAGCGCTGAGGGCACGTGCGCGCCGCGAAGCTCCAAACGCGGCGGATGGCCCGCCACAGAGCCGGCGTCCCCGGCTCATGCCAGAGCGAGTCCTCCATCTCCTGGAGACTCCGGACCTTCCGCACCGGCATTCAGTCCTCCTCCAACTGAAAACGGCGCCGGAGAGCCTCGGCATCTCCCCAGTCTTTAGGCCGGACAGTTCCCTTTTCATGCGGTAGAGCGTCTTCGGTGAGGCAACCGAGACGCTCTGCCCCTCCAGATCGATCCGGATGGCCTCCAGATCTTCGAAGGCGAAGGCCTCTCCGAGTCGCGTCAGGATGTCCAGGTGAAACTCTCCCTCCGGTGGATTGTACTGAACCGCCGGATACTCGCCAAGCAGGTCCTCCGCGGAAATCTCCTCGATCGAGGGATCGTCGAAGACGGTCTGGAGAGCCCTCTTCAACCGTTCGATGTTCTCGGGCTCGGGTGCCACGAAAAGGTCGAGATCTTCCGTCGCCCGGGCCAGACCGAGCAGGTTGATCGCGACGGCGCCGAAGACGACGTACCGGACGCCTTCTCGCTCCAACGCCGCAAGGATCTTCTTTGTAAGCTCCAGCTCCATGGAGGACAAGTGTAGCGTTTCGACAGCCTAAAACGCCCCCGTATCCGCCACGCTGGCCAGCCGGCCGCTCGGGTTGGTGTAGGTCTTGACCGCCCCGGTCTGCGTGTCGGTCACCGTCAAGGTGTACTCCACACTCGACAATGCGCCGTAGAACACCCAGAACTTGCCGTTCAGCGGGCGGCCGTCGAGCACCTTGAGCATGACCTCGACGTTGTCAGGGCCGAAGAACCAGAAGTAGCCGGTGTCGCCGCCGCCCAGCGGGATGGCCTGGCCGGTGCCGGTGTTGCCCTGGAAGTCCTTCCAGCGCGCCTCCACGGCGAAGCGGCCGCCATTCAGGCAAAGCCGAGTCGCGCTCGGCGCGCAGATTCCGGCGGCAACCTCGTCCCAGGTATCGATCACGGGCTCCTCGACGAACGGCTCTTCCGCGATGAGGCCTGCGGCGGACGACGGGCCGAAGGCCTCGGTGTCGGCCACGCTCGCCAGCCGACCGGCCGGGTTCTCGTAGCGCCGCACGGCTCCTGTCGCGGTGTCGGTCACGGTCAGCGCGTACTCGACGCTCGACAGGGCTCCGTAGAACACCCAGTGATGGCCGTTGACGCCCCGGCCGTCCAGCACCTTGAGGACGACCTCGACGTTCGCGGCATCGAAGAACCAGAAGTAGCCGGTGTCGCCGGTCAATGCGACGGCTGTGCCGTCACCCCGGTTCCCCTGGAAGTCGCGCCAGTCCGCCACCACGCGGAAGCGGCCGTTGCCCAGGCAGAGGGCCTCGGCCGAAGGCACGCAGCCGCCGCCGTCCAGGGCGAGCGACCACGGCTCTTCACCGTGCACGCCGTCGTCGGCCGCGAAAAAGATCCGGTCCCCGGCCAGGGTGATCTCCTCGGGGCTCGACGAGCCGCTGCCCGGCGCGATGTCCTGGACCCGGCGAGTGCCCGCGGGCGTGCCGTCGCTCTCCCAGAGCTCGAGACCGCTCGCGATCCCAGCAGCCGCGAAGAAAACCAGGTTGCCCGCGGCGGCGATCCACCTCGGGTACGAGGAGGTCGGGCCAGGCGCGATGTCGCCCGCCAGGGTGGTCCCGTCGAACGTGCCGTCGGTGCTCCACAACTCGAGGCCGTGCTCGCCGTCGTCCGCCACGAAGAAGAGCCGGTCGCCGCGGACCGTGAGCCAGGCGGGGAGGCCCGCGAGCGTTCCGATCAGCCGGACCGTCGAGGTGCCCGCCGCCGTGCCGTCCGACCGCCAGAGCGCGCGCCCGAGATCGTTGCGGCGCGTGTCGGCCATGAAGTAGAGCGCGTTGTGGAACACCGTGAGATCGGTCGGCGACCCTCCCTCGGTGGGAGAGGAGAGCACCGGCGCCGTCCCGGCGGCCGTGCCGTCGGTCGCCCAGAGCTGGTCCAGGGCCACGAAGAACACCGTGTTCCCGGCCTTCGCCATCTCCGGAGACGCCGCGGGGTCGAAGGGAGACGTGTGGAAGTCGGTGAGCGGGAACGTGCCCGCCTCGGTGCCGTCGGTGATCCAGAGCTGCTCGTTGGCGCTGCCGAGGCCGCGGGCCACAAAAAAGAGCCACGGGCCGAGCCCGGTCAGGGCGCGCGGCTCGACCGCAGTCACCGGGATCACGGCATACGGATGGGTCCCGAGGAGCGAGCCGTCCGCCCGCCAGATCCGGTCGCCGACGCGGAACGCCACGCCGTCGCCGAAGACGGTCACGTCGCTGATCGGGCCGATGGTGTCCGGCGTGATCCGGAAGGTGCCGGCCACAGTGCCGTCGGTCCGCCACAGGTGGAGCTTGCCGGAGGCCGAACGCGCCAGGTAGAACGCGAGCCCACCGGCGGCCACGGGACGCGGCTCCTCCGCCGATGCGCAGGGGACGGCATCGCCAGGAAGGGCGAACGTGCCGGCCTCCGTGCCGTCGCTGCGCCAGACGCGCCGTACGGAGCCGTCGCAGGCGCGGAAGATCACGGCCACTCCGCTGCGGGAGACGGGCGTGAAGCCGGAGGGGGACGAGCCCCCGTTGACATCGATGTCGGCCACCAGCTCGGCCGTCTCCGCGGAGAGCCGGGGAGCCCAGGCGAGGATCAGCGCAAGGAGGACGGAAGCTCGGAACAGTCGACCCATGGGAGACCTCCTCATTGGACTTTTCTTCACTCTACGGCAAAGAGACCCGCAACGAAAGTCAGGCGGATCCCGCGGATGGGTGATTTCGCGTCATCTGAGGAGAGTGCGCTGCCGCGCGAAGACGTTTCAGGGCTCCGCCATGCCCCGGATGCCCAGAACGATCAGCGTGAGGTCGTCTTCGAGACCGCCGCTCCGCCCGGTCCAGGCGGAGATCCGCTGCAGCAGGGAGTCGGCGAGGGCCTCGGCGCCGAGCCCGGCGTGGCCCGCCAGGTGCTCCTGGAGGCGGGCGTCACCGAACAGCTCGCCCGCGGGATCGCGCGCCTCGGGGATGCCGTCCGTGAAGAGGACGATCCGGTCTCCCGGTTCCAGGGCCTCGGAGGCCTCGGTGTAGCGGGCCCGGCCGAACCGGCCCAGGATCGGGCCTCCGCCGGCGAGCTCACGGACGGCGCGCTCCCGCGCCCGCCAGAGGAGCGGCGGCGGATGCCCGGCGCTCGACCAGGTCAACCGGCCCGACGCGGGGTCCGCCACGACGCACGTCGCGGTGATGAACTGGCTCTTGAGCTGACCGGAAAAGATCCGGCCCATCCCGGTCAGCAGGCGCGCCGGGCTCTCCGCGTCCGCCGCCTGGGCCGCTACCGCCACTTTGACCATCGAGGCGATGAGGGCCGCGGGCACGCCGTGGCCGGAGACGTCCGCGACCACCACGGTGAGCCCCCGGCCGTCCATCGGGAGGAAATCGTAGAAGTCGCCGGCCACGCTCGCCGCGGGCACGTAGCGGACCGCCACGTCGAGCCCCGGCACGCGCGGAGGCCCGGCGGGCAGGATGGACGCCTGGATGCTCCGAGCCGTCTCCAACTCCTGCTCGATGTTGCTCAACCGCCTTTGCGCGTCGAGGATACGCCGCGCCGCGATCCATCCCAGGATGCAGAGGAAGAAGAGGAATCCGATCCACTCGGCATCGAGCTGCCAGGGGATGACGCTCAGGTCCTCCAGGTTCTCGTTGACCACAAAGGCGGCGAGCACCACGCCGGCGGAGCGCAGCAAACGCACCTCGGGCGTGGCTGGCCGGCCGGGCCAGTAGATGCGGCTCAGGACCAGGACGAGAGCGGCGAGGACGAGCAGACGATAGGGATCGGTGAGGGCCTGGGGGGTCCCCCGGGCGATCTCGATCGGGATCGCCACCGCCGCGTACAGCAGAAAGATCTGCCACACGCGCCGCGTGCTTTTCCACCGTCCCGGGCCCATGAGCTCTTCGACGAAGAGGGCGAAGGGGATGGGAATCAGGTAGGTCAGAGTCGAGGTGATGAGCTGACGCGAGACCGACGTCAAGTCCAGGAGCAGCTCGGCCGGAAAGCTGTCGACGACGAGCCGGATGCCGTAGATCCCGGTGAACAGGGAAAACCAGAGCGGCGACCGGTCGCCGCCGCGGCGGAACAGGACCGCGAGAGCCCCGACCACCACGGCGAGACCGCTCAAGAAGATGCCGGCGATGACCGGCGGCAGGTCCGCGCGGAGGGCGTTCAGGACCTCCGGAGAGATGAGGGGCAAAGAGGCGGCCGGCACGCTCTTGAGTCTAGTTCACTCCTTGCGGCGCCGCGCCTCCACCCCCGGCGTCTTCATCTTCCGTTCATCTTGGAGTCCCTACCATGCGACCGTGAAATACCCACAGATCCAGATCCCTGAGCTCTCGGTCGTGATGCCGGCCTACAACGAGGAGGAGGTCCTGCCCCACTCCCTGGCCGAGGCGGTCGCCGTGCTCAGCCGCCTGTGCATCCGGTGGGAGCTGGTGATGGTCGACGACGGCTCGATCGATGCCACGCCCTCGATCCTCGCGGAGGCGGCTCGCCGCGAGCCCAGGATCCGCGTGCTCACCCATCTGGCGAACCTCGGCTACAGCACGGCCCTGGCGCATGGGTTCGCGGCGTGCCGCTTCGCGTCCGTCTTCTACACCGATGCCGATGCTCAGTTCGATCTGGAAGACCTGCTCCGCGCCTGGCCGTTGCTCGCCGAGTCCGACATGGTCGCCGGGTGGCGGCGCGACCGGCAGGACTCCCGGCTCCGCCGCTTCGCGTCGCAGGTGTTCAACCTCCTGCAGAGGGCCGTGCTCGGCGTACGGGCACGCGACGTGGACTGCGCCTTCAAGCTGTTCCGGCGGTCGTACTTCGAGCGGGTCCGGCTCTCCAGCCAGGGCTTCCTGATCGACGCCGAGCTCTACGCCCGCGCCTCCCGGGCGGGCCTGCGCGTGGCGCAACTGCCGGTGACGCACCGCGCGCGGCGCGGCGGACAGTCGTCGGTCCAGCCGGCGGCCGTCGGCAGGACCCTGCTGCACCTCTGGAGGCTGTCCCGGGACCTCCGGCGCGAGAAGGCGCTCTCCGGGCCGGAGCCGCTGTGGGCGACCGTGCAGCCGCGGAGGCCGTCTCCTTGAGGCGGTGGCAGGAATCTCTGCTGATCTTTCTCTTCGCCTTGCTTCTGGGTTTCGCGTTCCAGGGCTCGCGGGGTCTCTGGGAGCCGGACGAGGGGCGCAACGTCAACATCGCGCTGGGCATGCTCCAGACGTCCGATTGGATGATTCCCCGCCTGAACGGCGAGCCCTATCTCGACAAGCCGCCGCTTCACTTCTGGACCGTCGCCGCGGGCATGGCGCTCTTCGGCCGCGACGAGTGGGGAGCCCGCGCCGCCCAGGCTCTCCTGTTCGCCCTGACCGTCCTTCTGGTCGGCGCTCTCGGAAAACGCCTGTGGAACAACCGGGAGACCGGGCGTCTGGCGGCGGTGGTCTATGCCACGAGCCTCGCGCCGTTCGCCGCCGCCAACGTGGTGACGCCGGACACGACGCTGGCGGCCTGCACCGTTCTCCTCGTCCATGCCTATTGGCGTGCGGAGACGGCGGCTACCTCCCGCGCGCGGCTCGGCTGGTGGCTGCTGGCCGGCGTCGCCGCGGGGCTCGGAGCTCTCGCCAAGGGGCCGGCCATCCTCCTTTTCGCGGCTCCTCTGGGACTGCATCTCCTGCTGCGCGGGCGCCTCGCCGCGGTGCTGCGCGAGCCCGGCACCTGGGCGGGCGCCGGATTCAGCCTGCTGATCGCCGCCTCCTGGTATGCCACGATGTTCCACCGGCTGCCCGGGGCGGCGGCCTATCTGCTCGACAACCAGGTGGTGGGCCGCCTGTTCACGAAGACCTATGGGCGGAATCCCGGGCTGTGGGGAGCCGCCGAAACCTATGCCCCCATCCTGGCGTTCGGGCTCTTTCCCTGGCCCCTTTGGTGGCTGGCCCGGGGAAGGACCCTGCTGTCCGGACGGCTCCGTGGGCTCCGCCGGTTCCGGCGCTGGTCGAGCCCCGCGCAGCTCCTGGTCCTGTGGATCGCCTGTCCGCTCCTCGTCCTGCTGGCCGCCAGCTCCCGGCTCCCCCTGTATGTGCTGCCCCTGTTCGCGCCGGCGGCTCTCGTCACCGCGCGGGCCATTGCGCAGCGCCGCGCGGAGCAGAATGCGGATCACCGACCGCGCCGGCTCGCCGTGGCCCTGCTCGCCGCCTGGTGCCTCGCCCTGCTCGCGCTCAAGGGATTTGCGGCCCACTGGGAGGGAGGCCGCGACACGCGCCGGTATGCCCGGTGGCTCGCCACGGAAGCGGCAGGCGCTCCTCCCGCCGTAGTCGCCGTGAAGGTGCCTCTGTATGGGCTCCCTCTGTACGGATTCACCGACGTCCGGTCGGTCGTCCTCGAAGGGGAGGGGTATCCGATGTTCATCCCACAGCGCACCCTCGCCGCGGCGGTTCCGGAGCTCGCCACCGGCACGCCCACGCCGTTCATCGTCGTGCAGGAGGAGAAGGCGCGGTATGCTCACGCTCTGCTGGCGCGCGCCGGGCTCACCTGCCAGATCCGTCCGCCTCGCCATCGGCTGGCGCTCCTGATCTGCCAGCGGCCGCCGGATGCCGCCGGTCTTCAGCCATGAGACTCCTTCTCATCGAGGACTCCGACCGCCTTCGCCGCTCGCTGGCTCGCGGGCTCCGCAAGGAGGCGTATGCGGTGGATGTCGCGGCGGACGGCCGGGAGGGGCTTTGGTATGCCAGCGAGAACGTCTACGACGTCATCATCCTCGACCTGATGCTCCCCGGCATCGACGGTCTGACGCTCCTGCGCACGCTGCGGGAGCGCGGGATTTCGACGTACGTCCTGATCCTGTCGGCCCGGGACATGGTGGAGGACCGGGTGCAGGGGCTCTCCCTGGGAGCGGACGACTACCTGGTCAAGCCGTTCGCCTTTCCCGAGCTGTGCGCGCGGCTCAACGCTCTCGTCCGGCGCTCCTACGGCGCGAAGACGCCGGAGCTCTCCGTCGGCAACCTGACGGTGGACACGCGCTCCCACCAGGTGCTGCAGCGCGGGCAGCCCCTGCCCCTCACGCCGCGCGAGTACGGCCTGATCGAGCTGCTGGCGCGGCGCTCCGGCAGGGTGGTGAGCCGCCAGGAGCTGTGGGACCACCTGTATGAGCTCGACTCGGAAACGGCGAGCAACGTCATCGAGGTCATGGTCTGCTCGCTGCGGCGGAAGCTCGGGCCGGACGCGGACCTCATCAAGACCCGGAGGGGACAGGGCTACGTCCTCGCCCAAGGGGAGGCATGAGGTCGCTCCGCAACCGCCTGACGGTCTGGCTGCTGGCCGGCGCGGGCCTCCTGCTCGCTCTCGGTGCCCTGGCGCTGGCCCGGTCACCGTCGTCCGGCTGGAGCGGGAATTCGATGATGCTCTGGTGACCAAGGCCCGCTCTCTCGTCACCTTGACCGAGCAGGAGGAGGGCAGGGTCTGGCTGGAATTCGCGGACGAGATCCTGCCCGAGTTCGAAGCGGGACCGAGCCCCGAATACTTCCAGATCTGGCGCGCGGACGGCAGCGTGGTGGCGCGCTCGCGCTCGCTCGGGAGCCGCGATCTCCGGCGGCAGGGCGGCACCCGGCTCGATCAGCCCCTGCTCCGCGACCGCCGGCTTCCCGACGGACGGCCCGGCCGCTTTGCGGAGATCCGCTTCCATCCCCGCGACGAGGAGGCGGAGTCCGACGGCCGGATCGAAACCGCCCCGGCGCCTCCTCCCACCAGCTCCGTGCCGCCGGTCACCCTGGTCCTGGCGCGCAGCCGCGAGCCGCTGGACTCCTTCATCTCCTTTCTACAGGCCACCCTCGCCGGGTTCGTGCTGGTGCTGCTCGCCGGCATGGCGGTGCTCGTCCGCCTGAGCCTGGCGGTCGGCCTCGCGCCGGTCGACCGGCTGGCCGCGAAGCTCCGCGAGCTCGATGCCGAGTCGCTCGACCAGAGGCTCGACGCGGCCGAGACGCCCACCGAGCTGGCGCCGGTCGTCGAGCACCTGAACGGCCTGCTGGAGCGGCTGCAGGGCTCCTTCGCACGCGAGCGGACGTTCTCCGCCAACCTCGCCCACGAGCTCCGCACCCCGCTCGCCGAGCTGCGCACCCTCGCGGAAGTCGCCTTGCGCTGGCCCGACGACGCGGCGGCCACGGCCGAGACCCTGGGGGACATCCATGCCGTGGGGCTCCAGATGGAGGCGATCGTGGTCGATCTGCTCGATCTGGCGCGCTGCGAGGGTGGGCTGCACGTGGTGCGCAGCGGCGAGCTGGCGCTGGGCGACGCGGTCGAGGAGTGCTGGGGGAAGGTCGAAGAGAAGGCTTCCGCCCGCGGAATCTCCCTGGTGCGCGAGATTTCTCCGCAGCTCGTGGTGACGACCGACCGCGAGAAGCTCGACCGCATCCTGGTCAACGTCTTCTCGAACGCGGTCGCCTACAGTCCGGCCGGCAGCGAGGTCCGCTGCGCCGCCTGCGCCGCGGGCGACGGATTTTTCCTGTCGGTCAGCAATCCCACGGACTCGCTGGAGACGGACGATCTGCCACGGATGTTCGATCGCTTCTGGCGCAAGGATCCGGCCCGCACGGAATCCGGCCACGCCGGCCTCGGCCTGTCGCTGGTCGCCGCCTTCTGCGCGCTGCTGGGAATTCAGGTGGAGGCCCGGTTGAGCTCGGGGCGGGTGTTCGAGATTCGGCTGCAGGGGGCAAGCTAGTCCACGCAGATCTCCCCAAAGTAAATCCCCCCCTCCGCAGGCTGCACGAAGATCATCCCTCCCCCCTCGGGGATCCGGTACAGGGGCTGCGGCGTGTTCTCCTCCGCGAGATCAGGCGCGTGCGGGCTGCGGATGTGCTCCAGATCCGGGAAGCGGGCCCGCAGGGCGGCTACGATCTCGTCCCGGCCGGCGGGGCCGGCGCGGCTCAGGAGGGGCAGCCAGATGGCCTGGAGATGGCTCTCCCCCGCCTCGGCCGAGAACTCCAGGCGCAGCGGCTGCCGCATCAGCTCCGCATCCATGTGGTAGTAGCCGCAGAGCTCGTCCTGGATCGAGCTCCCGAGGGCCGGGAGCCGCCGGCCGAGCACCAGCTCGGCCTGGTGGAAGGTCATCCCGACCTCCAACCCGCCCCAACCCAATCGACCCTTCCGCAGGGTGATCTGGCGGACGGCGTCGATCGAGCGCGGGAAACGGGCGGCGGGTTTGTCGTCGGGCTCCGGACGAGATGCCGGCACGGGCGGGGGGCTCGACGGTGCCGCCCGGTCCGAAGCGCAGGCTGCCGCCGTCATGGCGAGCAACGGCAGGACAGCGGCCAGGAAACTGCTAGTGGTGCGTCCCCTCCCCCTGTGTATGCGCATGATCCTTTCCCTGGAGGCTCTCGTAGATGGTGCCGATCCAAACCTCGGTTTTGATGAAGCCGCTCCCCCACTTCTTCCATTCGTCGGGCAGCCCCTCTTTCTGAATCGTTGCGAGATCCTTGCCCGCCTTCATCTTCGTCCGCACGATCCCGGAGGTCTCCACCAGCATCCGGTGGTACTCCTTGAGGTCCGCCGGCGTGGAGAGCGATCCATGGCCGGGGATGATCTTGGTGTCAGCCGGGATCTCCGCCAGGACCTTCTCGATGTTGGCGGTCAGCCCCTGCACGCTCCCGCCGCTGCCCAGATCCACGAACGGGAACCCGCCGGCGAAGAAGTCGTCTCCCATGTGGACTACCTTCGAGCCGGTGAAGAAGATCACGCTGTCGCCGTCGGTATGGCCGTGCGGAAAGTGGATCGCCTTGATCTCCTCGCCGTTGAAGTGCACCGACAGCGACTCGCCGAAGGTGATCACCGGCAGGGCCTCCTTGGGCGAGGCCGAGACCTTTTCGCCCATGACCTCCTGATTGGTCGACAGGCGCTTGCGCACGTTGTCGTGGGCGATGATCGTGGCCTCTTTGCCGAACACCGGGTTGCCGCCCGTGTGATCGCCGTGCCAGTGGGTGTTGAGCACGAACTGCAAATTGCCCGGCCCGATCTCCCGCAGCGCGGCGCGGATCTTGTCGGCCAGCGGAGCGAACTGGTCGTCGACGATGAGGATGCCGTCCGGTCCCACCGACGCGCCGATGTTGCCGCCCGCCCCTTCCAGCATGTAGACGTTGCCGGCGACCTTCGTCGCCTTGACCTGCACCTTCGAAAAGTCCCGGTCCTGTGCGGCGGCGGAGCTTGCGGCCAGCGCCAGCAGCAGGAGCGCGCTCTGGATCTTGCGCATCTGAGGTCCCCCTTGTGGTCAAACGTCCGACGGGGCGGACTCTAGCACGCGGGGCCTCTTCGCTAGCTCGCCGTCAGCAGCCGCAGCAGGGGCTGGAGCCAGTCGCCCAGGAGGCTTGCCACGGCCGGGAACTGGGTGAGGACCACACCGATCACCGGGATGCCGCCGTAGGTGAAGAGGTTCGAGAAGAAGGTCCGGTCGAACGAGACCTTGCCCGCCTCGGAGCCACCGATGGCGCTCAAGACAGCGTTGCGGTCCATCCGCATGAAGATGCGCAGGGTCAAGAGGCTCATGACGAGCAGGAAGGTCCAGAGGCCGAAGGACAGGAAGCGCTTGGGCTGGAAGGCATACGCCGAGACCCCCACCAGGAGGAACAGCCCGCAGACCATGGCGGAGATCAGACTGTAGCGCAGGTGGCCGAAGACGTAGCGGATCCAGCCGACCACCCGGAGGGACAGGAACTTGTCGACCTCCGCCGCCACCTCCTCTTCGCCCGCGGGCAGCTGGGGCCGCGCCCGCTCCAGCGTATGCGCGCTCTTGACGAACCACTTCTGGAGCTCCATCCGGGCGCGGACCTCGGTCTCCAGGTCTTTATCGACCTCTGCCTGGATGACCGCACCGATCCCCCGGTCGAGAGCTCCGGCAGGAGCCAGGGCCGCGCCGTCCGCGCCGAGCACGCCATGCCGCGTGAGCGTCCGCAGTGCCTGGGTCGAGAGCAGGGACATCCGGTGGCGTGGCAGGCGCCAGCCGAACGAGCGCAGCGGCTTCCAGTCGAAGAAACCGGAGCTCTTGCTGAAGGTGCCGAGCAGCCAGGTATGGCACAGGAGCTCGAGGACGCGCTCCAGCCTCCACCAGACCAGGATGAAACGATAGAAGGCGATGGCGCCGAGGGTGAAGCCGAGCCCCACCAGGGCCAGGAAGACCCAGCCATAGGAGGCGGGCTCAGTGACCGGCTGGATGCCCGTCAGCCGCCGGAGAGGCAGGAGCAGGGCGACCGCCAGGCCGGCCCAGAACCACGGTCCGGGAAACCATCTCCAGAGGACGTTGTCAACCTTCGCGGCCAGACGCCCGCAGGTCGCGAGAGGCTCGTCGGCCGCGGCGGGAACCAGAGGCCAGGTCATTTCCTGGAGCAGAGCCATGCGGCGGCGGCGGATGCCGAGCAGCGCCCAACCATAGACCGCCGCCAGCAGACAGGCCAGGGAGACCAGCGGCGACAGCCCACCGGCGAAGTCGGCAGCCCGCGCGTAGAAGAATTCCTCCCCTTCCGGCAGGACCCACAGATCGAGGAACGCCTTCTGGAGCACGAGCAGCAGGAGGAGGGCGCCGGCGAACCAGACGGCTCGCCAGTGGCCGCGGCGGTGCGGGGACGGTGCCCGCAGAAGCCCGGCGCAGGCGAAGATCAGAATCATGTAGACCAGCGCGAGAGCGAGGAAGTTCAATCCCCACGCGGCTACGCGCCCCGACAGGAAACCCTTCTGGAATTCGCTCTGGTTCCACAAAGGCAGCGAATAGAAGACCAGCAGCACGCCGCAGGCGAGAGCGAGGGTCGCCATGCCGACGAGGGGGAAGAAGCGCGCTCCCGGAATGCCTCCCGGGGGCAGCCAGAGCTCCCCGTCGAGGCGCTGGACCGGACGCGCCGTGCTCCACAGCCAGAAAGCCAGCAGGGCGATGACCCCGCTCGCCGTGATCCACTTGAACGCCACACCCTCCGTGCCCGCAATGGTGAAGCGCTGTGCCGAGGCCGCGACTCCCAGACTCTTCTTCGGCTTCTCCTCTTCAAGCCGGACGACCGGCCAGAGATGCCCATTGCCGACCGCCGCGATCCAGGGGCGAGGCTGCTCGCGGGGCTGTTCCAGCTTGTTCTCCAGGAGGCGCCGGACCGCGAGGACGATCCCCTGCTGGAGCTCGCTCCCATATTGGCGGCGAATGCGCACCCCGTCGCGGGAGTCGGGCTCGCGCTTCTCGTTGGCGGTGATGACCAGGGGGTAGCTGGTCAGGACCAGAGATCCCTGCATGGACTTCGTGAACTGCGGGTGCGACGCCAGGAGATGGCTGTCGAACGTGAACAGCAGGACGTCCGGGCAGTGGCTGCGGACGAGATCGGCCAGGAAGAGCCGGTCCTGGAGCGCGGTCGCCACGATCCCGATGTAGCGGACGCCTTCCCGGCAGACGGCCTTCAACTGATTCGCCAGGGCGAGATCGTCGTTCGCCGTGGCCAGGGAGCTGATCTGGGGGATGAGGTCGACCGGCTCCTCGCCTTCCTCGGCGAGGCTCGGATCGAGCAGCTTGGGCGCGGATTCCGCGACCTGTTTCGCGTCGGAGCCGTTCTCGCGCAGCCCCTTCTTTTCGCGCGCCGTCCGGAGCCGGGCCAGATGGCTCGGGAACTCCACGAGGAAGCGGGGCCGCGGCCCCTCCTGACGTCGCCCGGTCTCCTGGACGCGGATGCGGGCGCCCTGGCCATATCCCGTGTCGAACTCGCTCAGCAGAGCGACGTTCTCGAAATCCCAGCCCAGCTCCTTCTCCAGATAGGCGTAGGCCTGCCGCTCCAGCTCGTCGTCCGGGACGATCGTCCGTTCCAGGCGGACCTTGGTTCCGAAGTGTTCGGCAATGACGTTCTCGAGGCCCCGGGCCGTGGCGCTGCCGGTGACGATGCGGAAGCGGACCGGGCCGAGCGAAGGCTCCGGAGGGCCTCCCTGATCAGCCTCTCGATCGAGCCAAAGGCGCAGAGAGATCCGCAAGGATTCCATGGTCCCGGAAAAGGTCGGCCCCAGGATCCGGATCGGGCCGGTCCTGCGGGCCCGGGGATGCAACCTCTCGGCGAGCGCGAGGGCCTCCTGGAAGGCCGCTTTGTGGAGCCCTCCCTTCGGAGTCTCGCCGACGAGCAGGACCAGGGTCAGCTCCCGGGACGACGAACGCCGGAACAGGAGAGCTCCCGGCTCCCTCCGGTACCGTTTCGCCTTGGCCGCGTCTCCCTGCCACGGGAGCCATTGCCGGTCGAACAGGAAGCCCTCTTCGGCGAAGCCGCGCTGGATCGCTTCGAGCGCTTCATCCGAACGGTAGCTCAGGCCCGAGTCGACCGGGTCAGGGATCAGGGCGACCAGCACGTCGAGCTTGTAGTAGAGATGCGAGGCGGTCGCGACGACGAGCCCGAGGGAGCCGTTGGTGGGAAGCCCAAAATATTCCTCGTACAGCCGGATGGGTTCACACCAGCGCTGGCACTCCGTCTTCGCGGGAGGTGCCGGCGCGGGGCTCTCCTCGCTCGTCGCGGCGGCGACGGGCTCCTCGGCCTGCTTCTCGCTGGGAGCGGGAGCACCTTGGGCGAAGAGGACCGCAAACACCGCGGCCAGGGCGCCGAACGTCAGAGGCCAGCTCTTGATGTCCATATCCACGAATCGACCCACTCAAAAGAAAAGTGCCTCCGCCGTCCTTCGTGGGACCGGCCGGAGGCTTTCGAGCTCCAGCTCTGTCTTATTAGGTGGACGGACCGGGCAAAATGTTTCCTCGGTCGCAATCGATCAACGAAAGCGCGTCAACGAAAGCTGGAGGCGTCGATCCCGTACTGCTGCATCTTGATGTAGAAGTTCTTGTAATCGATCTGCGCCAGCCGCGCCGCCTTGCTGATGTTGCCGCTCGTCTTGCTGAGGCAGCGGCCAATGTACTCGCGCTCGAAGCGCTCCACCATCCGCTGTTTGGCCGCGCGGAACCCCTCTCCGGGGAGCAGGCCGTCTTCGCTCTCCGCCTCGGCCGCCGGGGCGGACAGGTGGCGCAGCCCGTGGAGCGTCTCGGGCAGATGGCTCGCCTCGATCGTATCGCCCTCCGACAGGAGCACGGCCCGCTGCAGGAAGTTCTGGAGCTCGCGGATGTTCCCCGGATAGTCGTAGGACAGCAGCAGGCGCTCCGCGTCGGGCGTGAGACGCTTGGGCTCGCGCCGGCCGGCGTGCTGGTCGATGAGCCGGCGGATCAGGAGCGGCAGGTCCGAGCGCCGCTCGCGCAGGGACGGCAGGCGGATCTCCACCACGTTCAGACGGTAGAGGAAATCCCGCCGCATCTTCCCCTCGAGCGCCAGCTCCTCCAGGTCGCGGTTGGTCGCCGCCACGATCCGCGCGCTGGCGTGGCGGATCTGCGTGCTGCCCACCCGCGAGTACTCGCCGTTCTCCAGCACCCGCAGCAGCTTCACCTGAAGCGACGGCGGCAGCTCGCCCACCTCGTCCAGCAGCAGCGTCCCCCCTTCGGCCCGCTCGAACCACCCCGGATGATCCCGCACGGCGCCCGTGAAGGCGCCCCGGACGTGGCCGAACAGCTCCGATTCGAGCAGCGTCTCGGGCAGGGCGCCGCAGTTGATCGGGACGAACGGCTTCTCGCGCCGCCGGCTGTTCAGGTGGAGAGCGCGGGCGATCAGCTCCTTGCCCGTGCCGCTCTCGCCGCGGATCAGGACCGTGGCCTCCGAATCGGCGACCTGCGACACCAGCTTGAGCACCTCCAGCATCTTGGGGTCCTTCCCGACGATGGCCTGGAAGTCGAAGCGCGTCCGCAGCTCCTTCGAGAGCTTGCCGATGTGCCGGTTCAGGTGCCGCCGCTCCATGGCGTTGCGCACCGCGAGCGAGACCAGCTCCGAGAAGCTCTCCACCAGCCGCGCGGTCTCCTCCGTGAACACACCCTCGGCGCTGCGGTTGTCCAGATAGATCACGCCGATCGTCCGCCCCAGGTCGCGGATCGGCTGGCAGATCACCGACAGGATCATCAGCCGCAACACGCTGTCGCTGTGCCCGACCTCCGGGTCGTCCAGCACGTTGGGATGCCAGAACGGACGCCCCTCCGCGCGCACCTTCTCGAGGATCGTCCGGCTCACCTGGAGCTCCGGCCGTTCGAGATCCTCCTGCCGGAGGTTGCGGGCCACCTCGAACACCAGCTTGCCTTCCGGATCGAACAGGAGGATCATTCCTCGTTCAGCGCGGCATAGCTGAATCACGCCGTCGATGGCGGCGGTCAGCATCCGGTCCAGGTCGCGCTCGGCGAGGACCGATTTCCCTAGCTCCAATAGTCGTTCAAACATGGCAGCTCTGGTGTCCATACCCTAGTCTATGGCAAAAACACCTAAACGGGAAGACCCCAACGCACCATAGCGGTTCCCGGGCTTCCCTGCTGTCTCTCTTCCAAGTTGTTGATTTTTAGAGCTTAGCGCCTGCGCTCCGGCAACGTCCCGGGGGTGGCACCAGCCTTGCCAATAGAGGGGCTCGGCGACAACGACCGCCTTAACGGCGGCGCCTCCTCAGGGACGGGTAGACGACTCCTGTCCCTCTTTTTTTATCTTTTTGATCCGCGCTCAGCCGTCGAGAGCTGCCGCCTCCGCTGCCGGAGAGGGAGTGCTCCACCATTCCCCGCGTTCCATGAGGCGCTCGATCCCGTCGGCATCCAGTGCCTGGCAGAGCAGGTATCCCTGGACGTAGTCGCAATCCATGGCCCGAAGGCGCGCGAGCTGCCCCTCGGTCTCCACCCCCTCCGCCACCACCTCCATCCCCAGGCTGTGGGCCAGGCCGACGACGGCGCGGACGATCTCGTCCCTCTCCCCCTCCGGCCCCATGCCGCGGATGAATGAGCGGTCGATCTTGAGGGCGCTGACCGGGAACTGCTGGAGAGAGCTGAGCGACGAGTAGCCGGTGCCGAAATCGTCGACGCACAGGCCGATCGCCAGCGACCGCAGGTGGCACAGGAATTCCACGGCCGCCTCCGGATTGTCGAGGATCGCGCTCTCCGTGATCTCCAGCTGCAGGCTCTCGGGCGGCAATCCCGTGCGCTCGAGAATGCAGCGGATCTGCTCGACGAGATCCGCCTGCAGGAGCTGCCGCCGCGACAAGTTCACGTTGATGGCCAGGGGCGGATCGGACGGGTGGTCCCGCTGCCACTGGTGCATCCTCTCGCAGGCATGGGAGAGCACCCAGCGTCCGATCGGAAGGATCAGCCCCGTCTCCTCGGCCACCTGGATGAACTGGTCGGGAGGGACGACGCCCCACACCGGATGCCACCAGCGCACCAGCGCCTCGAAGGCGGTCACCCGGCCGTCGGCCAGGCAGACGATCGGCTGGTACTGAAGCCGGAAGCTCAAGTCCTGGACGGCGCGGCGCAGATCCGTCTCCAGCCGCAGCCGGTCCATCGCCGCCAGATGGAGCGTCTCGTTGAACACCTCGTGCCGGTTCCTGCCCAGGGACTTGGCCCGGTACATGGCCGCGTCGGCATCGCGCAGGACGTCCTCCGGCCGCTCGTAGCCCGCCGTGCCGAAGGCGATGCCGATGCTCGCGCTGACGAACATCTCGTTGCCGTCGACCTGGAGAGGAGCGGCCAGCCGGTCCTCCATCTGCTGCGTCAGCCGCTCGACGTCCTCCAGGCTGCGGACGTCGTCGAGCAGCACCGCGAACTCGTCGCCGCCGAGCCGCGCCACCGTATCGCCCGGACGGACGCAGGCCTCCAGCCGGTGGGCGATCGCGACGAGCGCCCGGTCGCCGATCAAATGCCCAAGGCTGTCGTTGATCAGCTTGAACCGGTCGAGGTCGAGGAAGAGGACCGCGAAATGGAAGTCCGGGCGCCGCTTCGCCCGGGCGAGCGACAGGCCCAGCCGGTCCAGGAACAGCGTGCGGTTGGCCAGGCCGCTCAAGGCGTCGTGGAACGCGTCGTGGAGGAGCTGCCCCTCCACCTTCTTGCGCCCCGTCACGTCGGTCAGGGAGCCGGCGATGCGCGTCGCCCGGCCGTTGTCGCAGATCGCGACTCCGCGGCTGAGCATCCAGCGGTCGCTGCCGTCGCGGTGCCGCATCCGGTGCTCGTTGACGAAATGCGAGTCGCAGCCCGCCGGGTGCGTGCCGAGCGCCACCTGGAGCTTCGGCAGGTCGTCCGGGTGCACGCGCTCGAACCACTCATGCGGGCTGTTGCTCAGCTCGGACTCGCCATATCCGAGCATCTCCTTCCAGCGCGGGGACAGATACAGCTCGTTCTTCTCCAGGTCCCAATCCCACAGCCCGTCGTTGGCCCCCTGGGCGGCCAGGGCGTACCGCTCCTCGCTCTCGCGCAGCGCGGCCTCGACCCGGCGCCGTTCCTGGACCTCCTGCTCGAGCTCCCCCGTCCTCTCGCGGACCCGCTCCTCCAGGCTCCTGTTGATGCCGACCAGGAACCGCGAGGCGCCCGTGACGACAAGGGTCACGATCAGCGTCGACAGCACGAAGAACAGGATCTCCACCTTGTCGGTCAGCTCCGAGACCTGGCGCAGCTCCAGGCTCGCCTGCTGGACGCGCCGGCTCTCCTCCTTCTGCCACTGGGGCAGGAGCCTCTTCAAGACCTCCCTGCTGAGGGGATCCGCGCGCAGCGAGAGCTCCGCGATGGCGCGCTCATTGTCCACACCGAAGCTCTCATTCACCCGCAGCCAGGACGCGCGGAGCTCCCGGCATCTCGCGGCGACCCGGTCGGCCGTCGGGGTCGCGCTCCCGGGAATCGTCCGCACCTTGGCGACCTCGCCGGCGAGCTGGTCGAGGCGGGCCACGAACGCCGCCTTGGCCTCCGGGCTCAACGGGCCGGGCCCCTCCGTTCCGAGGACCCCTGCCAGCAGCGCGATCTCCCGGTTGGCCTCGCTCAGCCGCTTTTCGATCGAGGCGATCACGAGCTGGCGCTCGATGGCCTGCCGCAGGGCCGCCAGGCTCGTCTCCCGCGCCCGGTTGCCCCAGAGGTGGACCCCCAGATTGAGAGAAAAGAAGACCAGGATCGCCAGCAGCGCCCCGAACAGTCTTCTTTGCATCCCCATCGAAGCCCTCACCTTGGAGTCAGCCGGAAGCCACGAGCGGATAGCCCGCCTGCCCAGGTCTTTTGCCGTCGATGCGGAGGACCTTGACTCCCTGCGGGATCCGGTCGGCGGGGACCAGCGCGATGGCTCCCGGAATTTCGCGCACGAGGCTCGCCGACATCTCGTTCGAGCCCGTGACCTTGGGGCCGGACTGCACCTCGTCCCCGAACAGCCGGTTGATCCAGTAATGCTGGACCTGGACCTCGCTCCGCTGCTGATAGATCTTGGCCAGGAGGACCTTCCGTTCCGGAGTTCCGAGCGGAGGCAGGAGCAGAGTGACCCTCAGATCCGGCGACCAGTCCTGGCGCTTTCCCAGGAAGATCCGCCGCAGCTCCGACAGGCTGATGTCGTCGACCACGACCTGCTCATGCACGATGACTGCGATCGGAACCTCGGCCCGGCCCTTGGATGAGATGAACAGCGCACCGGCAAGGGCGGTGGGAAGGAGCGCGATCCAGACAGGAGTAGCTTTCATCCGCAACATGGTCGGAATTCTTTCCAGGTCCCAACGGCTCCCTGGTGCTTGTACAACCGCATCATACCCGCTGCAAAATTCAAGCCGAGCTGCAAGTTATGCAAACTTTGAGATTTACTGATAGGCGCTTCGACCCAACCTGTAGCCGGCCGCTTCAAATTACCTTGGTACCAAGGTACAATCTTCTTCAAGGAGGATGGCACGATGGGGACCACAAGCGACGGAGAGCGTCTGGTCGTCGAGCGGGTACAGACCGGCGTCCGGATGGAAAAGCGGATCGTGAAGGTGTTGAAAGCCCTGGCGGAGCTCTACGACATCTCCCTGGGGGATCTCCTGGAAGGCATCGTGCTGCACGCCTTCGAGGGGAAGAGCCCCTTCAGCGAAGAGAGCCTGCGGCGGATCGCGGACCTGAAACGCGTCTACGGCCTCGACCTCGACGCGAGCGCGAGCCACCGCCTGACGGAGGGACCCCATGCATCCTGAGACCGCGGCGCTGGACGACGCCACCCTGCTCCACCGCTTCGAGGACACCACACTCCCCGCCTCCACCTTCCACCACCGGGAGCACGTGCGGGTCGCCTGGCTCTACCTGAAAGCCGAGCCGCCTCTGGCCGCTCTCACCCGCTTCGCCGAAGGTCTCAAGCGCTACGCGGCGGCTCAGGGGGCCGCGGGGCTGTACCACGAGACGATCACCTGGGCCTACCTGCTGCTGATCCGCGAGCGTATGGAGAGGGAAGGGGCCGGCGCGACCTCGGAGGAGTTCCTGGAGCGCCACCCGGACCTGCTGGCCTGGAAGCCGTCGATCCTCGACCGCTACTACCGGCCGGAAACGCTGGGGTCGGAGCTGGCGCGGCGGGTGTTTGTGATGCCGGACCGGGCGGCGTAGAACTGAATCCTTTTCATTCAAGCGAGCTCCAAAGAGGCGCAAGATCGCCAGCGCGATTCATGTCGTCCTCCTTGTGGCGTTGCACTTCGTTGAAGAAGGAACCTGTCTGGTGACGGAGCGCGCTGCGGGGGATGGGCGTGTGATCTGGAAAATTGAGGAAGGCGACGATCGTAAATTTCGTCGTGTCGCCGCGGCGAATCTCCACGCTGTGGAAGGTGGGCTTGAAGTAGCCGTTCGACCACCGGTAGAGAATCGATCCCGGCATCAGGACGGTCCCGTCGGCCAGCGGCCGGCACACGCCGCCCTGCCCTTGGATCACCAGGCCACTTTGATCCGTGAGGAGCGCGGAAAGAACGTTGCCGTCCGGATGGAGGCCGATTCCCGCCACATCCCGGTCGACGGGAGCGTAGCGGATCGCGCGGTAGCGGACGGTGAGCTTCTCGATCAGCTCGGCCGGCAGATCCTCGTTGAGGCCGATCGCTTCGACGGCCATCTCGAGCGCGTCGTCCAGGACGAGCTTCAGATCCTCGAGCGCACTCCGCACGCTCTTTTCCCGCTGCAACGCCTCGATCCCCCGCTCGCCGCCTTCGGCATCACCGTCAAATCGAACCAAATCGTCCGGCTGGACGTGAAACGGGTTCCTGAGGCCGGTGCTGGCGACCCAGAGCGTCTGGCGGTCCGCATCGAGCTTGTTGATTCCGCCAAAGCTGGAGGTCGGCGGGAATCGCGCCAAATACCCGGCAATCTCCGCCATGGCCGCGCCGATCCGCTCGCGCGTTGCATCACTCCAGGGAATGAGCAAGGCATCCCCACCCCGGAAAACCTCCTCGATGGAGATCGCTGAGTCCTTGCCCGTATAGGTCTGGATCATTGTGCCACCCCGTCTCACTTGAATGCTTTGCGGCCCCGCTGTACCGTCTTCTTGCCCGGTTTGTTCGTTGGATTGCTGGGCTTGATGCCCCTCTTTTGGAGAGCGGCATCAGGCAGCAGGTCGATCACGTCAAACGCCAGTCTCACCCTCTGAACCTGTTCCGTAGAAATATCTGAGCCTATTTCAGCCACATACACACTTACCTTTCCATTGGCTTTCTTACTTACAACGAGAGAGACCTCAAGCTCCACTTTCTGGAGCTCCAGAAACGCTTGCTCCCCCTCATGCTTCCCTTGAGCGTCCAAGAGCTCCCGCTTCACTTGGTAGATGAACTCCTCAAGGCTGAGCGAACTCATGTGCCCTCCTAGAAGATAAACCTAACCACTCTCGTCGTTCGTCACGGTAGGGGACGCCGAAGCGGCTCAGAGCGCGTTTGAACCCCTCCAGACACGGCCTCTCCGGCTCCCTAGTATCGCATACTGAGATTGACGACAGGCGTTTCTTTGCAGCTCCAGCCAAGTAGGCCGCATCGCAGTGTTGCCCTCTTTGGAGACGTCGGGCGTCGGCCGGGTCGACCGCACGCCCCTTCGCCAGTACGCTCCCGGGAAAGCTCCGCCACAAGAGCCAGCGATGGTCAGGTTCCGACCTGCGCCTCTCGATCAGCTGCCGGAGCTCGGCGGGAAACCGGCTGTCCTGCTCCGAGTGCGATGCATCGACGAAAACGAAGCCCGCGTGGTGCGGAGCCGAAGAGGGGCCAGCCGACTATAGAGCACCTACTCCGGAATACCGCTTCGGCGGGCTCAATATCGCCGAAGTGCTCGACCTGCCGGTCAACGACACGGTCGGCTTCTTCGGTGCCGGCGAGGCGCGGACGCCGGCCGCGCACGCGATCCTGCAGCGCATGGCCGACGTGGGGCTCGGCTACCTGCGGCTCGGCCAACCGCTCACCACGCTCTCGGGTGGCGAGCGGCAACGGCTCAAGCTCGCGACGCACATGGGTGCCGAAGGCGACGTCTACGTGCTCGACGAGCCGACCACCGGGCTGCACCTGGCCGACCTCGAGCAACTGCTCGGGCTGCTGGACCGGCTGGTCGACTCCGGGAAGTCGGTCATCGTGATCGAGCACCACCGGACGGTGATGGCGCATGCCGACTGGATCATCGACCTCGGCCCGGGCGCGGGTCACGACGGCGGGCGGATCGTATTCGAAGGCACCTCGGCCGACCTGGTGGCGGCGAAATCGACGCTGACCGGCGAGCACCTGCTTGACCATCCGGTTCCCGAGGCTCTGCGCCGGATGCACGAGGAGGGAGAAGCGCGAAGGGAGCCGCCGTCGCGAGATCGGAGCCTGGGCAGTATGGAACTGAGATAAACATTCCTCCGCCCACCGAGTCTAAAGAGTCCAGGAAGCGGGGCAGGCGCCCGGATCCGGATGCAAGGCCCGGAACGGAACGTCGTCTGCGATCGGGCTCTTCAACGGAGAAGGAGACCTACAGCCATGGCTTCGAACATTTCGACTGCGGAACAAACCGGACGGCCACAGCAGGAGTTCACGCTGAGGCGCTCCATCATCATTGGGATCGGAGGGACCGGACGCCACGTCTGTACGCAACTCAAACGCATCCTCCTGGAAAGCAACGACAACGATCGAAGTCGCTTTCCACATGTCCGCTTCTTGTCGATCGATACCGATGCACGGGTCAGAGCGGTGGAGAGCCGGTCTGGCGATGTCGTGCAACTCGATCACAGTGAGATCCTTGGGTTGAGGATTCCCCCTTCGCTCAACAAAGATCGGTTCCGAACATTTATGAGCGATCATGTCGTCAGCCTTCTGGCTTATGCCAATGAGCGGGGCGCCATGCGCTGCAGACCCATAGGGCACGCATTTCTGGTCACTAACTGGCGCCTTGTCAAGGATCGGCTACGCGCGATCTATCGCGACCTGCAGAACTCCAACATGCGGGAGCTGATCCGGCTTGATCCACGTTTTCAGGGTATGAATCTCGACAGCCGGCAGATGGATATCTATGTAATCGGCAACCTGGTCTCCGGAACCGGCTCCGGCATGGCGCTGGGTGTGGGATACCTCCTTCGAGATCTCCTCTCCGAATTGGGTCGAGACGGCGAGGATCACATCGAAGGTATCTTCACGACTTGCGGCATGTTCGCGCTTGCAGATGACGGGGATCAGCCCAGTCCGTACGCGGTGAACTGCTATGCATCGCTTCTGGAGCTGAACCATTATTCGAGTCCGAGCATCTACAAGAACCGCCTCACGGCATACAACGCCGGCTTTGACGAGGTGGCGGTTGCCATTAAGGTTCGCCAGCGACCTCCCTATGACAAGGTGCAGCTCCTCAATCCTTCTCATTCAGCGGCAGGCAATCTGGAGACCGAGAAGTTCGAGCCGCAGATTGCGGAGGTCTTGGCGCTACGTACCGGCTCCTTCGTTGGTATGACAGCGAGTGCCAAGATTATCGACGAGCTGACTAGCCGCGATCCATACGACCGGCACGGTAACCAGCGCTTCTGCTGGGCGTGGGGTGCCAGGAACTTCCGTTCCTCGGGACAGGACATTCTGGATCTAGCCGTTGCTCTCACTGCGGACGAGGTCCTGGATGCCCTCACCGGGGAGAATGTCCGCAGCGCGATGAACCGCAAGAACGTAGCCTACGAGATCCTGACCTCAATTGGCTTCGGGTACTCGGAAGACGAGCCCGGCCGGAAGAGGAACACGAGCCTCCTGACTTCTCTTCTCACGCCGAGTGAGCCCATTGAAGGTGGAGCAAAAGGTGTAAGCCTGCTCGACTCGATTCAGGAGATGGTTCAGAAGGCCTTTCCTACACCACCGAATGACCGGGATTTCATCCGTGGCCTTCCAATCCAGATCGATCGTCGTAAGCAAGAGGTCTCGGTCCGCATCTCCGGTCTGGTTGCCGCCGTTGTGGAGCAGAACCGGCGCATGCTCGCCGTGAGAGCCCGCGACGCGATCACAAAGCAGATCGAGGATCTAAGCGATTTCTCTCTCAATGGGCGTGGTTCGCTCGATGATGCTATCGGAGTGATTGATCTGCTGCTGGGCACCGAGAGCGACCTGAGCGCTGGGATGCTGAGACGGGATAGCGAGCAGTATCAGGCTGGGGCCCAGCTTGCAATGGTGGAAGCGGAAAAGGCTAAAGCGCTTGCTGAATCCAGCGAGCAGTCGGTGCGCACAATCGCCGCGATGAGAGGAGCTTTCGAGTACGAGGCGCTCGTCGGAGCTTGGAAGAACTTTGTCACCGGGCTGTTTCAACAGAAACAGGGGGAGGCGAGACAGACAGTCCTCGGAGAAGCTCGTCGGATTCTCGATGGCGATGCCACCGATAGGGATGAAGCCCTGCGCTTTGGTCTGATCAAGTATCTCGAGCAAATGCGCACGCGGCTGCGCGGTGCTCGCCAGCAGCTCAAGGCGCTGGACGTCTCGTTTGAAAGGAAGATTGAAAAGCTGAGTAGTCAGTTAGTCCGCTTCGAGGTTACTGGTGACAGCTCGATTCGGGAGGCTCGCGCGCTGAAGGATGAGGTCCTCGAAGGCGAGCTGCTGCATCTGCGCGCTACTGAGGTGGTCGAAAGGGTCATCGGCAGACCGCACCTCGTGGGGAGCCGGTACAAGGACCCCGAAACAATGCAGCAAGACTACGCCGGCATCGATCGCGTGATACGCGAGAAGGTGCAGGCCACGGGGGCCGACCGGCTGTCGAAGAGCATCGAAGACAATCCCTCCTTTGGGGGCCGCCTGATCGGTTACATGGAGAGTGCCGAGCCGGCAATCAAGCTCGACGTCAACCTTGAGGGGGAGATGAAGGAAATCGCTTACATCTCGACCCCTAACGGAGTGCCTGTCTTTCGACAGACGTTGCTCGCGAGCGACTGGCTGCGGGACAGAATCGGCAACAAGTCTGCTGAGGATCTGATCGAGGAGCGTCCGGGAGACGGTGACCCGCGGGTCGATATCATCACCGCAAAGCTAACCTTCTCGCCGGCCGCCGTGATGGGAATCGACAAGTGGGCCGAACGATATGAGCGGACGGCGGCAAGCGCCGCCGGCCGACGCGAAATCCATACTGTGCCTGACTCGTTAGGAGGCAAGGGGCTCGTCTTCGAGCCTCTCGGCGCAACGGAGACCCGCTTCCAGGTCGCCTATCTCATAGCCCGCTCGATGGAGTGGTTGCAGCCGAGGGGATCGGGCTCCGTTTACACATATGATGATCAGGAGGGCCAGCTCTCGGAGGAGGAAGAGAAGCGCGAGATCGACGCGAGACTTGGGGATCCCGATTTCTTCACAGAGTTCCGGAGACAGTTGGTTGCTGGCTCCAACGATCCGAACCACAAGCTCCCGATCTTCCTGCATGTACTTCTGCGCTTCCAAACCCTCATGAGTCGGGACGACAACGGCGAGCAGCGCAATGACTATTTCGGCCGGCTGGTGATCGGCATGGCCCAAGTCATTAAGAAGGTGGGCGTGCTCAAGGACGATCTCCTGCTTCCCAAGCCCAGCGATAAGGCTCAGTTCCCTTCCTTCGAGCATGCGCTACGCTGCTTATTGTTGCCACTGGGTGTTTTCGATGAATTCTACAAACGGGTCAAGGCCCTCACAAAGGAACAGGTGCCGGAGTTGGGCAAGGTCCACAAGCTTCCTGGGGCTCCTCCGTCCAGCACGGTGCAGGCGCCGCCACCTCCGGTCATCGAGCCTCACCTGATGGTGGCTGAAATGGTACCGCCTCCCCGGCCCCCAGCGATTGCGCGGCTCTGCCCCAACCAGCATCCAGTCCCCGAAGGCAACAGCTTCTGCGGCACGTGCGGAGCGCCCATGCCGGAGAACGGAGCCGTCTGCAGAAACGGCCATGAGGTCCCGGCGGGCAACAGCTTCTGCGGAGCCTGCGGATCTCCTGTCATTTCTCAGGCCGTGTCCTAGGAGGTTGATTGAGATGGGTTGGCTCGTGCTGTCTGTTTTAGGCGTGCTGTTAGTCATCCAACTGGTGGCTCTGATGGGGATTCGGGCGCGTAAGCCTATTCCGCCAAAGACCGCCCTGGACATCCACTCGGCTGCCTCTCCGGGCGATTCGACACTGGGGTTCTGAGATGCCTCTGCTGCGCGTCTTTCCGGTCTGGCAACTGGTGCCGCGGTCCACCGAGTTGGAGATCGCATCGGGAACCTTGTTGCGGGACGCTCTCAGCGATGCCTTGGGCATCTTCGGTGAGCGCCTCGAAGCCGTAGACCGCAAGGGAGCCGAGCATGCTCTTGATGTCATTGCTCCCGAGCTCCCCGAGCTCCCAGATCTCGCACTCTCCCTCCGCCCGATCCTGCACCCGCTCGGCCTCTTCGAGGAGGCCTTCTCGACCCGATCCCCCGGTCCGTCGTCTACGGTCCTCGCCGATTCCGCGGGAGAGGGACCAGCCTCCTGGCCCCTGATGACCGAGCCGGAGCATCGACTGAGCACAGGGCTTCAGGCCCTCGGCTTCGGGCTCGACCTCTCAACCTTGGATCTCGAACGGCTAGCGGCAAGCTTTCCAGAGCTGGAAGGAGGATGGGGTGTGAGCCGGTCGTCGCCCTATCGGTTCCTGGCCGCCGCCGCCGCCATCCTGTCGGAGTCCGAGATGGCATCGCTGGAGCGGCTGGATGCGAGCACCGAGCAGGCGGCCGAGCGGCTCTGGACGAAGCTCAAGCTCACCGAGCCCGATGCCCTGGACACCCGGCTCCATCTCTTCTGCGCGCCGACGAACGGCGACGCCACACTGCTGCGCAACTACCTGGACGAGCAGAGCAGCACGGAGATCCCTGGCCGCGTCCGCCGTGGGTGGCGACGGGTTGTGGTGCATCCTTATCGGGACGACGTCGATCGCCTCCGCCAAATGGCGAACCTTGGGCGCCGCCTCTCGGTGGAGCGTCGGGATTCCCGCTTGCGGCGGGATCTTCAGAACGCCTGTAGTGAGTACGTGGCGCACTACAGCGAGGACGCCTGCCTCGATCACCAGGCCCAGGTGTCGATCCGCCCCTTCGAGGAGAAGCTGCTAGTCCAGGCGCAGCAGCTCCTGCTCGATCGCCTCGCACGGCGCCTGAGCGACGTTGAAGGGGCGAGCAGCGGGCTCGCCGCCGATCTGGCCTTCGGCATGTTGAGGCGGTGCGGTTTTTTCGATCGGCAGTTCGAGACCGACGGCCTGCGGATCGGCGAGGTGGCCTGGCAGCACGCAGCCGGTTCCTGGCGGCAGCGAGATCGGGATCTGGGCGGCTCCATTGAAAGTCTCGATCCAAGCACGGATGGGGCGCTGAAAGACTGGATCCGGAGTCTTGGCTCGACCCAGCTGGCGCTCCTGGCTCGGGCCGACCTGGACAAGATCGGGAAGACCGTGGCCCTGGATGTCGCCTGCCGGCTGCGGTTCGAGATCGAGACGCTGCTCGAGACCAGGACCTTCCCACCCGAAACCCCGGCTGAAATCGACTTCGCTCAATTTCTCGCAACCCTCGAGCTGCTCCGCGGTGAGCTCGACCTACTCCGCACCTCGCAGACCAGCGGCAAGCTGAGCTCCTGGCTCGTGGGCCAGGAGACCCGGCTCGGAGCGGAAGTCCAGCGTCTGACCGCACAAGTCACCAGCACCGCGGATTTCCTTTTCAATGTGCCGGGTCGCTTCCTGGCTCGGCTCGGCATGGGTGACCAGGGCCGTTACCGGCGTCTGGCAGAAGCCATCGAGGAGCTACGACGGACCTGGCTCGAGTGGCACTGTCTCCAGATCCTGCTGAGCGGTCTCCGTCAAGGCGAGCTCGCAGGATTGTTCGACTTCGCGGGCGATCTTGAGACCCGCTTCAAGGTGATGGCCCAAGAGATCTCTGTGCTCAAGAATGAGATGGCTCAGGAAATCCAGGAACGCGAAAAGCTTACGATTCTCGGAGCCATGGTGGTGGAGTCACCTCTGTTCCCGGAGCTCGAAGACCGCCTCCGGCGGGTGATCGATCAGCTTCCGCTGGATGCAGCCTTCCGGAAGGTCTTCCGCAAGAACGGTCAGCTCCGCAACCTGTTCCGGTTACGGCCGGATGTGGTGATGCAGGAACTGATGGATGCGCTTGAGGAGCCTCTGTTGGCCGCGGTGCAGGAGATCATGGCAGAGGCTCCAGCGCCACAGTTCTCGAATCTGCTCGCCGCGGCGATCGATCAGCTCTTCGTCGACTCGTTGGTCCAGCACTCGGGACGCGCAGGAAGCGTTGGCGCTTTTGACCACCAGACACACCTGGTTCTGATCCTGAGCCCGGAGCTCGCTCGCCAGTTCGCGGAAGGAAAGGACTTGGTCCCGCCGATCCGCAGACACCTCGGGGAGATCGGTATTTCACAAGAGCTGCCGATCTCGCTGCAGAGCTCGTCCCATGTGCTGGGACTGATCCTCGTGCGTTGTGTCCATGCCCTCAGGCTCGAGGAGCTCGCAGGATGAGACGGATCGGCTTCTCCCTTTTGCTACTGACCCTGTGTCTCGTGCCGCGGCCCCTCATGGCCGAAGATTTCCTGGTCATCCTCGATCTCTCTGGCTCGATGGGCAACGTGCAGGAGATGGAGCCTGCCAAACAGGCCTTACGCCGGGTCATGGATGAGGTCCAGACGCCAGGTGCCCATTGGGGGCTCCGGGTCTATGGGACCAGTTGCTGCGATCCGGACACCCGGCTCGAAATCCCGTTCAGTCGCGACGGGCGGGGACGGATCCGGGACCTGCTTCCCCTGCTGTCCGGAGTGGCTTCGTCGCCCATGCCTGCAGCTTTGCGTGCGGCCCGAGAAGAGGAGCTTCGGAGCTCCGGAGCTTTCCGCCAAACGGCCATCGTGGTCAGTGATGGCCTGGTGGATCGTGACGAGGCCTGTTCCGAGGCCCGGCAGTTGCGCGAGGATGGCGTGAGAGTCCTCGTCATCGGGCTGGAGTTCGCCGGAGACGCGGTCGGCCATGAAGTGCTCCGCTATATCGCCGAGCATCCCGACTGCGCCGCCGGCCACTATATTCGTGTTGACCGACCCGACGCGCTGGACGGGCTGATACGACGGATCGTCATGGGCCTCTATGGCCTGCCATACCGTCTGATCGCCCTGGCGCTCGCCTTGGTCGCCGGCTATTACACAACCCGTTTCATCGAGTTTGCCTTGGAGCGGCGGACGCGAATCCGCCGGCACGCCATTCCCCGCATCTGCAACGCACTTTTCGCGCTGTTGGCCATCGCGAGCACAGGTCTCTTTCTCGGCGGTGCTGCCCCCGGTGTCATGGCCGCCGCCACGACCGTTATTGCTCTAGCTCTCTCCTTCTTCTATCTGCTCCTCACTGCATTCAAGGACTCGATGCAATGAAACTCGATTCCATCATCATCCCAGCTTCATTGTTCTGTCTTCTCCTGCCGCTCCAGGCGTCGGCCGCGCCCTGTCCTGGTCTGTCGGGCCAACGCGAGCGCCCGGGCAATGATGACCTCTTCATCTTCGTCGACTCCTCCATGAGCATGGGGCCGGCCTCCTTCGGCCGCTATGCGCATGGCTACATGGAACCGGTGAAGCAGGTCCTGACCCAACTGGCCGATTGCTACCTCAAGACCGGAGATTTCGTGCTCATCGGTACATTCGACGCCGAGGCGCGGCTCGAAGTTGCCAAGGAGATCCGCGTGCCCGAGCGCGATCTCGCCACGCTGCGCGAGGAGATCTCCGCGCTTGGACCCTCGCGCCCCCGCTATTGGGACCGCCATGCACCAGCAAACCGCGGCCTGGAGCGGGACCGGGGTGAACATCCTCTCCAGATCGTCGGCGGCTCTCTGCGGACCGATCTCGGCGAGATGTTGGACCTCGCCCGGCGCACGATCGAGCAGTACAGCTCGCCCAGCCACCGCCAACTGATCCTTTTGTTCACCGACGGAGAGCATGACCCTCCGGAGTACTCTCGCTATAAAAATGCGGAGATCCGTCTGGAGGACTTCTTTCCGCAGCTCGGGGCCGCGCGGCACAAGCTCGGGCTCGTCATCCTGCCGGACAGCAGCGGTGCAGTCGACAAGAACAGGCTTCTTCAGTTGATCAATTCATGGGATCCTCATAACGAGCGCCGCAAAGAAGGTTCATTTACCCCCATCGAACCAGATCTGCAAGATCCGAAGGGGACGCTTTTCGATCCGATCATCGAGATGCTCAAGTCGCGGATCGATCTCGTCGAACCCCGTGATGTCGATCTCAAGGACCAAGTCCGGCCGCGGATCGAGCAGAAGGCAAAAATCCATAACGGTACCAAAATCGTTCGCACCGTGAAGCTCAAGGGTGCGTATTTCGAGAGCAACTCCGGAGAGCGAGCGGCTCTTGAGCTTTCGCCTTTGGAGCTCGTCCTGCAACCCGGCGAGACAGCCTCTCTCTCGATCTCGGGAGACCTGAATGACCTGCCGAAGGGACGTTACGAGGGCTTCTTGAGATTCGAGCCGGACAGCGCTGTCATGTTCGATCCCTTGGAGGTGCCGGTCCACGGCCGCAAGGTGTCGTTCTTGGAGGCCTACGGGTGGGCGTTGGTGTTTTCCGCCTCCCTCGTGCTCGCGGGCGTGCTGCTCGCCGTCTACTTGTTACGGAAGCGCATGTGGATGGTCCTGCTCTGGACCAACGGCCGCAGGACCGAGGTGTCGACAGTCAAGCCGATCGGTGTGGGACAGACTCTGAAGTTCGGAGCGTCGGGAACTGGCGGGCTCGAGGTCGAAGGTCCGGACTCGCGGCTCGGAGAGATCTTCCGGAAGACGATCAAGGATTTCGAATTGGCTTTCGACTACCGCTACTTGAGCGGGCAATCTTCGGGTGCGGAAGTGGAGGCGGTCCGCTTGGCCATGGGCCTCTGGTATGACATTCCGGGCAGCAAGGATGAAAGGGTTTCCTTCCGCCGGGCCTATACGAGGAAGCGCGCCACGAGCCTCGCTCGGGCGCTGCGGACCGGGTTCGGTGGCGAAGGGCCCGGTTCTGGGCTCGATATTGCCGCGAGCTCGGCCACCGGTTCATTGGGCTTTTAGGAGAACGGACGTGGAGAGTCTCCTGGAACCGATCTACAGCTCGCTGCCCCTGCAGGTCGTCTTCGGTCTGCTGCTGGGCGGCAACGTCGCCTTGCCGGTAATGATGCGGTACCAGATGCTTGTCCAACGGCACTACATCGACCTGGCAGGGCTCTCGGTCTATCAGAGGAGCGGGCTGTGGCTGTCTCTGTTCCTGGCCTTCGTCGCGGCCTTCCTGCCGTCGTTTCTCACGGCGGTCGTATTGATTGTGCTGGCCATCGTCCTTGTCAACTCAGTGCTGGTCGGCCAGGTAGAAAGCAGGGTGTACCGTGCCCCATAGATTCCAGGCATTGACGCGCTCTAATCTGCCGACCGATGGAGTCGGTCTGCGGCCGTCGGTGGCTAGCCGGCTCGGTCTACAAGCCGGCGAGCCGCTGTATTTGACGAGCTGCGAGACTCAGGACCGGCGCCTGCGAGTACCGGGTTGGTATGCCGAGAAGAAGCTGGGACCCGATGGATGTCTGGTCGCCGGCGAGATGCTCGCAAGTCTCGGGATCCCCGCGGAGGGATACCTCTTCCTCGACTCCGCTAGACCTCCGCAGCCCAGCTTTCATCTCTTTTGCTGGACGCATGAGGACATCGACGAGGAGCCGGCGCCGGAGGACCTGCTCGTTCTGTTGGATGTCAGCGGGAGCATGCAAGGAGCGCCGCTGCGCAGCGCCAAGCGAGCCCTCATCGGTTTTCTCGACCGCAGGCACGAGCGTCAGAGGGAGCTACGGCTCGCGGACCGGCTGGGGCTCATCACCTTCGGAGGGACCGGGCGAGAGGGAGTCCAAATGATCTGTCCTCCCGCGGTCGACGATCAGGGCGCCTTCCTCGAAGCGGTTGAAGCCGCCGAAGCCACAGGGGCCACCCCTATGGCGGAGGCGCTGCAGGTGGCAATCGAGACGCTGCGAGCGCTCGGCAGCACCGCGGGAGACACGCAGCGCCGGCGGCTGATCCTCGTGACCGATGGCTATCCCTATCCCGTCGAATCGGGAGCTCTCGAAGGGATCGTCGAGGAGTTGGTCCGGGAGGACATCCGGGTTGCCACCGTAGGCGTCGGAGAGCACTTTGGTCGTGAGTTGCTCAGCTCTCTAGCCGCCCGGACGGAAGCGTCGTTCGTGGAGGTCCAACGCATGCGGGACCTGATCCTGCTCCTTGAGGAGCTGGCATGAGCTCTATGGTCCGTGAAAGCGAGAGGGTCAACTTTCTGGCGGCCGCTTCAGTCGTGGCCGTCCTAGTCGGCACGGCCGCGGGACTCTGGTTGCCCTGGGAGGCCTGGCGGATCGGTGGTCTCACCCCTCTCGGGGACTTCGCGGTCCTCTGTGTGCTCGGCATCCTGGTGTGGCGGCTGGCCCGGCGGTCCGGGTTGGGGCCTGTCGTCGCAGCCTTGATCCTGGTGCTCGGAATCTTCGCCGTCCGCGAGGTTCTCTGGCGGCTCTACCCGCGTGGGCTGAGTGTCCTCTATGGGATCGCCGTCCTCCTGCTCCTCGGCTGGTTGCTGGGGTTGGCCGGCTACCGGATCTACCGCGAGCGTGTCCGTCTCGCGGACCTCCTCAAGGAGGAGAGCGCCTTCGGTCTCGGCCTTGGAATCTTGGTCCTTGTGTGGTTCGTGGTTGGCGTGCTTACGGCCTTCTGAGCGGCATAGAAAGATACCGCCAGAAAAGAGGCTTGTCCTCCCGCCGAGTATTGCGCGGCCTGCTTGGTGGTCAGCAGGCAGGTGGCGACTTCGCCATCCGGGGAGTTGCTCTTCTCCGACCTTTTCTTTCCGGCACAGCTTCCCTGTCTTCCGGCCTGGAGGCAGGGTCAAGGGCGGCGCAGCCGGCGAAGCGAACCCTTGACCCAGCCTCTCAGCGCCGGAACAGAATGATGTCTGCCGGAAAGAACTCTGCTGGTCTCTAGCTGGCGGTTTCCGCTCTGCGCGGGGCCTCAGTCGGCCTTCGGACAGCCTTCTATCCGTGCTGGCTTCAAGCCAGTCACCTAATGCCTGATTCGCTTTGCGAGCGTGCTCTGGAAATCTGAGGAGCGGCCCATCTGGCACTCGGCTCTCCGCAGAAAGCCCGCAAGTATTACGGCGCGCCCCACCAGCTCTAACATCTTGCGCTAAGTCCTCTCGTCTCAAGCAGTCTTCAATTTGGCCCCTGCGGGCAGCATCGACTGGTCAACCCAGCGCCACAGGGCAATCAGAAGTTTTCGAGCCAAGGCGACGATCCCGATGCGCCGGAGCCGGGAACTGCCTCCGCCGAAGCGTTGCTGATACCACTGGCTCAATTGACTTTGCGGCTGGAATCGCAGCCAGCACCAGGCCAGCTCGATGGCTATCGCCCGGATATGCCGGTTCCCCGCCTTGCTGATCCCCTGCTCGCGCCCGGTCTCGCCGCTCGAATGCGGCGTTGGTGTCAAGCCGGCCAGAGCTCCCACCTGGTGGCGATTGCGCAGGTCACGCCAAGAGAAAAACTCCATCGCGAGCAGCCAGGCACCATTGGCCCCGATCCCGCGCATCAGGGCAGGAAAGTCGCGCCGCCAGCGAAGACTCTGCCGCACGCCCACCCCGATCAGCAGTCCCTTAATCCGATTAATCTGCCTGGTGCGCTCCCGCTTCAGTTCTGCCAGCTCACGATGCAGGTGCCGGTTGTCCTCCGCCGCCACGCTCGGTACCCGTACCACGCTCCAAACCTTCTTCTCGCCCATCTGATAGCGCAGGAGCAGTCGCAGGAGTTGGTGGACGTCCAAGCGGTCCGTCTTGGCCCGTCGCTTACGCCGAGGAACCTCGATGCTCGCGGGATCGACGATCACGTTCTCGACGCTCATCTCGCTGAGCGCTCGATGCAGCCAGAACCTGTCGCGGCCAGCCTCATAGCAGCTGTAGACCGGGGCGCTCGGACTCAACCCGAAGCGCTTCTTGGCCAGACGAATCTCCTCGGTCAGTCGCAGAAGATCCCCGGCGGGGACGTCGCGCTCCCGGGCCTTTTGGCCGAAACCCACAGTCATACCCAGCTTCCAGTTGCGGTGACTCAGCTCGAAGGCAAGGAAGAGGGACTTCTCCCGGTCGTTATACTGGTCGTGGCGGGCGGTAGGGACTGTCATGGGCTCCTCCTTTCTCGTTCAGAGGAAGCCTAGCAACCCCGCCCCCGCCTCTTCCACAGGCTCCCTCAAGGGGCCCACATAGGATCTGGCACCTGCTCCGACAGAAGTGGTCGAAGGTGCCGCCGAGACCTCACCGCCCGACCCCCTCTCCCATCGCTCCCCTTCTCCCCGGGAGAGGGGGGTCGGGGGGGCATGGCCAGGCAACTGCCTCATTGAGGGCTTGGCCTATTTCTGCCTGGATGAAGGGTTTTCACGCCCTCCCGGCCGGTGAGGCTCAGCCAGAGCGCTCCCCCTTCGGGTTCGAGTTGGAGCGAGAAGCCAAAGAAGGGGCAACAGAGGCGCTCCTTGGCGATGAAGTCCGCGAGTTGCAGGAGCATGGCGGTCTCATTCGCCACGCGGAAGGAATAGCCGTCGGAGATCTCCCGGATCTCTTCCACGGCTCCAAAGACCTGCTCGATGGCCGTGTGTTCCTTCCGCTCCGCCGGCGTGAAGGCGGTCATGTTGCAGGCGAAGGGAGACTGTTGAACGGCGCCTCTGTCTTCCATGATTAGCCCTCAGCGAGGTCCCAAGGAGAATGATGAGCGCTCCTGTAACGCACAGGAGCGTCCCCAGGAGATCCCAGCGATCCGGCGTCGTTCTCGGTTGAATGACTCCCATGGCGAGTGGAAGTCTAGCAAGGTGGCCAACCAGCTCCACCAGCTCCTGGACGCGGCGGTCCTGCCGAAGCTCCGCGCTATGATAGCCTTACTTGCTTGCTCGTTGTCCAAAGGAGGCACCGCCATGGCGCCGAGGCTCTCGTTCAGGCTCCAGTTGCTGTTCGACAAGCAGGTGGTCGGATGAAGCGGATTCTCCCGTCGCTGAGCCTGGGTTTGCCTCTGATCGCCCTTCTCGTCGCCTCGATGCATGCTGGCGCGTGCACGAAAGACGACGCTCCTCCTGGGGAAGAAGCCGGGCGCCAGGTCCAGAAGGGCTCGGTTTCGGTCCTGTATGCGGGATCTCTCGCGACGGTCATGGAAGACGGCGTTGGCCCCGCATTCTCCAAGGCAACGGACTATGCATACAAGGGCGAAGCGCATGGGTCGCTCGGCGCCGCACGCTTCATCCGCGATCGTCTCAGGGCTCCGGATGTCTTCATCAGCGCCGATCCATCCGTCAATGAGAGCGTGCTGATGGGCAGCAAAAACGGGAACCTATCTCTACGCACAAGCCACCTATACAACCCCCACGGGTGAGCAGGTCAGGGGTGCGCCGATTCTCTTCACCATCACGATTCCGAAGACCGTGCAGAACCCGGATGCTGCCGAGGCATTCGTGCGATTTCTTCTCTCCTCGCAGGATCTGCTGAAGGAGTTCGGATTCGGGGTCGTCGAACATCAGGTGGGAGGAGATAGAGAGCAGATTCCGCCTGACCTCCGGAGGCTTTGCTCGGGAACCTACACACCATGATGCAACGGCCCAGGCCGACGATTCTGATCTTCGGTGCGATCGGCGGTCTTCTCCTGCTCAATCTCGTGCTGCCGATCGCCAACCTGCTGATTCACGCCGACTGGCCTCGCTGGATCGTGTCCTTGCGAGACCCGAGAGCCGGCGATGCACTTCGCATTTCCGCTCTGACATCCACGATCTCGGTTGCGATCATGACCCTGTTTGGCGTTCCGCTCGGATAACACGCACGCGTGCCACCTGGTTCGGCCGGGCCTGCTCAATACATTGCGGCGGCTGTTTGTCTTCGTCTGCCACGGAAACACAATCCGCTCTCCCATGGCCCAGGCGATCTGCAACGCGGAGATCGCCAGCCGGTTCGGCGTGCCGCTCGAATCTCTCGACAGACTCGGGATCAAAGCCATGAGCGCCGGCTTGACCGCCCAACCAGGGGAGCCCATTGCCGTGGAAGCAGAGCAGGCACTCGGAAAGCTCGGCATGCCTCTCCGCGAGCACCGGTCTCGCAACCTGACCCAGCGTCTGGCCCAGAGAGCAGAGGCCATCTTCTGTATGACCGAGGAACAACGGAGACAGTTGATCGCGATGTTTCCGGCGGCGCAACCGAAGTCCTACCGCCTGCATCCTGATGCGGACATCGGCGATCCTCATGGTAAGGCTCTCGACGGGGTACTCGATTGCGCGCTGCAGATCCAGGGCTTGATCCGCGACAGACTCAACGGGCTCGGTGTTCTCGGCGCAGGCGGCAGGCGGGAGTGGGCGTGAGGTCGTGTAAGATCCCCCCGATGGTGCGTCGTCCCCTGCTTCGCTTCGCCGTCCTGCTTGCCGCCCTGGCGTTCCTGCTGCCCCTCGCAGCCGTTGCGGACTCGTGTACGGATTGCCTCGGGGGAACAGGCTACCCGGACTGCTGCCCGCCGTCCTGCTGCTCCTGCTGCGTCCACGGCCCGTCCGTCCTGATCGCTTCGATCTGGGGAACCCCGCGCCCCGTGATGGTCGACGCAGCGCCGAACCCGCACGAAGATCCGTCTCCCTCCTCTTCTCCGCGCGACATCTTCCACGTCCCGAAACTCTCTCTCGTCTAGCTCTTCGCTCGCCGTTGCATCCCGTCCCGCGCTCTGAATGCGCGTGGGCTGACTGTCCGCGAGAGGTGACCGATGAGACTTCGATGGGTGTGGCCGTGGGCCGCATTGTGTCTGTATGCCTTCCCCGGTCCCGGCTTTGGCCAGGAAAAGATCCAGGAAAGGGTTTTGACGATCGACGAGGCGCTGGCTCTGGCCCGCGAACGGGCGGCGAGCGTCGTCCTGGCGCGAGGCCGGATCGAGGAGGCCCAGGCCCGGCAGACCCAGGCCGGCCGCCGGTTCCAGGAGAACCCGACGGCCGAGGTCAACGGCGGGTACCGTCATGCCGAGGACGGCTTCCTCGATTTCGAGGCGGCCGTGACCCAGGACCTCGACTCTGGCCGGCGACGAGCCGCCCGTCTCGCGGGAACCCAGGCCACCCTCGACCGTGCGGAGGCGGTGCTGGCCCAAGCCCGGCGCCTGCTGCTCCGGGACGTCTGGACCACCTTCGTCCGTGCTCTCGTGGCCAGCGATCGGGTGAATTTCCTGACGCGGAGCCGCCAGGCCGGCGACGAGTTGCTGACCACCACCGAGCGGCAATTCGAAGCGGGAGAGGCCACCGCTCTCGACCTGAACCGGTCTCGAATTGCCGCGGCGAGCGCACGGGCCGAACAGAGCGCGGCGGAGGCCGAGGGGAACGCCGCCCTGGCCGAGCTGAAAGCATTGCTCGGCCTCCACCTCGGCGAGACCGTCGAAATCCGCGGGAGCCTCGCACCCCGCCCCCCTCTGGAGCTGGAGCCGCTCCTGGCAGGGCTGGGCGACCGGCCGGACCTGCGAGCCCTCGCCGCCGAGCTGCGCGAAGCCGAGGCCGAGGTCCTCCTGGGACAGGCCCTGGCCCGGCCCGATGTCGGCGTCCGCGGCGGCATTGCGCGGGAGGAAGGAGCGGAGATCGTGACCGCCGGTGTCGTCGTGTCCCTCCCGATCCACAACCGGGGCCAGGAAACGATCGCCGTGGGGCAGGCCCGCGCCTCGGCGCTCCGTCAGGCACTCGAAGCCACCCGGGGAGCCGCCGACGCCGAGGTCCGCGGCCGGTATGCAGCCCTGTCGCGGCAGCTCGCGGCCGTGCGGGAGCTGGAGACCACCGCCCTCCCCGCCCTGGAAGACAACGAATCCCTCGCCCTGAAGAGCTTCGAAGCCGGTGAGATCGACCTCGGAGAGCTCCTCCTGATCCGCCGCGAGATCCTGGAAACCCGCCTCACCTATCTGGAACGCCTCCTCGACGCCAGCCTGACGCGCTTCGAGCTGGAGGCGGCCGCTGGAGTCCTGCAATGAGCGTGCGCACCTGTCTGATCCCCATCCTCTCCCTGACCCTGCTCCTTCCTCTCGCCGGCTGCGGTGGCGGAAAGGACGTGGGAGAGGAAGCTCCTGCGAAAGCAGCGCACGAGGAGGCGGAGCACGCCGGCGAGGAGCACGAAGCGGACGAAGGGACGCTCACCCTCGACGCCGAAGTTCTCCGGGATCTCAAGCTCACCACGTTTCCCGCCGAGTTGCGGCCGGGCGGCGAGGGGGTGACCGCTCTTGGAGAGCTGAAGGTCAACGAGCAGGCCTATGCCGAGGTGGGCACGCCGATTCCTGCCCGGGTCGTCCGGCTGGTGGCGAGCCCCGGCCAGGCCGTACGGCGCGGCCAGCCTCTGGCCGAGCTGCAGAGCGTGGAGCTGGGGCAGGCACGGGCACAGCGGACTGTCGCCGAGGCCCGGGCGGAGCTGGCCCGCAAGACCGTGGAGAGGAAGCGCGGGCTTGCCGCGGAGCGGATCGTGTCGCGTGGCGAGCTCCAGCGCGCCGAAGCCGAGGCCGCCGAGGCGGAGGCGGACCTGCGGGCGGCCGACGCGGCTGTCGAAGCTCTGGGGGTCGGGAGAAGCGGAGCCGGCGGGCTCTCCGGCTTCTCCCTGCTCTCGCCGATCTCCGGGACGGTGCTGGAGCGCACCGCGGTCCAGGGGCAGACGGCGGACCCGGCCCGGTCCCTGTTCCGAATCGGCGATCTCTCGCGGCTCTGGCTGATCGTGCAGGCGCCGGAGAGAGACGTTGTCCGGGTGCGGACGGGATCGCCAGCCGAAATCACAGTGGCTGCCCTCCCTGGGCAGAAGCTCCAGGGGCGGATCGATTGGGTGGGCCGTGAGGTGGACCCCCATTCGCGCACCGTCCCCGTCCGCATCGTGCTGTCCAACGCCGACGGACGGTTGAAGCCGGGGATGTTCGCCACCGCCTGGATCGGGACCGGGGGCGAGGGAGAGCGGGTCGTGGCCGTGCCTGCCACCACCCTCCAGCGGATGGACAACCAGTGGGTCGTCTTCCTGCCCCGGGGTGAGGGAAGGTTCGAGGTCCGGCCGGTGGAGCGTGGGCGCGACCTCGGCAACGAGGTGGCGATCCTCTCCGGCCTGAAACCGGGAGAGCGCGTGGTGGTCGAGGGTGCCTTCGTGCTCCGCGCGGAGGCCGAGAAGAATGAAGGCGGCGGCGAGCATCACCACTAGGAGAGACCGATGATCGAACGCATCCTCCGCGCCTCCTTCGGCAAGCCCGTGCTCACCCTCCTCCTGGCGCTCGCCGCGGCGGCGGCCGGCGTGGTCTGGCTCAGCGAGCTGCAGCGGGACGTCTTCCCCGATCTCGCGACTCCGGTCTTCAGCGTCTATGTCCAGAACCCGGCCATGGGCGCCGAGGAGCTGGAGACCGGCGTGGCCATCCCGCTGGAAGTCGCCCTGGCGGGCCTTCCGGATGTCCGCCGCATCCGTTCCAGCTCCCAGGTCGGCGTGGCCCAGGTGCGGGTGGAATTCGAGCCCGACGCCGACTACTACCTCTCGCGGCAGCTCGTCACCGAGCGGGTCAACCAGGCCGCCCGGGAGCTCCCGCCAGGAACCGGTGCTCCCCTGGTCTCCAGCCTGACCGGCAGGCTCAACGAGGTGATGGAAGTCGTGATCGAAGCGGAGCCCGGGACGGCCGGCCTCATGGAGCTGCGGGACCTCGCGGACTACGAGCTGCGGAACCGCCTGCTCGGAGTGCCCGGAGTCGCGGCGGTCGAGGTGCTCGGCGGGCACCTGCGCCAGTTCCAGGTGCAGCTCGATTCCGACCGCATGGCAGCCCTCGGCGTGACTCTGGGCGAGGTGATGACCGCCGTCGAGCGGTCCAACGAGAACGCCGCAGGAGGATTCGTTGCCCAGGGGTCCATCGAGTGGACGGTGCGCGCCGTGGGCCGCGCTGAGAATGTAGGAGACTTGCGGGCCACGGTCGTCGCGGTGCGCGACACCACGCCGATCCTGCTGGGCGAAGTCGCCGAGGTCCGGGAGGCGCCGGCCGTGCGCCGCGGCATGGCCCATGGGCTGGGCTCGGAGCTGGTCAACTGTCGGATCTCCAAGCAGTTCGGCGCGGACACCGTCACGGTGGGCCGGGATGTGCGGGCCGCCGTGGAGGATCTCGCGAAGAGCATGCCGCCGGGGGTGACCGTGCGCGTTCTCTACGACCAGGCGGACCTGGTCTCCTCGGCCCTGGGCGGGGTGGGCCGCGCCGTCCTCCTGGGCGCGGTGCTGGTGGTGGCCGTGCTGGTCCTCCTCCTGGGGAACCTGCGGGCCGCCCTCATCGTCACTCTCACGCTGCCGCTCTCCGTGGCTCTGTCCGGGCTGATCCTCAAGCCGGCCGGGATCGGCCTCAACACCATGACCCTCGGAGGCCTCGCCATCGCGGTGGGGCTGCTGGTGGATGCGGCGATCATCCTGACGGAGAACGTGTACCATCGGCTGAACGTCACGGCGGGACAGGGAAAGCGGCGGGAGGTGGTGTTTGCCGCCGCCGTCGAGGTGGGCCGGCCGATCGCCTTCGCCACCCTGATCGTGATCGCGGTCTTCACTCCTCTCTTCGCCATGAGCGGCATCGAGGGGAGGATGTACCGACCGCTCGCGGCGGCGGTGGTGGCGGCCATGGCAGCCTCGCTGGTCCTCGCCCTGACCCTGGTGCCGGTCCTGGCGGGCTGGTTCCTCCGCCCCGCCCCCTCCAGGCATCTCGGCGCGGAAGAGGACGTGTTTCTGATCCGCCGCATCAAGGCGTTCTACGCTCCCCTGCTGGACCGCTGCATGCGCCGGGCGGGGCTCGTCCGCGTGCTCGCCCTCGCGGTCACCATCCCGGCGCTGCTGCTCGGGTTCCAGATCGGCTCCGACTTCATGCCCCAGCTCGACGAGGGGGCTCTGCTGCTCCAGACGATCTTGCCTCCGGAGGCTTCGCTGGAGGAAGTCGACCGCCGCAACCACCGGGTGGAAGATCTCCTGCGGCAGTTCCCCGAGGTCAAGGAGGTCGTGCGGCGCACCGGCCGTGCCGAGCGCACCGAGGACCCAATGCCGCACGTGATCTCCGACGTTCTGGTGGTCCTGAAGCCGGAGCGCTCGCGATCGGTCGAAGAGCTGGAGGAGGAGATGCGCGAACGGCTCGAGAAGGTCCCCGGCGTCGCCGTGCTCTTCACGACCCCGCTCGGCATGCGGATCGACGAAGGGCTCGGCGGCACTCCCGCCGATCTCCAGGTGCGGATCTACGGCCCGGACCTCGACCGCCTGGCCCGTCTGGCGGAGGAGGCCCGCGAGCTGATGGAGCCTGTCGAGGGGGTCACCGACCTGCGCGCCGAGACCTTGACCGGTCTGCCGCAGGTCCGGATCACGGTCGACCGCGAAGCGGTGGCGCGGGTGGGGCTTGCTCCGGCGGACGTGGTCGATGCCCTGCGTGTCGGCCTGGCCGGGGAGGAAGTCTCCCAGATCTGGGTCGGGCAGCGCCGCTTCGACCTGGTCGTACGGCTCGCGGACGACCGGCGCAACGATCTCTCGGCCCTCGGCTCCCTCCTGATCGATGGGCGGGACGGCAGCCGCGTCCCGCTCGGCCAGCTCGCCCGGATCGAGCAGACGTTCGGCCCGGGCTCCATTCAGCGCGAGGCCGGGAGCCGGCGGATCGCCGTCGAGGCGAGCGTTGCCGGCCGCGACCTCGGGAGCACCGCGGCGGAGGTGCGCGAGCGCTTGGTGCGGGACCTCGAGCTCCCCTCCGGCTACTTCTTCGACGTCGGCGGGCGGGTCGAGAACCAGGCGCGGGCGCTGCGGTCGCTCTCCCTGGCGATCGCCGTGGCGCTGCTGGCCGTGCTGGTTCTTCTCTATCTGGCCCTCGGCTCCTTCGCCGAGACGCTGGTCATCCTCGCCACCCTCCCGGATGCCTTCGTGGGCGGTATCATTGCCCTCTGGCTCGCGGGAGAGACCTGGAATGTGTCGTCCCTGGTCGGCTTGATCGGGCTCTTCGGGATCGCGGTGCAGAACGGCCTCGTCCTGGTTTCGCAGACGCGCACCCTGCTCGCCGAAGGAAAACCTTTCGAAGAAGCCATCCGCGAGGCATCGATCGGACGAGTGAGGCCCAAGCTCATGACCGCCGGCTGCGCGATGCTGGGTCTGTTGCCCCTGCTGGTCCTGCATCTTCACGGCTCGGAGATCGAGCGGCCGCTGGCCATCGTGATGGTCGGCGGATTGATCACCTCGACTCTCTTCACACTGCTGGCGCTGCCGACCTTCTACCAGCTCATTCACCAGCTTCAGGAGCGATGGCGGAGCGGCCGGATCACCCGTGAGGAGGCGGCGTGAGCAGGACGAGCACCCGGCAGTTCAAGATCCGCGGCATGGACTGCGCCGAGGAGGTGGCGATCCTCAAACGCGAGGTGGGGCCGCTGGTCGGCGGCGAGGAGCGCCTCTCCTTCGACATCCTGAAGGCCCGGATGACCGTCGAGGCGCCGGAGGTCTCCGAAGGAGAGATCTTGAGGGTTGTCGAGCGCACCGGAATGCGGGCGCAGGTGTGGGAGGAGGGCTCGGAACAGGTCGAAAAGGAGGGAGTCTCGGAACGCCGGCGGCGGATCGTGCTGACTGCCTCGAGCGGGCTCGCGCTCCTCGCGGGCTTCATAGCGCATGCCTGGATGGCCGGGAGCCTCATGGCGGCGTTGGGCTTGGAAGGGGCCGGGCTCGCGGCTCCGGTCCCGCTCGCGGCCCGGGCGCTCTACGTGATCGCCATCCTCGCCGGGATCTGGACCGCCTTGCCGAAGGCGTGGTTTGCCTTGAAGCGCCTGCGGCCGGACATGAACCTGCTGATGACGATCGCCGTGCTCGGGGCGGTCGGCATCGGCGAGTGGTTCGAGGGAGCCACGGTCGCGTTCCTCTTCGCTCTGTCGCTCGCTCTGGAATCCTGGAGCGTGGGGCGCGCCCGGCGGGCCGTGGCCGCGCTGCTCGACCTCGCTCCCGAGATGGCGCGCGTCCTGCGCCCGGACGGAAGAGAGGAGGAGATCCCCGCCGGAGAGGTCGCGCCCGGCGCACGCTTCGTCGTCAAGCCCGGCGAGCGGATCCCCCTCGACGGCCGGGTGGCGGCCGGGGCAAGCGAGATCAACCAGGCGCCGATCACCGGCGAGAGCATGCCGGTCCCCAAGACGGCGGGGGCCGAGGTCTTCGCGGGAACCATCAACGGGGACGGCGCGCTGGAGGTCGACGCGACGAAGCGGGCCGAGGACAGCACGCTCGCGCACATCATCCGGATGGTCGAGGAGGCGCAGTCGCGGCGGGCTCCTTCGGAGCAATGGGTCGAGAAATTCGCGCGAGCCTACACTCCGGCGGTCCTCGCGATCGCCGCGGCGGTTCTCCTCATCCCTCCCCTGGCCTTCGGAGGGGAGTGGGGCGAATGGCTCTACCGGGCGCTCGTGCTGCTGGTCATCGCCTGCCCTTGCGCTCTGGTGATCTCGACGCCGGTCAGCATCGTCGCCGCGCTCACGGCGGCGGCCCACCACGGTGTGCTGGTGAAGGGAGGGCTGTTCATCGAGCTCCCAGCCCGGCTCAGGGCCGTGGCTCTCGACAAGACAGGAACGCTCACCTGGGGACGGCCTGCGGTGGTCGAGGTCTTCCCCTTGGCGGGGCACGACGAGCGGGAGCTGCTCGAACGCGCCGGCGCCCTGGAAGCGCGGAGCGAGCACCCCTTGGCCCGGGCCATCCTCGCCTACGCCAAAGACCGCGGGATCGCCGTCCAACCCGCGGAGGATTTCAAGATCCTCCAGGGCAAGGGAGCGACGGGCCGTTTCGGTGAGCGCGAGTACTGGCTGGGCTCGCACCGCTACCTCGAAGAGCGGGGACAGGAGACGCCGGAGATCCACGAGCGGCTCGAAGGGATGTCGCAAGCCGGACGGACGGCCGTGGTGGTGGGGACCGGGGATCACGTTTGCGGACTGATCGCCGTGGCCGACGCCGTACGGACGGAATCCCGGGGCGCGGTCCAGGCTCTCCGCGAGGCGGGAATCGAAACCGTCGTGATGCTCACCGGCGACAACCGGGGCACTGCCGAGGCAATTGGGAGAGAGACCGGGATCGACGAGGTCCGCGCCGAGCTGCTCCCTGCTGAGAAGGTGGCGGCCATCGAGCAGCTCATGGCACGCTACGGCCAGGTGGCGATGATCGGGGACGGCGTCAACGACGCGCCAGCCATGGCCCAGGCGACGCTGAGCGTGGCGATGGGAGCCGCGGGGAGCGACGCCGCGATCGAGACGGCTGACGTGGCCCTGATGTCGGATGATCTTTCGAAGCTCCCCTGGCTGATCCACCACTCGCGCCGGACGCTCGGCGTGATCCGGCAGAACATTGTGTTTTCGCTCCTGGTCAAGGCGGTGTTCGTGGTCCTGACGTTCACCGGCCATGCTTCTCTGTGGGCGGCGATTGCGGCGGATATGGGGGCTTCACTGCTGGTGATCGCCAATGGGTTACGCTTGCTGCAGGAGAAACCATGAACCCCGTGCTGCCATGGCTGGTACTGGTCCTTGCCTTGATTGGGTTCGCTCTCTTGGCGATCGGGCGGCGGTTCCCGCTACGGTCCCCGACCCGCGAGCTCCTGCCGCGGTTGCTGCTCAACGTCGCCATCTCGCTCCTGGCATTCGGTGCCTCAGCGATCGTGGTCCAGCCGGTGGCCAGAGCGATCCTGGGCTGGTCGGCCGAACGCCGAGTCGGCCTGATCCCGGCTCTGTCGTTGCCGGTCCCAGTGGGCGCAGCTCTCGTCTTCCTGCTTCTGGACCTCTCCTTCTATTACTGGCATCGCATCAACCACTCGATTCCGTTTCTCTGGCGCTTTCACAACGTTCACCACGTAGACCCGGACCTCGATGTCTCGACAAGCTTCCGCTTCCATTTCGGAGAGGTCGCGCTCTCTGCCTTCTTTCGGGCGGTGCAGATCGCGGTGATCGGCGTTTCGGTCTGGACGTATGCTGTCTACGAGCTGATCTTCCAGCTCAACACCATGTTCCATCATAGCAACGTGCGCCTGCCGATCCGGGTCGAACGGCTGCTGAACCTCGTGCTGGTGACCCCGCGGATGCATGGAATCCATCACTCGCAGGTAAAGCCGGAGACCAATTCCAACTACTCCGTGGTTTTTTCCTGGTGGGACCGACTGCACCGGACCGTGCGCCTGAACGTGCCGCAGTCGTGTATCGAGATCGGCGTGCCGGGTTACTTGCGGCCGGAGGACAACGGCCTCCGCGCGGCGCTGGCTCTGCCCTTTCGGCATCAGAGAGAGTATTGGAAGCGGCCGGACGGGAAGCCTGTCGAGCGGGATCCGGCGTTGCTGGGGCCCCATCCAGGACATCTGGAGGAGTAAGTGTCTGCCGCAACGACCTGGAACCGCCGCCGCGGGACGGGTGCAGACCTCCCCCTGATTCCCAGCGGCGTCTCTGCTCGCAGTAACTCAAAATGCCCCTGCGTCTCGAAACGCCTGGGTCATGGCGTGCGAAGCTCAACGCTCGTAAGCTCACAGGCTCCTGAAATGCTACTTGCGGATATCAAAGCGTCTGATCAGGCCGCCCTCGATCTGAAAAACATGGCCGGCCTTCTCGTCGAACAACACGTTCCCGTTGAGATCGCGCGCGGTCAGATGAACCTCGACGTAGGCTGTTCCAGCCTCGTCCATCGAAAAGCCGGTTGGCTCCGCGCGTGAATCCATCATCGCCCATTGTCGCGTCCAGTAGTCGCGGACGCCGTCGTGCCCATGGACATGCCCGCCCTCCAGTCTGTTGGCCCACATGACTTCCGGATGCATCATCGCCAGCGCCGCTTCCATGTCGCGGGCATTGAAACGGTCGTACAGACGCTCGAGAAACTCTATGTCGCTAGGCAAAGCGCGCTCCTTGGGCCCGAAGGGGGTCCCACCGCCTTGACACTCGAAGCTCTATGCTCATATTGCAGAATCTTGCAGCTGCTCTTCAGACATGTAGAGAGCTCTCGCGACCCATCTGTCGTGCGACCGAGCTCCCTCCGCCAATCTCGCTGACGCAATCGTCCCCGCTCGCCTGCGACCCTCCGTGCCCGCCGGTGCAGCTCGCTCCACCGGCGGGCAAGCCATCCCGATCACCGCATCCTCTCCCCTCAGATAGGCTCCAGCACGGCAGATTGACCCGGGACATCGCTGTTCTTGCGGAACCAGATGAGCTCGACAAGGGCGCCATTGTCCACGATCATGGCTGCTCGGACGCCTTCCGAGGGAGACCCGGGAGGATAGATGACTTCTTGGCCCTCGAGAGCAGCCTCGAGGTCATCGACTTCGAATGCCACATGGGGCACGGTCTTGATGAGCTCGGGCAGGGGACTGGACTTCTCGAACCGCATCCACTCCACGCCGTACGGGCTGGTACTGAACCCCGCCACGTAGAGGCCATACTCGGCGAGATGAGTCTCTCCTGGGTGCTGGATGTCGGTTGGAACGCCGATGTGGTGATAGCGCCAGCCACGCTTCGCTATTGCGGCTGGGGGCTCATGGCTGAGTCGGCAGTCCACCGGTGGGTGTTGGGGGTCAGGCACTGTGGTGAGAGTCATTAATACCTCTTCCGGTTCATGCGTACGAGGGTCAGATTCGGGCGCCTCATCGGGATAGAGGGGACCCTCGCGGGCTCCTCCTCCCACACCACCGTGCATACTGGTCACATACACGGCGGTTCGGTTGATCATCCGGAGTTGGTCCTGACGCAGAACGCCATGGAGATCACCGGACACCTGGGCTCGAGCCCAGGTGTCCGGTGCATCGCGGGGTATGCCACTTAGCACCCTCGGTGTTGATCGCGCATCATCAAATTCCGCCCTCGCCATATCAGACCCGGGCTTCCGGCTGCTTGTTGCCGGCGGGTGCCTGTTGCTCCTCTCTTCTCTCTTGGTCTCGGATGCGTTCCTCGCGCTCTTCTCGCTCACGCTTATCCTCGTGTCTCTGTGCATTGTTAGAATCCCTATCTCTGCCTGGGTTCCAGACTTCATTTCCACGCCATTCGGACATTGCTACTCTCCTTTCTTTGGACGTTTTTCGGGGGGCTCCTCAGTCAACGCGATAATCTTCATCGACGTCACAGTCACTCTTCCAACTTCTAGGTGGAGCGCCACTTTCACTGCCGTCAGATCTGGAGATGAGAGAGAAAACATTTGTTCTTCTCGAATTGTTTCGCCTGACTCTACCCACTGATGATCTCGAAATACTCTGAAGCTTATAGGCTCTTGCCACTTCACGGTGGCTATAGATAAGGGCTGGCCTCCCTTAGGAAACAATCTAACCCCATCGAAGAAGATGTCAAGCCCCGAACTTGGGCCAAGGGAGACCTTTGAATTTCCTACATTCTTCGCTTCGGAGTGAACGACCAGCATGGTCAGCCCATTTAATTTCTCAATTCGGCCAGTGACAGCAGGCTCTATCCTAGGTCGGTAAACTCTACCCTTGATGAACTTGAAATAGCCAACCATTGCACCCAGCGCAAGCGCGATTATTGTGATTACATTCTCTAGTATCGATGAAATCCTCTCCCAATCGTTGAGCACTCTATCTGAGTAGTCGGACTGATCGAGGAACCCTATCTCGATTGATGGCTTTGCGGCCATTAAGATCGCAGAATAGCCTAGCCCCAGAATGCAAACTGCAAGTATCGTGGGGAATCTTTGCCTTAGCATGCTGACGGTCCGTGGTTTAGCATCGCAGCGTAGTTGAACGCATAACGCTTTGACGCTTCACCGCGCGGGCGGCGAAGCCGGCCGTCCGGTGGAAGCGAGGGTTGGACGCTGACACCACATGAGGTTCTACTGCGCTCCCCGGAGAGAATAAGAAACCTCCGAGTAGGCAGCCTTGTCTCCAAGGAGCCAGTTCGCAGCTCGATGCCGTTCCGCAACTGCGCTGATTGTGTATCTTATGACCTCTGGGGGCACCTCCGCCAAACGGATACCACTAACCGCAAGATCATCATTCACAAGGCCCAGCTTTCCAGGTTCCACCTTTAGCTCTCTGGCTAATTGGGCGACATTTCTTGAGCTTGGTTCTTGATCGTAAGCTTGCCGCAGTCTCATGTGGATTAAATATAGTTCCCGCGCCAGTTCTTCTCTCTCAGATTTGGAGCGTAAATTAGGAGACCCCAGCAGCTCAAGTCCCTCTGGCTCCATAAAACCTAGGGCCTCTGCGATAACAGGAGCATCGGTCGGAACATCGAAGGAGTCGAGCTCCCAGCGATTGAGTGCCCAGGCTAAAACGCCTAGCCCTTCAGACCTCCAGCCTGCATTTCTTTGTTGCTGTTCAGTTAGTGTGCCAAGCGGCGCTCCCAGAATCTCAAGCTCTTCAGGTTCCAAGGCGGCGGCGACACCCGTTGTGTCTAGCCACCGAAGCACCTCGACTCGGAGAGCTTCGGCCTCTGAGTCACCTGCACTGTCCTCCATGCCACTCCGCAAGACTATGGCGGCCAATACGAGAGCTCTTCGCGCGACCTGATCTGCACTCGGCATAGGTTCCGGTACTGGCATCGTCCCCCCGGGCGTGGTACACGCACCGCAAAAGATCAGCGCGATTGTTATCCAAAGTCTAGTACGCAATGGATCGTTCCTCCAATTGCTCCCGACTGATCTGCCACCCAACAGCTTAGCTGACCGTCGTCGTATAATCCCCAACCCTTTATACGTCAACTCACTGGCTTATCCGACCCCCTCGCCCTCGCCTCTGCCCTGACATTGTCGGATAACGGACTCCAGCATAGGCCCGGCCTGTTTGGTTAGACTTCGATATTCCGTTATGTAAGCTTCTTGGGACACGGAGCCGGGGTGCCTCGATGTCCCTTCTTATCAACCGGTTGGTTCGAGCTTAGCCGAGTTGCGAAAGTACGTCAACGACATTGCCTGGAACGTATAAGCGCCATTCTCGCTGGCGTGCTCGGGGACAGCCGCCGGGCAGGCGCGTTGTCGGTAAGTAAGCACTCATACGCCAGAATCACTGCCCACACTCGGCGGTCGGCCACGGGCCTCGTCTCCCCGAAACCTCCGTTTCTCTCCCGCTTCCCTTCTAATAAGGTCGGGCCTTCGGCCTCACTGTCTCGAGGAGGCCGGCGAGACGCCGGCGGTCCCAGGGGGGCGCGCGCCTCAGGCTTTGGGGTGGACAGGAATGCTTCGCACCAGCCTGATGGGGCGTGGCCAAGGCCACGCCCCTTTGATCTTACGGGAAGTGCAGGGACGGACTACCGGTCCGGCGACTCGGCGGGCTCCTGGATCGGCGGAGCCGACGGCTGCTCCTCGGTGGGCCGCCGCTTCACCGGCTTACCGTCCAGCCCGATCACCTTGACGCGCGGACGGCTGCGGAACGGCTGCAGCCCGAAGGCCACCAGCTTTTCCGCCCGCTTGCCGAAGTGCTCCTTCACCGCAA
>Ga0190274_10000109_pt1 | contig 57842 bp, 48 predicted proteins | sample Popmic531T_FD_133002 | JGI IMG/M metagenome (GOLD analysis project Ga0190274, IMG submission 133002) | Populus adjacent soil microbial communities from riparian zone of Yellowstone River, Montana, USA - 531 T | ecosystem: Environmental > Terrestrial > Soil > Riparian zone | place: USA: Montana...
GGGACCGAGGCGGGTTCCGACAGCTAGCGACATCGGAAGCTCACCGCATGGGCTCGGGGATCATCAATAGAAATGGCGCGGGGCCCCACCCCCGCGCCACGACGGCTCGTCTCGCGACGCTCGTTCGCCGGGCCGCAGGCGCTCATGCCCCCCGCCCCAATGGGCGCGAGAATTTCGTAGGGACCGAGACGGGTACCTGCTGAAAGGACCATGTGTCAGTGGACCGTAGTGTAGTCCGACACCGCGAGACCCCGAGCGTAGCGAGGGCGCCGAGCTGCTTCGACCAGCGCGTTGGGGGTGGGGCCCCAACGCGAACTAATAAACAAAAGACCACGCCCCTTGGACCCGGCAAGCGGGGCTTGGAGGTTGCGCTCCGGTCTCCACAAACGTGGCCCGGGAAATCGCCGCCTGCGTGCGCTCGGATTTCGACGTGACGTTTACACGGAAGCACGGAAGTCGCACGGAGGGCACGGGCGAAGCTTGGGTGAGGGAACGAGTGCGTTTGTCCCAAACCCAAAAGGTCTTCCGTGCCCTCCGTGTCTCCGTGCGCTCCGTGTAAACGTCAGGTCGCACTCCGTACGGACGCAGGCGCGATTTCCCGGCCAATCTTCGTGGAGGCCGGACGGCGATCCTCCAAACTGACCCACGACTCATGGTCCGTTCGCGGAGACCGGAGCAGCCTCCAATCCGCGCTTGACGGGTTCGCTACCTTATCGCGCCGCCGGCACGAGCTTGATCTTCCACTCCACGGGCAGCGTTTCCGGCCGATAGCAGACCGCGTCGTCGCACGCCTGGTATTCGAAGGCGCCGACGATCGTCAGCGTGTCGCCTTTGGCGGCACGGCTTTTCAACGCAGACGATGAGGACATCGTGAGATCGGCGCGGAGCAGGAATGGTTCGGCGTAGACCTTCACGGTTTCTGCCGTGGGCGCGAACGCGAAGGGCGTGGGCGTGGGATAAGCGGGCCGCTTGGCCGTGAACGCGGGGTTGGCCACGACGGACAGGTTGACGGGCAGGTAGCCCGCCTGTCCCGGCGCATACAGGTGCATCTTCGGACGCGGCGTCACCTGCACGAGCAACGTCAACCGGGCGCCCGGTGCGGCCGTCGTCACGCTCGAGCCGACGGCCAGCGACAGGTACTTGCCACGGACGACGACGGGATTCTTGATGACCGGCGCCGGAACCGCCGCGCGCGATTGCGCAAAAGCGCTGACGCCTGCCAGAACGAGGACCGCGGCGATGATTAAGCGCACGTGTTCTCCCTCCGCCCCTCACCTGTTAGTTGTTAGTTGCTAGTTGTTAGTTACGATCTTAAAAAACAAAGCCCCCAACGGCGGCAGCGTCAGCGTCAATGACTGCTGCCGTCCATGCGCAGGCGCGTCCGTCGTGTCCACGCCGCCCTGGTTGCCGACATTCCCGCCGCCGTAAATGGCGGCGTCGCTGTTGAGCAACTCGGCATAGTGCCCGGCGGCGGGCACGCCCACGCGGTAGCCGTCGCGTGCGATGGGTGTCCAATTGAAGATCGCGATCACCTGGTCGTCCGGATCGGCGGCGTGGCGAATCAGCGCGATGACGCTGGCTTCGTGGTCGTTGCAGTCGATCCATTCGAATCCGGCAGGCACGAAATCCACCTCGTGCAGCGCGGGCTCGCGCCGGTACAGATGATTCAGGTCCTGCACGAACCGCTGCAGGCCGCCGTGAAGCGGCTGGTCGGTCACGGACCAGTCCAGCGAGTCGTCGTGATTCCACTCGCGCCACTGGCCGAGTTCGTTGCCCATGAACAGCAGCTTCTTGCCCGGGTGCGCGAACATGTAGCCGTAGAGCGCGCGCAGCGTCGCGGCTTTCTGCCATTCGTCGCCGGGCACCTTCTGCATCATCGAGCCCTTGCCGTGCACGACTTCGTCGTGCGAGAACGGCAGGACGAAGTTCTCGTTGAACGCGTACAGCATCGAGAACGTCAGGTGCTGGTGTTCCCACCGGCGGTACACCGGGTCTTTGGACACGTAGGTCAGGATGTCGTGCATCCAGCCCATGTTCCACTTGAACGTGAAGCCGAGCCCGCCGACCCACGTCGGCCGGCTCACCGCCGGGAAGGCCGTCGATTCCTCGGCGAGCGTGATCGTGCCCGGGCATTCACCGTGGGTGATCGCATTCAACTCGCGCAGGAAGTCGATCGCTTCCAGGTTCTCCCGGCCGCCGAACTTGTTGGGCACCCACTCGCCGGCCGGCCGCGAATAGTCCCGATAGATCATCGACGCGACCGCATCGACGCGCAGGCCGTCGACGTGGAACGACTGCAGCCAGTACAGCGCGTTGGTCAGCAGAAAGTTGCGGACCTCGTGCCGGCCGTAATTGAAGATGAGCGTGCCCCAGTCGCGGTGCTCGCCCTGGCGCGGATCGGCGTGCTCGTACAGCGCGGTGCCGTCGAAACGCGCGAGCGCGAAGGCGTCCTTCGGGAAGTGGCCCGGAACCCAATCCAGAATCACGCCCACGCCCGCCTGGTGGCAGGCGTCGACGAACGCCCGAAAGTCGTCAGGCGTGCCAAACCGGCTCGTCGGCGCGAAAAACCCGGTCACCTGATATCCCCACGAGCCGTCGAAGGGAAATTCCATGACGGGCATCAGCTCGATATGGGTGAAGCCTTGCGTCACGACGTACGACACCAGCTCGTCGGCCAGTTCCCGCCAGGTCAGCGATCGAAAACCCTCGATCGGATTGCGCCGCCACGACCCGGCGTGCACTTCATAAATGGACAGGGGCCGATCAAGCGGCGTGCCGCCCGTCGCGCGCTGGTTCATCCAGGTGTCGTCCGCCCACTCGTGCCGGCCGAGATCGGCGGTAATCGACGCCGTGCGCGGCGATCGTTCCGCGCGCAACGCGTACGGATCCGCCTTGGTCACCGGTCCGGCCGGCGTGGCCAGCTCATATTTATAGAGAGCGCCCTGCGCGAGGCCGGGAATGAAGGTCTCCCACAGCCCGCTGTCACCGCGCGCCGCCAACGCGTGAACGCCGGCGCGCCACTCGTTGAAATCGCCGACGACCGACACCGCCTGCGCGTTGGGCGCCCAGACGACAAACGAGTACCCGCTGCGGCCCTCCTGCGTCGCCGGCCGCGCGCCCATCTTCTCCCACGCCCGAAGCCAGCGCCCTTCCCCAAACAAGTGCGCTTCGTAGTCGGTGACGATGGGGGACACGATGACCAGAGTGTATCGGAGGTCAAATCTTTTGTTTCAGATCAATCGAATGTAAGATCGTCTTCTTTTCTTCCGGAGAAGTCTCGTGCCTGAGTTTGAGTCCGCCGAATTCCACAGCCCGGAGCCCACCAAAGTCGAGCGCGAGGGGCTGCCGCCCGGATATCGGATGCGTGCGGATGCGCACTACGTGGACTCGCTGACGTCGAACCCGAGTCATCGAAGCGAACGCGGGCGCGAGCCGGCGCGCCCGGCGTCGGCGGACGAATCGCCGCGGGTCGGCGGGCAGGATCGCCGGCTGTTCGATCAGCTGGCAGAAGATGTCGGCGCGATCGAATCCGCCGCGGCGCTGCTGAGCGGCGAGCGCTCGCCACTGTTGCGCCGCGTCGGACTGGATTTGATCAAGGCGCAGTCGGCGCGCGCGTCGTGGCTGTTGCGCGCGATGGCGCTGACGGATGCCCCGGATCCGGACGCGCAGCCGCGGCGGCGGCTCTTGCGCGACGTCGTGTCGCAACTGCGCGACCGCGTCGTCATTGAATGCCGCCTGATGGGCGTCAGTCTGGACGTCGACGTGTCGGCCGACGCGGGCGTCACGCTGGTCCCGGAGGCGCTGGTGTCGGCGGGGCTGACGGGCGCCATCCTCGCGCAGCTCGGTCTCGCCGATGGGCAGGATGCGGCACAGATTCGCGTGCGCGCGCACATCGCGCCGACCGAGGTCTCGGCGGTCTCCATCGAGATCAGCCAGGACGCCGCGCCGGCGCCGGCCGGTTTTCAGGCCAGATTCTTCGATGCGAGCTGGGTCACCCGGCCGGGCGGCTGGCTCGCGGCCATCGGGGCTGCGACCGCGCGTGCCGCCGCCGAACGCCTGGGCGGCGGCATTTCGCTCGTCACCACGGAACGACGCGGGTGCGTCATCCGTCTGACTCTCCCCTGAGCTATACTCCCGCCGGTTTTGGCGGCTATCATCGGGACGTTTACCTTGCCGCTGACGGCCTCGCCGCCGCGCGTTGCACGTTCGTTTTACGCTGAAATCCTCCTGGAGCTCCCCATGACGCGTCTCACTTCTGCAGCGTTCAGATTCCGGACGATCGCCTTCGCCGGCGTCCTGATGGCGCTCCTGGTCCCGCGCCTGAGTGTCGCGCAGGTGACGACCGGTTCCATCCGAGGCATCGTGATTGATACGCAGAAGCGCCCGGTCTCCGGCGCGATCGTGGTCGCGATTCACGTCCCGTCCGGGTCGAACTACGAAGCCACCTCGCGCGCGGACGGCCACTTCGAGATTCCGAACGTGCGGGTCGGCGGGCCGTACTCCGTCGTCGTGGCGCCCGCGACCGGCGCGCCCGGCGGCCTGGCGTTCAAGGCCACGACGCAGGACAACGTCATGGTCAACCTCGGCGCCGCCACCGACCTGACGTTCGACGTGCAGCCCATGGTCTCCGAATCCGTCGAGGTCGTGGCCCAGTCGGACACCGTGTTCAACTCGCAGCGCAACGGCGCCGCCACGACCGTGACGCGCGATCAGCTGGCCACGCTCCCCACGATTAGCGGACGTTTGACGGACATCACGCGCCTGACGCCCCAGTCGGGCGGCACGCTGACGTTCGCGGGCACCGATCCGCGCCTGAACAACATCACGGTCGACGGGTCGTATTTCAACAATTCATTCGGCATCCGCAATTCCCCCGGCGACACGTCCGGGGTCGCGCCGATTTCGCTGTCGGCGATCGAACAGGTGCAGGTCAACGTCGCGCCGTACGACGTGCGGCAGGGCAATTTCACGGGCGCGTCCGTCAACACCGTCACGCGCAGCGGCGGCAACACGTTTCACGGATCGTTCAGCCACGCGTCGCGCAATCAGAACTGGGTCGGCACGAACGCCCGCGGACTGGCGTTCAATCCCGGCACGTTCGAATTCCGCAACGACAGCCTGTGGGGGTCCGGACCGATCAAGCGGAACAAGGCGTTCTTCTTCGTCAACTACGACAACGAGGCGTTCACGCAGCCGGGCACGACGTTCCGGGCGAACACGGGCGGCGAGACGGCGGCCGGCAGCGTCACGCGCGTCCTGGCGTCGGATCTCAACGATCTCAGCCAGTTCATGAAGCAGCACTTCAATTACGACACGGGCCCGTACCAGGATTACGACTTCAACACGCCGGCCGTCCGGTTCCTGGTCAAGAGCGACATCAACCTGAACGACCACAACAAGCTGGCCATCCGCTACAACCACCTGGACTCGAACACCGACATGCTGACGTCGAATTCGTCGTCGGTCGGGTTCGGCACGCGGCGCGGCAACACGAACAGCCTGAATTTCGCGAACTCCAACTACATCCAGCTGGAGAACATCCGGTCGCTCGTCGGCGAGGTGAACTCGATCATCGGCTCGAACATGGCCAATAACCTGATCGTGGGCTACACGGCGCAGAACGAGAACCGCCGGTACACGACCGACACGATCTTCCCGATGGTGGACATCCTGAGCAACAGCCTGGTCTACACCACATTGGGCTTCGAGCCGTTCACGCCGAAGAACCAGCTCACCTACAACACCTTCCAGGTGCAGAACAACTTCCAGGAGTTCGCCAAGGATCACACGCTGACGTTCGGCGTGTCCTTCGAGCGGTACAACTCGCGCAACGTGTTCTTCCCCGCGTCGCAGAGCGCCTACGTCTACAACTCGCTGGACGACTTCAAGACCGATGCGCTGGACTACCTGGCGAACCCGAACCGGACGACGTCGCCCGTCACGCTGCGGCGCTTCGACCTGCGCTGGAACAACATCCCCGACCAGGACGAACCGGTGCAGATGCTCCACGTGACCTATCTCAGCGGCCACGTGCAGGACGACTGGCGCATCAAGGACCGGCTCACGCTGAACATCGGCTTGCGCTGGGACGCGCCCTTCTTCGGCGACACGGGCTACGCCAATCCCAATGCCGACGCGCTGACGTTCCAGGACGAGGCGGGCCACGAGGTGCAGTACAAGACGGGCCAGTTACCCGGATCGAACGCGCTGTGGTCGCCGCGGGTCGGGTTCAACTGGGACGTCAACGGCAAGCAGGACATGCAGGTGCGCGGCGGCACGGGCATCTTCAGCGGCAAGCCCGCGTACGTGTGGATTTCGAATCAGATCGGCAACACCGGCATGCTGACCGGCACGGAGCGGCTCGACAACACGACGCTGCGGCCGTTCCACCCGGACCCGAACCACTACAAACCGGCGAGCGTCACCGGCGCGCCGTCCGCCAGCTACAACCTGGAGCTCATCAACGCCGACTTCAAGTTCCCGCAGATCTGGCGGTCGAACGTCGCGGTTGACCGCAAGCTGCCGTGGGGCCTGACCGGCACGTTCGAGGTGATCTTGAACCGCGACGTCAACGGGCTGTACTACATCAACGCCAATCTGCCGACGGCGCAGTCCCAGTTCGCGGGCGCCGATCAGCGCCTGCGCTGGACGGGGGCGAACTGTAACGCGCCGACGGTCGGCCCCTGTTCCAACCGCATCAACAACGCCGCTGGCAACGTCGTGTCGACGGCGGTGGTCCTCAAGAACCAGAACATCGGCCACGGCTGGGACATCGCGACGGTTCTCGAGAAACGCCTGTCACGTGGGCTCTGGATCAAGGGCGCGTATCACTACGGCGAAGCGAAGAACACGATCGATCCCGGCTCGATCGCGAGCGGGTCGTGGACGGCGAACCAGATTTCGAACGATCCGAACAACCCGGGGCTGGCCTTTGCGTCCAATTCGCCGGCCCACCGCTTCTTTCTCGTCGGGTCGTACAGCCACGACTTCTTTTCATTCGGCACGACCACGGTGTCGATGTTCTGGGACAGCCACACCAACGGCAGCACGCACTACACGTTCCCGGCGGACGCGAACGGCGACGGCGGCACGGCGAACGACCTGATCTATATCGCGCGCGACACGTCGGAGATGTACTTCCAGCAATTCACCCTGAGCGGCGTGACGTACACGCCCGAGCAGCAGGCGGCGGCGTGGGAGGCCTACATCAGGCAGGACCCGTATCTGAGCCAGCACCGCGGGGAGTACGCGGGCCGGAATGCGATCTTCCTGCCGCTGGTGCACCGCCTCGACTTCAGCGCCTCGCAGGACGTGAAGATGAAGCTCGGCAACACGACGCACGCCGTCCAGTTCCGGGTGGACATCGAAAACTTCACGAACCTGCTGAGCAGCAGTTGGGGCGTCGGCCAGCGCCTCGTCAATACGCAGCCGCTCACCGACCCCAGCGCCGACGCCCAGGGGCGCCTGCAGTACCGCCTGCGCGTCGTCAACGGCGCCCTGATGCACCACACCTACGAACGGACGTCCGGGCTGACCGATGTCTACAGAATAATGTTCAGCATCCGATACAGTTTCTAAAGCAATTGACGCCCCCGGGCAGGCCCCGGGGGTAGACAAAAGTTATAGAGCGAGCCGGCCAGGGGCCCTGCGCCTGTGGCCCCCTCTATGGCCGCCCAATCGGAACTTCAGGGCGTCAAATGACGTCAGGACGTTACGAGTGCGTTACACTTAGAGGTTGTACACGGTCGAAGTTCGTGTGCTGAGGAGGCAGAGTCCAGTGAAAAAGCTTGCGGGAATGATTGTCGGAGCCATCGCGCTCCTCGTAGTGTCGGCGGCGCCGGCCAGAGCCCAGATGTGGGTGTCGGGCGGCTTTACGGTCCAGGATTGGGGCACCGGGAGCGACTGGAACGATTCGAAGGGATTTGCGGTGGACTTCGGGCGTGTCATCCACAAGACCGCGAAGACGGCCGGCGCACTGTATGGCGACTTCTCGTTCAACATGTTCAGTGACGTGGAGAACGACACGGGCATCGTGGGCGGCTTCCGCGAATTCTTCACCTTCAACGATCACTTCGTCCCCTACGTCCACGTGTCGACGGGCCTCATGCACTGGTCGGAACCCGACTTCGACTCCAGCGGCAATGATTGGACCATCGGCGGCGGCGGCGGCGTCAACATCAACCTCAACAGCAGCTGGGGCGTGAAGGTTCAGTACGACTACTGGAAGCCCCGGGAAAACGACAACTGGAACGACCACATCGGCCGGTGGACGTTCGGCGCCAACTATACGTGGGGCGGATCGAAGTAGTCGCCTCCGGCAAGACCCGGCGGGCCATCGCGGCCCGCTTCACACAACACGGGCCGCGCTTCTGATCCTGAAGGCGGCCCGTTCTTTTTGCTAGAATGCAGTTCTTAATCCTGAGTCATTCTCTTTCGAGAAGACACGGGCGCCGGCATGGGGCCAGCGTTCCGGATACGTACGGAGGTATCGTGAAGAAAATCGCGTTTGGACTCGCCGCGCTGCTGCTCAGCGCATCACCCGCTCTTGCCCAGGTGTCACCCAAGGCCGCCGAGGGAGCCATGCGTTCGGCGACGTTCGTGCCGAAGGCCGCCGCCCAGACCGGACGTGGGTTCACGATCATGGCGGACGTGGGCTTCGGCATGCAGCACGACCCGTTTTTCGGGCAGACAGAGTTTGGCGTCGCCGGCCTGAACGTCGCCGGCGGCTGGTTCGTCACCGAACGGCTCGCCATCCTGGGCCGGTACACCAGCACCCGCGTGACGTTCATCGATGAATCCGAAGTCAAGCAGTCCTCCGGCGTGGCCGGCGGCGTGATCCAGTACTGGATGTCGGACCGTGCGGCCATCGAAGTCGGCGGCGGCAGCGGCTGGTGGACCGATAAGTTCGAGGACGGCGACACCGACAGCGACCGCGGGTTCGGGCTGATCCTGGCCGTGCGTTTCGTCATTTTCGAACGCGGCTCGCATCACATGCTGGTCGGGGCGGAATACCTCCCCGTGTTCACGGACTCCAAGGTGCACAACTTCGCGATCACGTTCGCCTACCAGTTCTTCAAGAAGTCCTAAGCACGCTCGACAGGCCGCCTTCCACACGGGAGGCGGCCTATTTTTTTGTCCGCATGGTCCACAACATCGGCGAGACGTTCGGCTACCAGTTCTTCCGGCGCCGCTGATCGGCCCGCCCCGCGCGCCTAGACGTCCAATCCGATCGATCGCATCAGGGCCAGCGCATTGCTGGTCTGCACGATGCCGGGGCGCAGCCGGTAGTCGAACGCCAGTTCGCCGTCCTCGAACCGATCGACGAAATGGACGTTGTCCGCGCGCCCAGGCAGGCGCGTCGCGATGTCAGCCAGCGCGAGATCGTGCGTCGTGACCAGGCCGACGGCGCCGGACGCGACGAGGCCGGCGAGCAGCGCCTCCGACCCGATCCGGCGGTCGTGCGAGTTCGTGCCCCCCAGGATTTCGTCGAGCAGAAACAGCACCGCGCCCTGGCGCGCAGCCGTCAGATCCACGATTGCCTTCAGGCGTGTGATCTCCGCCATGAACCTCGACCGGCCGTCGACCAGCGAATCCTGCACGCGAATCGCCGCGCCGATGTCGAGCGGCGCCATCCGGAACGCAGCCGCGCGGACCGGCGCGCCCATCTGTGCGAGGACGGCATTGGCGCCGAGCGATCGCAGCAGCGTGCTCTTGCCGGACATGTTCGATCCGCTCACGATGAGCAACTGCGGCGCCGATCCGCCGATGGCCACGGAGTTGCCGATGGCCGACGCGGGCAACGTCGGATGTTTCAGATCCACAGCCGCGATCAGCGCACCGTCGGCGTCCATCGTCGGAAACACGGCCTCATCGGGGTGTTCGGCCGCATACGTCGCCAGCGCGGGGAGCGCCTCGAACTCCCCCACCACGTCGAGCCACTCGGGAATATGCACGCCCGCGCGCGACCGCCACGCTTCGATCGCGAAGGCCCACTGCGTGGCCCACATCAACAGGCCGGCTGGAATCGCGAAATAGACGTTATGGCGGGCCGAGAGCCAGCCGATCATGCGCGACAGCTGTCCGATTTCGGCGGACGCCGGACGGCCGCTGCGGGCCACGGCGGCTTGCAGCGCGCGCAGGCGTGCGGCGGTCATGGGTTCGGTCTCGATCGTCCGCAGCAGATCCGCGAGCAGCTCGAGGTCGTGCGCCGGTTCGTCGACGGCCTCAATCACGGGCAGCACCCGTTTCTTGTAGACCTGCGCGATCACCATCTGCGCGACGATGAGCAGCGCGACGATCGATCCGGGCACGCCGCCGTTCCACCACCACCACAGGAGCGTGCCAACCGTCGACGCCACCAGGACCGCCAGGCCGATCCGCACGGCTGCGCTGCGAAGCGCGATCGGGGTGCCGGCCCAGGCGCGCAGGACCTTCGCGTGCACGCCGATCCCCAGCGCGTCGCCCATCACGGCAACCCGCTCGCGCAAGTCGAGACGGCCCGCCAGCTCGCGCACGGCATCCTGCCGGGCGCGCACGACGTCGGGACCGGCGGGCGCCAGCAACCAGCGCGCCAGCGTCTCCTCGCCGGCATGCGTGCGCGTCGTGGCCAGCAGCTCGAAGAGGCTGCCGCGGCCGAAGATGTCGAGGTCTTCCGCGTAAAGGTGATGTTCAGGCGCCAGATGGCGGCCGTCGCGGCCGTGCCCGATCCATTGATAGGTGACGCGCGCCAGTCCGCGTTCGTAGAACGCGACCGCCGACGCCGCGCGGTCGCGCAGGTTCAGCAGCCGCGCGTGCCCCGCGGCGAGCACCGCAAAGGCCACCACGGGCGCGATGAGCCACGTGGCCGCCGGCACGCCGCCCACAATCGCGATGGCGACGATGACCAGGAACAGCACGACGCGCGCGAACGCGTACCGCGCATGCACCCGTTCCCTGCCGGCCAGGGTCTGCCGGCGCTGGCGCAGACGCTCGCGGTACTCGGATTCGATGTTCATGGCGGCGGAGCCCCCTGCACCCTGCGCGCGGTCGGTTGAGCCCGTCACACCAGTTGTCCCAGGCGGAACCCGGCCCATACCCCCAGCAGGCTCAGGCCGACCTGGCCGGCGACATTCCAGAGCGCCAGGCCCGCCTGCCCGTCGCGCGCGAGGGCGAGGGTGTCGAGGCTGAACGAGGAGAACGTCGTGAAGCCGCCCAGGACGCCGACCACGACGAACGTGCGCGCCGGCAGCGCCCAGTGGAGGCGCCCGGACGCCAACGCGCCGGCGATCGCGCCGATGACGATGGATCCGATCACGTTGACGAGAAAGATGCCGAGCGGAAAGGCGCTCGAGATCCAGCGTTGATGGACGAATTGATTAAGCGCGTGCCGCGCGACCGCACCGATCGCCCCGCCCGCCCCGACCAGCAGCCACGTCATGTCAGCGATCTTATATAGATCCGGGGGCTTCGCCCCCGGACCCCCTGCTCGCTCACTCGCACGATTCGGCCGCTGGAGTGACGCCAAATCGTGCTCCGTTCGCGAGGCTCGGGCGCTGACCGCGCCCTCGCGGGTTCCATCGTGGGACAGGTAGCAGGTGGGCAGCGATCCGGTCGACTCGAAATGGCCGGGTGCGACACCGCCGGGGGTGGGCCCCGGCCGCACTGGCCCGCGCTTTGCAATCAAAGAGCGTGCGAGACTGGACAGGACCCCATCATGATGAGACTGGAAGATCTGGGCCTTGTCGGCAACTGTCAGTTCGCGGCGCTCATCCACGCGGGTGGCGACGTGGTGTGGTGCTGCTGGCCGCGCTTCGACAGCGAGCCCGTCTTCGGCCGTCTCCTGGACCCCGAGGGCGGACGGTTTACCGTGGGCGCCGCCGACGAGTCGCTCGGCCATCAGGAGTATCTCGACAACACGAACATTCTCGAAACCGTGTTCGACGCGCCGGGCGGCCGCGTGCGCGTCATCGACTTCGCCCCGCGCTTCGAGCGCCACGGGCGCATGTTCCGCCCGACGCAACTGATCCGTATCGTCGAGCCTGTCAGCGGATCGCCGCAGATTCGCGTGCGATGCGAGCCGGTGCTCGGCTGGTCGAAAGCGCGGTCCACCGTGACCACGGGCTCGCACCACCTGCAGTTTGGCGGGCACGCGGCCGACGTGCGGCTGACGACGGACCTGCCGCTGTCGTACCTCGATGGGCGCGCCTTCTCGCTGCCGGGCCGCCACTATCTGGCCATGACCTGGGGCGAGCCGATCGAAGAATCGCTGCCGGCCTACTGTGAAGACGCCCTGCAGCAGACGACGCGTCACTGGCGCCACTGGGTCAAGCACTGCGATATTCCACCGCAGTATCAACGCGAGGTTCTGCGATCCGCGCTCGCGCTGAAACTGCACTGCTTCGAAGATACCGGCGCCATCGTCGCATCAGTCACGACGTCGCTGCCGGAAGCGCCGGGCAGCGGCCGCAACTGGGACTATCGCTATTGCTGGCTTCGCGACGCCTACTACGTCGTCGACGCCTTCCGGCTGCTCGGCCACTTCGAGGAGCGCGAGGCGTTCGTCGCCTACGTGCTCAACACCGCCAGCCGGCATCCAGATCTGGAGTTGAGACCGCTGTACACCGTGAGCGGCGACAGCGATTTACCGGAGCGCATCGAGACGGCGTGGGCAGGGTTCAACGGGGACGGGCCGGTGCGCGTCGGCAACGAAGCGGCAAGCCAGGTGCAGTACGACGTGTTCGGCGAACTGGTGCTGGCCCTGGCGCCGATTTTTCACGACGAACGGTTCAAGGCCGAGCGAACGCCCGCCACGCTGGATTTCCTGTTCCGGCTGACCGAACGCGCGATTGCGGTGTCCGGCCTGCCGGATCGGGGCATCTGGGAGTTCCGGAAGGAATCGACGCCGCAGACGTTCTCGAACCTGATGTGCTGGGCCGCCGTCGATCGCGCCGCGGCCATTGCCGCCGTGCATGCGCCCGAGCGCGCCGATGCCTTTCGCGCGGCCGCCGACACGCAACGTGCGGCGATCGCCGCCCGCGCCTGGAGCGAGACGCGCGGGTCCTATGTGGGCGCGTACGACAGCGACAACCTCGACGCGTCGCTGCTGCAACTCGCGCCGCTGCGCCTGTTCCCGGCCGACGATCCGAAGTTGCGGCAAACGGTCGAAGCCATCTGGCACGGGCTCACGCACAACGGCTGGCTCATGCGGTATCGCGAAAACGACGGGTTGGGCGAGATGACCGTCGCGTTCGTCCTCTGCACCTTCTGGCTGATCGAAGCGCTCGTGCTGATCGGCCGTCAGGACGACGCGCGCGCGCTGATGGATCGGACGTGCGGCATCCTGTCACCGCTCGGGCTGATCGCCGAGGACTTCGACATGGTCAACGGACGGATGACGGGCAACTTCCCGCAGGCCTACTCTCACGTCGGACTGATTCGTGCCGCGTTCGCCGCGTCGCCGCGCTGGCGCGATGTCTTGTAGAGATTGTCGAGCCGCTCCAGGCAGTCCGCGACTTCCGTCGGCGATCGCACGTAGTACCGCGCCGCCGTTTTCGGCCGCTGGGCAACCGCCACCGACACTCCGGACCATCGCGCGAAGACCCCCTCGTCGCTGACGTCGTCGCCCAGATAAATCGGCAACGTCCACCGCCGCGGGTCGCGTTGCTTGGCCACGCGCAGGATGAATCGTGCCGCCAGGTACTTGTCCACGTGGCCGGCGGGCAGCACTTCCCAGACCATGTGCCCGGGGAAGACGCGCAGGCCTGGAAACCCGCCGAGAATTCCGCGCACGAGGGGGCTGATGGCCTGGCGCATCGCCGGCGTGGCCATGCGGTAGTGCACGGCGACGGCACCCGGCTTGGCTTCCACGCTGATGCCAGGTAGCGGGCCGAGCGTGACTTTCAACCGATGCGTCACGTGCACGATGCGCCGCCGCTCCTCGTGCCTCAGCAGGGACAACCGCCAGCCGTCGGGCGCGCGCAGGAAATAGCCGTGGCTGCCGGCGTACCAGAGGCCCGCTATCCCGACGCGTTCCTCGAGGTCTTCGAGCGGGCGTCCGCTGACAACGGCGACCAGATGGCCGTCAGCGACCAGCCGCTCGAGGGCCTGCCGCACGCGCTGCGACAGGCGGGCCTGCGACGCGCGGCGGCGAATCGGCGCGAGGGTCCCGTCGAAATCGGTGATGATCGCCAGCCTGTCGCCTTCGCTCACGCGGCGCGCGACGGCGGTCCAGTCTTTGAACAGATGCCGCGTCATGGCTCGGGCCCAATCGACGCCAGCGCCGCAGTCAGCATGCCGGCCCACTTGTAGATGTTGTTCTCGCGCACCGTCCGGCGCATCCGGCCCATCCGCGCTTCGCGTTCGGTATCAGGCATGGTCAGCGCGCGATGCAGGGCCGACGCCAGCTCGTCGGTGTCGTAGGGATTGACGATCAGCGCATCGCGCAGTTCGCCGCTGGCGCCGGCGAAGCGACTGAGAATCAGCACGCCGTCGCCATCGTCGCGGGCGGCCACGAACTCCTTGGCCACGAGGTTCATGCCGTCGTGGAGCGACGTCACCATGCACAGGTCGGCCGCGCGGTAGTAGCGGCTGATCTCCTCGTGGCCGTGATGGCGGCGCGACAGGATGATGGGGCGCCACGAGGCGGTCCCGAATCGCTCGTTGATGCGATCGGCCTCGGAGGCGACTTCCGTTTCGAGGTCGCGGTAGCGCTGAATGCGGCTGCGGCTGGGCGCGGCGATCTGGGCGAACGAGAAGTGGCCGACGTATTCGGGCCAGCGTTCGAGGAATCGCTCGATGCCGTGGAACCGCTCGACGATGCCCTTGGTGTAGTCGATGCGATCGACGCCAACGCCGAGATAGGCCGCCGTGACGCCGAGCGAGCCCAGCAGTTCGGTGCGGCGGAATGGCTGTGCAGCCTCTGGCGGGGCCAGGCCGCCAGGCTCGCGCACGTCCACGCTGATCGGAAAGGGCTGAACGCAGGTCACGTGTCCGCGACGTCGCACGGTGAACTGCTCCCAGTCCACCTTCGACTCGAGCGCGCGGTCGACAGTTTCGAGGAAATTGTTGCAGTGCGCCTGCGTGTGAAACCCGACCAGGTCGGCGCCGAGCAGGCCATCGAGCAGGTCGGTCTGCCAGGGGCAGATCCCGAACGCCTCGGAATTGGGCCAGGGAATGTGCCAGAACACGGCGACCTGCGCGTCCGGCCGCGCGTCCTTGATCAGCCGCGGCAGCAAGGCGAAGTGATAGTCCTGTACGAGGACGATCGGGGACTCGGTGCCCTCCAGTTCCTGGAGGACGGCCTGGGCGAACTTCTGATTCGCGCCCTGATAGCTGGCCCAGTCGGCGGCGCGGAACACCGGCCGCGTATGCGCGATGTGGCACAGCGGCCAGAGGCCCTCGTTGGAAAAGCCGTAGTAATAGCCTTCCTCTTCCTCTGGCGTCAGCCACACCCGCCGCAGCGTGTACTCGGGCTGATCTTGCGGCACGCGCAGGCGATCGTGCTGGTCCACCACTTCGCGGTCGGCATTGCCGGATCCGTGCGCGATCCAGGTGCCGTCGCAGGCCCGGAGAATCGGCTCGATCGCGGTGACCAGTCCGCTGGCCGGCACGAGCGTCTCGACCGACCCGTTCTTGCGCATGTGGATGTAGGGCTCGCGGTTCGAGATGACGAACAGCGGGCGGCGGCCCAGCTTGCTGCGGGCGTGCACGCGCAAGCGTTCCGCGGTCCAGTGCGACTCGTGCGCATCACGCAGACGCGCTTCTTCCCGGGCCGATGCGCGCGCCACCTCGAGGCTGCTCACCAGGCGCACCACCTCCTGTGTGAGCGGCTTGAACAGATCGGCGCCGGGCATCATCTTCTGGGTCGGCGCACCGAGGCGCAGATCGCGCATCCAGCGCGCGGTGCGTGCGACCGGCGCCGTCAGGCTCCACCGGACGAGCGCGATCGTCAGCACGACGATCGCCAGCACCTGCACGACGGTGCCGATGAGCGCGTCTTCCCAGAAGGCCCAGCGCGCCGAGGTAATCGCATTGGCGTCGCGCACGATCACCAGCGTGCCCAGCGGCGCGCCGGCCTGGCTGATCGTGCGTGTCGACAGCAGCACGTCCAGCGGACCGTCGCGCCACGTGTCCGTCTTGGGGTGGCCTTGCGCGGACTGGACCACTTTGGCGGCGTGGTCGATCAGGGGCTGCGGAAGCCCGGGCGTGGATACCACGCGGTTGTCTTTGACATCGAAGACCATGGCGCCGACGGCGCCGTGTTGCGAGACCGAGCGCTCGAGCCGCGTGCGCTGCGCCGGCACTTCGCCGTCGTCGATCAGGGGCGCCAGGTCAGGTTCGAGCTGCGAGGCCTGCTGATTGGCGCGATCGATTTCCACGCGTCGCAACTCGTCGAGCCGCATGGACACGTCGCGCCGCGCCGTGACGAACGACACCACGGCGACACCAAGCGCGAGCGCCGCCACGAGGCGCGGAGTGAGCGGGGAAATGGTCATCACGAGCCTTGGCGTACCAAGCAGGGTTCGTGCCACCGGATCGGCGCTTTTGCGCCGAATCTGGCCCGAAAATGAGTTTGATTTCGATTGGCGACGTGAGAAATCACGGGGGTATGTAAGTTGCGGCGCAGAATGACCCAGCTCTTACACACCAAGATCGCGCCCCCCACATGAAGGCACGGGGCCCTGAAGGCGTTCGGGGTTTTCTCACCCCCGCAAAGCCTTCAGAACCTCATGCCTTCATGTGGTGTCAGCGTTTTTTTGCCCTTCGGCCCGGTACCGCCGGTGTCGTGTCGCAGGCGTCACGGGCGCGTTCGAGCCGGGGGGACTCCCCCGGCTCGGCGGCGTCCTGACACGCGGGATCTTCCTGCTGGAACCGGGGCAGATTGTCGGGGCGGTACGGCGCGTCCGGCTTCAGTCCGACTTCCAGCTTGTCTTTGAGCGACATGGGCACCTCTCAGGTCAGCCTTGCGGCCGACCGCTACATGCGCGAGCGCGACACGTCCGAGGCCGCGTCGGCGACATCGCGCGCGGTCGACGTGACGGCGTTCTTGACGCGGCCGGCGGTCGACGACAGGTCGTTGAGCTGCGAACCGGCGCGGTCGGCGACTTCGCGCGCCTTCTTCGCCGCGGTGTCGCGCAACGTGCCCATCCGGTCGCTCAGTTCGCCGCGCAGCTGCGCGCCGGGTTTCGGGGCAAACAACAGCGCCACGCCGGCTCCGGCCAGGGCGCCGACGAGCAAGCCCATCGCAAATCCATATCCGCCGCTGCTGGTCGATTCATTTTCGTACATGAGTAACTCTCCTCGTGTTTCGGGATGGTGTGACTGGTTAGTGGACGACTCGAGAACCTGACGCGGGCACGACGCGCGGCTCGGTCCGCCGGCGCGGCAATCGTTTCAGAACCGCATTGACAAGCGAGGCGGCGCCGTACACCGCCGCCGTGCGCGGTGCGGTGATCGCCATTTTCAGGATGCCGGCGGCGTGGCCCGCATTGTCGATCGCATGCGAGGCCTGCGTGGACACGTGTTCGACGGCGTTCGCCGCCTGCCGAATCGGCGCGACGGCCTCGTCGACGTGAATTTTGAGTTCCGCGTAGCGCTGGTCGACCGCCGCCTGCAACCGGCGCCAGGCCACCGCGAGCCCGACCAGCGCCACGATCAGGACGATGGTCTGGATCGAAATGGCCACGGCCATGACGATCAGGGCGGAATTCCCGGCGGCGTCGACGGACACAGCATCCAACATGCTGGTTGATGCAGCGAAGTCTGTACCAGCACGCCAGAACCGTTAGCGCGGCCGAGGCGGCACATCCGTGCCGTGAAGTGGCACCTCAGTGCTCAGGTACTGCAGGTGCCTGCCTGGGCGACATCAGGCGACGGATCTCGGCAATCAACGCAGCGGGATCGCAGGGCTTCGTCAGGACGGCATCGAACCCGGCATCACGCATCACGTCGCCGACATGCGAGTGACCGGTGGTCGCAATCAGCGGCACCAGGCGGGTGCGCTCGGCGGCTCGAAGCGTTCGCGCCACCTCGACCCCGGACAGGCCGGGCAGTTCGACGTCCAGCACGATCAGATCGGGAGTAGCACGTTCGGTATACGACAGCGCGTCTTCACCCGTCGTGGCTTTGAGGACCGCGAACCCTTCGGCCTGCAGAAACAGCTCCCACGCGTCGAGCGCGTCGACATAGTCGTCGACGATCAGAATCGTGGGCCGAATCCCTGTTGTATAGTGAGGTACCGACATACGCAGTTGAATTCCAGTGCCAGTGTAGCAGCACGCTACGAACCTGATCCTCGATGACTGACGCCGAACGGATCTTGCAGGTGCTCATCCACGATGCGCGCACGCCGCTTGGCGTCGCGCAGGGCTATATCCGGCTGCTCCGCGAAGAGCGGCTCGAGACACCCGATGAACGCGAGCGCGCGCTGTCGCGATCGATGGACGCGCTCGGGCGCATCGCGCGCCTGCTCGAAGACGCGAGCGCGTTTCTGGCGACGCCGAATCCGGCCGCGCCGACCACCACCATCAGCGCGGCGTTCCTGGCCGCTTCCGTCGAAGCGCGCGTGCGTGAATGGGAATTCGCCGTCACGCGGGGCCTCGTGGATCCCGCCGCGCGCGTGCGACTCGGCACGAGCGCCGAGCGGCTCGCCGAAGCCATCGCCTGCGTGGCGGCGGCCGTTCGCCAGGGTCCCGGCACCACCTCGCCGCGACTGCACATCGAATCCGCGACGGCCGGCGTGCGTTTCGCCGCCCGCGCCGATGGCCGGCCGGAACCGGCGGCCGAAGGCGATCCTGACGCCGCGCCATTCGACGCCTGGAAAAACGGCGGCCTCGTCGTGCCGCTCGCGTGCCGCATCATCACCGAGGCCGGCGGCCGCATCGATCGCGTCGGCGCCGGGATCGTCGTGACGTTCCCCGCCGAGGCGGCCGCATGACGCCAGCCGCGCGCCTGGCGGTCGTCGACGACGACCAGGACTTCACCGAATACCTGCAGACACTGCTCAAGACGAGAGGCTACGCGGTCGAGGTCTTCCACAGCGGTGAAGCCTTCATCGAGCGCCTCGAGTCGGGCGCGGTGCCGCAGCTGATTCTGCTCGACGTCATGATGCCGGACCTTGATGGCATCGAGACGCTGCGCGCCATCCGGCAGGCGCAGCCGTCCGCGCAGGTCATCATGCTGTCCGGCACGCAGACACCGGCGACGATCGTCGAAGCGGTCCGTCTCGGCGCCGCCGACTACGTGCTCAAGCCCGGCGATCCGGACGGCGTCGGCGAAGCCGCCCTCGAATCAGCCATTCGCAACGCGCTCGAGCGGCAATCGCTCTCAGCAGAGGTGGCCCGGCTGGGCGCCCAGATTGCCGACGATCCCGAGGGCACGCAGCCCTATTGGGGCAACGGCCCGTCGATGGCGCCGGTCATGGAGATGGTCGATCGCGTCGCGGACAGTGACGTCACCGTCCTCCTGCGCGGCGAAAGCGGCGTGGGCAAGGAAGTCATCGCGCGCGAATTGCATCGCCGCTCGGGCCGGCGCACCAAGCCGTTCGTAAAGGTCAATTGCGCCGCCCTGCCCGCCGACCTGCTCGAAAGCGAACTGTTCGGCCACGAAAAGGGCTCGTTCACCGGCGCCGGCGCGACACGCATCGGCAAGTTCGAGTTCGCGCAGCACGGCACGATCATGCTCGACGAAATCAGCGAGCTGCCGGCGGCCCTTCAGGCCAAGCTGCTGCACGTCCTGCAGGACGGCCAGATCACGAAGCTGGGCAGCAATCGGCCAATCGACGTCAACGTGCGCGTGGTGGCGGCGACGAACCAGCACCTCGAATCGATGATGCGCGCCGGCACGTTCCGCGAGGATCTCTACTACCGCATTCAGGTCATCGAATTGCGGCTGCCGCCGCTGCGGGATCGCCGCGAGGAAATCCCGGCGTTCGTCGAGTTCTTTCTGATCAAATACGCCGCGGCGTACCGCCGGCCGCCGGTCAAACCCAGCGACGCACTGCTCGGCGAACTCATCGAGTATCCGTGGCCGGGCAATATCCGCGAACTCGAAAACATGATGAAACGCCTCGTCGTCCTGCAGGACGAGCATTTCATCCTGGCGGAACTCGCCCGCCTGTCGCACGAAGACCGATACCTTCCGCCGGCGGCGCAGCAGTATGCGCCGGTGCCGGCCGCGAGCCTGCCGCAGGCCCAGACCAACGGCGTCGAGCCCGACACAGACGACGACGGCATCGACACGGGCGACGAGGACGGCGTCGACCTCCAGGCCCTGGTCAAAGGCGCGGTGCTTCGCCTCGAACGCGACGCGATCGAACAGGCGCTGATCCGCTTCCGCTGGAATCGCCGCAAAGCCGCCAGTCATCTGCGCGTGAGCTACAAGACACTGCTCAACAAGATGAAAGAGTGCGGGATCACCGACCCCAACGGGGCCTAAGCCACTTCTCGAGGATTTACCGTGGGCCATGGCCTGAGGTTGATCCTGATCAAAGTACGCCGAATTCGGCCCTCCCTGAGGCGTACGTAGGGTCCCTGATAACGCAATACCGGACCAATTCCGATATTGGGATCGAACTCGGAGGTCTACCTATGAAGGGCCTGGACATGACCCCGTCGCCTGACCCGGCAGATCGCCGCCGGGATGTCCGGATTTCTGTGCCCGCAGACCTCCGGCTGGAGCTCGGCGACCCGAAGATGCGCGCCCGCGCGCTCGATATCAGCGAAGGCGGCGCGCTCGTCGAGAGCAACCTGCCGTTTACCGTCGGCCCGGCCTATCGCGTGACGTTCCGGCTGGGATCGATGGTGGCTGAATGCCGTTTCACGGCGGTCCATTGCCGGCGCCTCGACAATGGCCGCTTTCTGGCCGGCCTGAAACTGGTTCCCTCGCACGCCTCGTCGCCGCTGGCGAACCTGATCGACGTCATTACCGCCAGGGCCATTCAATTTTCTTGATTAGGCGGGGGGCTTCGCCCCGCCGCACCCCCCGGCTCGCTCACTCGCGCGACTCGGCCGCACGACAATCACGCGCCAAGTCGTGCTCCGTTCGCGAGGCTCACTCGCGTGCGCTCGTTCGCGACCGCAGGGGGCTTCGCCCCGCCGCACCCCCCGGCTCGCTCACTCGTGCGACTCGGCCGCACAACAATCACGGGCCAAGTCGTGCTCCGTTCGCGAGGCTCACTCGCGTGCGCTCGTTCGCTAATCCTGGGGGCTTCCGCCTGCGCAAGGCCTGAGGCCTAGCGCGGCACGATGTGGCCGCCGGTGACCTTGAGCCTGAGCGCGACGCACGTGTCACACGGCGCCTGCTCGCCCGCGTCGATCATGCCCGGCAGGGCCGGTTCGATCCACAGCCGCAGGACGCGACCGGTCATCACCAAATGCGCGTCGCTCAACAGCGATCCCGCCGCAGACGTCAAATTGAATCGCGTCGTCACGTCATCGTCGATGACGACCGCGGCATGTTCAGGCACCGGGGCCGTAAGCACCGCGAGATCGCGCATGGCTGCCGCGCTGAATTCCTCGAGCCGCCGCCAACGTTCGGTGCGCGCGACGTAAATCGGCGTGGCTGCGAGGATCGCGACGATGGCCACGGCCAGCAACCGCGATCGCCTGGCGGCTGTCGCGCCCGTCCACAGGCGCTGGCACACCGCGCCGGCAATCAGACACACGCCGACCGAGGGAAGGCAGGCGTAAAGATCCGATCGCACCGGCAGCAGGATGGTCGGCGCGAAACCGCCGACGATCCACACAATCCCCAGGATGCCGAGTGTCCTGACGTGCGGATCCAAGAACGGGCGGACGCGGCCCAGTAGGACGAACGCGCCGAGCATCGCCAGGGTCGCGGTAGTGCCCGCGCGATCGGCGTACTGCGTGACGTTCTCCCAGACATGTCCGATCGCCAGCGTCGGCTGATAGTAAGAGGGCGCGTTCCACGGCGTCATGGCGCTGGTCGTCGCCCGCACCGCGAGATACAGCAGGACCACGCCGGTGGCGAGGATCAGCCACGCGGACGATGGGCGCCGAAGTACGAGCAGCCAGGTGAACAGGACCAGCGGCAGCAGGATCGCTTCTTCCTTGGACAGCAGGGCCGCGGCCAGGCCGATGAGCGCCGGCCACAGCCACCCGCGGACGAGCGCCAGGGCGCACAACGTGGCCATCAGCGTCACGAGCAGGGACGTGCGTCCGCTGGTCCACAGCACGGCCGCGCGCAGGCCGTGGAAGTTCAGCATCCAGAGTGCCGCGGTGAAGATCGCGGCGCAGCGGGAAAGGCCCAGTGCCTTGCCCAGCGCAGCGATGGCGCCGCCGCAGAGAAAGGCCAGCACGACATTGGTCATGCCGTATCCGAGCGCATTGACGCCGAACATCCACTCATTCAGCGCAAAACTGACCGAGACCAGCGGCCGATAGAAGCCCGAATTCTGGTAGAAGAGCGCCGCCGCATCGGCCCAATTCGACACGCGGCTGTCGCGGATCCAGATGAAATCGTCGTTGATGAATCCGTGGCCGGCGGCCGTGCCATAGACGGCGGCAAAGACCACGAACGGCACGAGACAGGCCGCGCGGATCAGATAGCGATGCGGACGCCTGTCGGTCATGCGCGCGTCATCCGCCGATTCGGCGCAAGTGCTCGCGGGCGTCCTGAAAACCCGGATCGATCTGCAGGGCTCGCAGGAAATGCTCGCGGGCTTCCGGAATCCGGCGTTGCGCCACGAGCGCCTGGCCCAGCAGGTCGTGAGCGGCGGCGCTGGCCGGGTCGAGCGCCAGCGCCTGCTGCGCGGCGGCCGCGGCTCCGGGCGCGTCACCCGCCTCGACGAGCATGCGCGCGAGGTTTTCGTGGGCGCTCGCGTTGCCGGGCTGCAGCTCGGCGGCGCGGCGAAAGGCCGCAACGGCTTCCACAGGCCGGTTGGCGGACGCGAGCGCGATGCCGAGATTGCCGAACGCCTGTGCGTCGGACGGCGCGGTCTGCAGGTACGCGCGGTAATGATCGACCGCGGCCGTGAACTGCTGTTGATCGAGCAGCAGCTCGCCCAGCAGCGCGTGGGCTTGAGGATCGGGCATCGGACCCGCGAGCGCCAATGCGAATTCGGAGGCGGCCTCCGCCTCGCGATGCTGGCTGAGCCGGATCCGGCCCAGCACGGTGTGCGCGGCGTTCGTCGTGAACATGCCGGGCTCGGCCTGCACGAAACGTTGGAGAACGGCCGCCGCTTCGTCCAGCTGACCGAGCAGGAACAACTGCGCACCGAGGTCGTAACCGGCCGGTGCGTAGTCCACCACCGCGTGCCGCAACGCACGTGCGGCTTCGTCATGACGGTTGAGCTTCGCGAGGGACAGGCCCACCATGGAATGCGCAACGCCTGAGGGCCAGGCCTCCAGCGTCGTCTGCGACAATCGCAACTCGTCCGCATAGTCACGGTTTCTTGCCACCGTCCGCATGCCCAACGCGACGCAGACCACGATGACGAGCGTCGCACTGATGATGGCCGTGCGGGGACCGTCGCGCCTGCTGTCCCGAACGGCGCGCGAGGCCGGTGGTTGGGTGAGGCGTTCGATCACGAGGCGCGCCGCCAGCACCACCAGCGCGATCAGCCCAATCAGTGGGACATACATGCGGCGATCCGCGCCCACTTCCGCGGCGATGGGCGCAAAGCTCGACGTCGGCGCGAGCGTGATGAAGAACCACACGGCGAGGAAACCCAGTCGCGGCCTGCGGATGAACAGCACGACGGCGCCGATCGCACAGATCGTGACGAACACCAAACTCGGCAGGACGCTGCTCACCGTCGCCGGCAGCGACCATCCGTAGTACGCCACCAAGCGCTGCGGCCAGATCACCAGCTCGAGGTAATGCGTAATGACTTCCGCCTGGTTCAGCAGGTACGACCACGCTGACACGAACGTCGTCGCATAGCCTCCGGACCACTCGCGCGAAGCGGTCGAGACGCCATAGGCCAGCACGACCCATGTCGCGGCCAGCGCCCCATAGAAGCGCCACCGCCGCGCGAAGGCCTCGCCGGCCGACCTGAACACAAACACCCAGTCGAACAGCACGACCATCAGCGGAGCCGCGACCATCGTCTCTTTGCACAACATGCCGGCGGCGCAGGCGACGACGCCCACGATCTGCCAGGCGCCGCCACGAACGGCCTGCACGGACCGAACCGCCGCGTACATCGTCAGCAGATAGCAGACCGCCATCATCGATTCGGTTCGCTGCGTCAGGTAGTCGACGACTTCGGTATTGAGCGGATGCAGCGTCCAGATCAGCGCAACCGCCAGCGCAATCCCGGCAGCCGCGCCGGCGGAAAACCGTTCGCGCAGTGACGGCAACGCCAGAGTCCGACGGACGATGGCATAGAGCAATAGGCCGCAGGCCAGATGCAGGCCGATATTGACGAGCCGATAGCCCAGCACATCGAGTCCGCCACTGGCGTAGTTGAGCGCAAACGTGAAGGCGACGATGGGCCGGCCGGTGAGCGCGGAGCCTTTGTCGGCCTGCCAGAACGTGGAGAAACTGCGAATGAACGGGTTGTCGGCAATGGTCGGGCGGTCATCGAAGACGAACGGATTGCCGAGGCTGTTCCAGTACACGGCGAACCCGGCGGCCACGATCAGGGCGATGTGCCACCAGACGAGGCCCGCCGAGCCTTTGGACCCCGCCGGAGCCGCCGCCCCCTTGGACCCTTGGACCCTTGGACCTTTGGACCTTCCCCCCACCGCCGCGAATCGTACAACGTCGGCGGCTCAGCCCTTCAGGCCCTCGATGAACCTGGCCAGGTCCGCCTGGGCCTGCTGGCGCGAGGTGGTCAGCCTGGCCAGGTCCGCGCGGACGACTTCGAGCCGGCTTTCCTGTTCGCCCAGCTGGCGCACGTAGCGTTGCAGCAGCTCCCGTTCCTCGCGGCTGCCTTTGAGGGCCTGCATGTTTTCCCGCAGGCGCTGCTGATCGCGTGCGATCGCGTCGAGCTCACTCTGACGGTTGGCCATCTCGGTGGTGAGCCGCGCGATCTCGGTCTTCCGGGTGACCACCTCACGCAACGACGCCTCGAGCGGCGCAGGAATCGCCTGCGCACGCACGAGCACGGTCACCGTGTCATCGGTCATCGTCGAAATCGCGACCTGCGCCTCTACCGGATGCACTTCCTCCACCGCCATCGTCGCTGTCGTCTTGGGTGCCACGACCAGCCGGAAGCGGTACCACGTGGCGGTGGTCTCGACGGGCGTCGCCGTGCCGCCCAGTGTCCAGCCGGCGCGGACCGGGTGCTCGATCACGAGCGTGCGCGGTTCGGTGTTTTCGTTCCGGATGTTGTAGGTCATCGTCTGACGATCTTCAGACTTTTGAGTCAGCATGCCGCGGTTGACCAGGACCTGCATCGTGCGTCGGGGCGCGGTGGCATTCTTCGCATCGACATTCAGCCCTGAATCCATCGCGTACGAGAGCAGGCGCCGTTCGCCCGGTTTGAGCGATTCCATGAGGCCCTCGCCGGCGAACGCCTGCCCGTCGAGTACTGAGAACGTGCCCGCGTCGAGCGTCAGCGTGGTCGTGTTCTTGAGCCACACGGCCCGCAACGGTCGCGTCGTCTGGCTACCTCTCGTCCACAAGGACACACGCTCGGCTTCCACTTCGCCCGCGGCGATCGGGACTAATGCCGACTGGTTCTTGCGGATGGTGACGGCTTCCTTGAGCTTGTATTCGAAGAGGTCGCCCAGGCCGGCGCCCGTGGCGTCGCTCTGGACCGCCGCGAGCGCGTTCTGCAGTCGCTCCGGGGTGACGCCGTCAATCGTGACGTTGAATTTGCTGTTGTCGAGACCGGCGATCGTCGTACCGCCACCTCGTCCACCGCCACCAGCGCCGGCGCTGCGCATCACGAAATTGGATCCACCGGCCGAGTTCAGCGTCACCTCCTCAACCGCGTCCAGACGCGTCACCGTATCAGTCATCTTGCCCACCTCAAGCGCGGCGTTCAGCACGGTTTCCATCCCGCCTGAGACGGCGACACCCCGCCACTGGACGGTCTTGTAGTTCTGCATCGAAATCGTGACGTCATAGTCACCAGGCGCGAGATTGTCGATGCGGTAACGACCGGCCTGGTCGGTGCCTGCCTGCCCGGCAGCCGCACCATTGCGAGTGACCCGGACGACGGCACCGGACACATTGCCGTCGCGGTCAGTGACCGTGCCCGTGACGGCACCAGCACCCGCCAGCGCCATCGCGCCCTGATGCGTCTGCGGCGCGAGCAACGCGCGCGCGGGCAACGGGACGACCGGCCGCTGGACGTAGTACGGCCGCGAGATCTGCTGGATGAACGCTTGCGGCGCGCCGGCGACGAGTGACAACTGGACGTTGTCCCAGTCCTGTCCAACCGTGTTGTCGACGATCGCCCAGCCCTGCAGCAATGGCGCGCGCGCGTCGCCGTCGGCCGGGAGCATCAGGCGATACGTCGCCTTCCACACGGGCACTTCGCTGACGTAGCTCACGAACAAATCGCGGTCGCCGACGCCGGCCGTGGCAATCGTCAGGCGCCGCACATCCTGATCGCGAATCGATCCGACGAGGGCCAGGTACCGGCTGACTTCCTGATTCAGTTCCGCCTCGACGATGTGCACGGTGACGCCGGGGTCGAGCGCGATGGTCGAGACATCGCCGTTGTCGCTGACGAGAGAAATGGTGTCGACGGTGGTCGAGACACCATTGGACGTGCGCTCCGCCTGTTCGACGCTGAGCAGGCGGCCGGCCCATCGCGCGGTGGCTGACTTGACCTCGAGCTTTGCGCCGCGCAACGCCGACAGAAAGGCGCTGCGGCTGGTCTGCTGGCCGACCGGCAGACGGAGTGCGCCGAGCCGGCGCTCGAGCCCGGCCTCCGAGTTGTAGCCGACGTTGGTCACGCGGCCGCCGTCGAGGTCGAGGACGGTCAGGGACTTCAAGACGTCGTCCAGTTGTCCGCTGGTGAACTCAATGGTGACGTTCTGATTGCCGCGCACGCGGCCGACATGCTCGAAGTATCCGACGCCGCTCTTGTACAGCACGACCCGGCGCACGGGGAGCCGATCGGCTGGTTGGTCGGGCTGCCGGACGACGGCGGGCGTCTGGGCGCCCAACAGGCCCGTTCCGACCACGATGAGGAGTGACAGAACGACCAGGGCGCGCTTCATGAGGGGCCTCCAGGCAAACACTCCCCTAGAACGGGCCCGCGCGGAGTTCTTGCACGTTCGGCGTTAGGATCGGGTGATGAGGAGATTCACTGGCGTTCTGGCCCTCGCCATCATGGGCCTCGTGGTGACTGCCGGCTGCGGTCCGATGATCGCGGCGAGCGCCGCGATACCCGCGGCGCAGGTGGACGACGCGTTGGCGGCGAAGCCGGGCCAGGCCCTTGCGGTCGTGGCGGGCGGGTGTTTCTGGGGCGTGCAGGCGGTCTTTCAGCACACCAAGGGCGTGCTGCGGGCGACATCGGGCTACGCGGGCGGCACGGCCGCCACGGCGCGCTACGACGTCGTCAGTTCCGAAACGACCGACCACGCCGAATCCGTGCAGATCGTCTATGACCCGTCGCAGATCACGTTCGGCCAGTTGCTCCGCGTGTTCTTCAGCGTCGCGCACGACCCGACGCAGCGCGACCGGCAAGGGCCGGACACTGGCCGGTCGTATCGATCGGTGATTTTCACGACGAACGCCGATCAGGCTCGCATCGCGCGCGCGTACATCGACCAGCTCGATGGCGCCAAGGTGTTTCGATCACCCATCGTGACCGACGTGGCGGCACCGATGCCGTTCTACCCCGCCGAGGAGCATCACCAGGATTACGCGACGCTGCACCCGGACGATCTGTACATCCGGATCAACGACGCGCCGAAGCTCGTGCAGCTGAAGCAGCAATTGCCGGAGCTGTATACAGAGAAAAAAGCACCGCGCTAACTAACAAGTAGCAACTAACAACTAACAGGTGGGGTGGAGTACCTCCGTCCTTCCTCACCCTACCTGTTAGTTGTTAGTTGTTAGTTGTTAGTTGTTAGTTGCTAGTTGCTAGTTAGCCCCATCAGTCCCCCCGCCCTATCCACGCGAACGTCACGCCGTACTCCCGCGCCGCCGGCGCGTACCGCACTGAAATCGCCGGCCATGCGACGCGCGACGTTGTCGCGGCATCGCCCTTGCGATCGAGGCGCTGGTGCGTGCGATACACGTACTTGCCGATGGCATAGCCGAGCGCGCCGCCGACCAGGACGTCCGACAGATAGTGCCGCTGCGCTGCGATTCGCGCGGCGCCGACGGCGGCGGCGGTGCCGTACGCGGCGAAGCCCACCCACCGGTGGCTCGAGTACTCATGCGCCACGACTGAGGCGAATGACCAGATGTGAATGGTGTGCCCCGACGGGAAGGACCTCCCGCCGGAGAAGAACTCGCTGCGGGTCTCGCCGGCATCAGGCCGGGCCCGCTGCGTGACCAGCTTGAGCACGCTCCCGACTACGGCGCTGTCGAGCAGCGCTTCGGTCGCGAGCAGGCCCGTCTCGCGCGCCTTCGCATTGTGCGTCACGCGCCCGACCACGTAAAACGTCGCTGCCGCCGCGCCAATCGCGGTGGCCGAGCCGGCATAGCTGATGACCTCGCCGCTGTGGACCAGATCCCGTGATCCCGAAAAGTGATCCAGGGCGCGCCGATCGGTGAGGACGAACGTCGCGCTGCCAACGATGAGCGGCACCAGCCACTTCGCGTCGGCCGATCGGATGTGGTACGGCGAGGTCCAGATCGCTTGCTGATCGCGAAGAAAGTTTTTCAGGAATTGCTGTTCGAGGGATGGTTTGTCATCAGCGACCGGCGCAGGCCCCGGCGCGATCGCGACAGGCGCGACGGGGGCCTGGACGGGGTCATGCATGGCAAGACCCGCCGCCAGCGCCGCCGACAGGACAATTTCACCAATCACACGCCGGCCTCACAAAAACTTTCGGGCCGGTCCAGGATGCTCTCCAGACCGGCCCGAGGACCCGCCTTCGCCAAGGCTTCGGCGAGGCAAGCTTTCTGACTTATTTCTTGATCACTTCCATCGGGGTACCAAATCCCGCCCGCGGCCCCTTGTTGTCGCGTTCGAGCACCTTGTCCGTCGCGGCAATGCTGAAGCCGGTCTGGTACATGAGCTGGCCAATCCGCGCCATCTTCGGGAACGTGATCTTCTCGACGGTGTCCGACACGCGGTGGTAGTCCGGGTGCAGGCCGGTGGTGAAGAACGCGATCGGGATGCCCTTGGACGCGTAGCTGTAGTGGTCGCTGCGCGTGTAGACGCCTTCCGGGTCCAGCGGGTCGTTCATCTCGTAGTCCAGCGTCAGCGGCTTCGTCATCGTCTTGTTGGTCTCGATGATCAGGTTGTGCAGGTCGGTGCTGATCCGATCGTCGCCGACCAGGAACACCGTGTTCGAGAAGTCACCTTCCTGATTGTTGCAGTCGTCGCGCCCGACCATGTCCATGTTGAGCTGCGCCTGCACCTTGTCGAGCGGCACGATTGGATGATCGGCGTTGTAGTGCGAACCGAGCAACCCCGCTTCTTCGCCGGCGTGCCAGATGAACACGATCGATCGCTTCGGCTTCGGCCCGGTCGCAAACGCCTTCGCCACGGCCATCTCCGTGATCGATCCCGAACCATCGTCGTCGGCGCCGTTGCTGATGAAATCGCGTTCGTCAAACGGCTTCTGCGGCGGCGCTGGGGCCGGCGCGGCACCCGCCTGCGCACGCCCCGCACCCGCCGCGCCTGCGCCTGCTCCCGCTCCGGCCGCACCTGCGCCAGCTGGTAGCGTGCCAACCGGTGGCGCACCAGCCGCCCGGCCCGCGCCCGCCCCGCCGCCGCGCGGCGCCTTCACCGGCGTCTTGCCGGCTTTGGCCATGCCCTGCAACGCGGCTTCGCTCCGGTTCCGGCAACCTTGATTGGTCGGCTGGCTGCCGCCGCCGGTCATCGAGTATCCGATGTGATCGAGGTGCGAGCCGTACAGGATGTACGTGTCCTTCAGCTTCGGATCGCTGCCTTCGACCATGCCGACCACGTTCCGGCTCATCTGTTCGTAGACGACGTCGTAGGTGTTGTCGATGTTGACGGTGACCTTCGCGGCCAGCGCCATCGGCGTCAGCACCTCACCGCGGTCGGCCTTGGCCCGCACGTCGGCAAACTTCACGGGACCGGCCGAGAACAGCGCGTCGAAGAACGTCTCGTCGCCCGAGAACTGCGGCGTCACCATGTTGTCCACGACGTACGGCGTCGGCGCGATGTCGCAATTCTGGCAACCCGTCGTGGCGCCTCGGCCGCCGGCCGCACCGCGGCCCGCATTCGCCGCGCCGCGCCCGCGCACCGCGGTCAGCGCCTGCTGCACGGCTGCGGCGGCCTGATCTAGCGCCGCCTGCGCCTGCACCAACTGCAGCTCGGCCGGGGAGGGCGGAGCCGGCGCCGGCGTGAACCCGACAGCCGCTGAGGCGCCCAACTGAACCGCCGCACCGCCGACGCGTCCGCCACCACCGCCGCGTCCAGCGCCCGCGGCGCCCGCCGCGCGCCCGGCACCCGCGGGAGCCGCAGGCGCCGCGCTCGTCATCCACACCGCCAGCTTGCCCTTGAGGTTCGTGCCCGCCGCCGGCGCGGTCGACCCGAGGAATTGCACGCCGTCAAACGTCAGCGACTGCTTCTTGCCGGCGTTGGTCGCGAACGTCACGTGGTCGCCGTGCTTGAACGTCTTCGCGCCGTCAGGCCCCGTGATCGTGATCGACGAGTTATTTGTGACTCGATAGCCCTTCAGCTTGACGATCTGGAAGTAGCTGCCGTTGTCGCCAATCGGCTTCACGCCCCAGGCCTTCAGATGGTCGGCGATGTATTGCGCCGCCGCGCCATAGCCCTCGGTGTAGATTTGCCGCCCCTGCAACTCGTCCGACGACAGGTACGTCAGCCACTCTTTCATGTCGGCTTCGGACACCTGGGCGAACTTGACGCCCTTGGCCGCCGACGGCGCCTGCGCCAGCAACCGCCACGGCTGAGCGGCGCTCGCCACCAGCACGGCCAGCGCGAACACGAGAATTCGATGGGACTTACGAGCATTCGACCGCGTCATTAAAGCCTCCCGGCACCCGGCCCGGATCGGGCTGGTGTGCGATCCAAAAGGATACTTCGGGCGACTGACGCTCACAACAGACAAGTGGCCCCACATGAAGGCACGAAGGAATGAAGAGGCGGGAAAGCTATGCCTGCTCGGCGCTGAACGCATGCCCGCGAAACGGGTGCATCATTAAGCGTGGACGACGGCACCCGCGCCATCAGCAGTGCCAACCGTCCGAGTGGTGACGTCGTGGCAGGCGTGGACAATGGATCTGACCGGACCCGAGCGGTTGCTCCTGCGATTCCTGAACGATGTGGATGGTCATCGATTCGACGGGTGGAATACCTCAGTCACTGACGGCGATGCATTCGTCGCACTGCCTTCAATCCTTCCTGCCTTCATGTGGGGGACCTTTCTGCCGTCAGTACCGTGATCCAGATCGCGTTTTCAGCCCGCTAGTCCCGGTTCCTGCCGATAAATAGCACCGAATTACCCGATCATTTTGCGCGCGCGCCGTGGCATCCGATTTGCGCATCCTTCAGACGGGTCCAGCTTTCCGTGCCGGGAGGACTTGTCATGCCGCGGCCTGTGAACGTTCTGATGGTCGAAGATTCGGACGACGACGCGCAGTTGCTCAAGCGCGAACTGCAACGCCAGGGCTTCGAACCTGACGTCACGCGCGTCGATTCGGGTCCCGACTTGCGCTCCGCCCTCATTGCCAGGGACTGGGACGTCGTCATTTCCGACCACAACATGCCCGGCTTCAGCGGCGACGAAGCGCTGAGACTGGTCAAACTATTCGATCCGGATCTGCCGTTCATCGTCGTCTCCGGCACGCGCGGCGAAGAACACGCGGTCGACGCCATGCGCGCCGGCGCCAGCGACTTCATCGTCAAGACACGGCTGCACCGTCTGGCGCCGGTAGTCGAACGGGAACTGCTGGCCTCGACATTGCGATCCGAGCAGCGACGCATCGCCGTCGCGCTCGAGGAATCGCAGCGGCAGCTGCAGGAGTCGCAACAGCTCGAAGCCGTCGGCCGGCTGGCCGGCGGCGTCGCGCACGACTTCAACAACCTGGTCGCGGCGATTCTCAGCTATGCGGATCTCATTCTGCAGAGCCTGCCGCCCAACGACGTCAATCGCGATGACGTGGAGGAAATCAAGCGCGCGGGCCGGCATGCCGCCGAACTCACGCGGCAGCTCGTCGCGTTCAGCCGGCAGCAGGTGCTGAACAAGTCCGTCGTCAACCTGAACGACGTGGTCCGCGACGCTCTGGGATTGCTCCAGCGGCTCGCCGGCACGCCGGTCGAGATTGTCACGGTGCTGGATCCAGCGTTGTGGTTCACGAAGGCGGACCGGACGCAGATCGAACAGGTGCTGATGAACCTGACGACCAACGCCCGCGATGCGATGGCCGGCGGCGGCCGGATCACCATCACCACGAGCAACGTGGTCGTCCCGGCCGAAGCCACGGGTCCGCAGGTGCTGGTGCCGGGCCAGTACGTCCGGCTTGAGGTCGCCGATGTCGGGACCGGCATCCCGGATGACATCCGATCGAAGATCTTCGATCCCTTCTTCACGACCAAGGACATCGGAAAAGGCACGGGCCTCGGGCTGGCCACGGTGTACGGCATCGTGCGCCAGAGCGGCGGCTCGATTCACGTCGAGAGCGAGATCGGCCGCGGCGCGACGTTCACCATTGACCTCCCGCGCACCACCGAGGTCCCTGATCGCTGGCCGGAACGTCAGCGCCGGGGCCGACGACATTGATGCCGCGCTTTCTTCGCTGGTCCGCGCTGCGCCTGCGCACGAAGGGGCTGATTGTCGTCGGCCTGCCCGTGCTGCCGCTGGCGGTGTTCTGGCTCGTCATTCTGCTGGCGGTATTCCGGCAGCCCCAACCCGCGAACTCGCCCGGTCGCACGCTGATCGTGCAGGCCGGCCTCGCTCGCGTGTTCAGCGATCTGCTCGACGGTGATGCGGGCGCCAGGCACAACGTGTTCACCGACAGCGGTCCCGCGTTCCGGCGGTATCAGGCCGCGGTCGATCGGTTGCCGGCCGACCTGGCGGCGCTCAACAATGCCGTGATCGATCCGACGCTCAGAGCCTCACTGGCAGAACTTAAAGAGGTCGTCGAGGATGAATTGGCGGTGCTGGCCAGGCTGACGGGAACGCCCCAGCCTGGTGCGCCAAGGATGACCGAGGTCGCCGCGCTCGATCGGAGCGTCGCGAACCTGGAGCGTGTCCGCATCCTGTCCACCGCGATTGAAAAGGGCCAGAACGCGCTCACGTCCGCCCGCACGGACCAGATGCGGGGGGCGCAGCGCGCCTGGTTCTATGGATTGCTGCTGGCGTCCATCGTGTGCGGGGCCGGCGGCATCGTGGCGGCGCTGATGCTGGCCAACGGCGTGAGCCGGCGCGCCGCGGCGCTGTCGCGCAATGCCGATCGGCTCGCGCACGGCCTTCCGCCCGAACCGCTGCCGGTCGGCGAAGACGAGATCGGCATCGTCGATGCCAGATTGCGCGAAGCCGCGCGGCTGCTGCGCCTGCGCGAAGACGAGCTGCAACAGCGGACGAAACAACTCGAGGCGGCCAACCACGAATTGGAAGCCTTCAGCTATTCCGTGTCGCACGACCTGCGCGCGCCCTTGCGCGCCATCGACGGCTTCAGCGAGGCGATCCTCCAGGATTGCGGCGATCGCCTCGACGAGCAGGGCAAGGACTCGCTGCGGCGGGTGCGCGCGGCCGCGACGCGCATGGGCGTGTTGATCGACGAGTTGCTGAATCTGTCGCGGCTCACGCGCATCGAAGTGAAGCGCCAGCACGTAGACATGGCCGGGTCGGCGAACGCGATCGTCGCCGATCTCGCACGGCGAACGCCCGCGCGGTGCGTCAACGTCGCGATTGAGCCGGGGTTGAGGGTGGATGCCGACCCGGAATTGGTGCACATCGCGCTGCACAACCTGCTCGACAATGCCTGGAAATACACCGGCAAGACCGCCTCGCCGTGCATTGAGGTGGGCGCGTCGCCGAACGGCGCCGGCACCGTGTTCCACGTGCGTGACAACGGCGCCGGATTCGAGATGGCGTATGCGAACCGCCTCTTCGGGGCGTTCCAGCGCCTGCATGTCGATCGCGATTTCGAGGGCACGGGCATCGGCCTCGCCATCGTGCAGCGCATCGTCCACCGTCATGGCGGCCGCATCTGGGCCGAAAGCGCCGTGAACGCCGGCGCGACGTTCTATTTCACGCTCGAACCCGAGCGTGCGGCGCATGCATGACGACCCGGCGCATCCTGCTCGTCGAAGACAACCCGGATGACGTCGAACTGGCGGTACGTGCCTTCCGCGGCACGAATCCGACGCTCGAGGTCCAGATCGCGCACGACGGTCCCGAGGCGCTGGCCGCGCTGTTGGGCTCCGAGGGCCAACCCCCGCCGGCCGTGCTGCCGGCGCTCGTCCTGTTGGATCTGAAGCTGCCGCGGCTGGACGGCTTCGAAGTGCTCAAGCGGCTTCGCGCGGATTCGCGCACGCGGTTCCTGCCGGTCGTGATTCTCACGTCCTCGATCGAACCCGGTGATTTGATGAACGCGTACTGGCTGGGCGCCAATTCCTACGTGCGCAAGCCGCTGTCGTTCCAGGATCTCGTCACAGCCGCCGGACAGATTGCCGAGTACTGGCTGCGATTGAACGAATTGCCGTCGCGGCCTATGTAAATAAAAAACCGTGAAGGAGTGAGGGAGCGAAGCGAGTATTGGGAAAACCACATCCCAAGGCTCAACTCATTTACTGCCAGTACTGCTAGCGCCGAACGTTGCTCAGGCGAACCGGCTGCGTGCCGTAGTTCTCGAGGACGATCTGGCCGTTCTTGTCGACGGCGATCTTCGTCGCCACGGTGATCTTGCCCTCGCCACGCCCGCTCGGGTCGATCCGCAGCTCGATCACCGTGAACGGATACTGCAACGTCCGCGTGAAGTTGGCCTGCTCCCAGATCGCGATGGGCCGATCGGTCACGAGGACGATGCGGTCCTCGTCGCCCTCGCGCGTCTGCCGCGCATAGTGCAGATCGTATGACAGCGTGTCCGGCGTCTTCATCGTCCCGACGCGGGGGATGTCCTGCAGGGCGCGCAGGAGCTTGTCCTGCCCCTTGTCGACCAGGATGTCCTTGAGCCTCTGGCGTTCGGTGTCGGTCGACCAGCGCGTGATGTTGAAGTCGACCAGTGTCGCGGTCAGCTGCACGGTCGGATCGAGATTGGTGGCCGTGGCGGTGAATCGGGCCGGCAGGCCGTTCCCCTGCCGAACGCTGGCGTCGACCGGCGGCCGAAACGCGAGCGCAAGGGTCGCCATCACAAAGACGAGCACGGGCGTGACGTGGCTGTCGCGGTCGAGGTGCATGTGTCTACACCAAGCAAGCATTGGGCCACAGGCGAAGCTCCCTCGAACGCCTCGGCCGGCGATGGCCCCGCCGGCGTGGCCGGTGCACGGCCCAATGTGCGCCGGTGACACCACTCTTTGACCCTGGAACCGGGCCAACCGCCGCGAAAATTCCGGCCTGAAGTGTGCACGGATCGAGGCAGGAGGTCCTATGACTCCGCAAGTCCAGCCGCGCCTCATCGCGCTCGGCATCGCTCTGGCGCTCGTCGGTGTTCTGGCTCTGGGTTTCACGGTGCGCGACCGCGTGGACGAGAGTCGCGTGTCTGCTCCGGTCGGCGACGGCATCCCGGCTGAACAGGCCACACCCCACTACCTCACCATGGTCTGGCCCATCGTCGGCGGCCTCAGCCTGGCGATCGGCGCCGCGTTGATTGGCGTGGGGATGAATCGGTGGCAGAGAGTGCGAGGTTGACATGCCACGTTACGGAAAAGCTGCACAGAAGCGCGTGAAGTCGGCGATGCACCGGCGCAAGAAGGGCACGCTGAAGAGCGGCTCGGGCAAGAGAGTGACGAGCCGGAAGCAGGCGATCGCGATCGGGTTGAGCGAAGCCCGCGAAAAAGGCGCGAAGGTTCCGCGCCGGCGGTCGGGTTCGCGGTCGCGTTCGTCGCGCTGATCGAAATTGGAGCGCACCATGCCCAGCCCATCGCGCGATCCGCGCCCGCGGCGGCGGACGCGAACCGGTCCGATCCGCTATGCCGTTGTCGGTCTCGGGCACATCGCGCAGGTCGCGGTGCTGCCGTCGTTTGCGCATGCGCGCCGGAACTCGCGATTGGCGGCCTTCGTCAGCGATCATCCCGGCAAGTCCCGCACGCTGGCGGCCAGATACGGCGCGCCGAGCACGTTCACGTACCGGGAGTTCGAGGCGTGCCTGCAGGAGGTCGACGCGGTCTACATCGCGCTGCCGAACTCCATGCACGCGGAATTCGCGATCCGCGCCGCCGAAGCGGGCGTGCATGTGCTGTGCGAAAAGCCGATGGCGGTGACAGCGGCCGACTGCGAACGGATGATCGCGGCCTGCGACGCGCACCACGTCAAGCTGATGATTGCCTACCGCCTCCACTTCGAGGCGATCAACCTCAAGGCCATCGAGCTCGTCCGCCGTGGCCGGATCGGGCCGCCGAAGTTCTTCAATTCGTCGTTCTCGCTGAGTGTGACGCCGGGGAATATCCGCACACAAAAGGCCCTGGGCGGCGGCACGCTCTATGACATCGGCGTCTACTGCATCAACGCCGCCCGCTATCTGTTCCGGGCGGAACCCAAGGAAGTGGTCGCCGTCTCAGTCAACAGCGGCACCCGCAAACTCGCGGAGGTCGATGAATCGACCGCGGCGATCCTCCGCTTCGACGGCGAGCGCGTCGCGTCGTTTGTCGTCAGTTTCAACGCCGCGGACGTGGCGTCGTACCGGATCGTGGGCACGAAGGGCGATCTGAAAGTCGATCCCGCCTACGAGTACGCGGAGGGCCTGGCCTACGAACTCACGATCGACGGCAAGACCACACGGAAGCGCATCGGCAAGCGCGACCAGTTCGCGCCCGAGCTGCTGTACTTCTCCGACTGCATCCTGCGCAACCGGCAGCCGGAGCCGTCCGGCTGGGAAGGCCTGCAGGATGTCCGCATCATCCAGGCGCTCCTCGAGTCGGCCGAGACGGGCAAGGTCGTCCAGATTCCGCCATTCAAGAAACGCGTGCGGCCGACGATGGCTCAGAAGATCGAGCGGCCGGGCGTGGCGAAGCCGGATCTCGTCGGCGTCAAGAGTGCGAGTGAAGGATGATCCGGATCGGCGTGGCGGGCTGGAGCATTCCCCGCCAGCTCGCGCATCAATTCGTGACCGACGGCACGCACCTCGAGCGCTACGCCCAGGCCTTGCCGTGCGTTGAAATCAACAGCTCGTTCTATCGCCGCCATCGCGAGGCCACGTACGCCCGGTGGGCGTCATCCACGCCGCCCCCATTTCGGTTCGCGGTGAAACTGCCGCGCACGATCACGCACGAACACCGGCTCGTCGGAGCCAGGCTTCTGCTCGACCAGTTTCTCGAGGAGACAGCGGGATTGGGCCGCAAGCGCGGCCCAGTCCTGGTGCAACTGCCGCCGTCGTTGCGGTTCGACGCGCGGGTTGCGGGCCGGTTCTTCGGCGCCTTTCGCGATCGGCACGATGGCCCCATCGCGTGCGAACCACGGCACGCGACCTGGTTCGCGGCGTCCGCCACGCAGTTGCTGACTCGGCATCACGTGGCGCGGGTGGCCGCCGATCCCGCGTCTGCGTCCGGTGGAGACGCGCCGGCCGCGTGGACCGGACTCGCGTATTTCCGGCTGCACGGGTCGCCGCGGATGTACTGGTCGCGCTACGACCAGGCCTTCATCGACCGTCTGGCGCAGACCCTGAGCGACGCGGCACAGCGGGGAGAGGTGTGGTGCATTTTCGACAACACCGCGGCGGGCGCGGCGATCGAGAATGCCTTCGAGTTGCGCGGGCGTGTGAGGCCCGCGCAACTCGCGCCTGCAAAACCTCAGCGCTCGGTGTCGTCGGCGTCGTCGACGTCCTGATCCCCGGCGAGGTTGGACCGGCGTTCCTTGTCATCCTGCTCCGTGCCGCTGCGGCGCTCGTTGTCGGTGAGCGGCCGCTCGTCCGTACGGGTTTCCCTCGACGGCGCTTCACTGGGCCGTGACGCGCCGGGGCCGTGCTGTTCGGGTGTCGGGTTCTTGGGATCCATTGGAATGTCCTTCCTACTTTTGACTTCTAACTTTTGACTTCTTACTTTTCGCGGTCTTGTCGCGCCCTTTGGCCGACGACGTGGCCATCTCGCGCCCGGTGTCGTCGTCTTCGTCGCGCTGGTCGTCGTCGTCGTCCGCATCGCCGGACCGCGACGACGCCGCGGCCTCGTTGATGCCGGCCTCAGCCAGTTCGCTGAGCTTTTCGTCGGCCGCCTTCTCTTCCTCCAGCGTGTCCGACAGCAGCGCGGCCACATCGTCGTGGCCGAGGGCCTTGGCCCACGCCATCAACGTGCCGTACACCGCCATTTCGTAATGCTCGGCCCGCTGGCCGCCGGCGATGATCCCGGCATCGAGCGCGACGCCCTTCTCGTGTTCCTTGATGGCCTCGCTGCCCTCTTCGATGATGCCCTGCAGCCCGGCGCAGACCTTGGTCTTTGCCGGCTCGTTGAGCAAATCAAACGCCTGCTCGAGGCGCGCGACGTGCTCCTCGGTCTCCGTCAAATGACTCTGCAGCGCCTGGCGCAGGTCGGGCGATGAAGCGGCCTTGGCCATCTTCGGCAACGCCTTCAGCAACTGCCGCTCACCGTGCAGGATGTCTCGCAACTCGTCAATGAATAGATCGCGAAGTGTGGTCGTGTCAGGCATGGAACCTCCAGATGTCTCGGCGCCGGTATGTGCAGGTTTCATACCGACACGAACGCTAGCGCGCCGGCGTGCGTGAGAACGGCGAAGGAACAGTGTGGGTAACGACGGGCGACGACGGTGGACGACGGGTAAGTACGGGTAACGATGAGCGACGGGCGCGCGTTCTCAGTAGGAGCGCGCCGTCTGCCGGACTGCCTGGCGTTCACCGGCCCGCACCGCGGCCGGCGCAGGCCGGCCATCCGTCCGCGGCTGGGTCAAGAGCGCGCGCAACCGGTGCATGTCCGGCGGTTTGACCATATGGTGGTCAAAACCCGCGGCGGCCGACAACGCCAGATCCTGGTCCTGTCCCCAGCCGCTGAGCGCGATCAGGAGCGCGCCGGCATGCTGCGGCAGCGCGCGAATGCGCCGCGCCACTTCGTGCCCGTCCATCTCCGGCATGCCGATGTCGAGCAGGACCGTGTCCGGCATCACATCGTCGATCATCCCGAGGGCCTCGCGGCCGCTGCTCGCGGTCGCGACCGTCGCGCCAAGCGCCGCAAGCAGCGTCGCGATCGTCTCGACGGCGTCCGGATTGTCGTCAACGAGCAGGATGCGGCAGGCCGGCAGCGACTCGACGCGCTCCGGAACATCCGCGGGTAGGATCTCGGCCGCGGCCGTGGGTAATTCGACGATGAACTCGCTGCCGGTGCCGAGGCCCGCGCTGTGGGCTTCCACACGGCCGCCGTGCATCTCGACGAGGCTGCGCACCAGCGTCAGGCCGATGCCCAGTCCGCCCTGCGCGCGCCGGCCGGATCGATCGACCTGCATGAACATGTCGAAGACCGATTTCAGGTGAGCGGGCGGAATGCCAATGCCGTTGTCGCGAATCGACACCATCGATCGCTGGCCTTCGCGCGAGAGCGTCACCCAGATCTTGCCGTGGCTGTTCGTGTACTTGGCGGCGTTCGCGATCAGATTCGCGAACACCTGCGTCAACCGCACGGCGTCGCCCGCCACGGTGATCGGCTCGTCGGGCAGCCGCACGATCAACTCATGGCCCGCGCTTTCGACCGCCCCGCGGCTTGTGTCGATCGCGTAGCGCACGGCGGACGCCAGGTCCAGGGGTTCGCGATGGATCTCGATCAGGCCGCGCGTAATCCGCGACACCTCGAGCAGATCGTCGACCAGCCGGACCAGGTGATTGATCTGCCGCTCCATGACGGCCTTCACATGGTCGTCGGCCGTGCCGGTGCCGGCCGACGTCTTGAGCAGTTGCAGGCCCATCAGCAGCGGCGTCAGGGGATTGCGGAGCTCATGCCCGAGCGTCGCCAGGAACTCGTCCTTGCGCTGATCGGCCAGCCGCAGCGCCGCTTCGGACTCGGCGCGCTCCTTCAAATACCCGCGGATCTGATACTGCCGCTCGCGCGCGCGCAAGGCGGTGCGCACCGCCGTCACCAGCGTGCCGACGCGGACCGGCCGCTCCAGCAGCGTCACGTTGCCCAGCGTCCGGACAGCGACCGTCGTCGCCTGCGAATCGGCGCCGGCGCGCGTGAGGATCAAGACCGGCAGGTCCGACCAGGGCGGCTGCCGGGCCAGCAGATCGCACAAGCGACCAGTCAGCGTCGGCGCGAGCGCCTCTTCAGGAATCACGATCGCTGCCGCGCCCTTGACGAGCTGGTCGAGGAGGGCGGCAAGCGTAAAGCACGTGGCGATGTCGATGCCGGATGACTGGAAGAGCTCGTCCGTGCTCGCGGCGTCCCGGGCCGTCGCCGCCAGGAACAGCACCCGTTGGTCGCGATCCCTCTCATGCACCGTCATGACGGCGGCCTTGCCGGGGGAACGCCCATGGTGTCGAGCACGGGCACACCGGTCAGGATGCCGCGGAACTCACGCAGCGCTTCGCCCACGTGGATGCGTCCGCCGCTCGTCCGGAATTCGCGAATCGTGCGTTCGTGCTCGCCGCCGCGTTTCTTGACGATGGAGATCGCCTGCCGAACCTCACCACGCGTCTCGAAATACCGCATCAGAATGACCGCGTCGGCCAGGTAGCTGGCGTCAACCGGTGAGGTCATCGCCGATCCGATCAACCCCTGATGGGCGCTGATCAGAATCGTCGCCACGCCCTGCTGCCCCAGGTACATCAGCAGCTCGTGCAGCTGAATCGTCAGGTGCCGCTCCGCGGGCATCGCGTTGAGATAGCCATTCAGGCTGTCGATCACGATGACCTTCGCGCCGTTTTGCTCGACCGCCTGCCGAATGGTGTGCGTGAACTCGCCGGGCGTCAGTTCCGCGGGATCGATTTGTTGCAGCGTGATGCTGCCCTGCTCGACGCACTGCGGCAGCGGCACGTTGAGCTGGCGGCACCGGGACAGGAGCGTCTCCGGGCCCTCGTCGAAGATGAACATGGCCGCGCGTTCGCCGCGCGCGGCCGCGGCGGAGGCAAACTGCGCCGCCAGCGTTGACTTGCCGGTGCCTGCCGCGCCGACGATGAGCGTACTCGTGCCGAGTTCGATGCCGCCGCCGAGCAGATGATCCAGCTCGGGCACCCCGCTCGGCAGCATCGTCCGTTCGGAGATGTGTCGATGCTCGGCCGCGACCAGCCGCGGAAACACATCGATCCCGCCCCGCCGGATCACGTAGTCGTGATAGCCACCCCGGAAGCTCACGCCGCGCATTTTGGCGACGCGAAGCCGCCGCCGCTCGGAGCCATACTCGGGATTGAGTTGTTCGAGGACGATGACCCCGTGGGCGATGCTCTGCACCTGCAGATCGCGGTCGCTCGCCGTCATGTCGTCGAGCAACAGCACCGTGCACGCCCGCGTCGCAAAGAACTGCTTGAGCGCCAGGATCTGGCGGCGGTACCGCAGCGCGTTGCCGGCAAGCAGCCGCAGCTCCGACAGCGAGTCGAACACCACACAGACGGGCTTCAACTCCTCGACCTGGCGAAGAATCCGCCGTGTCGTCTCGGCCAGCTCGATCTCCGATGGGTGGTACATCGTGTTCTGGAGTTCGGGCTCCAGGTCCTGCTCCGACGGCATCAGTTCGTGGATGTTGATGCCGGTGAAGTTCCAGCCATGGGATTGCGCGACGGCCCGGAGTTCTTCGTCGGTTTCCGAGAGCGTCACGTAGAGGACCGGTTCGCCGCGTCTCGCGAAGGCCATCAGGAATTGCATGGCCAGCGTCGTCTTGCCCGAGCCAGGAACGCCTTCGACCAGGTACAGCCGTCTGGCTGTCAGCCCTCCGGACAGCACATCGTCGAGGCCCTTGACGCCGGTGGAAATGATTTCTCGTTCGTAGACCGATTCCTGACTTCCAGGCGCGCTCGCATCCCTCACCATGGTCACCTTGTCTCAACACGCGGCACACGACCCAGCGAAGCCTTATCAAGCCCGGCGGCCGAGTGGCGCGCGAACTGCCACCTATGTGCAAGAGCGGTACCCCGGTGACGTCGTATCTGACCGGATGTTCCGGGCACGCAGATTGCTCCAGGAGAGTGACGAGGCCGTCGCGGGCCAGCGCGTTCCCCATCTTGGGCAACGCCTTGCCAATTGGCGGTTCTGAAACCCGGAGGCCGCGGGATTGACCGGCCGGAGGATTGAGTGATGCGCAAGTATGTTTTCGCCTGGTTGCTCGGTGTGCCGGTGTCCGTGCTCGTCGTGGTCTGGTTGGTGAGTCACGCGGCCTGTGGACGATAAAGGCTGGCGCGACCGGTTCGCCGCGTTTGCCGAGCGCAAATCGCGCGAGGCGGACGCAGCCTCGATCTCTGCGCTCGAAACTGCGCAAGCCGGACCGGGCTGGGCTGGCGGCGCCGAGATCGGCAACGACTGGTCGCGTCGGCTCTACGACGGCGGGTTTGCGCTGCCGCCGATTCCGGGCGGCCGGCCCTCGGTGTCTGTCATTTTCGTGCAATCGCGCGATGGCAATACGGGCGGGCGCGAACCGGCACGCCTGGGCGGCGGCGACGTCGACAAGCACTTGATCTACGAGGGCCTTTCGCGAGTCGGCGCCGACGCTGTGATGTCCGGCGCGACGACCGCATCCGGCCAAGACACGTTCTTTTCCGTCTGGCGCCGGGAACTCGTCGAACTCCGCGCCAGCCTCGGCCTGCCCCGCCATCCAACGCAGATCATCGCGTCGCAGGACGGCCACCTCGACGTCGAAGGCACGCTGCTCTTCAACGTGCCCGACGTGCCGGTTATCGTCTTGGCCGGCCCGGGCTGCCGCGAACGATGCGCCGAGTCCCTTGCGGCGCGCCGGTGGGTGGCCATGATTCCCATCGACGACGCGGACTGGCGTGGGGCGCTCGCTCGTGTGCGCCAGGACCGTGGAATCACGCGGATCTCCGCCATCGGCGGCCGGCAGACGGCGACGTCAATGATCGATGCCGGCGTGGTCCAGGACGTGTGCCTGACGACCACGGGCGTCACCGGCGGCGAGGCGGACACGCCGTTCTACACCGGCCTCAAGCCGCCGACGCTCGAGCTGGTCGTGCGCAAGCAGTCGAAGGCGGAGAATCCAATCCTCTTTGAACACCTCGCGGTAGCGAGTCAGAAGTAAGCGCGTTGCCTACTATCGGCACAACTTTGCCCTCCTCGTCGCGTCTCGTCAGGGTACAGCGCGTACGGTACTGGCCCTGAAGTTGCGTACCCGAAGGCGACGTCACTCGAAATGCCTGTGCACTCTGGTTCGCCTATCCACCCTTCCGTTCGGCCGCTGACGCTGCTCGCAGTCGCGCTCGCCTGCGCGTTCGCCGTCCTGGGCTGCAACTCCACCTCGACGAACGTCGCGACGGGCCCCACGCCGGTCAAGTGCTCGGTCGCGCTGACGGTCGCCCAGGCGACGATGGACCCGTCGGGCGGGGCGGGGACGGTGACGGTGACGACCGCGCCCGAATGCGCCTGGACGGCCTCGAGCGAGGTGGCCTGGATGACCAGCCTTTCGCCAGCGAGCGGACAGGGCACGGGCGACATTCAATTTCAGGTCACGCCGAATCCGGCCCAGGCCATGCGTCAGGGCGACATCCTCGTGAACGGGGTCCGCGCGCACGTGAGCCAGGGCGCCCCGGCCTGCGCCATGGCCATCGCGCCCACGAGCCAGGCCGTCTCGGCCAGCGGCGGATCGGGCTCCGTGCACGTGAGCGCGTCTCCCGGGTGCGGCTGGTCGTCGTCGAGCGGCACCGCGTGGCTGGCGATTACGTCGGGCAGCACCGGCGATGGCAACGGGACCGTCTCGTTCAGCGCGTCGGCGAATACCAGCACTGTGGCGCGGGTCGGCACGCTGACGATCGCGAACCAGACGTTTACCGTCGCGCAGCCCGAGCCGGGCGCGCCGCCCTGCCCCAACACGATTCAGCCGGCGGCGCAGAACCTGCTGCCGGCCGGCGGTAATTTCGGCATCAGCATCAGCGCGGGTCCCTCGTGTTCGTGGACCGCCGTCAGCAACGTCGGCTGGCTCGCGGTCGTCGGCGTCGGCAGCGGCATCGGCGACGGTGCGGTGACGATCTCGGCGGCGTCGAATCCTGGCAACGCGCGCGTCGGCACGGCGACGATCGCGGGCCAGACGCTGACCGTGACGCAGGCCGGGTCGTGTCTCGCGACGTTCGCGCCGGCCAGCGCATCGATGGCGGCCACGGCCGGCAGCAGCTCGACCGCGGTGACCATCGCGGCCGGGTGCGCCTGGACGGCTTCCAGTGCCGATCCGTGGCTCACGGTCACGTCGGGCGCGAGCGGTAACGGTAATGGGACCGTCGCGTTTTCGGTGACAGCCAATACCGGCGGCTCGCGGAGTGGCATGCTCACGATCGCCAGTCAGTCGTTCTCCATCACTCAGGCCGGGTCGTGCCTGTCGTCGATCGATCCCACCAGCCAGTCAGTTCCGGCGGGCGCCGGTTCCGGCGCGCCCGTGAGTGTCGCCATCGCGGCGGGCTGTGCGTGGACCGCCAGCACGACCGCGCCCTGGATCACGATCACCAGCGGCGCGAGCGGCAACGGCAACGGGACGGTCAATTTCACGTTCACCGCGAATCCGAATCCGACGATTCGCACCGGCACGATCACGATCGCCGGACAGACCCACACGGTGACCCAGGCGGGCTCCTGTGCCGGGTCGATCAATCCGGCGAGCCAGACGGTGGCCGCTGCGGGCGGCGCGGCGGCGAACGTGGCCGTGACGATGCCAGCGGGATGCGCGTGGACGTCGTCGACGACCACGCCGTGGATCACAATCACCAGCGGCGCGAGCGGAACGGGCAACGGATCGGTCGGGTTCACCGCCGCCGCCACGACAGGGCCGCAGCGCCAGGGCACGCTGACGATCGCCGGCCAAACGCATACCGTGACGCAAAGCAGCGGCTGCACGTTCTCCATCGCGCCGAGCAGCCAGAACCTCAACAAAAACGCGCAGACCGGCACGACGATCACGGTGACAGCTGGCGCGGCCTGCACGTGGACGGCGGTGTCCAACGACCCGTGGATTACGGTTGTGACCGGCGCCTCGGGCACCAGCAACGGCACGGTCACGTACTCCGTGACCAACAACAACACCGGCAGCAACCGGACCGGGACGATGACGATTGCCGGCCGGACGTTCACGGTCAATCAGGACAAATAGTGATGACCGCGTCACGTCGCGCTGCCGCCGGACTGCTGGTCGTGTTCATGCTTGGCGCCGCCGCGCCGGCCGAGGCGCAGGACACGCTGTCGGGCGTGGTGTCGTTTCTTCTCATCAATCGATCGATTCCGACCGGGGACTTCTCTCGCGATGAGCAGGCGGCGGCCGCGACGCGCGATGCGGTCGTGGCGTTCCTGCAGACCGGGCTGGCGACCGTCCCGGTGACGTCACCGGCGAGCGGCTTTACCTATCGCCTCGACCCTTCCCTGGGCGCCTCGGTTCGTTCGAGTGACAGCTTTGGTCCGTTCTTCACCGAGCGATCCCTCTCGGCCGGCCGGCGGCAGTTCTCGTTCGGCCTGTCGTTCAGCCAGGCGGCGTTCGACACGATGGACGGCCTGAACCTGCGCGACGGCACGCTGCTCGCGACCGCGAGCCGCTTCACCGGCGAGGCCCAGCCGTTTGACGCGGAAACGCTGACGATGCGCATCAGCGCCCGGACGGTGACGCTGTCCGCGCACGCGGGTCTCACCGACCGGCTCGACATCGGCGCGACGATCCCGCTGGTCAGCGTCGATTTCAGCGGCGAGCGTGTGGACACGTACCGCGGTTCAGCGCTGGTGCAGGCCACCGCGGCGGCCTCGGCGACGGGCCTCGGCGATTTGGTCGTGGCCGCCAAATACAACCTGTGGCGGCGCGGCGCCAGCGGCATCGCGGCGGGCGTCGAAGGCCGCATCGCGACCGGTGACAAAGAGAACCTGATCGGCGGCGGCGAGCACCTCGTCACGCCGCGCGCGATCGTGTCGTACGAGCGCACGCGTGTCGGCGTGCACGGCAATGTGGGCTACACGATCGGCGAAACCGTGCGCGCCTTTGAATATAGCGGCGCCGTCAGTGCGGTGGCGTCGCCGAAGCTGACGCTGGTCGGCGAGATCGTCGGGAGCCGCGTGGCCAACGACCACCGGCTGACGCAGATCGTGGAGGCGCGCACCGATCTGACCGGCGTCGAAACGATCCGGCTGGTGGCCTTGCCCAGTGTCACCGACCGCGCCGCCATTGTCGGCGGCCTCCGCTGGAACGTCGGGTCACGGTGGCTGGTGGGCGCGTACGTGTTGCATCCGATCACCACAGCCGGCCTGAACGCACGCTGGGTCACGAGTTTCAACGTCGACTATGCCTTCGGAGGCTGATATGCGGCCCGACATGCCTGCTCCCGATCGCCGTCAGCCGAACGCTGACGATCGCCGTCCGGCAGACGCCGGCGATCGTGACGCGGAGCCGGTCGACTGGCTCGCGGAATTCGAATCCGAGGCGGAGCGCGGGCTCGACCGCGAATTTGTCGGGCCGTACGCAGACGCTGATCTGTCGATGTTTCCGTCTGAAGCCGTCGAGCAGGCGCCCCAGGCCGAGCCCCCCAAGCCGCCGCTGTTTCACGTGCTGCCGGCTGGCCCGCCGACAGGACCGCAGCAGCGTTACGGTGAATACCTGGGAGGTCGAGCGTCCGATCCGCTGGACGTGCTCGTGGCCGGCCTGGATCGTGTCGCGAATCGAGTGCCGGAGTACCGGAACGCGATGGTGGCGCAATTGCGTCGACGCCGGGCCGTGATCGCGGCCACCGCCGCGATCCTCGTGATCTCGACGGCGGCCACGGCGGGCAGCCTGGCGATGCGCCGATGGCAGCATCCGGCGGACAAGCCCGCGGATCACCGGACCATCGACACCGGGACGAAGTCGCCGGCTCCGGGTGCCGGGCTCTTCGGTGCCGCGATCGCCCCGCCTGTCGCGCCGGTCGTGACCAAGCCGGCGGCGACCTCGAAGAACACCGCGCCGCCGAAGCCATCGCCGGCGGCAACGCCAGCGCCTCCTCCGAAGCCCACGCCAACGCCCGCGCCAGCATCGACGCGTCCGTCGATGGCCGATGCGGCAGCTGCGAAGCGCGCGCTTCCGACACCGACACCGACGCCGGACCGGGTTGCGGCCGTCACATCGAATCCGCCATCAGCGGCCGGCAATCGTCCGGTGACGCTCACCAATTCGCCCGCGCCGACACCGACACCTTCGCCGACCCTGACGCCGACGCCTGCGGCAACGCCGGCGCGAACTCCTGTCGCGACGTCGGCACCGGCAGCGGCACCTGCGTCGATACCGACGCCCACTGCGACACCGACTCCGACGCCGACGCCGACGCCGACGATGTCACCCGAAGCGATTGATACCGCGGCGATTCAGGGCGTGATCGCGCGCTATCGCCGGACATTCGACTCGCTGAGCGTGGACGACGTGGCGGCGTTCTGGCCGTCGGTGAACGTACGCTCGCTCGGGCGCGCATTCGACCAGTTGGCGTCGCAGCATCTGACATTCGAGGGCTGCACGATCGGTCTGCGCGGCCAGCAGGCCGACGCCACCTGCCGCGGGCGCGTGCAGTTCGTGCCGAAGGTCGGCAGCAAAACGCCGCGCGTCGAGAACCGGCAGTGGACGTTCTTGCTCCTGCGATCGGATACGGCATGGACGATCACGAGAGTGGACGTGAAGTGAATGGGATCACGGGCGGGCCGGGACGCGGCCTGACGGCTATTTGTCCTTCGTAAACACGCGCTCGCCGCCGGGTCGTTTGATCGTCATCTGGCCTTTGGCAGCGTCGAATTCGAAGAAGACGCCGGGATCGATCTTGAACTTGTCCTGCGCCGTCGCTTCGAGCGGAACCGCGGATTCACCCGGCGGTTGAAAGTACAGCGTGTTACCGCGCCGGGTGATGGTCAGTTTCACGGGCGCGCCCGCGGTCGAGTACACCCCGACGTATTTATCCAGGACGTCCGGGCTGACCTCCACCGCTTCGAACGTGGGAATCTCAAACGGTCGATTCCAGTGGATGTCGAGCACCCCGTTGACGATGTCTTTCACCGGATAGATCTTCATGTTCGTCGTGTAGGCGAGGGCCAGCTTTTCTTCCGGGTAGTAGGCCAGCCACGCTCCGGCGCTGCTGCTGCCGCCCGTGTGTCCAAAGCCGGTCTTGCCGGCGGACGAGAAGGGCTCCATGCCCATGCCCTCTCCATCCCGAATCGTGGTCATCTGTTTGAGGCTGGCCGCGGAGACCAGCTTCAGGTCGAACACGGCCTGGATGAACTTCGTCATGTCGGTCGGGGTCGCCACGATCGAACCGGCGGCGCCCGTCACGCTGAAATCCACTTCGGCGGCCTCTTTCCAGCCGTCCAGATAGCGATAGGACACGCTTTCGTTTCTGCCGGCATCCGTGCTGCCGCTGCTGAGGTAATAAGTGTCCTGCAGACCGATCCTCGAAGTGATTCGCGCCTTCAGGGCATCCGGATAAGGCTTGCCGCCGACCTTTTCGACGATGGGGCCCAGCAGGTTATAGGCCGCGTTGCTGTACTCATGCCTGGCGTCCGGTTCGAAGCGCGGCTGGCCCTGAGCGATGCGGGCCACGACTTCTTCCTGGGTTCGTCGCTGCATGCCCCACGATCCGTCGGGCGCGAGATCGGCGATCCCGCTGCGGTGCCCGAGAATGTGGGCGATCGTGATCGTCTTCGCGTTGGGAATCTGCGGGAAGAACCGGTCCAGCGTGTCGCTGAGCTTCAGTTTGCCCTCTTCGACCAGCTGAAACACCATCACCGCGGTATACGTTTTGGTGACGGAGCCGATCCGGTATTTCGTCCCGGTGGTCGCCGGTCGTTTCTCAGTGTCGGTGACGTAGTTGTAGCCGAACGCGCGGCTGTAGAGCACCTTGCCGTCCCTGGCGAGGGTCAGGCTGCCCATGGCCTTATGTTTCTCAACGAGGCGGTTCAGCAACTGGTCGAGTTTGCCGGCGTCAGGCGCCTGGGCGCGGCCAAGGACACAGAACGACAGGACGACAACAATGGTGGCGAATACGATTCTGGGTTTCATGGGGATATGTCCCTCGTCGTGAGGGAGCCAAGCCCGACTATACTGCGCGTGTCGGCCATTGTCAAAGCACTTTGCATTTAAAAGCCGTGGCCTGGCGGCGTGCCTGGCCACGAGCCAGTGAGCGACGCGAACCGCGCGCATGCCCGCCGATCGTGGCTATGATTGCAGGCGCGAGCGGCCGGGACGCCGTGGCCGGCGTCTCGAGTGCGGCTCAAGAGGTGGAATCATCACCATGCGACATCGCAGCACGCTCTTGCTCACCATGGCCGCGCTCGGCGCGGCGCCGCTGATTTCCCCGACACTCGTGCCGTCCACCCTGACCGCGCAGCAGCGTCAGGAATCGAGCGGTCGCACGCCGGACGCCGCCGGTCAGAATCAATGGCCACGATTTCGGGGACCGAGCTCGAATCCCACCTCCGAGAATCCGAACCTTCCGGTCAGCTGGTCAAAGACTGAAAACGTCGAGTGGGTCACAGACGTCCCGGGTGTGGGCTGGTCCTCGCCTGTGGTGTGGGGCAATCGCGTCTTCATCACCGCCGCCACGAGCGACAAGCCGATGAAGCCGCCCGCGCCCGGCGTCGACTTCAGCAATGAATACCTCGCCGAGCTGCGGAGACAGGGGCTCACGGCGGATGAGGCCAATAAGAAGCTCTATGAGCGCGATCGGGAGATGCCCGGCGAAATCGTCATCAGCCTGATGCTGTACTGCTACGACCTCGAGAACGGCAAGCAGGTATGGGAACGCCAGCTCTATAAGGGGCAACCCGCCGGCGGACGCCACAGCAAGAACAGTTTCGCGTCCGAGACGCCGACGACGGACGGCGAGCGTGTGTATGTGTATCTGACCGACTACGGTTTGTTCGCGTACGACTTCGCGGGGAAGCAGGCGTGGACGACGCCGCTGAAGTCTCACGCCACCACCCGTGACTGGGGCACCGGCGCCTCGGCGGCGCTGTACAAGGATCGGCTGTTCGTCCTGAACGACAACGAGGAGCAGAGCTTCGTCGCGGCCTTCGACACCCGCACCGGCAAGGAAATCTGGCGCACGCCACGCACCGTGCAACCCATGCGGAAGTCGGGATGGTCGACGCCGTTCGTGTGGGAGAACAAGGTGCGCACGGAACTGGTGACGCTGGGACCGGGCGTCGCCATCAGCTACAGCCTGGACGGGCGCGAGCTCTGGCGGATGAATCGCATGGGCGGCTATGCGATTCAGAGTCCCTTCGCCTGGAATGACGTCCTGTTTGTCACGTCCGGAGCCGGCGGCGAGGAGAACAGGCCGATTGTCGCGGTCCGCGCCGGCGGGTCCGGCGACATTACCCCGCCAGGCGCAGAGACCCGCACTGAACACGTCGCGTGGTACGACCGCGCGGCCGGCGGCACGTACTTGCCCACGCCGGTCATCTACAAGAACGCTATGTACGTGCTGAACGACAAAGGGATCTTGTCGCGCCGTAATCCTGAGACCGGCGAGCGCCTGTATCAGTCACGCGTGGCGCCCGGAGCGGCGGCGTTCACGGCCTCACCGTGGGCCTATAACGGTCACGTCTTCGTGATGGGCGAAGAGGGCGACACGTTCGTGATCGAGGCGGCCGACCAATACCGGCTCGAGCGCGTCAACTCCCTCGACGACTTCTCCATGGCGACGCCCGCGATCGTCGGCGACAGGCTTCTGATCAGGACCCAGCATCACCTCTATTCGATTCGGAATCGGAAGTAGTGATCGCCGAGGGGAAGGACGAGGGAAAGGGCATGCCCACTCTTGGCAGTTCCCTGCCCTGATCCGCCGCCGCGCCGCGGCTCTACCCGCTACGGGCATGGCCCCGTTGTTGCGAATGACCGGGTCGATGCCTCCAAGAACGCGCGTGTCACACGTCACCGCTGCAGCGCCCCAGCCACTCCGGATCCTCGCGCTGATCAGCGTAGTCGGACCGGCGCTGGCCTTTATCGCCGGTTGCAATTCGACCAGCACCGTCCCGACGACGCCGACGCCGTTGGCATGTTCGGTGGCACTGGCGCTCCCGCAGGCCCCGATGGATGCGGCCGGCGGCGCCGGGAGCATCAGTGTGACGGCGGCCGCCGACTGCGCGTGGACCGTGTCCAGCTCGGTCAATTGGATTTCGGGCTTCCAGCCCGTGAGCGGGCAGGGGAACGGTCAGGTTCAGTTCTCAGTCGGCGCCAATGCCGGTCAGTCGGCGCGCCAGGGGGATATTGTCGTCAACAACGTCAAGGCGCGCCTCACGCAGGGCGTGCCGGGGTGCACCATCTCGCTCACGCCGACCAGCCAGGACGTATTTCCGTCGGGAAGCACCGGATCCATCCATGTCAGCGCCGCCACGGGTTGCGGATGGACGGCGACGAGTAACGACCCGTGGCTGAAGATTACGGCGGGTAGCCCGAGCGCCGGCGAGGGCATTGTCAGCTTTGCCGCGGCCGCCAATGACGGGACCGTCGCGCGCGTCGGCACGATCACCATTGCCAATCAGACGTTTACCGTGACGCAGCCCGAGCCGGGCGCGATGCCGTGTGTCAACACGATTAGTCCGACGTCGCAGTCCGCGGCGCCCAGCGGCGGCAACATGACCGTGATGATTCAAGCGGATCCCGGCTGTTCGTGGACCGCCGTCAGCAACGTGCCCTGGCTCACGGTGGTCGGTGTCAACGCCGGCGTCGGGGGTGGCAGCGTCACAGTCGCCGTGTCCGCCAACACAGGGACGACGCGTGTCGGCACGGCGACGATTGCCGGACAGACGTTCACCGTCACGCAGGGGTGACATGAACGGCAACGCACCCGGTGCCGCTCTCAGTCGCGTTCAGTGAGTCCGTCGACGGGCCTGCTTGATTTGCGCTCGATGAGCGACCTCTCGCCTCCAGAAGACCAGCGTCACAGGAAGTGGCGCTTCGCAAACGCGCGGCCCGATCCGGACTTCAAATACCGCTCGAATGCACTAGCGCTCTCAAATGTCTGGAACTCAATCGAGACCAGAATGGTCCAGGGTCGATCCCGTGCCGTGGAGCTGTTCTGACCGGCGTTATGCCACTTAAGAGGGTCCGCCTTCGCTAACCGCGCGCTACGCGCGCAGCTACGGCGGGACATCCTTCGCGACCGCTCGGCTGACGCGGCTCACTGGGAGACGCCTTCGTTCCTTCGCTCCTGGGCTTGCCCAGCCGTAGCCGCGAGCGCAGCGAGCGTTTGGCGAAGGATGGCGGAGAGGGTGTCCGCCTTGGCCATTTCCAGACACTTCCAGTGTCGTCCAATTCACCCTGTAAATGCGGCCTCAACTCCAGTTCGAGAGTCTAGTATCGTCCCTTGTATTCCAGCGTGTTCCCACATAAATTGTGGGAACAAATGAGGGAGCAGAAGGGACGTCATCCACACCACGCGCTCACCGCACGCGAAGTGAAGAGTCTCAAGTCGAACAAACGACCGCAACGAATCGCGGACGGCGGCGGGCTCTATTTGCTGGTCGCACCAGGTGGGGCGAAGAGTTGGATATTACGCACCATCATCAAGGGTCTACGACACTGACGGCGACACGCTAGGTGCCGCCCAGGACCTGCTCACCGATCTCATGCATCTCACGGAGCGCGAAGAGGGCGACTTCGTAGAAATACTGCGACTGGCCGAGATGCACTTCACCGCCGAGGTGAACGGCGAGCTGTGACAGGTAGGTGCCAGAGCTGAAGGAACTGCTGGCGTCGTAGAATTCTGATCATGCCGTGCACTCCGATACCGACCGCGCCAGCCGTCGACAAGGATCTTCGAATTGCCAGATTTCTGGACCTGCCAAAGTTCATTCATCTTCTGACAAGCGCGGCGCTCCACTTCTGCCGTTCGGATCTTTTGGACGACCCTCGCGAACTCCTCACGCCAAACGAGGTTTTCAACCGGCCATACCAGACCAAGCTCGCGAACATGATTGAGGCTTCCGTCCGCCTCCAAGTTTTCATAAGTTCCTGGCACATCGCTGAACACAAGACGGCAACGATGTGGAAGGCCTACGCGAGCAACGTCGCGGTGATGTCCACGGTCGGCCGGCTGGTTTCAGTGTTGGACCACTCAGGGGAAGACATGCATTACGGGAGAGTGTGCTATCACGGCGAATTGTTCAAAGGCGGCAGTTACGACACCAATATCTTGAGTCTTAGCAAACGCCCGAATTTCGAAGCGGACAAAGAGTTTCGCGCGATCCTCTGGCGTGTCAACGGGCCGCCGAAGGATCCCGAGCCACCTCTTGAGCGTGGCATTTTCGTTCCAATCGACATCGCTGGCCTGATAACAGAAGTTGTCGTGTCGCCGTTTGCTGAGAGCTGGCTTACGCCGACCTTGATCGCGCTGCTCGAGCGTCTGAATCTGGGACACATCAGTGTGCGCCGTTCCACACTTTTCGACCCGCCTGCATGGTTTAAGACCTAGACCCGCATCGACCACATCAGCAGCGCCAAGCTCGATACGAACGTGGCTAAATGCGGGGTGGGTGCCTGTGGCGCCAGGATTGCGCGGACTTCCTGCGGCCTCCTCGCCTGTGCCTGGAGTGCTTGAGGGCGTACTGAACAATCATTCATTACTGGACGATTGCGCACGGTTGGGCAACGTGGCGCAACTGATCGTGCATGCGGTCTGCTTCGTCACCGTGCTGACGAATACAGCGAATCTACACACCGGCGTCTACAACGACCACGCGTACATCGCCGAAAACCTGGATCGCCCAGGGAGAGCGGTCGGCCCGCCACGAGGCGTCAGTGGGCCGTTCACGGTGATGTAGACTGACCCGTGCTCAAGTTTGGTCATACGACATAAAGTCCGTGCAGCTGATTGCACGGCACCTGTCCCCCTCTAGGGCGGAGGTATCCGAGACTCCACCCCCAACCCTCATCACTGGCCATCACGGCGCTCAAAAGGGAGTCCAGCCGCAATAAACGCCATCATCGAGACCTATCTCAACCGTCTCGCCTTGAGGAATGTCAATCCGGTGCTCACGATTCCTCCTGTGACGGCTGGCTAATCCATCGTCACAGCGAACACTCAGATCCTCGCCGCAATTCTGGCGATCACGCCGGCTTGTCATCTCAGGTCGCACCGTCTATCGAAGTCCGAACTTATCCTTCAGTGAATGGACGAGGTGAACGACTCGTGAGACAATTTGCTCTATAGAGGTGTCGCGCTCGACGGCCTCGAGTCGCTCGACGCCTCCCCGGTCGCCGCGGCCACTGCAGAAACAAGTTTCTTGTTCTTGTAGTGTTTCTGAACATCAAATTCACAAGATATTTATTTTAGTGTGGTCACTTCACGTGCCTCCAAGGGGTAGGAGTGTGTGCGTCGTGCAAACATTTCCAGCAACACTATTAATTCGCAGAAAAGGAAATCGTAATGATTAACGAACAGCAAACGGACAAAGCAATCATTCGTGAAGATGCTCTTGTAATTAGCGTGTACCGCAATGGCAATGGATACATGACAGACATCAGAACGCCTGGCGGCGTCCCTGGAGACCGGTTCCCTTACAATTTCGGAGCGTCCAATGCTCTTCTCGCGGCTGAACACGCCGTCCGACACTTGAGAGCGCTCGCTGAGCGTGAACGGAAGCGCGGACGAAAGCCACGGGGTTGCCTGACGGCTCGTCGACTAGCCAGATGACAACGGAGGGAGTCGTCAGTTCACGCCGGGCTGGCGGCTCCCTGCCTCGTCCAGTTCTTATGGCTTTCCCAATTTGGAAACCAATCAGGACCCAGCCCCGGTTCGGAGTGTGCGTACGCCGGTGAGACGCTCGAAGCGATCAAGCCCCTCAACGAAATCTTCTCTCGCTCGTTCGACGGAGGCTTGTGAGAATTCGTTCTGGCTCGCCGGAATGTAGGCTCTGAAGATATCTTCGTCGTAGTCGACACGGGCTCCGCGGTACTGAAAACCACGGAGACGAACCGCCGCCTTCATCGTTTTTACAGCAATAGCTGCGTCAAGCTTATCGGCATCGTCGAAAAGGGGGTTGGCTTTTAGAGCCATGGCGTCGATGACCGCCTCGCTAATTCGGTGTTCGAGTTGCCGAGCGGCCTCCGCGAAATCTGGGCTGAGAGGGTCCTTTTCGCCGGCGACGGTTAGGCGAGCGAAATGGTCAGTTGCGTCTAGCAGAATGGCAGTCAACCGACCGCTTGTGGCAAGAAGGTCTCGATTGCCGGACGACTTCATCGCCTCCAGTTCCTGTTGAGTCATTTGCTCAGCTGTTTCCTTCCAGCCGCACAAGACGTCAACCGTGAATCGTTCTGTGTCGTTGTCAATCATCTTGGCGTGTGTCTGGCACAGCCAAATGCCATTGGTCGCAGCTTTACGTTCGCCTGGCGTCAAACCGGCATCGTAGCGGGGCCCTCCCGCGGACGCCGCAGTTATGTGACACGCGACTCCGACGTTTACAACCTTGGATGGGTCAGAGTGAGGACCGTAGGTCGTCGCGCGACAGTCGGGCAGGCTGCAGCGGGATCCGACACGTTTCGCGAGTGTATCCTTCACCGGCTGGGGAAACTCGTCCGCCATCGAGGGTGCGTAATCCTACATCCCAGCGCCCACGGACCGCGATGAAAGTAGCACAGTGCGTAATCGCGCCAAATGCACGTTTTGTAGGACAGTTTAGGCACGGCGGGAATGGGCTAGGTTTTAGGGCAGAGAGTTTTCCCGGCCGGAGAGGTCTGCGGGGACCGGTTAGTGGCGCGCTACGGGCCGATTCTCTATAGCCTCGGGTCCACCTTGTGGAGAATGAGTCTGTAAAGGAATTTCTCCCATATGGTCCGTTTAGCGTGCTCTGCATCGAGCAGCTGATAGTAGCGTCTCTTCAAAGCCTCACCAATTGGAGCGCGGCGATAATTCCGGTAGGCGAGGTAGACGGAAAGTCTGTCCATCAACCGGGGCACTACTTCAATCGCCACGGAAGTCAGGTAATGCTCGGCGAAAAAGATCGACAATTGGTCTGAGGATGCTGACTCGATCGGCTCGATCTTGGCCAGAGCAGCCCTTGAAGAATCTTCCTTCACTTCGGCGAGTCTGCGCCTAGCGAGTAGGGTAAACCAAGGCAGGTCATAGCTCCATCTCTGGAATAGCCAGAGATCCCCCTTGTCCCACTGATTCCAGACACGGTCGATCAGTGCCGCGACTTCATACAGCTTGTAGCTTTCCAACTCAAGCCAGCCGTCGCGCATTCCATCGCGGATTCTACGATTTCTATCTTGCTCGAACTCTCGCTTAAGTTCCTCCGCTGACCTGCCGTGAATGCGCCTGATAAGAGCGTCGAGAGCGTCGGTTTCGATTGCTTCCGCGCGAGGAATGTAGAGCTCCGCAAATTCCTCGGCGGGCATGGCGTCACCGAATGCCTGTCTGATAGCCGCCAATTCCCCCCTGGTTGTTGCGGCAGCCAACTGCCGTGCGACAACGATGGCTGGTGGCTCGGGTGGTTGAGGGTGCGGATGAGATCGAACAGCTACTTGCTCCCTGTCATCTTCGCCTTCCTGTTCAGTATCTTCTTCCTCTTCGGGCTCCTCCTCCTCCCCCTCATCGTTCTCATCCTCGTCGTTCTCCTCGTCGTTCTCCTCGTCTTCGGGTTCCTCGTCTTCGGGTTCCTCGGTCTCGATCCTCCCAAGAACCTTCGTTGACCACGCAATCACTAGATCGCCGCAGTTTGGACATCCGGTAGTTCCTCCACTTCCGGCACGACAGGACCAACAATAGACCCGTCCGCACTTGCCGCAGCGAAAGATGGCGGTGCCTTCATCCGCATTGCCGCAATTGACGCACTGCCGGTACTTGCCGCCCATTCGTTGCACCTCGTTTGGCAGAAATCCGAGCCTATTAGAGCACCTGTCGGAGACACAACTGGCAACCATTAGAAATTCGTCGGGCTCCCAGACAGTTGCAAGAGGGTGTAGCATTCAGCCTCGATTTGCGTTTTGGGACTGGGAGCATGCCCATGCCGGACAAGTGCAAACGCTGCGGCGGTTCAGGGAAGTGCCCGACCTGCAAAGGTACGGGGTTCGTGAAAATGAAGGAATGCGTGTACTGCGAGCGGGGTCTTTGCCCTAGCTGTCACGGACGCCTGATCGAGCCTGCGTAGGACAGTGTTGACCCATCCACGGATTCGAGCCGAATAGGGTTGACGCTCAGTGCATCGCCAACAGGGCGATAATTTGTTGCGAACAGGCGTAATAAAGGGCCGCTCCTCTTGCACTGAAAAGTACATGTGCCAATATCGTCTTGCGTCAAATGCGAGACGGCGTGACACGAACATCACGATCCTTAAGAGGGATCCCTGATGACTTGTCGCGGCGATGTGAACGACTCGTTGCATACCCTGCAGAACACTGGAATCTGGTGGCGAGCCCGCGCTGGGTGTCGCTCGCTGACGAACTGAGAACGTGGGCATCGTCCCATGCTGCCCTGGTGTTCGAGCCCGAGCGAAAATGGGAAGTCGTCTCCGCGTATCAAAAATCCGTCCGGCGAGGCTTGAATGAATGGGCTCAGCAATTGGCGGGGGCCGCGCTGAACTACGGTCCTGGGGAGCGCCA
>Ga0190274_10000110_pt1 | contig 56393 bp, 68 predicted proteins | sample Popmic531T_FD_133002 | JGI IMG/M metagenome (GOLD analysis project Ga0190274, IMG submission 133002) | Populus adjacent soil microbial communities from riparian zone of Yellowstone River, Montana, USA - 531 T | ecosystem: Environmental > Terrestrial > Soil > Riparian zone | place: USA: Montana...
ACACCGTCGACGCCGCCGGACGTGGACGGTGGACGGCCCCCCTCTTCGACCTGCTGCAGGACCTGGTCGAGCGCAAGGTGCTGGAGAAGAGCGCCAACGGCGACTACCGCCGGCCCGGCGCCAAGGGGCTCGGGGCCCGCGTCGGGGAGGACACCGCCGTCGCCCGCCGGCGGCGCGCCTAGTCGTCGCGCTTGCGGTTGCACCCACGACCTGGTATACTCTCTTTGCGGGCGGGGACGTGCCCCGACCGCGAGGAGGGTGCCCATGGAATGCATCTGCTTGAAGTGCCTGGCCCGGGAGGTGTCCTTCATCCACTTCACGGTGCGCATGAAGTCCGAGCGCCGGGCGCTGCGCCGCGCCGGCGAGGAGCGCGCCGCCGCCCTGGCCGCCTTGGTGCGCCACGAGGTGTACCGCTAATGGCCCGCCACAAGAAGGTGGTCGAGCCCTCGGTCTACGTCTACTACAACGAGGCGGCCGAGACCTACTGGCTGATCGAGGAGACGCCCGAGCGCGCCGGCGGGCAGGGGCGCAGCTACCGCGAGGACGGCTTCCGCGTCCCCTTCGAGGAGCGGGGCGAGGAGGCGGCGTTCGCCCGCGCCGCCCAGTGGCTGGGCTGCGACCGCTTCGACCTCGACATCGCCCACCTGGCCAACGACCCCGACCGCGAGGAGACGGACGCCTACGGCTCGCCCATCCCCCAGGAGAACTACCGCTGCACCGTCGATGTCCGCAGCCAGGAGTTGACCGCCCACCTGGCCGAGATTGCCGCCCGGAAAGAGAGCAGCCGATGACCGACACCACCACCGCCCGCAAGCACTACGTCGAGCCCGCCGGCACCGTCTACCCCGAGACCGAGTGGACCCCGCTCGACCCGAGCACCGACAACCACAAGGCCCTGCTGGCCGAGTGGACGGACGCCGCGCGCAAGCGCTACGCCGAGCACCAGGGGCGCCGGGCCCAGGGCTCCCTGGCCATCAAGCTGGAGGCCGAGCGCACCCTGCGCCTGCTGTTCCTCGTGCGCTGCGAGCACCAGGACGCCAAGGACCTCCGGGCCCTGTGGGAGGAGAGCCGGGACAAGGTCGAGGGCGTCCGCCAGCAGCGCGACGAGGCGCAGCGCGAGCGCAACCGCCTGACCGAGCGCGTTGCCATCCTGGAGCAGTCCCTGGGCGAGGCCCTGGACGAGGTGGAGAAGCTGCGCCAGGCCGGCCGCGCCAACGCCGCCCTGGCCAAGGACCTGAGCACCGCCGGCAACGGGCTGGGCAAGCGCCTGGTGGCCCTGACCGAGGCCATCCTGGCCGCCGCCGACGAGCACGGCCTGAGAGAGGAAGCTGGAGCGTGAACGAGGTAACCCTGCCCGACGAGTACACCGACGACCCGCCCGGGGTGGGGGTCAACGACCCCATCACCCTGCGCGACGCCCTGCGCCTGGCCGTGGCCGAGCGCGACAAGGCCATCGAGCGGGCCGAGCGCTGGGAGAAGGCCTACGGGCGCCTGGAGGCCAAGCTGGCCAACGCCCGGATCAAGACCCGAGCCCTCGCCGGCGCCCTGGACTAGCCCCGTCCGCAGCCCTTGCGGTTCAACCCACGACTTGGTACACTTGGAGAGCCGGCGGGACGTGCCCGCCGGCGAAGGAGCAGGGCCCATGAGCGAGCGCAGCATCGACCCCGACGCCGGCATCGCGGACGACGACGTGCACACCCACTACGAGGAGTTCGAGGACCTGGAGGCCGACCGCGCCGAGTGGGACGACGGCTCCGACGAGGGCGAGGACGACGACCTGCCGGTCTGCCCCGAGTGCCACGGCTACCTGATCCCCCTGGGCAGCCTGGGGCGCGTCGACCACTTCCGCTGCCGCGCCTGCGGCGCCGATAGCTGCATCGTCCGGGGAGCCCGCTAGTGGCCTTTCGCTTCGCCCTCCCCACCCCCATCGGCACGCCGGTGCGCGTCTACCGCAACCTGCACCCCACCAAGCCCACCTGGTCGATCCAGGCCAAGGTGCGCATCCCCGGCACGCGGCGCCACACCTGGAAGGTGGTGGGCTGGTCGGACAACCTGGTGCTGGCCGACGCCGGCTTCCAGGTCTACGAGGCGGGGCTGCGCCGGGTCCTGGCCACCGGCGTCAAGAACGTGCACGCCTACGTCCTGGGCACCCTGGCCAAGGTGGGCTACCCCCTGGACGACGGGCTGGGGGTCTACGCCGACCGGGTCAAGTACGACCCCCGCCGGCGCCTGCCCTACTTCTTCTCGCCGGCGTACCGGGACGTGCGCGTCGACGGCGCCCCCGGCGTCGTGCTGAACGAGCGCGGGGAGGTCTGGACGCGCCAGACCGCCCCCAGGATGATCGAGGAGGCCGCCCATGCCGAAGTTTGAGGCCCAGGTCAGCGTGCAGATCACCCGCCAGTACGAGGTCGTGCTCCAGGTCGAGGCCCTCGATGAGGACGAGGCCCGGGACAAGCTGGAGCACGAGGCCCTGGGGATGAAGCAGCGCGACCTCGACCGCTTCGTCGGGGGGGCGACCAACCCCAGCAGCTACTACGACGGCGAGATGACCGTGCTCGACCACATCGGCCAGGTCGAGGAAGTGCCCGAGACCGAGGAGGAGACCGCCCATGAGTGACCCGAGCCAGTTCTACTACGCCAAGTTCGACCCCAAGCAGCGCCCCTTCGTCTACATCGTGGGGCCCGTCCCGCCGGCGGCCGGCTTCAACGGGGGCGGGCACCGGGCCCTCTCCCTGAGCGACCGCGACGCTAACAGCACCGACGACCTGGAGGCGCTGGCCCTCGCCGGGGTGCTGGACACCGAGCCCGTGGTGTTCGACGGGGCGCCGCCCCAGCGCACGCCGCACCCCCGCGCCCACTACCACCGCTGGCGCCTCGGGAGCGACGAGTACGTCTACCACGCCCACCCCGAGGAGCGGGACTTTCCGGGGCACAAGCACTTCCACCTGGACGGGCACGCCATGTACTACGTGCCCCTGGCCGCCGCCGATCCCCCGCCGGAGCCCACGAGCGAGCCGCCGGCCAGCGAGCCCGACGACGACGAGTGGTTCGTGCCGGGCCCCGGCGGCGGGTACCTCGGGGACCCCAGGGACCGCCGATGACCCGCGTCTCAGAGCAGCTCTGGGTCTGCCGGTGGCCGGCCGACGTGAACGACCTGGATTGGGCACTCTACGCGTTTGCGCCCGACCTGACGCCCAAGCAATTCGACGCGCTGCGCCGGATGCTGCTGGCCCTCGACCGGAGCGACGAACCGCCGCGCCGCCGGCGGGCGACCCGCACGCCCACCCCTACGGAGACGAACGATGAAACGCAGTAGACACCGGGGGCTCACCCGAAGCGCAGGCGCTGCGCCCCGCCGGCGCTTTACCAACCCGACCGAATGGACAGACGGTTGATTTGCCGTTTGGACAACGTCATGCTACAGTCCTGAGTGGAGGTACCCGCCCACATGGCAATGACGCGAACCGCCCGCGACGCACCGCTGTACGCCGAGCCCACGCTCACCCTCGACCAGGCCGCGGCCGACCTGCGCGCCCTCGTGGAGGGGGAGCGGGCGCTGGCCACCCGCACCCGGAACAACCTCCTCGCCCAGGGGGACATCGCGCTGGCCGCCGTGCCGTCCGGGGCCCTGGGGGCGCTGGCGGTGCTGGCCAAGCTGGCCGGCCTCGACGCCCAGACCCTGCAGCACCGCTGGGAGGTGGCCAGCTACTGGCCGGTCTCCGAGCGGGGCGACCGGCCCTGGGTCGTGCTGGAGACCCTGGTCACGGTGAAGGACCCGCAGGAGAACGCCCGGCTGCGGGCGCTCTTCGACGCGCCCAACCCCGACCACCCCCAGGGCAAGTGGACGCGCGCCGCCGTCCGGCGCGTCCGGGGCCAGATCGTGGGCCACACCGGCACGGCGGCGGACGTGGCCGACCTGCCCCTGGCCGAGAAGGTGGCCGCCGTCGCCCGCCTGGTGGCCGACCCGGCCGTGCGCGACGCCGTGGCGGTGCCCGGCTCCGAGGCCGGGCTGGCCATCAACCGCCTGTCCGCCGAGCGCAACGCCAAGCTGGACGAGGCCTTCCAGGCCCGGCGGATCGAGGTCGACACCTACCTGCTGGAGAACAGCCCCACCCACGAGGGGCTGGAGGCCGCCGCGGCGGTCAACGACCTGCTGGGGCTGGCCAACGCCTTCGCCCGGGGCGTGGGGCACGCCCTGGAGCGCATCCGCGCCCTGCACGGCGACGGGCCCCTGGCCCAGAACCTGTTCCTGCGCGACGCCAACGCCCGCGCCCGCGGCGCCGTCGACCAGATCGACGCCCTGCTCGCCACCGGCCGTCCCGGGGGCGACATCGACCGCTTCCTGCTGACCGTGCTGACCGAGTCGAAGGAGGACCGCCCGTAATGCGTATGCTCGACGCCATCCGCCTGGTCGTGCCCCACATCCCCTGGGGCATCACCGACTGGTCGCAGTGCCGGTACCGCGCCGACATCGCCGCCCGCGCCGGCGTCTCCATCGGCGTGCTCGACGCCGTGGAGCGCTCCATCCGGCGCGACCTGCCCCAGTTCCCGCTGGTCTCCCACAACGCCTTCGGGCTGGGCTTCTCCACCGAGCCGGCCATGGTAGCCGACCACCTCCGGCGCCGGGCCGGCTACGTGCTCACCGTCCTGCGCGTCGAAGAGGCCAACCTCATGCGCCACATCGAGAGCCAGGCCCTGGGGCTCACCCTGCCCGAGCAGCGGGTGGTGAAGATGGCCTTCTCGAACGCCGTCACCGCCGGCTCGATGGTGGCCCTGCCCCGGTAGAATCGCCGGACTGCTTCTCTCTTTCCTCTTCTGCAGCGCCCCGGGTGGCCATCGCCCGGGGCGCTGTGATTCCCGGGCCTAACCTGGTACGGCCCCTGGTGGCCGCAAGGCGACGCCGCCCTGTAGCATGGCGCTGGCCGCCCGAACCTGCCCATGTCCGCACGTCCGCGCCCGCCCGGGCGGACCACGCCGAGGAGGGACGCCCCATGTCCGTCGCCGCCCCGCCCGCGCCCCCGTCCGCCCCGGGGGGACGCAACTGGTCGACCGGCTTCGACCGCCTGCCCCTGACCGGCCTGCACATCGCCCACGAGTACGCCCGCCCGCTGCGCCCCGGCTGGGTCGACCAACTCCGCAAGGAGTGGGACGACCTGCAGGCGGGGCCCCTGATCGTGTCCCTGCGCCCCGACCGGCGGTACTACATCATCGCCGGCGGGCACCGCTACAGCGGGCTGTGGTCGAAGCTGGACGAGCAGCAGCGCAAGGAGACCTACGTCGACTGCTACATCTACGTCGGGCTGACGCTGAAGCAGGAGGCGATCATCTTCCACAGCCTGGACACCCAGCGCCTGCAGCACTCGGCCGGCGACCAGGTGCCCGCCCAGCGCCTGATGGACGACCGGCGCATCCTCGACATCGACCGCATCCTGGCCACCATCCCCGCCCCGGGCGCGGCCGACCCGCTGTTCATCGACCTGCTGCCCCGCCGGGGCGACCACAACGTCAAGGCCATCGGGGCCATCAGCGCCCTGCAGCGCTGCTACGACATGGCCGGCCCGGTGGACTTCGAGCGGGCCCTGCGGGTCATCTACGACGCCTGGATCGACCCGCCGGCGCCCATCGCCACCCCCCAGGTGCGCCCCTACACCGCCGAGTCGCTGCGCGCCGTCACCGGCGTGGTGGCCCGCTTCTGCCGGCCGGACGTGCGCCCCTACCCGGTGGTGGTCGAGGACCTGGTGGACGCCCTGCGCATCGTCACCCCCACCGGCTTCAAGGCCACCGTGCTCCAGGAGCGGGCCAAGAGCATGAACGCCCAGGCCGGGCAGGGCGAGCGGACGCTGATGCTGGCCCTGCTGGGGGTCTACAACGCCCACCTCCGCTCCAAGCGCCAGGGGCGCCGGCAGGTCGACCTGGGCCTGGTGATGACCCGGGTGCCCTGGTACCACTCCGAGACGCCCGAGGCCCCGCCCCGCAACCAGACGGCCAGCCAGCGCGCCCACAACGAGGAGAAGCGCCGGCGCCGGGCCGAGGAGCGCAAGCGCCGGGCGGCGCAGGAGGCCATCAACCGCGCCCAGCAGGCCCCAGGGGGCTCCACAGGGCCCCAGGCGGGCCCTACGCCTCCCGGCCCGGTATCGTGGCCGTATGGCCCCCAGGAAGCGCCTCCGAGCCCGCCGGCGGACTAAGCCCGCCCCCGCTGCGCCCGCCGCCCCGCCCTACCCGGCGGGCGTAGACGACCTGCTGCCCAACGAGCGGGCCACCTTCTTCCTCGCCGTGGAGAAGCTGGCCCTCTCCGGCTGCCCGACCGACTTCGCCGTCATCCTGGTCTGGAACGCCGGCGCCTGGGCGTCCATGGCCCGGATGGTGCTCGACGCCGCCGTCGTGGATGTCGACCCGGTCAAGAAGCACGTCCGGCTCATCCCCCGCCCCGACGACCCGGTGGTGCTCACCCGGCCCTCCTGATTTGCGGTTCAGCCCACGACCTGATATACTCTAGAAGCCGGAGGGACGTGCCCCCGGCCCTGGAGGCGCCCATGACCAGCACCACCAAGACCGTCAAGAACCCCTACGACGCGGCCTACTGGGACGCCCGGCGGGCCGAGCGCCTGGCCCAGGAGCGCGCCGACGCCGACGTGCACCGCGACATCGCCCTCGACTACGAGCGCCAGGCGATCCTGGCCGAGGCCGTCGAGCGCCTCGCCCGCCGGGTCGAGGCCGCCGACGCCCAGGTCGCCCAGTACGCCGCCGAGCGGGGCGTCAACCACGCCTACTACCGGGGCAAGGGCGAGGGGCTGGAGGTCGCCCTGGCCGTCCTGCGGGGCGTCATCACCGACCGGAGCGCCCGCTGATGCTGGCCCCCGATCCGCTCGCCTCAGCGCTCCGGGCCCGCCAGCAGCGGGCCCTGGCCAAGGCCCTCGCCTGGGGGCTCCAGGGCGACGTGCAGCCCCTGGGGACGATGGCCTACGCCGTCCCCAGCCGGACCGAGCCCGGGCGCAGCTACCGCGTCGCCCGCACCCGGCGCGCCGGCGCCGAGCACCTCATCTGCGACTGCCCCGCAGGGCTCGCCGGCGTCCCCTGCGTGCACACCGCCGCCGTCTACATCCACCGCCTGGAGCAGCGCACCGGGGGCACGGTCACCGCCGTGCGCCCGGCCTAGGCTCGAGGGTTGCGGTTCAACCCACGACCTGTTATACTCGGAGAGCGGGCGGGACGTGCCCCCCGCGCCACGAGGTCGCCCATGACCAGCGCCACCCCGCCCACCCCCGAGCAGTTGCGCTGCGCGCACGACTGGCACCGCACGACCGAGTACGCCCCGCGCCAGCGCAACCAGCCGGCGACACGCATCTACTTCCGCGACCTGTCCTTCTGCGCCAAGTGTGGGCTGGTCTCCCGGGGCCCGCTGTACCGGGCCCTCGCCCCCAAGCGCAAGGGGACCCGCTAGTGGCCTTCCACCCCAGCCAGCGCCCCCGGGTGGGCGACTGGAAGAACGAGGTGCGCCGGCGCGCCGCCCCGCTGATGGCCTCCTGGAACCAGGCCATGGCCCAGGCCGAGGACGAACTGCGCGCCGAGGGCCGGTACCACACCATGATCCACGAAGTCGAGGAGCGCGCCCGCGCCATCCTCACCCGCCCGAAAGGAGCCCGCTGATGGCCTACTTCACCTCCGAGGACGAGAAGCTGCGCGAGAACGAGCGCCTGTACGCCCCCGTCGCCGTCACCGCCACCGAGTTGCGCCGCACCATCGTGGTGGGCGGCTCCGTCCACGACGCCACCGCCGTCGTCCGCGGGCTGACCGTTCGCATCTGGTGGGAGGCCGAGCAGAACCTGCCGGCCGGTCAGGTCAGGGCCTACGGCTGGAAGTGGAGCCTCAACGGCGAGGGCCCGGACGTGTGGTACCCGGACGTGGACATGATCTTCCAGTACCTGGCCGACCGCTGGGGCCCCATCGAGGCCGAGGCCAAGGGCGAGACCCTGCAGGCCAACCTGGACGACGTGGTGCGCGACCGCTCGGCCCTGCTGCGCCAGGTGCGCGACCTGCGCGCCGAACTGGCCCAGGCCCGCGTCGAGGTCGACCAGGTGATCGCCCAGCGCGACGCCCTCAAGGCCAAGCTGGGCTGGGCCCAGGACGAACTGAGCAAGGTCTGGAGCGCCCTGCGGGGGCTCCGCTGATGCGCGAGAACGACGCCCGCACCGCCCTGGACGAGGCGCTCGCCACCATCGAGCGCCTGCGCGCCGACCTCGCCCGCGTCCGGGCGGCGCACGGCGAGACGATGCGCGAGTTGGACGCCGCCGTCGAGGCCCGGGACAAGGCCGACGAGCGGACCGCCCGCTGGACGGCGGCCTACGAGCGACTGGAGGCCAAGCTGGCCAACGCCCGGATCAAGGCCAAGGCCCTGGCCGACGCCCTGCGCTAGATTTGCGGTTCGACGCACGACCTGTTATACTCAAGAGGTCGGCGGGATGTGCCCGCCGGCCCCAGGAGGCGCCCATGACCAACTCCCGCAAGCCGGCCCCCCGCCCGACCCGCACCCGCACCGGCAAGGTGGCGGACGCCCGCCCGGTCTACGAGCGCGTCACCGACCGCATCATCGCCATGCTCGACGCCGGCGTGGCGCCCTGGACGAAGCCCTGGACCTCCGGCGCCGCCGGCGCGGGCTACGTCGACGGGGCCCCGGCCTGGTTCCCCCGCAACGCGGTCTCGAAGAAGCCCTACCGCGGGATCAACGTCTGGCTCCTCCTGTCCGCCGAGGGCAGCTACACCGACAACCGCTGGGTCACCTTCAAGCAGGCCCTCGACCTGGGGGGCAACGTGCGCAAGGGCGAGAAGGGCACCCAGATCGTGCTGTGGCGCCCGACCGAGCGCACGGTGACCGACGCCAACGGCGACGAGCAGCGCAAGGGCTCCCTGTTCGCCACCACCTTCACCGTGTTCAACGTCGAGCAGTGCGACGGGCTGAAGCTGGCCAGCCTCACCCCCACCGAGGAGGAGGAGGTCACGCCCCCGACGAAGGAGGAGCGCCACCTGGAGGCCCAGGCCATCCTGGTCGCCTACCTGGACGGGGCCAACGGCGGGCCGGGCGGGATCGCCCACCACGGCGACCGCGCCTTCTACTCCCCGGACTTCGACGCCATCACCCTGCCCCCGGTCGTGGCCTTCAAGACCCTGGACGACTACTACACCACCGCGTTCCACGAGGCGGCGCACTCCACCGGCCACAAGTCGCGCCTCAACCGGGGCTTCGGGTCCACCTTCGGCAACCACGCCTACTCCCGCGAGGAGTTGGTCGCGGAGTTCACCGCCAGCTTCCTGGCCGCCGTCGCCGGCATCGAGCGCACCGTCGACAACAGCGCCAGCTACCTGCAGTCCTGGGCCAAGGCCCTGAAGGCCGACCCCAAGGCGCTCATCAGCGCCGCGAGCCAGGCCCAGAAGGCCGCCGACCTCATCCTCACCGCCGGCGTCGCCGCTGAGGAGGATGAGGTCGAGGCCGAGGCCGTGCTCGTCGCCGCGTGATTTGCGGTTCGATGCTCGACATGGTATACTCTAGAAGTCGAGGGGATGTGCCCCTCGCGCGAGACCCGGAGGCACCGCCCATGAACAACCTCTACCGCGGACCCAACGCCCCCCGCCCGACCGCCGAGCGCCTGGCCCAGTGGGAGCACGAGGCGGCCTTCATCTACCGCGCCCAGGTGCTGGAGCGCCTCAGCACCCGCCCCCTGGCCCGGGAGACCCAGAAGGACGTGGACCACGCCACCCGCATCCTGGCCCTGGTGGCCGAGGTCGACCGCCTGCGGGTCGAGTTGTCCGTCTCCGAGGCCAACCGGCGCGACCAGGAGGGCACGGTCGCCGGCCTGCTGGGCTCCCTGAAGGAGATGGGGGCCGACCTGGCCGAGGCCGAGGGCGCCCTGGCGAAGAGCAACGAGCAGCGCGACGACGCGATTGCCAAGCTGAAGGCCATCGCCGGCGTGCTCTACGGGGAGGGGCGCTAATGGCTCACCCCATGATCGTCTCCCAGTCCCGCCTGGCGGCGCTGCAGCAGCGGGCCCGGGGCGTCGAGGCCGACCAGGAGCAGGCCATCCGAGCCGGGCGCCACGACCAGGCCACCGACTACGGGCTGCTGCTCACCGGGCTCTACGAGCAGATCGAGGCCCTCGACCAGCAGATCGCCGCCTACTGGCGCGACCGCGCCTGGGGCTCCCGATGACGGCCTTCCTCACCGGGGAGGAGTGGGCCCGCTGGGCCCGCACCGCCACCCCTGACGAGATTGGCGCCGACATCACCGCCTGGCTCAAGCACACCGAGGCCGAGGAGGCCCGCCAGGCGCGGGCCGAGGCCAAGGCCCGGGCCCAGGCCGAGAGCGCCGAGCGCAAGGCCCAGTGGCTCGCCGGCAAGGCCGAGCGCCGGCGCCAGACCCGGGAGTGGATGAGCCGCCCCCGCCAGAGCCGCTAGGAGGAACCGCCCATGGCCAACATTCACTACTCCGAGTGCCCCGCCTGCAGCGCCCCGCTCCCCGAGCCCGTCGAGTTGGAGGAGGCCCGCTACGCCCCCCTCTACGTCTGCCCCCGCTGCGACGCCATCTACGGCGTGCTCACCCTGGGCGCCAGCTACGCCGTCGTGCGCCCCCGCTGGTACGAGCGCCTCGACCCGCCCACGAAGACGCGCTACTTCGACTTCACCACCCTGGGCTCCGAGGGCATCGGCCGGCGCCATGGCTGGTACGACGTGAAGTCGCGCCTCATCACCCAGACAGGCTAAGGGGATGCGAGGTCTCCTCACCGCCTGCGCCACCTGGGTCGGGGGCTGGGCCCTCTTCTGGGTCCTCCTCGCCCCCAACGCCACCCACTTCCTCGCCGGCGTCTTCGTCAGCGGCGCCGCGCTCCTCCCATTCCTCTCCCTCGTCGCCGTGCTGAGCGCCGTCGAAGCCCTCCACGACCGGCGCCGGCGGCACGATAATTGACGTACTATCCACGTTGTGATAATCTTGACATGGAGGTAACACACGCCATGACGACCGCGACCGCGACGCGGCTGCCCGGAAAGCCCGGCCGGCCGCGCACCCGGAAGGAGCGCCCCCAGGTGGGGCTGCCCCTGCCGGCGAACCAGCGCACCCAGGGCCCGCAGTACAGCGGGTCCGCCGAAGACAAGGCCCACTTCATCCCGGTGGGGCACCGCCTGCGCCTGCTCCGCATGGAGACGGGTCTCAATCAGAAGGATTTCGCCCTGGCCACGCTCCAGGACGACCCCCTGGGCAAGGGGCTCACCCCGTACACCGTCAACCGCTTCGAGAACGGGGTGCACAGCCCCCGCCCGAAGAACGCCATCCTGCTGGCCAAGACGTTGAGCCGGCTGCTTGCCCGGCCGATCCAGGTGAGCGACCTCACCGTCCGGGACGCGGACGGGCTGGTCGACTACCTGGAGACCGTGCGGGGCAACCGGGAGTCGCCGGCGGTGTTCTACGGCCGGCTGCACATCCCCGAAGAGCGGGCCCGCAAGCTGCGCGCCGGCACCGTGGCCTGGACGGGCGACGAGTTGGGGCGGGTGGCGATGCACTACGCCGGCGCCGCCGACCTGGTGCGGGACGTGCTCATCGCCCAGGCCAAGCGGAAAGACGGTTACCCGGCGGCGTTCGGGGAGGTGACCACCAAGTGGGACGGCGTCGACCTGCCCACCAAGCCGGGGGCGAGGCCCGAGCCCAACCCCGACCCGGCGCCCCTCTACCGCTAAAAGAGCCGGCCATGAAAATGGCCGGCACCCCGCCCGAGGTGCCGGCCTGGAGGGACGCCCCGCATCCGGCACGTCCGGGGGAGCGTCGCTCCGATCCTATCAATTCGGGCCCGCGCACAAAAGGTCTTCCTAGACCCTTCCCCCCAGGCCGGGCCGCCCGCTAGACTGAGGGCCCGTCGACCACCGCCCGTCGCCGGCGTCTGGGGCGCCCACCCGGGCTGACCATGCCGCGCTGTGGGAGCGTGGTACGATCTGCAATAGCTGAATAGGTTGACGGGACGACACCCCGTCCGGCTGTGGTAGGCCGTCGCCAACGTCCTCGGGCTGACCCCTCATGGGGTCTAGGTGCCCGTTGGTTGTTTGGTCGTCCCTGTTGGCGGGGCTACCACCGACCAGCGGCCAACGGTCACCTAGACGACATGAGGGGTTTTCCATTGTGCAAGACACCGCCACCCCAGACCGCCTACCCAACTTCGCCGTAATCGCTCGGGAGTGGGCCTGGCAGCAGCCCATCTCCCCGCCGGCGCGCAAGCTGGTCCTCCTCGCCGTCTGCGAGCGCATCAACCACGGCAACGGCACCGCCTGGCCCGGCGCTGACTACCTCGCCCGAGCCTGCGGGCTCAACCGGCGCCAGACCCAGAACCACCTCGCCGCCCTGGTCTCGGACGACCTGCTCGTGGTCACCCGGCGCGACCACGGCAAGGGCCGGCCCTACCCCGTCTACACCGTCCCACCCTTAGTGCAGTACGCTGCACTAAGTCCCGAGATGGTGCAGCCGGCTGCACAAACCTCCCAGAGAAACGGGGTACTTAGTGCAGCCGAGCGCACTAAGTTAGTGCAGCCCAGTGCACAAACCTTAGTGCAGCCCAGTGCACCAGAACCCCTAACGGTGGAACCAGTAACGGTGAACCCTGGGGGGGCCGCCCCCCTACCCCCCACACCGATCCGGCCCGCCCCGAAGCCGAAGGCCCCCATCGTCCCGAACGGCACCCGCATCGGGGACTACATCGCCTACCTGACCAACCACGGCCACGAGGACCTCGCCTCGGTCAGTGGCCAGGACAAGGCCTTCATCGCCGGCGCCACTTTTGACGTAGAAGACTTCGCCGCCTGCATGGTCGCCATCGCAGACGGCACCTGGGGCGATGCCTGGATCAAGGGCCGGTTCTCGATCCGCAACGTCCACCAGTACCGCTGGCCCCAGTGGATCACCCGGGGGACGCCCACCGCCCCGCCCGCCCCGGGCACCGTCCCCGACCGCTTCAAGGGACCCAATGGCCAGCCCGACACCACCGCGTCGCTGCACGGTTGGATGCAGCGCAGAAAAGCCCGAGAGGAGGCCGCCCGTGACCGAGCCCAAACCGCCGGCGATGACCGTGGAGGAGTTCACCCAGCCCTTCCAGCGCCTCGCCCTCGCCTTTAACCGCTTCGCCTTCCTGTCCGAGGGCGACCGGGAGATGCTCACCGACGACTGGTACGACTGCTTCTCCCGGTACGACGGCGAGGCGTGGGTCCACGCCGTCGACGTGTGGAAGCGCTCGCACACGCAGTTCCCCACCCAGGCCGAGATGCACGGCCTGCTGCTCGACCTGATCCCGGCGATGGTCGCCAACCGGGAGGAGGCGGCGCGCCAGGAGCGGATGCGCCTGGCCAACCCACCCGACCTGGCCAAGACGGAGGAACTTCGGGAGCGCCTGCGCCGGCTCAAGCAGGCCATGCAGTTGAAGCCGCCGGCGCCGAGCGACGCCCCACCCCTGCTCCCGGAGCACACCGATGACGACCGTTGACGTACTCCCCACGAACGAGGAGGCCGAGCGCAACCTGCTCGGGGCCTGCCTGCTGCACCACGCCGTGTTCGAGACCATCGGGCGCTTCTGCGCCCGGCACGACTTCTCCCGGGAGGCGCACCGCCAGGTCTGGGACGCCTTCGTCCACCAGCAGGAGACCGGAGGGCACCCGGACTGGGTCACCCTGCCCGAGGCCTTGCGCGCCGTGGGAGTGACCAACCAGGAGCAGATCGACCACCTCTGGCGCGACACCGGCGACTGGCGCATCGGCTGCTCGACCTACGACTACGTGGCCATCACCGAGTGGGCCAGGACCGTCGAGGCCCTGGGCGTGCGCCGGCGCCTGATCGGCGTGTCCGCCCGGATGGCCGAGGCCGGCTACGACGAGACCGACACCGACGAGGCGGTGCGCAAGGCCTACCAGGCCCTGGGGGACGCCACGGAACGCCGGGGCCCCACCGGGGACGTGACCCTGGCCGAGACCACCGACGCGCTCTTCGACCGGCTCACCGGCGGGGAGACGGAGAAGGGGCTGATGACCGGGCTGCCCCACCTCGACGCCGCCACCAGCGGGCTGCGCCCCGGGGAGTTGACGATCCTGGCCGCCCGCACCGCCCACGGCAAGACCGCCCTGGCCCTGCAGGTCGCCCGGAAGATCGCCGGCCTGGACACGAGCGTGGCCTACCTCAGCCTGGAGATGGACGCCGACTCGCTTACCGAGCGCCTGGTGAGCACCGAGGCCGGGCTGCCCATCCGGGACATCCTGGAGGGGGGCGGGCCCGATGACGGCGTGGCCCGGATCACCGACGCCATCGGCGCCCTGCACGGCCTGCCGATCACCTTCTCCGTCGCGCCGGCGACCACCCTGCCCGAGGTGAAGCGCACCGTCGCCCGGTGGGCGGACATGGGGCTGTGCAACCTGCTGGTCGTGGACTACCTGCAACTGGTGGGGATGGGGCGCGCCGTGGGCAACCGCGCCTACGAGGTGGGGGCGGTGGCCCAGGCCCTGCGCGACCTGGCCCAGCAGTACCGAATCCACATCTTCGCCCTGGCCCAACTCAGCCGGGCCGTCGAGGCCCGCCCCGACCCCACCCCGGTGCTCTCGGACCTCCGGGAGAGCGGGGGCCTGGAGCAGGCCGCCGACTCTGTCTGGCTGCTCTGGCGCCCGGAGTTGTTCACCCGCTCCCCCAACGACGCCGGCGTCGCCTTCGTCCGCCTGGCCAAGAACCGCTCGGGCCCGCTGACCACCGAGCCCCTGCAGTTCGACGCCCCCACCACCCGCTTCGGGCTGCTGAGCACCCGCGAGGAATGACGCTCAATCCACGAGTGTGCTATACTGTGAGTCCCGGCGGGATGTGCCCGCCGGCGCCGAGATGGAGGACCCGCCCATGGTGATGAGCAGAGCCAAGCGCGCCGCGGGGCGCGCCGAGCAGCAGGAGCAGCACCGCGCCCTGGCGGCGCTGGTGGTGCAGCAGCGGGCCGAGCGCCCGAAGGACCCGAAGCCCGTCGCCGTGGCGACGCCGGCGCGCCGGCCGGCCCGGCGCAAGAGCAGCGGTGGCCGTGGCCAGCGGAGGCGTCCCTTTGGTCGCTAGGGGCTGCGGATCGCGCGAGCCGGGCGGGGCCTACCTGGTGTGCGGGCTGGGGCCCGAGGGCGAGCCCATCGAGCGCTTCATCATCGACCCGCCCCGCATCGTGGACCCCGAGGCCCTGGGGATCGCCCCCCAGGGCATCACCCTCTACACCGGGGCCCCCGAGGGCCGGGACGCCCACCTGGTGGACTGGGTGGGGGAGAAGCACTACCCCAACGTGGCGGACTTCGTGGAAGAGGTGGCCCACTTCGGGTCCTCCCGGCGCATCCCCAGTACCTTCGACTTCTCCCAGTTGGGGCTGCGCTCCAAGCACGTCCTGGTGCACGCCCGGGCGGCGGTGACGCCGGCGTCCGCTATCGTCTTCGCCGGCCTGCCCGAGGTGCCGGCGGTGTCCCGGCCGAGCACCCTGCAGCGGGCCCTGGCGCGCCAGGGGCGGGCGAACTGCCCGTTCCTGGCGGCGCACGAGATGGGGGAGCCGATGCAGACCTGCGCCGCCTGGTGGTGGGAGTGGCTGCAGCCCAAGACGGTGGTCTTCGCCTCCGACCTGGAGGCGATGGAGCGCCAGTGCACCCGCCTCGACTACGCCCCCCGCAATCTGCCGGCGCTGACCTACGCCGGGTACGCCCTGCCCGACCGGGACGTGTGGAAGCCGGACTGGCGCCCGGCAGCCTTCATGGCCCTGCCGGTGCACCGGATCGAGGTGGTGCGCGACCCGCTGGAGGGGGCGCACGAGTTGGTGGTCAAGCGCGCCCGGAAGAGCGCCCTGCAGGTACTGGAGGTGGACCTCGATGACGACTGAGACGCCGGCGGCCGAACAACTCCCCCTGATCCCGGAGCGCCTGCCCACCCTGGGGGGGCTGCAGGACGTGCAACTCGACCACCTCCCCCACAACCAGGACCTGGACGGCCCGCCCCCCAGCGCCCAACTGGTGGAGAGCATCCGCCGGTGGGGCGTGCTGGAGCCGGTGCTGGTGCGCGCCGTGGGCGGGTCGCTGAACCACGGCGACCCGGCCACGCTCATCTCCGGGCGCCGGCGGATCAAGGCCGTCCGGCTGCTCCGGGACGAGTACCGCGAGAAGGTGCGCAAGTTCAGCGAGGCCCACCCGGGCGAGGTGCTGACCGAGGAGCGCATCCCCGGCTACCGCGCCGCCTACGAGCGCCTGCGGGACTTCCAACGGGTGCCCGTCCGGGTGGTCTCCGACCCCGAGGGGGTGCTGAACGACGGGCGCACCGAGGCCCTGCTGGTGGCCACCAACGCCGTGCGCACCGACAACCCGCAGGCCGACTTCCAGGCCCTGGCCCGACTGCTCGACCGGCTGACGGCGGACGGCCTCTCCGAGAAGGCGTGCCTGACCGAGGCGTCCCGGGTGACCGGGCTGGCGGTGGGCACGGTCAAGCAACGTTTACGGCTGCTGCACCTGACCCCGGAGTTGCAGGACGACTTCCTGGCCGGCCGGCTGGGGTACACCGTCGCCCTGCACGCCAGCCGGCTCGACCCGGAGTCGCAGGGCGTGCTGGCCCGGAAGCTGGACGCCGGCGAGCGGGCCACCCTCGACCTGGTCAAGGACGCCAAGCGGGAGGCGGTGCGGGCGGTGCAGGTCGGGCTCTTCGACGGCCTGCCCGACGCGACCGATGCGCCCCAGGACCCCCGGGGGGCGCCCGGCCCGGCGCCCGACGCCCGGGGCCTGGCCGAGCGGGCCCACCTGATGATCGAGCAACTCCGGGCCGTGAAGCTGCCCATCATGCAGGAGGCGGCGAGCCTGATGGCCGACCTGCTGGCGGACGTGGAGGGGCGCGACGCCCTGGCCTACGCCAACGTCGACCCGGACGCCCCGACCGCAGGCATCCCGCCCAACCTCGTGCTGGACATCGAGCCCGAGCCCGCCCCTGAGAAGCCCAAGCGGACGCGCCGCAAGAAGGTGACCGAATGACCACCACCGAGACCGAGACCGAGACCGACCCCCGCATCGACGCCGAGACCGGCGAGGTCTTCCACGACGAGGTGGAGGACTCGCCCGCCGCCGAGTCGTCCGTCGACTACGAGCGGATCAAGAAGTGGGTGATCCAGCAGTCCGGCAAAGACTTCATCCAGTACGCCGGGCTGCTCGACCTCCTGCACCAGGTGAGTCAGGGCGACTTCACCATCACCACGAAGCTGGAGCAGGCGCCGACCAAGGAGAACGGGGAGACCGCCATCGTCTCGGCCATCGCCTGCATCGGCACCAACGACCGCTGCGCCAGCGGACTTGGGGACGCCAACCCGGGCAACGTCAGCCGGGCCATGGCCCCCCACACGATTCGCATGGCCGAGACTCGAGCCAAGGGGCGCGCCCTGCGGGACCTCTTAAATATCCCCCTGGTGACCGTCGAGGAGTTGGGGCCCCGGGGGAACGAGGCGGCCCAGCCCCGGATGGGCCCGCCCGCCGGCGACTACGACCGCGCCGCTCCGCGCCCGACGCAGAGCACCCCCGCCCCCGTCAACACGGACGGCCTGACCGTCGAGGGCCAGTGGTATTCCCGCGACCAAATCTGGGGCTTCTTCCAGCAGCGCCGGACGCAGATGCGGGAGCGCAACCTCAGCTTCCCCAGCCCGGCCTTGCAGCGCACCAGCCCCCTGCCCCAGATCGTGGAGCAGACCCGGCAGATGCGGATGGCCATCGCCGCCGACATCGCCAAGGCCAAGCCGGCGTGAGCCAAGTCGACCGCATCATCCTGGAGGAGAAGATGTCCACCGTCTACCGGGCCGTCATCCACTGCGACCGCCGGGACTCCGGCAAGTGCCACGGCCTGATCGAGGTGAGCGCGTCGGGCCCCCACATCGCCCCCAACGCCGTCCACCGCGCCGCCCGGGACAAGGGGTGGACGCGGGGCTACCGGGCCAGCGGGACCGTCGACGTGTGCCCCGGTTGTCAAACTCCAGAGGAGCGGGCGATGATCCGCTCCGACGCCGTGGCCGACAAGGAGGCCGTGACCCCATGAGCGACACCATCGCCGCCCCGCCGGGCTGGTACTACTGCCGGATGAAGGAGGGGGATATGCACCTCGTGCGGTACCCCATCGCCGCCTTCCGGGTGGCCGAGGGCCTGCCGGCGACGCCCCTCATCGCCAAGCCGGGGGAGCCCGGCCTGGTGCCCCCCACCCGGGAGGACGAGGCCGCCCTGGTGGGCCTGCTCCCGCCCGACCGGGAGTGGGCCAGCTACTTCGCCTCGGAGGACCTGCAGGACGCCGCCCGGCGCCTGTTCGTCTTCCTGCACCCCCGTCAGGCCGAGGACCTCCGCGCGGCCACCGTGGCCGAGGTGGAGATGCCCGGGGTGGGCAAGGTGCCCGTCCGGGACGCCCGCCCGCCGGCGCAGCGCTCGCAGTCCGCCGACTGGATGAAGCGCGCCTGGGGCGACACCGCCCAGCCCCGCCTCGGGGGAGGCAGCCCGCCCACCGACTAGCCCAGAACCGCCCAGGAGGGACGCCCCATGGCCGTACAGGAACCGCCCGCCCGCGTGTCCGTCGACCCGCTGCCCGAGCCCCGACGCCCCGGGGTGCGCACCAAGCAGCGGGTGCTCCCCGCCCGCAGCCTGCGCCCGACCGACTACGGCCGCCCCATCCGCCCCCATTGGGTCACCCGCCTGGTGCGCGAGTGGGACAAGCGCAAGCAGGGCGTGCTCCTGGTGAGCCAGCGGGCCGACGACCGCTTCTACACCCTGACCGGCAACCACCGGGTGGCCGCCAAGCTGGCCACCGGCGAGACGGAATACGCCTTCGACTGCCTGGTCTACACCGGGCTCACCCTGGCCGAGGAGGCGGCCATCTACCTCTCCCAGGACTCGGAGACCCTGCGCCACACCGTGGCCGACGACTTCCCGGCCATGCTGCTGCGGGGCGACGAGACCGCCGCCGGCGTCGACCGGGTGGTGCGCTCGCTCGACCTGACCGTGGCCCGCTACTCCGGCGACGGCTGGGCCCCCCACCGGGTCCGGGCCGTGGGCGCCCTGCTCAGCGCCTACGACACCTGTGGCGAGCAGCACCTGTACGACGCCCTGGCCATGATCCGCACCCTGTGGGGCGACCTGCAGATCAAGCTGGGCGGGCGGACGAAGAAGACCATCTACTCCGAGGCGGTGATCGCCAGCCTGCCGGCCTTCTTCCGCCTGTACCCCGAGGCCGAGCGGAACTGGCTCGCCCACGCCATGGCCCGCGAGGGGCTCTCCGGCTTCGAGGAGCGCTGGATCGGGCACCGCACCGCCTCGAAGAGCCGGCCCCAGGGGGGCGTGGCCATCGTCTACGGCGTGCTCTCCTGGCTGGATATGTACAACTACGGCCGGCGGGAGCAGAACCTGCTGGACGAGACGGTGGCCCGGCGGGCGTCCAAGATGCTCAAGCGCCGGCCACGCCGGGGGCCCCGATGAGTGAGGTGCTGGACGACCTGGGCGACCCGGCCAGCCTGCTGCTGGCCCGGGAGGTGCGCCTGACCCGCAAGCCCCCCGCGGTGGTGCCCCCGGCGGTCTGCGCCCGGGGCCACGCCCTGGTGTGGCTCCTGGGCCCGGCGCAGCCCTTCTCCGAGGGGGAGGGCCTGGCCGCCTGCGACTGCTCCCTGCGGGGCGTCGAGGGCCGGCTGAAGAACGGCTCCCAGCCCACCCTGTGGCGCTGGGTGCCCGCCCGGCCCCGGGCGCTCAGCCCCATCTTCCCCAGCCAGAACCGGCTGGCCTTCGCCCTGGCCCTGCGCCTGCGGGCCACGATCATGGGCACCGCCGAGCCCCTGCACCCCGGGCTGGGGGACACCGCCCACCAGCGGGCCTACGTCAAGCTGCTGAGCGCCCAGGCGGCCCCGCTGGTCGAGGCCATGAAGCGGGCCCTGAACCCCAACAACGGGCGCACCGCGGGCAAGCAACGCAAGGTGCCCAAGGGCGCCACCGAGATGGCGGAATGAGCGCTGCCCCGCGCCGCCGGCGGAAGGCCCCAGGAATCGCCTCTGTGAGCGCCACAGAGGTCGAGCAACTGGTCTGGTCGACGTGGCGCGAGGCCGACCTGCTGACCTACGTGGAGCGCACCGCCCGGCTGCTGGGCTACCGGGCGTACCACACCACCTTCTCGATCAAGAGCGCGGCCGGCTTCCCCGACCTGGTGCTGACCAGCGCCGGGCGCCGGCGCACCGTCTACGCCGAACTCAAGCAGGAGGGCCTCTGGCCCACGGTGGGGCGCGTCCGCAAGGAGACCGGGCGCTGGATCGAGGGCCAGACCGACTGGCTGCGCGACCTGCAGGACGCCGGCAACGAGGTGTACCTGTGGTGGCCATCCGACGCCCAGGACATCGCCCGCATCCTGGACGACCGGGGCCCCGCCTTCCTCGGCGTCGGAGGCGTGCGCTGCGTCGAGCGCCTGGAGACCTGGCTGGAGGCCAACCCGCCGGCGGACAGGTGATTTGCGGTTTGCTCCACGACCTGTTACAATAGAGAGGTCGGGGGGACGTGCCCCCCGCGGGACGACTGGAGGCACCGCCCATGAGCAACCTCACCGCTGACCAGGTCGCCGGCCTCTTCGCGCAGCGCCTCCCGGAGACGGGCGGGTGGATCAGCGCCAAGCAGATCGAGTGGCTGCTGCGCACCGTCGCCGCCGAGAACCGCATCCCCCGCGGGCGCACCGCCTCGGGTGTCCTGGCGGACGGGCGCGAGTGGGTGGCCACCCAGTCCGGCAACGCCAACCGCGCCGGCACCCTGCAGCTTGTCTCCGTCGCGGCGCGCGACGCCGACCGGGCCGCCGAGGCCGAGCGCCTGCGCTACGAGGCGGCCTGCCTCGCGGTCAACAACGAGGTGTCCGCCCTCCTGCTGGCCGGCAAGGTGGACGAGGTCCGGGCCCGGCTGGAGCGCTTCGCCGCCGACGAGGCGGCGCGCAAGGCCCCCGCCGCGCCGGCGTACCGCGTCTACGAGGACGGCTCCGACGACTACTGCGGGGAGGACGACCTGACCGCCCGGGCCATCGAGAACAGCAACGACTACTGGGCCTCGATGCAGACCGCCCTGGACGAGGGCGAGCGCTAGACCCGCCCCGTCCGCTGCCCGCCGGCGGGGTGCGCCGGACGTGCCGTTTGCTACACTAGCCACGAAGGGATGTGCCCTGATGGTAGCCCAACCGAACCCGCCCGAGGCCGACCTGCTGCCCCACTCGCGCTACACCGTCGCCCTGGAGCGCCAGATCGAGACGCTCAACTTCATGCGCACCATGAAGCCGTTCAACACCGTGGCCCGGGTGGTCTCCCGGGAACGGGGCCGGCGCAACGCCGCCGAGAACGACTACCGCCTGGACATCGCCGTGGCCGAGGCCCTGGAGCGGGCCCAGCCCTACCTCTGGGGGCGGGAGATGGTCGACCTGCTGGAGGCCAACGTCAACGCCCTGGAGGAGTGGACGCTGCACAAGACGGACGTGCACCACCCGTTCGGCTACATCTGGTTCGAGCGCCCGCTGCAAATCTTCCGCGACGACCCGGAGGAGATACGGGCCTTCTGCTGGGAGCCCATCGAGCGGGGCGGGAAGCGCCAGGCGCCCCTGTTCGCCGGCGGGCCCGGGCTGGGCCTGGGCCACCGCTACAACGAGTTGGTGGGCTCCGAGGAGGGCTACCTGGTGACCGCCTTCACCGGCTACCCGGCGGGGACGAACCAGGGCCTGCCGTCGATGAACGTGGCCACCGGCTCCCCGCGGACGCCCATCTTCTGGCCGGTCAACTCCACCCTCTCGGAGTTCATCGGGGGGATCAAGGAGCACTACGAGAACCCCGAGTTCCGCCGGCAGGTCCAGGTCGTCGCCGGGCTGCCCCCGCTCCGGCACGCCGCCCAGATGACCGAGTTCGCCCGCATCTTCGCGGCCTGCACCGCGCTCATCAACCAGAAGATCACCCGCATCGCCGGGGCCCCGGCCGACCGCCCCGCCCGCCGGCGGGCCCAGGCCATCCTCAAGCGCCCGGACGTGCCCCTGACCCGGGTGGTGCTCCTGCGCCAGATCGAGTACATCCGCACCGGGGAGGCGTCGGAGCCCGGGGAGGGCGTGGACTGGGCCTACCGCTGGACGGTCAAGGGCCACTGGCGCAAGCAGTGGTACCCCAGCGAGAACCGCCACAAGAGCATCTACGTGCACGGCTACGTCAAGGGCCCGGCCAACCGCCCCTTCAAGCCCGGGGGCATCGACATCACCGGGGTGGTGCGCTAGTGCCACCCCGCCGGCGCGCCGACGATGTCTACGACGACGACGACCTGACGGGGGCGGCCGAGCAGCGGGCCTGGGAGGACGCCCCCCGCAAGGTGCCCTGGCCCCGCACCCCGGACGAGGCCGACTGCCGGTGGACGCCGGGGTACGGGGAGCGGGGCTGGCTGACCATCCGCGACCCCTTCACCGGCGAGCGCCACGAGGTGCCGACCAAGTACGTCGAGGCCGCCCCCTGGCGGGCCACCCCGGGGGCCGAGCCGGCCCCCCAGTGGATGGTGCGCCGGGCCATGGATAAGCTGCCCCCCAAGAAACCGAGGAGGACCGAGTGACCACGCCCACCCGCTCGACGTTCAAAGAGGTTCCGCCCGCCCACACCGACGAGCGCGAGTTGCAGTCGAACCGCACCCGCCAGGTGACGTTCGAGCGGGGCATCGCCCTGGCCCTGACGGCCGGCATCCGGCGCGACCTGGAGCACCTCCGCACCCTGACCGAGGGCCTGCGCTGGGTCATCAGCGACTCGGAGATGGCCGAGGTGCAGAAGTGGGCCGAGACCGTGCAGGAGGACATCCTGCGCGCCGAGCGGATCGGGGCCCGCTATGAGCAGAAGTGAGCGCCCCCTCTGGATCGCCACCGGGCTGACCCTGTGGGTGCTGCTGGGCGCCACCGCCGGGTGGGCGCTCAGTGTCTGGTGGGAGGCCATCGGAGAGAGGCTGCGCCGTGAGTAAGCCGAAGAAGCCCCCGCCCGAGCAACTCTCCCTCTTCGGCCCGGTCGACGCGCCGGCGCAGAAGGCCGCCGAGTGGGACCCCAAACAGCCCGACTACCGCCCGCTGTGGGAGCCTCGCCCCCCTACGCCGGCGCCCCGGGCGCAACCCACCGTCGAGGCCTACGACGTGCAGCGGGCCCCCCTGGCCCAGAAGCACAGCCGGACCTCCGTCGAGGCGGCGAACCTCATGTCCGGCACCCGGGCCGGCACCCTGCGGGCCACCATCTGGCGCTGGCTCCTGGAGCAGGGCGAGCGCGGGGGCACCGATGAGGAGGGCCAGGACGCCCTGGGCCTGGAGGGCAACACCTACCGCCCCCGGCGCGTCGAGTTGCAGGAGGCCGGCCTGGTCATCACCACCGTGCGCACCCGGCGCACGCGCAGCAACCGCCAGGCGGCGGTGTGGCGCGCCGTCCGGCCCGAGGGCGCCTAGTGGGCGCCCGGGCGTTCGAGTGGGCGCTGGTGGCCGTCTGGGTCGTGCTGGTGGCCCTGATCCTCTGGCTTCTGCTCGGCCTGCCCAGCCTGCCGGTCCCCGTCGAGGCGCCGCTGACCGTCTTCCCCCGCTAGTCCTTGACTTGCTTGACCACCGCCCTGGCGACGGCCCGCTTGGTGGGGGGCCGGACGACCAGGGTGGCCACGTTCAGGCCAAGGGCGTAGGCCAGGGTCCCGACGCCGCAGCAGTGGAACCAGACGGGCACCGTGTAGCTGCCGGTGACCAACTCGCCGGCGTAGAAGAGCAGCCAGACCCCGACGAAGAGCACCGCCACCACCTCCCGGAAGACGAAGGCCGCGACGGCGGCCTGCTCCGGGGGCGGGTTGACTGCAGCCGGCGCGGGCTCATCGCTCGGTGACAACCCGCAGTATCCCCAGGCTGAAGCCCACGGCGGCGCTGGCCATCAGCAGCAGCGCCTCTACCGGGAGACCAGCAGCAGCAGCCCCATCTGGAACAGGACGATCAGCAGCAGCCCCGTCAGTAGGGCTCGGAGGGCGTCCGTCTCCCGGCTGCCCGGGTTGCGCGGTTGCTGGTGGGGCACCCCCAGCAGTCGGTCCAGCAGGCGCTGCCCCTGTCGGGCTTGCCACCAGCGGAACCGGCGTCGCCACAGGCGCCACCGCGTCCGCCACGTCTGCAGTCGGGGCCGCCGCGGGGTCGGGAAGTCGTACCGGAGATGCGGTTCCACTTGGTACCGGGCCGGGGGCAGCAGCGGGGGCGGGTACGGGGGCTGCAGGCGTCGCGCCATCGGGGTCCTCCGATGAAGACGCCCCGCCCCCCGGCGGCGCCTCCAGGTCAATCGGCTGCGCGGGCGTCGTGCTGGTGGGTGTGTGGGGCGGTGGCGTGTCCGTAGGCGTTGGCGCTGGCGGCGTCGGCTCCGGTGTGCTGGTGGTCGTGGGCGTGGGGGATGGGCCAGTCGTCGTGGGAGTAGGTGATGCCGTCCCCGAGGTGGGTGTGGGAGTGCCGGTGGATGAGGGTGTACTCGTAGGGCCCGTAGAGGGGGCCGGTGACGGAGATGGTGTTCCCGCCGGCGACGGTGAGGGGCTCGGCTGGAAGGGGCAGCAATTCCCGCCCTGCTGCCCCGGGCTGGTCTGCGACGTAGCGGATGGCGGCGATGCGGACGCCGTGGGCGACGGGGTCGCAGTCGAGGACGGCGTAGCAGACGCCGTTGCGGTCGGAGAGGCGGACGACGTGCTCGGCGGGGTTGTCGGGGTAGGGCTGGCTGAAGGCGAGGGTGTCGCCGGGGTGGAGGACGATGTTGGGGATGGGCTCGGGGTCGAGGTCGGGCTGGGCGTCGCTGTCCAAACGGTGGGGGTTATCGGGGGCGTCGCTGTCCATGTGGGGGGCAGCGTAGCGCACGCCCCGGGCTCCAGCGTCGGGCGCTGGCTGTTCGGCGGGGGCGTGCGGTCGCACTGCCCCGGCGGCGCCCCCTGACCCATCGCCGTCCCCGGCACTACCGTCAGGACGACCCACGCCAGGAGGATGGCCAGCAGCAGCCACAGCAGCAGGACGACGGTGGGCCAGAACTCCCGCTTCCACATCGAGGGCCTCAAGCGCCTCCCGCCGGTTGGGGAAGGCCTCCCCCATCACCGCCCCGGTCGGTCCCTTGGCCTGCCAGTGTCGGTAGTCCACCCGGTGGACCCAGCCGAGCCACGCCCCGTCCCGGTACACCTTCCAATGGCCCCCGGCCCCACCCGGCGCGGCCTCAAGACGGAGCGTCACCGGCTCACCCCGTCACGCCCCCCAGGTTCTGCAAGAGCAGGCCCAGGGCGAGAAAGGCCACCGCCAGGCTGAGCAGGTTCGCCGGCGGGGGCGCCGGCGGGTTGTAGAAGGCCGCCAGCGTCGCCAGGATGGCCGACACGGCGAAGCAGATCACCACCAGGATGTTCATGCTGCATCTCCCGGCACAGGACGCGGTGGGTCAGGAACAGGGGCCAGGTCGGGCTGCGGTGCCCGCACTCCAGGCAGGTCAGGCTGCGCAGGCGCAGGGGCCCGTCCCGAGCCCACACCCCGGTCGAGAAGTGGTCCGGCGCCACTGTCCGCGTGGGGGGAGCGATACCACGCGGCGTACCGGGACGCGCTGTTCTCCCGGCTGCACGCCCGACAGGACCGGCCCCGCCCGTCCGCCCGCCACTTGGTGTTCTCGGGCGTGAACTCGTGCCCACGTCCACAGTGCGTCTTCACTCTCTGCCCCCCGCGCCCTTCTCTTCCTCCACGCGCACGTCGGTCGTCGCGGCCACGTCCACCGCCGTCAGGGTGATGGCCAGCCAGGACAGGCCGAGGATGAACTGGGGCTCGCCCTTGGCGAACGTCAGCGCCGAGACGGGCCAACCGACGAGGGTGATGGCGATCAGCGCGAACGCCGCCCGCCGGCGCCACTTGGGGCTCAGGGCTCGTCCCCCCGGTCCCAGGCGTCGTGCCGGCGCTGCCACTCGGCGTCGTCGGCCCCGACCCAGATGACGGTGCCGATCAGGCCGACCGCGATCAGCACCAGGCAGGTGCCGGCGGCGCCGATGATCCAGAACGCTAGCCCGTCCATTAGAATGACGCCCCCGCGTCGCTGTGAACGACCGGGGGCACGACACAGGAGGTCACGCTCCCATGCAGCCCCAGCCTATCAAGTACGGTCCGAAACCAGCCGCCCCCCGGGACGGGGACAAAGTGCAGGCCCGACGACGGGTGCGGAACCTCGTCAACGCCGGGCGCCTGCCACACCCCAGCAGTCTGCCCTGTGCCGATTGCGGGCAGCCCGCCCGGGAGTACGACCACTACCTCGGCTACGGGGCCTCGCACCACGTTGACGTGCAGCCCGTTTGCCGTCAGTGCCACGTCCACCGCGAGGAGGGTCGTGGTCTGAAGCGTGGCGGTCAGCGCCCGCGCCGGGTCTTCGCCTGTCGCGTCTGCGGTGTAGAGCGCCCGCCGTTCCGTCATGGTCGCTGCAATCGCTGCAACCTGTACTGGCGGAAGTACAGCAGGGAGCGCCCCATCACCCTGTCCACGACATCGTCCCGTCGTTCTTGTAGATCAGGATACGGTGGTCAAACTCGGCCCAGACCCCCTGGTTGGGGTCGCCCCACTTCCGCTCGTCGGTGCGGGGCCGACCGGCGTAGACGTTGGCCCGCAGCGCCGCCACCCAGGTCTTCGCCAGCCCGCCGTCCGGGTTAAAGGGGATGGCGTCCTCGGGCTTCCGTCCGGCGTTCGTCCACTCGTAAAGCTGGGCCAGGACGTAGTTGGTGAGTTCCCAGTCGTTCATCGTCTCGACCACCTCCGGGGGTGGGGGCGTGTTCCCTTCGGCGTAGACCAGCGCCGTGGCGGCCTGCCACCAGGCGGCGGGGTCCCAGTATTCGGCCTCGACCTGCGCCGCGCTCCAGCCATAGGGCCACTGCCAGAAGCCGGTGCGCGGGGCGTTGAAGAGCAACTCCAGGTGGAGGTGGGCGCAGTCCCAGCCCCCAGACTTCCCGCATTTTCCGAACTGCTCGCCCGGGGCGTGGGCCTGGCCCGGGGCGGTCAGCACCGCCTGGAGGTGGTCGACGTGCAGCCAGGCCGACCCGCCCGGGGTGCACGGATCGGTCAACTCCATCCAGACGTGGTTGCCCTCCCCCGAGGGGGCGTAGAGCACCTCGCGGGTGACCCCGGCCAGGGGCGCGACCACGGCGCCCCCCAGATCGGAATCGCACCCGCCCTGGGAGTTCAAGTCCACGCCGGGGTGCCGCGTCATACCGTTATCCGTGTACGACAAGAACCCGTAGCCACCCTGCCTCACATTGTTCGGGTCGAGCCCGCCCAGGGGGGCCCAGAGGCGGTGGTTCACGGTGATGAAGTCGGACCCGCCCCCGGCCTGCCGGCGCTGAGGGATGTGGCCCCGGGGCGCCAGGGGCTGGCTCTCCTCCGGGCCCGGGGGGAGGTGGCCCCGGCGGACGGGCATCCCGGGTTGGGGGCTCATCTCACGGCGCCGGCGCTTCGAGGGCGGCAACGCGGGCCTCCAGGGCGTCGAGGTCGGCGCCCAGCGTGTCGAAGTCGGTGTCCAGGGTGGCCAGCGCCGTCTCGGCGGCGGTCACTCGTCCGGTGAGCACCCCCACCTCGGCCTGCAGGGCCTGGAAGTCGGCCAGGGGCACGTAGCCGGACAGGTCGGGGGGCACCGGCTCGGCACCCTCCAAGGTGTTGACCCGCCCGCCCAGGTAGCGCACGGCGTCGCTCAACTCCGGCACCGTCCGGGCGTGCCAGACGGCCAGCCCGTCCGCCCCGACCTCGGCCTCGCGGATTCCCATCGTCCCCTCCTCGGTCCTAGCTGGTGGGCTTGACCGCTTCGGTCAGGCCCGCCGGCGTCGTCGTCTTGGGCTGGTTGGCCTCGACCCGCAGGGCGTCCAGGAGGGCCGCCTTGCGCTTGCTGCTGGGGATGGTGCCGGCGGCCTTGAGGGCGTCCCACAAGGCGCTGGGGCTGGACCCGCGGGGCTCAGGCATCTCAGGCTCCTTGGGTGGGGCGCAGCAGCAGCACGACCGGCAGCACCAGGGCCAGGGGCTCGTTCCGGCCCAGGCCCTGGGTGTAGGCGTAGAGCACGTCCTGCACGCGCTGGTCGCTCTGCATCAGCCGGGTGAGCACCGCCACCAGCGCCGGGGGAAGCCGGATGGCCCCCTCGGGCAGGTTCAACTCCGGCTCGGCGGCGGGGGCGGGCGGTACCGCTCCGTTCTGGGCGACGGGCGTCTCGGTGTCGGTCATGCGCTCACGGCCTCCTCGGGCGTTTCCTCCAGCACCGTAGCAGGCAGGGTCGCCTTGGCGGTCTGCCGCCAGGTGCCCATCAGGTGGTAGTGGCCGTTGGCGCCGGCGCCCATCTGCGCCTCCAGGGCGGCGACGCGCACCACCAGGGCGTCGTACTGGGCCTTGGTCGGGCTGTTGGAGTAGAAGCCGGCCGTGTTCCAGGCCAGGGTGTTGCCGGCCAGGGGGTCGAGGGCTACGGCCTTGGCCTGGACGGTCAAGGCCCCTGAGAGCGCCCCACCGGTTAGTTGCAAGTAGCGGGCATCCCCAGTCGTTTGGGTGAGGTAGGCCCCGACCGGCTGGTAGCGAGCATCGCTCTCCACCTTCGTGTACATCGTGTCGATGGGTTCGTACCGGGCGTCCGTCTGGACCTTCGTGTAGTAGTTGGAGAGATCGGGCTGCGAGCCGATTAGGGCGTAGCGAAGATCGCCCTCGGCCTGGGTGAGGAAGAGGGCGTCGCCCTCGGCCTGGGTGAGGAAGGCCGCGTCCGCTTGGGCCTTCGTGTAGTAGTTGGACAGGTCGGTCGGGGGTGGGCTGTAGGTGATGGGCAAGTACCTGGCGTCCGCCCGGGCGACATTCAAGTAGGTTGGGTGGGGGTCCGCCTGGGCGACGTGGGCGACCAGCGCCGCGTCCACCAGGGCCTGCACGGCGGGCTGCTGGAGGTACTGGGCGTGGGGGTTAGCGTCGGCCAGGTGGGTGAGCGGGACGAAGAGGGCCGCCGCCTCGCTCTCAGTGAGGTACTCGGGGGGAGGCAGGCTACCCGTCCCCTCGGCCATGACGTACTCGATCCACTTGACCCGCTTGACCAACTGGAGGATGGCGTCGTAGAGCGCCGCCGAGCGGATACTCGCCGCTCCCGGCAGCCACATGACCGGGACATCAGGAGCCGGGGGCAGCGGTTCGCCGCTCATGCTACGCTCCCATAAGTCGGCCCCCGCGCAGCGTCAACTGCCGGGGGCCAGGCACCACGTCGTTGGAGGACGGGATGCAGCGCAATGTTACCCCGCGTCCCCTGCGGGAGCGGTTCTGGGCCTACGTCGAGAAGACGGACGGTTGCTGGCCGTGGACAGGCCCCCACACTCCCGCTGGCTACGGCTGGCTCACGCTGGGGCGTCGAGGGTGGGGGCAGATGTACGCCCACCACCTGTCCTGGCTGCTGCACTTCCCTGGCCCCTTCTGGGAGGGCTGGCAAGTCAACCACCAGTGCGACAACCCCGGCTGCGTGCGCCCCGACCACCTGTGGCTGGGCACCCAGGCCCACAACATGGCGAATGCCAGGGCCAAGGACCGGGTGTACCACCTGTGGGTTCTCCACCCCCGAGGCGATTACCCGCCCAGCAACCCCAGCCAGCGGCGTGACCCGGTGACCGGGCGCTTCAGTCGGACGTAGGGCGGCCATCAGGACGCCTTCCTCCGGGTGCGGGTGGTGGTCGAAGCCGAGGCTGGGGCCTGGGCCGCTTCCAGGGCCTCGATCCGCTGGAGGGCCGACTGGAGGGCGCAGGCGACCACGGCCAGGTCGGCCCCGTCGCTGCGGTTCTTGCGATCCTCCAGGCCGAACAGGTCGTGGACCTTGTACGTCTCGTGCCCCAGGGCGTAGCCCTTCTGCTTGCGGTGGACCGCCGTCTCCTCGACGGCCTTGGCGTGGTTGGCCCGGGCCTCGACCTCCCGCTGCGCCTTCAGGGCGGCCCGCTCCTTCACCGTGTCCGAAGACACTCCTGCCTCGCCCGCGGCCTTGGCGTCCTTGTCGCTCAGGGCCTTCGGCTCGGGCGGCTCGGGCACCCCCCGCTCCTGCGTGTACACCGGGGCCTTGTAGGTGTACGAGAGCCAGTCGGTGCCCAGGACCGCCTCGACGCAGGCCGCCTGGTCGAGCGGGGCGAAGTCCTCCTTCAGGTCGGCCGAGGAGCCGACGACGACGGCCGTGCTGCTGTACATCCCGGCCCAGCGGTAGCTGGGGTGCCCGAAGTACATGGTGGCGTCCGCCCCGGGGTGGGTGTAGCCCACACAGGTGATGATCGTGCTGGTGTTCATCGACCCGGCGCTGAAGGCCCCGCCGGGGGCGGCCAGGTTCAGCGTGGAGGCCCCGGTGACGTTGTTGGTGTAGACGTTGAGCCAGGCGTTCGACGGCGTGCCGCAGCTAATCGTCAACTGCGCGGCGGGCTTAATCTCCTCGTCCATGAACAGGCCCGACAGGGAGTAGATGGTGCGCCAGACGGTGGTGCCCGAGGGCAGCCGACGCCAGCGCAGGTGCCCGCTCCCGTCCATCAGCACGTCGAACACGTCGTTGAGGTTCAGCAACTGGAGGTTGACCGCCGCGGCCGCCCGGAAGTTGTTGGCGTGGACGGCGGCCCACTTGAGGGTGGTCGCCCCGAGGTTGGTGACGCCGTCGCGGGCGGGGGTGACGTAGTTGCCCCCGCTGTCCAACTCCAGCGACCCGGAGGCGTAGAGGCGGGCGTTGGACGCGGTGGACGTGCCCTCCGTGATCCAGAACCGCTGCGCCTGTCCGGCCATCTGGCAGACCAGGGCGGCGACGCCGGTCGGGTTGTTGAGGTTGAGCGCGGCGGTCGCGCCCGCGTCCTGGGCGAGGTTGACCTGGCCGTTCCGCATGATCTGGAGCCGCATGGCGATGTCCGCCGCTGCGGCGTTGGCCCGGGTGAAGATGTTGATGTCCGCTCCGGTAGCCGTCCCCGTCCCCACCCGCTGGACCTGCATCACGGCCAGCATCTTCTCGCCCACCGTCAACTGGTCGTCCACGAAGGAGATGCGCCCGGCCAGGGTGTTGGCCCCGTAGCCCCCGCCCCGGTTGGAGAACTCGATCACGCCCGCGCCATCGGGCGCGACGCCCGCCAGGGAGATGAAGGAGTTGGTGGCGGTGATCCCGGCCGGGAGGACGGCGCTGTCCCCGAGGGCCAGCCCGGTGGGCACCCGCAGGGAGTAGGGGGCGAGGCGGATGAGCCCGGTGTCCCCCCTGAAGCCCAGCCCGGGCGTCGTCCCGTCCAGGTTGAGGGTGCCCGCGGCGGTCCGGGTCAGGCTGGTGTCCGGCGTCCCATCGGGCTCGGCCCCGAAGAAGAGGGTGTCCCGCACCACCGGGTCGAGCAGCCCCACCCCCGACGCCCCGCTCTCCCGCAGCAGCAGCCCGGTGCCCTTGGTGCCGGTGGCAATCGCCGCCCCGTCCAGGGGGCCCGCGCCGGCGGCGTTCAGGTGCGTGTGCTGGGCGTTCGTCCACCCGGTGATGGTGGGGTTGTTGATGACCGGCGCGTCGAGGGTCTTGTTGGTCAGGGTGACCGCCTGGGTCGCGGTGATGGAGTTGTCCAGGACGACCATGTTGTCGTTGATGTCCTGGATCAGGGCGGGGTCGTCCAGGGCGGGCATCTTGAGGCCCAGCTTGGGCGTGGTGGTCAGCAGCAGGGCGGGCTGGGGCGGGGGCGCCTCCAGGGGCTGCAGGCCGGCGAAGCCCGCCTGGATGGCCGACTGGATGGCGGCCAGCATGGCCGGGGAGAGTTGGGACCCGCTGTCTTCTTCGGCCATGGTCTTCTCCTACCCGAGGTTGGGGAGCGCGCCCCAGGTCATGTTGGCGATGTCGCGCCACAGGTAGAGCGAGACGGTGCGCCAGGTGCCCGCGTTGCGCACCAGTTGCTCCATGGCCACCACGTCGACCAGCAGGGGCACCTCGCCGGCGTAGCCGGCCTCGCCCCCGCCGGCGGCGCGCAGGGCCACCCCGTCGACGGGCAGGCTCACGTCGTACAAGAGGCCCCAGGGGTCGAGCAGGCCCATCCCCCCGGAGGCCCCGGCCAGGGCGCGCAGGGTGCGCAGCGCCGAGGCGGGGGTCAGGGGGTCGCCGTAGCCGGAGGCCCCGCTCGCGCTGTAGGCCCCGCTGGAGAGGTCGAGGGTCATCTCGTGGCGCCAGATGGGGGTGGGGCGCAGGTCGTACTCCACGGTCACGGCGTAGACCTGGGGCGTGGTCGTGGGGTCGGTGGTGGTCAGGCGCAGGGCCACGTCGAAGCCCCGCCCGTAGCGGGGCGGGTCGAAGCGCACCCGCTGACCCACCCCGGTGCGCTGCACGGCCCCCTCGGCGTAGCCGTACAGGGGCCCCGCCGGGGCGGGCAGGTCGGTGTCCAGCTTCCAGCGCAGGGAGAGGGCCTGCTGGTCGGTGTGGGTGTAGCCGTCCAGCTTGCGCTCCAGGGGCGCCGTCAGGGGGGTGAGCGAGTACCAGGCCTTGTTGATGTGGGGGAAGCGGGCCAGCAGGCGGGAGTAGTAGAGGGTGCCCGCCGGGGCGTAGGGGTAGGCGGGGTCGGTGCGGGGGTCGCGCCCCTGCCCGGGCAGCCGGTAGCTGCCGGTGGTGTACTGCGCCGTGCCCACCGGGGGCTCGGTCGTGTTGGGCTGCACCTGGCGGTCGAAGAGCAGGGTGGGGAAGTGGCTGTCCGGGGCCTCCTCGTCGGGCGACCCGGGCGGGCACGTCCGCACCGCGGCCATGCACCGGCAGCGGGCCCGGTCGGCCTGCTGCGACCAGGGGAACCAGGCGATGTCCCCCACCGCGCCCCCGGAGACCTCGGCGTTGGCCTTGTAGACCCAGGAGGGCCCGTCCGGGCTCTCTCGGAAGGCGTACAGGTTGTGGGCGTCGCCGGCGACGGCCGTCATCGGCCCGTTGGGGGCCCGGGGGGCCAGGCTGCTGGCCTCGCTCGCGGACGGGCCCACCTTCTGCAGCCCGAACCCGGGCCCGATGGCGTACAGCCCGTCCGAGGTGGGCAACCACAGCAGGCCCCGCCAGATCGAGGCGCCCTGGTAGTACAGCCGGGCCCCGGCCAACTCGGGGAAGAGCATCTCCTCCAGGCTGCGGCGGTCGCTGTTCAGCAGGTAGAGGCCCTCGCCGTCCTTGAGCACCAGCACCCGCCCGGCGAAGCTGATGAGCCGGGAGATGGGCACGGCCACGTCCCCGATGGGGTCGATGACCCCGAAGATGGTGGGAGCCGGGCCCCCGTCGTCAAAGACCGCCACCATGGCGTCGCCCCGCCGGGGCGAGCGCATGGCCACCACCGCCTCGCCGTCCACCTCGATCATGGACTGGCAGTTGCCCAGCCCGTTGGTCGCCCCCACCAGGAGCCAGTTGAGCCCGTCGTTGACCGAGTAGACCGCCGGCATCGTGTAGCCCAGGGGCTGGTAGAGGTGCTGACTGGTCTGCGACCCGGTGAAGGGCAGGACGTGGTTGCTGGCCCGGGTGCCCACCCCGAAGTCGCCCCGCAGGGCCTCGCTCCCCCCGGTGGCCCCGTCGAAGACGTACAGGGCCCGGCCGTGGGACAGGTAGGCCAGGTCGGTGGCGTCGCCGTGCACCCCCGCCAGGGGGGCGTTGGGCGCCGCCCCGGAGTAGGGCAGGGGGCGCAGCCGGCCGGCCAGGATGGTCGGCCCGGTGGGGGTCAGGCTGGGGTCGACCCCCTCCCCCTCCACGTCCCCCGCCCGGTCGTAGCGGATCAGGTCGCCGTCCAGGGGCTGCTGGGCCAGCCCGCCCCCGCCGTGCAGGTCGCGCAGGGAGAAGGGCAGCCGGCCGTCCGGGCTCACCTGGGCCTCGCCCATATCGCCCTGACTGACCTGGGCCGGGTAGAACGGCGCCGGGCGCTGCCGGTAGAGGTAGGCCCCCTTGGCGTCAATCGCCAGCCGGTAGACCAGCCCGTTGAGCACGACGTGCCCGGGCTGGACGAGCATCCCCCCGCCGGCCACACCATTTGCCGTGCTGGCCACGTCAGTCGGGCTCCCAGCCCACGGTGAGGGTGCCCGTCCCGGTGAGGGTGGCGTGCAGGCCCTTGGTCAGACCCAGGGAGACGGGGATGCGGGGCCAGTCGTCGGCGCCGGCGGCGGCGGTGGCCAGGCCGAGCACGACCGCGCCGGTGGCGTCGAAGGAGTCGCGCAGCAGGCAGGAGCCGGCGGTGGTCACCGCCAGGCGGACGTAGTACAGCCGGCAGGGGCGGTCGACCACCCCGCCGGTGGCGGTGAGCACCGTCCAGCGCAGGGCCCGCGTCCCCTGGCGGGGGGCGTCGACGGCGCCTCGGGTGGTCATGGCGTTACCGGCGTCCGCCTCACGGGGTACCCCAGTCCACCGTCCCGAACGGGTACCAGTCGTCGGTGTAGCCCATCTCCCGGCCCACCTCGCGCACGCCCCACTCCGAGCAGGCCTGGGCGTACTGGCGGGCGCAGCGCTCCAGGTTCTCCAGCCACAGCTTGCGGGGCTGGCCGGTGAGGTTGGCCAGCTTCTGCTGCAGGGAGCGCCAGGTCGTGCCGAGCACGAACAGGCGCACCGGGGGCACCAGGGCGGGGTCGAGCGCGGGGTCCTGGTTGGGGCCCCACAGCACGCTGTGCAGGTCGGTGTAGGGCGTCGCCGTCTCGAAGGCGAAGGGGGGCCGGGCCCGGAACAGGATGCGCTGGCTCTGGGACAGGGGCCGGCTGAGCACCAGGTACAGGTCGCCCTCGATGCTGGCCGGGTTGACGTGGTACCAGCGGATGGTGCGTGCCTCGGGGCTGGTGTAGGCCGTGTCCGCCGGCCCGATCAGCACGTCCTGCAGCCAGCCGGCCCGCTTGATGACCTCGGGCATGGTGTAGCGCAGGCGGTCGTGCTCGGGGCCCGAGGCCAGGTACACGTCCAGGGGGACGTGGATGTTGCGGGCCGTCTCGTTCAGCCAGCGCAGCCACTGGCTCCAGCGGTAGTCCCGGAAGAGCGCGTACTGGTCGCCGGCGACGACCGGGAAGTCCATCGGGGGCTGCCAGCGCAGCGTCCCGTTGGCCCCGTCCGCGGCCTGGACGAAGCGCTCCTGCCCGGCGTTCGCCCCGGTCGTCCACAGCAGCCACGACCGGCGCCAGGACTGGTCGCCGGCGCCGGTGAACAGGGCCAGGTCCTGCAGGCTGGTGGGGGTGCCCCCGCCGTTGGCCACCTGGCCCTGGTGCAGGGCCATGTCCCCCAGCAGGGGGTTCCCGGCGGCCTGGAGGATCAGGGACAGGGCGTCCTGGGCCTGGGCCCCCGGGGGGATGATCGGCGTCACACCGGCACCCCATTGGCCTGGGCCTCTTCCTGGGCCACGGCGGCGCGCTCCTCCTCCTCAATCTCGGCGGCCAGGTCGGCCACCCGGTTGTCCGTCTCCCCCGGGACGGCCTCGAAGCGCCCCTTGCTCAGGTAGTTGTGCAGGTCGACCGCGCCCCTTGAGTAGTAGGAGAGGTGCCCCACCAGGCAGCCCCGGTCAACGAACACACCGTGGGTCTCGTCGGAGGTGCGCCAGGCCGGGTGGAAGCCGGCGTAGCCCGCCGCCAGGACGCGCCGGGAGAAGGCCAGGTCCTCCCCGCCCCCGCGCCAGTCGAACCAGTGGCCCTCGGCGTTGGGCTCCAGCTTCCGGGCGCACTCCCGGGACAGGCAGACCATCCCCGTCCCCACCGCGTCGACGGCCAGCAGGGGGTGGTCGAGGCCCTCCACCACCGGCCCCGGGATGGTGCCCATCTCCGGGGGGTGGTCGGGCTCGGCGGGCAGCAGGGTGGCGCCGGCGGGGGAGCGCAGGCGGTCGCGCCGGAACTGGGACAGGTAGGCCCAGATTTCCTCCGACGCCGGCGAGTAGCGGTGCTCGCGCACGCCCCCGGTGTCGATTTCGCGCTCGTGGATGTAGGCGACGGGGATGGCCGGGCCCAGGCGGGAGACGATCATGGCGCTGACGTAGGGCTGCTGCCAGCCCACCAGGCGCCCCACCGTGTCGGGGTGGAAGACCTGGTCGCAGTCGACCATCACCAGGTACTCGGCCGTGCCCTGCAGGAAGAACTTGAGCAGGGCGTTGCGGGCCAGGTGCACGGCGGCGCCCGGCACCGTCGCCACCTCGATGGTGAGGGAGGCGCGCTGGTGCTGCTGGAGCAGGGCCGTGACGCACTGGAAGAAGGGCCCCGGGATGTCCCCGGCGTAGGGCACGCCGAGGAGCACCCGGGGGTAGTGCCAGGCGTCGGGCGCCGTGTGGAGGGCGCGGGAGCGGGGCACCCCTGGCCCCTAGAGGTCCGAGTTGGTCTTGGGGGCCGACTTGTTGGCCACCATGATCGCCCCGGTGGCGTTGGTCAGGGCGTTGCCCACCAGGACGGCGCGCACGTAGCGCCGGCGGGTGACGAAGCGCACCCCCACGTCCCCGGCCATCTCCGCGTTGGGCCCGGAGACGAAGTCGCCGGCAGCGATCACCCGGTAGGTGCCGGCCGAGGTGAAGGCCGCCTCGACGTTGATGGTGACGGTGCCCGTCGCCGCGGCGGCGCCCCAGAAGACCCGGGCCACCAGGGGGTGGGTGATGGGCGTGCCCCCCATCCCGAGGTCGACCACCGAGGAGGTGAACGACGTGGCCGGGACGGAGGGGGTCAGGGTGAACAGGATCAGGTTCTTGTCGGCAGGCATGACGTATTCCTTCCGGTGGTTCGCCTGTCAGAGCGAAGGGATTTGCGGTTCTACCCTCGAGCCTGGTATACTCTGGAGGTCGGGCCTACTTGACGGCCTCGACACCCTGGACGCGGGCCAGGGAGCGGACGTGCCACGAGGCCAGGCCGGGAGACCAGTCGACGCGGGTGCGCATCACCGGCTCGGTCTGGAGTTCCCCGAGGTCTCTAACATCGAGGGCTTCCTTCTCCCAGCCGTGGAAGTGTGTCCGCACGCCCGTCTTGGCCCAGTACATGGAGGTGCAGTCGGTCTGCCCGCCGAAGGCCTCGGCGTCGGTGATGATCGGCGTCACCTGGTCGGCCTTCACGCCCACGTCGTAGATGGGGCAGTCGCGGAACGTATAGACGATCCGCTCGTACTGGTCGCGGGTGATGGAGAACAACTGCTCCCGGCGGAAGGCGCTCTCCAGGGCCAGCAGGGTGGTCTTGTTGCAGTAGCCGGCGTCGGGGCGCTTGCCGTCCAGGAAGTACATGGAGCGGTTGAAGCTGTCCAGCACGGCGTGGCGGTTGAGCGAGGTGGCGGTGGGCCCGAAGGGGGTGGCCACCCCGCCGGGGGCCAGGATGGCGTCGCCCAGCCCGGTGAGCGGATCGGCCACGTCGTTGATCCGGGTGCGGATGCCCGCCGGCGCGTTGGCCAGGGCCGTCCCGCCCGCCCCGATCCAGGGCCCGTTGATGGCCGCCTCGTTGAACTCATACGTGAGCGTCTTCAACTCGGTCTCGGTCATCAGGACACGAGGGTCCTCGAACTGGCCGTCGAGATTTTCCAGTCCTTTGGGGATGTCGATGTCCCTGCCCAACTTGAACACGGTCTCCTCGACCTGCTCAAGCTGGGCGGTCGACTTCCCGTAGGCTTCCCCGATGGCCACCCAGCCGGGTTTGGTCAGGGACGTGCGCACCTGGCGGGTCATGGAGATGCCCAGCCGGTTGACGGTGAAGAAGGGGATGCTGGCCATGATGTTGCTCTCCAGCCAGAACATCATGAGCACCCCCATCCGCAGGGGGTCCTTCTCGTTGAGCGCTGCTTGCGCGATTGTCCACACGGCCGTCCGCTCCCCTCAGTTGGGGAGGCGGTCGCCTACGTCGCTCGCTCTCGTTGCTCGTAGCCGCGCTGGATCAGCCCGCGCACCGTCGACACGTCCGGCGCCCGGGTCGGGACGGTGGTGCCGGTCTGCTCCCCGATGGGGACCACCCCGGTGCCATTCGACCTGGGCGCGGGGGCCCCGTTCCCGTTCCGGCCCCACGGCGACCGCCCCGACGCCCGCCCGCGCTCTTCCGCCGCCTCAAGGTCCTTCTTGTGCTGCTCCTTGAGGGCGGCGACGGCCTGCGCGTGCTTCGCGGCCTGCTCCTGGAGCGCCTGGCTCACCTTGCCCGTCAGCTTGGGGCTCTTGGTGGCCATGTAGTCCACGAACTTGGCCAGCCCGGTCGCCTCGTCGTCGCCCTCGTCGGGCCCCGCCTTGAGGTAGTCCGGGTCGTCGGCGTCCACCTCGAACGCCTCCGCGATCATGCTGCTGATGCGCACCGAGAGGTCCCGAGTGGCGCCCGCCTCCTGTTCTTCCAGTTCCATCTGGCGGGCGTAGGCCGGGGGGTCGTCGCGGCGTAGCTGGCGCAACTGCTCGACCCGCCAGTCGTCCTGGTCGGCCGCCTGCAGTCCCTCCTGCAGCTTCTCCGAGAGTTGCTCGGCAAGCTGGACGGGGCTCAGTTGGGGGTCGGAGCGGAGGCGCGCCACGACGCGCTTGAGGCCCGGCTGGGCCCGGAACGCGCGCTGCCAGCGCTCCGAGGCGAACTCCTGCGCCGTGGCCTGGGGAGCCGGGGGCGTGGGGGATTCATCAGGGGTCGCCGGCGACGGGGACGCCTCAGGGGGCGCGCCGGGCTCGGTCGGTGGCGCTTCCTTGGAAGGCGCCGGGGGCCGAGGGGAAGCGGGCCGGGGAGGAGCCGGTGTCGGGGTCTCTTGTACCGCGGGGCGGTCGGGTGTGTCAACCGCGGTGGCGGTATTGGCGGCCTGGGCCTGCTCGCGGGGCAGGAAGCGCCCGGTCGCCGGGTCGCGCTCGCGGAGTTGCACCACCGGGCCCTCGGGGCCCATGGGGGCGGTGCCGTTGGTGCCCGCCTCGACCGGCGGGGGCTCGCCCTGGGCCGTGCCGTCCGCCATCTCCTTCTGCCGGCCGTAGGCCTGCCGGAGCATGGACTGGGCGTCCTCCAGGTTGATCCCCCGGGGCGGGGCGGTGCCGTTGCCCCCGGTCGAGCGCTGGGTCGGTGGCGCCTGCTCGACCGCCGGGGGCGCCGCAGGAGCCTCCTGGGGGGAGGCCGGGGCGGCGTCGGTAGCGGTTTCTGGCATATGCTCTTCCTTACACGTCTTACTTCAGGGAGTACCCGCCGGTGGTCACCTTGGCCCCCGGCGCTGCGCGCTCCGAGTACATCTTGAAGGTGTCCTTGTCCACGCCCCCGGCGCCGGCGAAGGACCCGACCACGGCCCGGGCCACCGGGCTCAGCTTGCGGGTCTGCTTGAGGTTCTGCAGGCGCACCTGGCTGCTGGAGATGGGGGCCACGTTGGCGTCCTGGACGGAGCCGGTGGTGGCGCCGTAGTTCCCGCTGCTGCTCACCCCCGTCCCGGCCTTGAACGCCTCGACGGCGGCGGGGGTGCGGATGGAGACGCCCGAGGACGGCGGGGTCGAGGCCGACCCGGTGGCGGTGCCGGTGCTCGTGTCCGCCGTCTGGGCGGTCTGCGTCGCCGCCGCGGTGGGCTGCACGCTGGGCTGCGCCTCGCTCTGCTGGGCGAAGATGTTGTTCGAGGCGCCGGTCTGCGTCTGGGCGCTGGGCGCCGGCGCGGCCTGGGCCGTGGGCCCGGTCTGCACCCCCTGCGAGGACGCCGACTGGGCGTACTGCTGCGCCACCGTGGGGGCAGGCGTCGCCGGGTAGGGCTGCACCGGGGGCGTCTGGGCCCCGGGCTGGGGGATGCCGGGCTGGGCCTGCCAGGCCCCGGACGCCCCGAACTGGGCCACGCTCTGGCCGGGGGCGGTCATCCCCGGCACGCCCTCCATCCCGGCGGTGTTGCCGGTGTTCCACCCGGTGGCGCCCCGGGCGTACTCGTTCTCGAAGGCCATCGCCGGGTTGGCGGCGCGGGCGTAGGCCGCCTGCTGCTGCTCGGCCAGCAGGCGCTGCATCTCGACGGTGGCCTTGTCCCCCACGTACCCGGTGGCGACCTCCGCGTCCTGCTTCAGCTTGAGCAGGTTGTACTCGGCCACGGCCTTCTTGTACGCCTCGTCCGCGATGGCCTGCTTCATGTTGGCGTCGGCGTTGATCTTGTTGATGGCGTTCTTCTCGGCCGCGTCCTTAATCTCGGCCGCCAGCTTCTGGGCCTCCAGGGTGTCCAGGCCGTTGAACTTGCCGGTCAGCTTGGCCTGCTCGATGGCCTGGTTGACGGCGTCGCTTTTGATCTTGTCCAGCAGCTTGTTCCACTCCAGGTCGAACCCGTTGGGCAGCCCGCCCTTGATCGGCCCGAAAGGGGTCATCTCCCCCTCGGCGTAGGTGCCCGAGACGCCGTTCGGGTTGGCCCCGGCGCCCGCCGCCGGCGGGGCGGTCACGTTGCCGTTGGTCACGCCCCCGCCGTTGATCTGGGTGCCGTAGCCGATGGTGTTGGCGTCGACCTGCCCGCCGTAGTCGGCGGTGCCCGCCCCGGAGCCGTCCGGCTGCACGCCCACCAGGGCGGCCAAGTTGGGGGCCACCCCGCCGATGCTGGCCGGGGTCATGTTGAAGACCTTCTTCAGGAAGTCCCAGCCCCGGTTGGTGACCCGCACCACGCCCAACTGGATGGCCCGCGCGATCAGGGGCGCGTACTCCTGGGGGATGCCCGAGGTGTTCAGGCTGCTCTCGGTGTCCGAGCGCAGCAGCAGGTTGCCCAGGACGGCCCAGTCGCCCTCCAGGTTGACCCCCGGGCCGACGAACAACTGGGCGGTGGGGGTGGGCCCGCCCCCCACGCCGGCGGGCGCGCCGGGCGTGTTGCTGCCCCCACTCCCACCCCCGCCTCCCCCGGTGGCGTAGCCGGTCTGGTAGTAGGGCAGGGCCATGGGCTGGGGGTCCTGCATCGGCTGCGGGGCCGGGGCCATCTGCTGCTGGGCCATGGCCGGGTCGACGGGCTGCGCCGCCGGGGCGGCGGCGCCCATCCCCATCCCCATCGCCGGCGGGGCGGACGCGCCCGTCATCGGCTGCTGCATGGTGGAGGCGCCCCCGCCCCCACCCATGGCGCCCCGGGCGAGCAGGCCGGCCATCGGGTTGACCCCGCCCCCGCGCCCGCTGTGGACCCACTTGTTCCAGTTCTGCTGGCCCCCGGCGCCGGCGTAGCCCTTGCTCTCGTCGTAGGCGCCGGCGTCGTCGGTGGGGTCGCCCTGCCCGCCCGAGCCGTAGGACTTGTTCAGGCCCACCCAGGAGCCCTCGCCCGCCGCCGGCAGCCCGTTGAGCCCGCCCCTGCCGGAGATGAAGGAGAAGGGCTGGGCGCCGTAGTAGGCCCCGGTGGTGTTGCGGGGCCCGCCCTTGCCCCCGTTGGCTGCCGGGTCCCACCCGCTGTCCTGGCGCCCCAGGCGGATGCCGGCCTCCTCCATCTTCCCGGTGGCGGCGTTGCGCTGGGTGGCCATCTCCTGCTTGCCCCAGCCCAGGGGCCCGCCCTCGTCGTCCCGGCCGATGAAGTGGCGGTTGCCCTCCGGGTCGAACCAGCCCGCCCCGTTGAAGCTGCCCTGGCGCTCGGAGAAGGGGTTCATCTCCCCCAGGCGGTTGGTGTAGCCCCCCGGCTGGGTGGCGCCCATATAGGGCGTGCGGGTGGTGCCGAAGCTGGGGTTGCCCGAGGCGTCCTTCCCGCTCCCGGGGACCACGTTGGAGCCGGGGTACGCCGGCTTCTGGTCTCCGTAGGGCGTCCCGGCGGCGGGGTTGCTGCTCTGCCCCTTGGCCCCGTAGCCCCCCTGCCCGGGGGGTTTGGCGCCGGGCTGCCCGTTGGCCTGGGCCCAGACGGTGGCGGCGTTCTCGCCGTGCACCCCGTACCAGGTGGCCTGGTCGGCGGGGGGCAGGTTGTAGAAGCCCTGGGCCTCGGGGGGGACCTGGATGCGGTTGCTCTGCGCCGCCCAGAAGTAGGGGGCGCTGGCCCCGTACATCCCCTCGAAGTTGGCCCGCACCTCCTGGGGCTGGGCGGCGAAGTCTTCCCTGATCCCCACGTCACACCGTCCCCGGCGAGCCCGCAGCCCGCCCCGCGCTGGTGGGCACCACGCCCGTCTGTTGGAGCAACCGCTGCAGCGGGCTCATCGCCTGGGGCATCGCCGGCCCCCCGTAGTAGCCGGTGGTCGGGCTGGCCACCCGGCTGCCCCCGCCGGTCGTGGCCGGCACGTTGCTCGCCCCGAAGCGGGGGGCGCCCGTCCCGGCGCTGGCCCCGGGCTGGTAGAGGGTGGACTGCCCGGCGACGCCGGAGGTCCCGGAGACGCCCGAGGTGGAGAAGGGGGCCGGGGTGGCGGCGTCCCACATGGGCGCCTGGGCCTGGCCGTTCTGGCTCTGCTGGGCGCCGTAGGCCCCGCCCCCGGCGCCCCCCGTCGCCGGCGAGGGCCCGGCGAAGCCCCCGGACATCCCGCCCCCGTTCCGGTCGCGGGCGGGGTCGGGCTGCTCCAGGGCCATCTGGGCCCCGTAGCCCACGTTGACCGACGCCGGCGGGGGGATGGTCCAGATGGAGCCCCCGCCCCCGCCGGTGCCGTGCTCCCAGCCGTAGGTGCCCATCGTCGGCGGGTCCTCGCCGTGGTAGCCGGCCCCGCCCCCGCCCAGGCCCTCGAAGGCCGAGCCGTCCGCCCGGTGCCAGGTCTCCACCGCCCCGTCGTCGTAGTGGGTCTGGAACCAGTCGCCGTCCAGGGGCATGATGTGCTTGCCCTGGACGGGCAGGCGCCGGCGCTTCTTGGCGGCGGCGCTCTGGCTCTGGCCTTGCGCGCCCCCGCCACCGCCCCCGCCGCCGGTGGCGATGTTGGGCGTGCTCTGGATGCCCCCCTGCTGGCCTTGACGCTGGCGCTTGGGGATGTAGTAGCCGGGGAAGTCCATCCCCCCGCCCACGAAGTAGCCGCCCTCGTCCTCCTCCTCTTCGGGGACGGGGGGCGACCAGGGCGGGGCCTCGCCGGGCGACCCGCCGGGCACCACGTTGCCGGTGTAGAAGTTGGCCGGCGCCGCCTGGTCGGGGGGTGGCCCGCCCTCGGGCAGCGGGATTTGCCACTCGTCGCTCGTCCCGTCCGAGTAGGTGGTACGGGCGTAGCCGGGCTTGCCCTCGCTCTCCAAGTCGACCGTGCTCACCTCGGTGCGAGGCTGGGTGGAGGGCTGCTGGGCGGTGTTGGGGGTGTTGTAGTCGGCCCCGGGCGCGGCGGTCGCCGGCGCCGCCGCCGGCGCAGCAGCAGCGGGGGCCGGTGACGCGCCGGCGGCCTTGGGCTTGAAGGGCGAGGTGAAGGGCTCCTGCTGCTGGGCCACCACGCCCTGGCGCTGCTTGTCGATGCCGGCCTGGCGGGCCTGCTGGGCGTCGTAGTTGGCCGCCACCGGCTCGAAGACGTTGGGGGCGATGTTCATCGAGGCGGCCGCCTTGCGGGGGTCGGTCACCTGGGACAGGCTGGCCAGCATCGCGGTCTGGAAGGGGGCGGTGGCCATCTGGTAGCCGGCCACCCCCTGGCGCGCCTCGCCCGCCTCGGCGGTGCGCCGGGTGCGCTCGCTGAAGCCCTCCTCCGCGAGGTTGTGGCGCCCGGCCTCAAGCTGCTGCTGGCGCTGGGTCTCGCTGTTCTGCAGGGCGGTGAAGTCCTGGACGTTCTTGGCCGCCTGCATGACCAGCCCGCGCACCTCGGACGGGGAGGCCCCCGAGTTGATGGCCTCCTCGATGCGCTGCCACTCCTCGGCCTCCTTCTGCTCCTGGGCCAGCTTGAAGGCGTCGCTCTCGGCCTTGGTCCCGGCCTGGTCGCTCTCGGCCTTGGCGCGCTTGTCGTAGACGGCCCGCTCCTCGGGGGTGAGCGTGTCCGTCATCGAGACCAGCTTGCCGTTCTGGTCGATGCGCACCGCCTGGCCCGTCGAGGAGACCGTGACGCTGTCCGTCAGGCGCTCATCGAACCCCGGGTTGGGGGTGGCGACGATGTCCCCCGTCACCCGGTCCTGGGTGACGATGTAGCGGTCCTTCGAGGTGGCCCGCACCTCCTGGGGGGTGTTCAGGAACGAGCGGTTGGGCTGCCAGACAATCGACCCGTCCGAGGGGTCGTAGATGAGCAACTCCGGGCCGTCCCCGCCGGAGAGCACCACCGGGTTCCCGTCCTTGGGGATGGGAATCTGGTTGATGAGGTTGCCGGCGGGGTCGGTGACGTAGAGCCCGTCCGCCCCGGTGTGCACGCTGACGGTGGGGGGCTTGGGCCCGCCGATGGGCTTCCACTGCCCGTCCTTGGGGTCGAGGAAGACGGTCTGCCCGGTCTCCTGGTCGACCGCCGTCTGGACGTTGCCCTGCTGCCCCGGGGGCTTCTGCCCGGTGGCCTCGGCCACGTCCTTGAGGTTGCTCTGCTGGGCCTTGGCCAGGTCGGTGCGGGCCTTCGCCTGGGCCTCGACAATCGCGTCGTAGTCCTTGCGCTCGGGGGAGCCGGGCTTCTCCATCCCCGCCACCAGGGCCTGCGCCGTCCGCAGCGCCGCCACCTCCGGGGTGTCCGGGTTGTCGTTGTCCACCGGGGGCACCACGTTGTTGGCCTGCTTGAGGAGCCACCTGGCGTTGTCCAGGGCCTCGGCGGCGTCGTACAGCTTGGCGTTGGCGACGTTGGCCCGCTCCTTGGCCTCGGCCAGGATGGGGCTGTCGCCCGGATCGGGCTGGGCGTCCGGCACGCGCTGGCGCTTGGGCGGGCCGGTGGGCGCCGGCTCGGCGGTGGCCCCGGGCGTCCCGGGGGCGGTGGTCGCGGCGCCCCCGGGGTTGCGGGCCCGGATGGCGTCGATGCCGGCCTGGATGGTGGCGCCGGCCTTGCCCAGGAAGTCCCCGACGCCCTGCAGGGGTCCGGGCTTGGCCGCCCCCGAAGGCTGCCCCGCCTGGCGTACCGCGTTCCCGAGGGCCACGCCCTGCTGCGCCTCGTCGGTCAAAGCCATGTCCGTACTCCCTGCCTCCGGTGCCGCCGGTGCCGCCGGCGCTGCTGGTGCCGCCGGGCGGCGCGTTGAGGCCCCCTGCCCCATCGGGACGACGGTCGATCCGGTGCCGGTCGCCCCGGCGGCGGCGTCGATCCGCGCCTGCGTCTCTTCTACCAATTTCGGATCAAGCGCGAAGGAGTATCGCTCCCGCGCCGGCGCAGCGGGCGCCGCCGAGATGTTCTGCAGCCCCTGGGTCCCATCCGTCAGCACGTTGGCCCCGGAGGTGAGCAACTCCGTCCCCGGCATGGGCCCCGGCACCGGCTCGGGGGGTGGGCCCCCAATCTCGGGCATGGGCGCCGGCGGTGGCCCCCCGGCGGGCGTGGGGCTGGGCATCGGCGCCGGCGGGACGTTGGGCACCCGGGCGGTCTTCTTCCACGCCTCGTAGGCGGCCTGCGCCGGCGTCGCGGGCGGCGGGGTTGTGGGCCTCGCCTGCTGCGTGGCCGGCGCCGGCAGGGTCTGGTCGGGCTTGGGCAGGGTGGTGGCGGTGGCCCGCCCCGCCTGGCCCGGGGGCAGGCTCTGCCCCTCGGAGCCCACCGTCACCCGCCCGGGCGTCCACTTGCCGGCCTTGACGATGTCGGTCAGCTTGCCGTTGGCGTCCCAGAACATGGCGTCGACGTGGGCCCCGGTGGCGTTCCCCGAGTCGCCCACCGCGCCGATGAGTTGCCCGCCGACCACCCGCTGCCCGGGGCGCACCTGGATGCTCCCGGCGGCCTGGTGGGAGTAGCGGGCCTTGGTGCCGTCCGCGTAGTTGACGATGACCGAGCCGCCCCAGCCCCCGTTCTCCTTGGGGTTGCGCCCGCCCCGCCGGCTGTCCCCCTGGGCCTGGTAGACCTCGGTCACCACCCCGTCCATCTCGGCCACGATGGTGGCGCCATACGGTGCGGTCAGGTCGGCCCCGGTGTTGGAGGACGGCAGGGCCAGGCCCTCGGCCCCGGCCGAGCGGAACTGCTGGGCGCCGAAGGGGTTGTTGACCCCGCCGGGCCGGACGCCCACGATGGGCCAGAAGCGCTCGCCCGCCTGCTGGGGCGGGCCCCCGCCCCGGATGGCGCCGGCGCTGATGGTCGGCGCTCCCCGGGCCCGGGGCCCCTTGACCACGGTCACGCCGGCCTTCCCGCCCGTCATGGGGGTGTCGCGCCCGGCCTTGACCACCACCGAGCCGGGGGGCCGGGGCAGGGGCGCCCGGCTGGGGGGCAGCCCCACCTGGCGCACGCCCGCCGCCACGACCCCGCCTGGGGGCGCCGGCGGGGGCGTCCCGCCCTTGCCCACCCCGCCGGCGGCGGCGTCCAGGGCGGACATCCCCTGCTTCATCCGGCCCAGGTTGGCGTCGATGTTGCGGGCGTACTCCCCGGCCTTGAGGGGGCGCTGGGCGTAGGCGGCGATCTGGCCCGGGGTGGCCCCGGGGTGCTTGGCCAGCATCTGCCGGAACTCGGCCGCCGCCCGCCGGGCGGCGGCCTCGACGTTCTGCCGGGCGGCGATGGGCAGGCCGTGGCCCCGCCCGGCGTCGTGCTCCTGGAAGACGCCGTGGCTCTTGCCGTTGTCCCCCACCGCGTCGGGGCGCAGCCCGCTTTCTTGGACGGCGGTGGCCACCCCCAGGTCGGGGTCGAGCCCGGCCGCCAGCCAGACCCGGCGGATGACGCTCTCGACGCTCTCGGCCACCTACTTCACCCCCACCAGGCGCGCCGCCGCGCTGGCCTTGCCCCGCACGGCCTGCTTGCGCTCCTTCTCCTCCTGGATGCGCTTGTTGTAGTCCTCGTTCTTCTTGTACCCGGTGTACTGGTCGGCCAGGACGCGCTCCCGGTTGGTGGGCCGGTCGCCCGGGGGCACCGCCCGGCGCTCGTCCTTGGCCTCCTGCTCGGCCTTGACCTTGCGGTAGGCCTCCGCGATGGCGGTCTCCTGCTCCCCGCTCTTCCCGCCCACGTAGCGCCGGGGCGGTTTGGTCTGGGCGCCCATGTAGCCCTCGCGCCCCAGCAGGGGGTTCCAGAAGCGCTCCTGGCCCGACCCGGTGCGCTTGATGCGGTTGCCGTAGGCGGTGCGGGCCTCGGGCACCTGGCCGGACAGACCGGGGATGCCGGCCATCATCCGCTCGATGGGGTCGCGGGGCGAGCGCTCCTGGTCGGAGGTGGCCTGCTCCAACTCGCGCCAGATGCGCCCGCCGTAGAGCCCGGAGACGGCGCTCGTGCCCTGGCGCACCAGGGCCTCGGCCACCCCGTCGTCCTCGCCGGCGCCCACCGCCTGGCGCTTCCCGCTGGAGATGATGTCGGAGACGCCCTCGAAGAAAGGCCGGTTGATCGAGTACGAGGCGTTGGTGTTGATGAAGCGGGCCACCAGGCGCTGGTACTCGGCGGCGTCCCACTTGGTCCCGGCCAGGTCGTGCCGGCGCCAGAAGTCCCCGATGGTGGCGGCCTGGGTCAGCGACGAGTTGAGCCCCGGGAACATGGTCACCGGCTGCCACCGGGAGCCCACCCGCAGGCTGAAGGGCTGCTTGCCCTCGGCCCGCCAGCGCTTCAACTCCTCGGGGTCCTCCGGCTCCGGCCCGGTGATGTTGCCCGAGGCGTAGGCGGCGAGGATGCCCAGGGAGATGAAGCTGCCCAGCGTCCCCCGGGCGTAGCGCTCGTACAGTTCGGTGCGGTTCTGCTTCTCCAGGTCGCCCGTCTTGGCGTCCTTGCCGTGCTGCAGGGCGGTGCGCACCAGCCCCACCGGGGAGCGCTCCAGGTCGTACTTCATCCCGTTGTAGGGGATTTCCCAGAAGGGGATGACGAGTTTGCCCCCCGGCAACTCCCGGAAGCCGTTGACCGCCTTGCCGTAGCGGTCCATCTCCTGGGTCAGGCTGCGGTAGGCCTCGGTGTTCTTGACCGCCTCCTTGATTTGCGCATCGGTCAACGTGGCCTTGCCCTGCCTGGCGCGCAGGTCGTTGCGGGCCTGGAGGGCGGCCTCCTCGGCGGCGGCGGCGGCGTACTTGGTCGCCGCGTCGAAGATGCCCAGGACGCGGAAGCCCCCGTCCACGAAGCCCTGCACCCGCTTGTGGACGGGCCCGGTGGCGGCGAGGCGCTCCGCGTCCTTGCCGGTGGCGCCCCGCTGCAGGCGGGACTGCTCGGTCTCGTGCTCGGCGGACAGGCTCTTCTTGGCCTCGGCCCAGGCGGCGCCCTTGTTGTCCCAGTAGCTGCGCAGCATGGCCAGGCTCTCGCGGGCGCTGGGCACGTCCGCCCGGAGGTCCTGCCCGGCCTTGCGCTCCCCGATGTTGGCCAGCCCGCCGGCGAGGGCCCGCTCGGCCGGCTGCCACCCGATGGTGGCCACGTTGCCCACCAACTGCCGGCCCAGGCCCTTGACGGAGAGGAGCATCCCCAGCTTCATGCCGGAGCCGGCCGTGGTGCCCCAGGTGGTCTGGCGGGGCTTCTCTACCTTGCCGGTGGTCTCCGGCCCCGGTTCCCCTGCATCGTCGCCCGGCGTATAGCTTCCCGGGGGTTGGGGGGTCGCGGTGGGGCTTCCCCCGCCGGGGAGGGCGCTGGGCCCTCCGGTGGGAGCGCCTCGTCCGGGCTGCCCGGGGCGGACGGGCCGGCCAGGTCCTCCGGGGCCGGGGGGAGGTCCGCCTGGTCCTCCGGGCCCAGCCCCGGCGCCGATGCCAGCACTCCGCTGGAGGGCGGCGAGGTGCTCGTCGCGCCGGGCTCGGGCTCCAACCCGCTCGGCGTCGCTGTCCCGGGTGTTGCCCCGTTCGCTGAGGGCCCGGGCCCCGAGGACTCCTGATCCGGGCTGTCCGGGTCGACCTCCTCGAAGGTCGGCAGGTTCTGCCCCGGCCACGTCCGCAGGGCCGCCTCGTACTCTTGCCTCGGGTCCAGCCCCGAGTCCCGCACCATCTCCAGGCTGAACCTGATTGCGTCCGGTGACGCCTCGTCGTGCACCGCCCGGAGCAACCCCGCGACCATCAGGTCCTGGTCCAGCTTGGCGTCCGAGCCCTCCGGCCCCGGCCCCCCGCCCGGCCCCGTCCCCAACTGCTGGGGCTCCGGCACCGGCTGCTCCGACTGCACCGGCTGCTCCGGGTTGGGCGGTGCGTCCGCGGACGATTCCGGTGGCGTTGGGGTCTCGGCCGACCATGGAGTCCCAGGAGAGGACGGGGTCGCGGACGTTGGGGGCGAAGAATCCGCCGTCGTAGATGGCCCCCGCCTCGGAGGCAAGTTGGTGGAGTAACTCATAGTCGTTGGCCTCCAGCAGGGTCATGACCTGGCGCGCCACCGCCCGCTGCTCGGTGATGGTGGCGTTGATGTTCAGGCGCAGGCGCTCTTTCCACGCCGGGTCGCTGTGGTCGTTGTGCTGTATCTCGTTGTGGGTCACCTCGTGGACGATGTCCTCGGCGGCCTGCGCCGCCATCTTCTGGGCCACCGCCGCCTTCCAGGAGGCCGAGGTGTACTCGGCCAGGGGACGGGGCCGGGGGATGGCCTCCTCGATGACCCGACCGGCGCTGTCCAGGACGGCCGGGGTGCCGTTGTTCAGGCGCCAGACGGCGTTCATGAACCACATCTGCGGGTTGGTCAGCACCTGGCCCGGCTGGCCCCGGTCGCGCCCGATGTTGGGCGGGACGTTGATGGCCAGGTGCTCGGCGTTCAGGACGAAGCCGGCCGCCACGGCCCGCTCGTACTTGCGCGCGTCCAGGGTGCCCTGGCGCTGGGCCGAGGCGATGAGGGCCTGCTGCAGGGTGTTGAAGCCCGCCGTCCAGCCCTCGGCCAGGTCGGTGTGGTTCAGCCGGGCGGTGGTCGTCGGCAGCCCCCCGGCCTGGCCCAGCGTGACGCGCTGCGCCGCCCCGAACTGGCGTCGCCACCGGGGGTCGCGCGCGGCGGCCGACCCGGGCTTCGGCCTGGGCACCACCCACTTCGCCCGGCTCGTCCCGATGGGGTTGGCCTGGCTCAGTTGCTGGTTGAACCACCGCGTCTCGTCGTCCGCCGCCGGCCCCCCCTCTTCCTGGGCGGCCCCGCCCCGCACCATCTCCGGGGTGATTAGCTGCGGGGTGGCTCTCCCGCCTGGCCCTCCCGGGACGGGGGAGGTGAGGACCCCGCCGTCGAGCCCGAGGGCGGCGTCGGCTCGCCCGACCCGGCCGTCCGGGTGGGGGCCAGCGCCCGGGTGCGCACGCGCTGCCGGAGCCGGTTGCCCACGGTCGCCAGGGGCGCCGAGCCCGCCGGGCGCTGCTGTTCCGCTTCCCGCGCCGCGAACTCCCGCACCTCGTCCTCCGTCTCCGGCCAGCCCGGCGTCCCCGGGTAGCCCATCGCCCTGGAGGTCTGGTTCAGTTGGTAGCGCCGCAGCCACCCCTCCAGGCCCTGGGGCTGCGCGAACCGGCGCTGCACCCAGGCCCGGAACTGCTCCTCGGTCTCCACCGGCTCCGGGCTCGGTTTCTGCCGATACTCGGTTGCCGGCGATCCCGGCTCCGGGCTCAGCGCCGGCGCCGGCTCCGGGCTCGGCGCCGGCGGTTGCCCCCTCGGCGCCCTCGGCGGGGTCGCGGAGGGCGGCCTCGCGGACGGCGTCGAGTTGGTCCTGGTAGGTCCAGTCCTCGGCCCCCCACCTCGTCTGGTCGACATCGGGCGCGTCCTTCGTCCGCAGGTTGAAGATCGACTGCTGGCGGAACCGTTCCGCCAGGCGCATGGCCGTCTCCCGGTCGGCCACCGGGATGGACAGGTCGAGGTTGATGGCCTTGCTGTTCGGGTCCAGCTTGCCGTCCTTGGTGCGCTGCATCCCGGCCCACGTCCCGATGGCCAGGAAGGGGAAGTTGTTGAACGGGTCGCGGCTCTCGGCGTGGAACTGGGCCAGCCGGAAGCCGGCGCCCTTGGCGTTGAACTCGTGGGTCTCGTTGATGTCCTGGCTGTAGTCGGGGAAGACGGCCACCATCCACACGTCCTCGCCCCGGGCCAGGCGGTCCTTGACCACCTGGGGCATCTTCCCCGGCCAGTAGGTGGAGCCCCGGTAGGGCAGGGGCTCCCGGTTGTGCATCTCGGCCTGCTCGCCGTAGGCCTCGGCCTTCTCCGGCCACAGGCCCTGCATGGGGTCGTCCAGGGCCTCGGCCGGCTGGAAGGGGGCGTTCGCGTTGAACTCCGCGACGCCCCGGCCCCCGGGCTCGCCCAGGTGCAGGGCCTCCCGCTGGGCCATGGTGGTGCGCACCGTGCCCTCGATCAACTCCTGGACCTTGCCGGTGTCCTTGTTGACCCGGATCAGGCCCTTGCCCACCGTGCCGACCACGTTGCCCGCCTCGTCCCGGATGTCCAGGGCGAAGCCGGCGTCCTGGTCCTTCGACCAGGGGGTGCCCGTCGTGGGGCCCTGGCCCTTGAGTTGGTCGGCCAGCTTCCAGCCCCAGCGCCGGCCGATCTGGTCCTCGGTGAAGATGCGGAAGGGCACCTGGCGCCGGCCGTACTTCTCCCGGGCGGCGCCGACCTTCTCCGGCACCTTCCAGGGGTCCAACTCCCAGGCGGCGGCGTGCTTGACCTCCAGCACCTCCTGCTTCCCGCTCGTGTAGGTGACCAGGAAGTCGGGGGCGAAGATGCCCTCCTGCCCGGCGTCGGTGATCCCGCCCGGGCGGGTGATGGGGTGGAAGCGCCGCTCCGGCTTGATCTGGAAGCGCACCCGCCCCCGCTGGGACAGGCTCTTCGTCCAGGTCGCCACGTTGGGGTCGCTGTCCAGGCGGATGGCCAGCAGCAACTCGTACAGGCTGTCGAAGTGCTGCTTGACCCCCGTCTTCTTGGAGGTGTAGGCGATGCCCTTGAGCGGGTCGTCGGTCTCCGACTTGATGGCCCCCCGCTCCTGGCCGGAGCGCTTGAGTTGCTCGCCCCGGGGCTGGGGGCCCTCGGCCAGCACGTTGAGCGCGGCGTCGAGCACCTTCTGGGGGATGCCGGCGGCAATCGAGGCGTCCTTGGACGACTTCTGCTCCAGGTCGTAGATGCGCAGGCCCTCGATGACGGCGTCGGGGGTGGCCTCCCCGAAGTCGAAGCCCCCGGCGGCGTGGGCGTCCTGCAGGGCCCGCTTGGCCTGGGCCCGCTGCTGCCGGGTGGCCATGGCCAGGAGGCTGCCCTCGGCCTGGGCGGCGCCGCGCTTGGTCGCCGCCTCGGCCTTGCGGGCGTCGCGCTGGGCGAACTGGGCCCGCAGCTTCTCCGCGGCCGCCGGCGTCTTGGCCTTGTCGATCCGGGCCTGGTCGGCGGCGCGCTGCTTCTCCGTCCGGCCCCGCTCCCGGGCCGCCTCGCGGTCGCGCTTGACCTGCTCGCGCGCGGCCACCTCGGGGGCCCGGCGCTCGGCGCTGGCCCGGGCCTTCTCCTCCGAGGCCAGGCGCTTGGCCGCCAGGTTGGCCTGGGCCACCCCAGGCGCCGCCCGCTCCAGGCGCTCGCGGTAGGGGTAGTCCGGCAGGGGCGACACGTCCAGCCGGCCCTCCGGCTCGGGGGACGTGGAGGGCTCGCGCTCCCAGCGGTAGCGGGCGTCCCCCGGCTCGACCGGGGTGTCTGGCCCGAACAGGTCGTCCAGCCGGCCCCGGCTGGCCGCCTGCCAGTAGACGAAGTCGGTGCCGGTCAGCAGCGTCCCCGGCTCGGGGGGCAGGATGACCACCTCGTCGCCCTCGGAGACGCCCAACTCCGCGGCCATCTGGGCGTCGGCGGTCATGGTGGGCCAGCCCGCCTCGGGGGTGGGGAAGGCCGGAGCCCGGCCCGGCTTACCCAGCCCGGCGAAGCGCCCCACCCCGGGGATGGTGCCGTCGTCCGTCCAGTCCGGGCCCACCGGGGCGTTGCCGTACTCGCCCGGCTGGGCCTTATAGACGCCCGAGGTCTTGGGGCGCCAGCCCTCCTTGAAGGGGTAGAGCGGGGTGACCCCGTCCGCCCGGGTGGTCTTGCCCCCCTCGCCCCGCAGCTTCTGCCTGATCTGCATCCGGCCCTGGGCGTCGGGCCCCACCGCGGTGAAGCCGGCCTCGCCGGCCAGTTCGGCGTCCCGGCCCATCCCGCCGGCGACGGCCTCGTCCCCCGCGTCCTCGTCGCCGGCGTCCTCCTCGGCCTCGGGCTCGGCCTCTTCGTCTACCTCAACCTCGGCCTCGTCCTCGGTGGCGGTCTCCGGGTCCTCGTTGTCGAGGTCGTCGTCCTCCTCGTCCAGGTCCTCTTCGGTCTCGGTCTCCGGGCCCTCTTCCCCGGTCTCCGGGACCACCCGGGAGCCGGCCACCTCGGCACCGGCCGGGCCACCCACCTGGTCGGGCAGGCGCCCCTCGTCCCAGGCGTCGAGGTCGTCCGGGGCGTCCGGGGGCGCCTCCTCGCCGGCCTGCTCGTAGTCCTGGCGGGTGCGCTCCGGCTGCCCCGCCTGGGCGGTTCCGGTTTCGGGCGCCACCTTGTGGTAGAGCGCGAAGCCCTCCTGCACCCGCTTGCGCAGGGCGTCGTTGATGGGCAGCACCCACACGTCGAGGTCGGCGTCCTCGCTCGGGTCGTGGTCGTCGGGCGGGCGCAGGGTGGTGCGCTCCACCGCGACGCCGGCGGGCTTGCCCAGCTTGTTGGCGATGCCCACCATGATCTGGTCGTACTGGCGGGCCATCGTGCGGCCCTTGCTGTCCGCGACCAGGATGTCCTCGCCGTCGATCAGGGCGGTGCCGTCCGGGCCCACGTTGGCCGGGTCGGTGAGGTAGGCCGTCGCCGTATCCCCCACGTACTGGGGCAGTTGCTCGGGCGGGACGTGGTAGGTGCGCTCGTGGTCGCCCCCGTTCTCGGCCCGGGGCACGACCCGCAGGGTCTGGGTGGCCGGCTCGTAGGCGGCGCGCTGCACGATCCGCCCCGCGCTCCAGCGCCGGGCGATGACCTGCCCCGTCGACCAGGAGATGGCCTCGGCGCCCCGGTCGACCGCGTCGCGTAGCTGGCGCTCCAGCAGCTTCTCGGTGATGGTGTTGTCCGGGAAGGGGGCCCGGGGGTAGCCCTCCGGGCTGACCGTGGCCGCGTCGTCCAGGTGGCGCTGGGCGCCCTCGACCCCGTCGCGCATCTCGTAGGCGGCCTCGTGGGCGTCCTGGAAGGCGCGGTCGCTGTCCGGGGTGTCCTCGTCGTGGCTGGCCGCCTCGGCCTCCTGCTCGAAGGCGTGCTGGCGCTGCTCGAAGGCGTCGCGCAGGACCCGGTTGTAGGCGATCCAGGCGCCCTGGTCGCCCCCGCCGGCGTAGCGCTCGTAGAGGTCGGAGGTCAGCAGGTTCCGGTCGCGCACGGCCTCGCCGTAGGCCCGCGCCTCGGGGGGCAGGCCCTCGGGGAAGGGCGCGTCCCGGCGGGCCAGGGCGCTCTGGTAGGCCCCGTTCTCGGCCCGCTCCTGGTCGATGTTCTGGCCGTTCTCCCGGATGCGCTTCTCGATGCGGCGCACGCTGTCGGCGCCGTGGATGGTGCCGTAGGCCCACTCCTCGGCGGTGGCCTTGCTCCGGCGCAGGGTGGTGCGCTGCAGCCCGGTGTCGGGGGCGGCGGCCATGGTGCGCATGGCGTTCTGCATCGCCGCCCGGGCGCGCAGTTCGGTCTCCACCGCCTGCACCAGGTACTCGGCGTCGGCCCGGGTGGCGGCCGGGATGGGCTGGTCCCAGGCCCGCTCCATGGCCACCCGGTCCCAGGTGCCCTGCTTGCGCCCGCGCTGGTGGATGTCGGTCTGGGACTCGTTGTTCTGGACGGTGGTGCGCCCGTCCGCCAGCACGTCGTCGTGGGTGCGGTTGGCGCCCACGATGCCGGGCCGGCCCCCGTAGTGGGAGCCCACGCTGAACTCGCCCACGTCCAGCTTCTGCTCGTCCAGGGCGGTGCGGTCGTAGGCCGGGGTGGTGCCCCGGTCGGCGCCCACCCGCAGCAGGGTCTCGCGGGGATTGGCCTCCTGCTCGGCCCCCCGGCGCAGGGTGTAGTTGTACTCGCCCGGGCGGCTGTACTGGGCGTGCTCCGGCTTGCCGGCCGGCTTGGGGGTGAAGGGGTTGACCTCGCCCCCGGCCAACTCGGCCGCCGCGTAGACCCGCCTTCGGATGGGACGCACCGCCTCGGACAGTTGCCGGCGGGCCTCGTTCATGGCCTCGGGCCCGGCGCCCCGCCCGCCCACCAGCATCGAGGTGTTGACCACGTAGTCGTCCAACTCGCGCAACCAGGCGGCGGCCATCCGGCCCGGCTCGCTCTCCAGCAGGGCGTCGGGCAGGTCCTCGCCGGTCAGCGGGTCGGTCGGCGGGGGCGCGGAGAGGCGCTTGTAGATGCCCTCGCGGAAGGCCTGGTCCTCCGCGGTGCGGGGCGCGCCCACCAGGCGGTTCAGCACCGCCTCGCTGTTGGCCCGCAGGTTGGACTGCACCTCGGCCTTGGCCGCCTCCTGCTGGGCCCGGAAGAGCAGGTCGGCCACCGCCCGCTTCCGCTGGGCCTCGGCCTCGGGGCCCGTCTCGGCCCCGGTGCGGTCGTAGCCCAGCACGCTCTCCACCAGGGGCAGGCGGTTCTGCTGGACGTGCTGCAGCAGTTGCTGGCGGTCGACCGGGGTGCCCGCCTGCTCGGCCCGGTCGAGCAGGGCGTCCGTCCCCGTCCAGTAGAGTTCCTCCTTCTTGACCCCGTTGCCCAGCAGCAACTGGCGTAGCTGGGCGGCGGGCATCCGGCCCTGGCGGAACTTGGCCTCGATGACCCGCTCTAGCTGGGAGTACCAGACCCCGGCGCGCTCGCCGGCGGGGGCCCGCCCGCCCAACTCGGAGCGCACCATGGTGGGCTCGGGCACGTCGGTGCGGGGCTGCGCCGGGACGGGCTCGCCCGGGCGGTGGGGCTCGGGCCGGGCCGCCGCCTCCTCCCCGCCGGAGAGGAAGGCCAGGCGCCGGCGCAGGGCGTCGTACTGGGCGCCGGTGACCGTCTGGGCCAGGCGGGGCAGGTTGGCGTTGGCGTCGCGCAGGGTCTCCGTGGCCCCCACCGAGGCGGCCTGCTCGTAGGTGTCCAGGAGGTGCTCGTAGATGCGGTTCTGCTGCGGGGTGCCGGCGCTGCGCAGGGCCTCGTCCGGCTCGGTGAGCATGGGCGACTCGCCGGCCTCGCCGGGGCGCACCGTGATGGCGGTGGGCTCGGGCTGCCCGCCCAGCGCCGCCCGCCGGCGGGACAGGTAGCCCCGCAGGTCGAGGGCCTGCTGGGGGGAGAGTTGGCCGGCGTTGTCCATGTCCGTGACCATCTGGCCCCGCGACTCCAGGTCGCCCGGGCTCATGGCGTCGGTGATCTGGCGGTGCAGGGAGCGGTAGAGCCCCAACTGCTGGGGGGTGCTCTCCGGCTCGCCGGGCCGGCCCCGGAAGCGGGGCGCCTCGGTGCCGGTCGCGGCGTCGAGCACCCGAGGGGCGTTGGGCGGCCCCGCCTCGGGCTGGGCGGTGTGGGCGGCGATGGGGGCCGCCTCCTCCGCTCGGCGCTGCTGGGGCACCTCGATGACCCGCCCGTCCGGCGTCTCCACCCGGCGCATCGTCTCCGCAGCGGGCGCCTGGGTTTGGGCTTGCTGGGCCTGCGCCGCCGGCGCGGCGACGCGCAGGTCGCGCACGGCCTGGTCGGAGGCCTGCGCCGCCGGGTCGGTGCGCGGGTCGCGCCCGGCCTCGCGGGC
>Ga0190274_10000111_pt1 | contig 56122 bp, 44 predicted proteins | sample Popmic531T_FD_133002 | JGI IMG/M metagenome (GOLD analysis project Ga0190274, IMG submission 133002) | Populus adjacent soil microbial communities from riparian zone of Yellowstone River, Montana, USA - 531 T | ecosystem: Environmental > Terrestrial > Soil > Riparian zone | place: USA: Montana...
AACCTCAGTAAGGTTCGGATAAAAGCCTTTATTGATAAGTATAGACCGGAATAGTCCTTTGGGTCCTGGGTTCGAATCGAGACGATACTGACCGCAAGCGTCAGTATGTCTCGATGCTGACCGAAGCGTCAGCACCCCAGCGGGATCACCTCTGAAGCAGAAAGGCCACGATAAATTTCGTGGCCTTTTCTTTTTGTTAATCAGCCTTTCGCTTCAGGGCGACTTACCTGCAAGCGCTTAGACATACTAAAATTACCGCCAGCCTAACCCGGGAGCGACATACTTTAAAATAGAAGACAGGACATGAACATTATACTCAACGCCTAACGTATTGGGTATGGTCAATAGCAGCGTATCGGCTTCCTTTATCGCTTCGTCGCCGGCAAGTTCTTTAACCAGTTGATCCGGTTCCGCTGCATAGCTTCTTCCGAAAATGGCGCGCCTGTTACTTTCAATAAAACCGATTTGATCTGCCCGGTTGGATTCCTGTCCAAAGAGATACCTGTCCTGGTCCGATACCAGCGCAAAAATTGAACGGCTTACGGAAATCCTTGGCTCACGCTGGTGGCCGGCATTTCTCCAGGCTTCTTTATACAATCGGATTTGCTCTGCCTGCTGTACATGAAACGGTTTGTCGCTTTCATCAAATTTCAGGGTAGAACTTTGCAGGTTCATTCCTTTTTCAGCGGCCCAGATGGCAGTATCATTGGAAGCAGCACCCCACCAGATCCGGTCACGCAATCCTTCCGAATAAGGTTCTAACCGCAACAAACCGGGAGGATTGGGGAACATAGGATGGGGGTTCGGTTCGGCAAAACCAATCCCTTTTAACTGTTCCAAAAATTCCATTGCCTTTTGTCGTCCCATTTCTGCATCTGATTTTCCATCGGCAGGTGCATAACCAAAATGACGCCATCCATCGATTACCTGTTCCGGCGAACCCCTGCTAATACCCAACTGCAGCCTTCCGCCGGATATCAGGTCAGCCGCGCCGGCGTCTTCGACCATGTATAACGGATTTTCATAGCGCATATCGATCACTGCAGTTCCAATCTCTATCTTATTTGTTCTCGCGCCGATAGCAGACAATAAAGGAAATGGCGATCCCAGCTGGGACGCGTAATGATGCACCCGAAAATACGCACCATCCAACCCCATTTGTTCGCAGGCAACAGCCAGTTCAATGGACTGAAGCAAGGTATCACTTGCCGTGCGGGTGTTATAGCCCTCTCGGTTTGCCCAATGTCCGAACGATAAAAAACCAATTTTCTTCATGAACTGTTTTTGCCTTAGAGTTAGTCAGGTAAAGATAAAAATTATGGCAGGTATTCTGTAATTCCGGGCTCCGCACGAATTGCGAATGGTACACGGTTATGATGGAACCATTTTTTGCAGTGCATCTTTTGGTTTACTTATTACGTGGCATTAAACCTCCTTCATCCATTAGAGTCCAATAATAAAAATGCAAATGAAAACCAAAGCAATGATCCTGCTGGCTTCAGTTATGTTATGGCTGTCGCCGGCCCTTGCCCAGGAAAAGCAACAGAAGTCGCCTGAACAACGCGCCGCCAAAATCACAGAATGGATGAAGACCAATTTGAAGCTCAGCGATGACCAGGTGACGAAAGTGGATGAAATCAATAAAAGATATGCGATGAAAGTCGACGACATCCGGAAAAGCACTCCGGACAAAAAAGAAAAGAAGTCCTCCATCAAAGCGCTTGACAAAGACAAGGACGGCGAACTGAAAGCCGTTTTATCGGATGACCAGTTCAAATCTTACCTGGTCAAGAAGGAGGAAATGAAGGAACAGGTAAAACAAAAAATGAAGGAAAATAAAGGCAAGGCCAAGTCCTGATGAGAATGAGTGTTTCTGTGGAGTGATTTTTTTGGAAACCAAAGGTATTATCGAAATTCTGCTGCCCGCAAAATTAGAATGCTGGAAACTCAGCAACCTAAGATGCTCCTTCGTTCCAGTTCACTTAATCGCACCTGGTTGGTCCACAACTGCCGAAGCATGAATGGTGGTTGGTATACACGCAGTTCTTACCGTTGGTCCTGGCTCCACCAACTTGGCTATCCATTTGCAAGGCGTTCAGGTTTGAGATTGTTCTCTTGTTGATGTCTAGTTTCCTCCCCGACGGGAAGGTAAGGTTGATTTGCTTTTTCATGTTGATTTTGGTTTTAGTACTAAAGTTTCAGGGTGTTCTAATTAAATAGGAGTAGGGAGTAGGGGCACAATGCTTTATTTCTCCATACTACTTTCTCCCTACTCAGTTCTCCTGCATGCGTCTGCTTGAAGGAGGCTAGGCGGGCCTTGGATGCGTAGGAGACTATTCAAATGCAGTTATCTCGATTGCAGGTATGACCCTTTGTACAGCGATTGGAAAAACAATGACGGGTGATTCCAGTGCCGCCAGCCTTCATGTCCATTTCATTAGAGTTGAGATTTGAAATTGTCCTCTTGTTGAGCTTGATTTTTTTGATTTGTTTTTTCATTTTGTTTTTGTTTTTAGTGTAGAGTTTGTAAGAAGTATTAATTAGGGAGTAGGCAGTAGGCAGTAAGGAGTAGGGAGTAGGGAGTAAGGAGTAAGGAGTAAGGAGTATGGAGTAAGGAGAAGGGAGTAGGGGCACTATGATATTTTCTCCATACTACCAACTCCCAACTCAGTTCTCCCTGCTCAGTACTCCCTACTCAGTTCTCAGTTTCATCCGCATTGCAAGTGGCCGCAATGGGATCTACAGATGGTGCCGCCGCCGTTGGTGCAATTACAGGTATAGCCCTTCGTGGGCCCGCAGGTTCCATTGGTCGGGCCAGCGCCAATCTGGCCGTTCATTTCCGTTGCATTCAGATTTGAAATCGTCCTCTTGCTGAGGCTAAGTTTTTTGATTTGCTTTTTCATGTGGATTTTGGTTTTAGTCCCGTCCCGGTGTGTCGGGATAGGGAGGTTAGAATTAATTATAAACAAGGCATCATTTCAGATCTAAAAAACAATAGCCGTCCTGCTTAATAATAAAGCAAGGCGGCTGTAGCGTACTCGTGTCGGGTTGCTCTGTATGGTTATATCATAATCTGCTTTCTGTGTTTTCGGAATGGTTAATCCGTATACAGAGGTATGCATATTTTATGGATATGCAACTTTTTATTTGTCAACCTTCAATAAAGGATGGGTTTTCATAATAAACTTCGGGGACGCTCTGTGATTCTCTGTGCTCTCCACGTCTCCCTATCCGACGTCGCTGTTATGCGACAGGCGGGCGTGTTAAAAAAAATCTCAATTCTGTTTTCTAATTTGCTATGGAATTGCTTAGTGTTTCTCAGTGCACTTAGTGTCTTAGTGGTGAATTTTGAAAAACATGCCTGATTTGAATAATTGAAATTTTTCCTAATATGCGCTATTATTATAGTGCAAAACAATGCATCCAATTCAAGCCTTATGAAAAACATATTCCTGTATGCCGTCATTTTTCTGACTCACCTGGCAACCTGTTATGCACAGGATACGATTGTGCTGAAATCAGGCGATATCATTCAAACGAAAGTCAAGCAGGTGAATGCGACAGAGGTTATCTACAAGAAATACGACTACCTGGAAGGCCCTGTATATGCCGTTTTAAAATCCGCCATCGTTGAGATCCGGTATGAAAATGGATCAAAAGATATTTTTAAGGACGAGCAGGAAAACGGTACAACGCCGGTAATACGAACCGAAACCAATGAGATGTACCTGAAAGGTCAGAAGGACGCAACAAGGTACTATAATGGATATACGGGTGCCGGCACCGGCACCTTGGTCACCAGTTTATTGTCACCGCTTGTCGGACTGATTCCTGCCATAGCCTGTGCTTCCAGTCAGCCGAAAGATAAGAACCTGCAATATCCCGATCCGGGCTTAATGAAAAACAAAGAATACAACCTCGGGTACAATCAACGAGCCCGGAAGATCAAGAAAAACAAAGTATGGACCAATTGGGGTATCGCTTTTGGAGTAAATCTTGTTGCAGTTTTGCTTCTTTCAGTAGATGAATAATATCAGATTCTCACCCGGGAATAAAGTTATGCAATGGAGATGCTTTATGATTCTTCGTGCTTCCCTGCCCGACGTCGCTGTCATGCGGCAGGCGGGCATGGTAAAAAAGAACTCCATTCATTTTTATAATTTGCTACAGAGAAGCTTAGTGTTTCTTAGTGTCCCGATAGCTATCGGGATTAGTGCCTTAGTGGTAATTTTTGGAAGCATGCCATTGAGTACAATCATTCAGATTCCTTCAGTCGGGTTTCCTGCACAGATGCCATTTTCTGATCTTTTTTGAAACTTATTGAGGCCGTTTTGCGTCGGACAGGCGGATTCATTACAGTGTAAGAAAACAAAGCCGTTTTGAACGATAGGTTGAAACTTAATCGGTTCGAGGTCGTTTTAACCTCATGAATTCGCATCAATAACAACTTAACACTTATACTTAACAAAACAATGCGTCAGCTAAAAATTACAAAACAGGTTACCAATCGTGAAACAGCTTCCCTCGACAAATACCTCCAGGAGATCGGAAAGGTAGAACTCATCACAGCCGAGGAAGAGGTAAGACTGGCGGTAGCCATTAAAAAAGGGGACCAGAAAGCCCTTGAAAAACTGGCCAAAGCGAACCTTCGCTTTGTGGTTTCCGTAGCCAAACAATACCAGAACCAGGGATTGACACTCGGTGACCTCATCAACGAAGGAAACCTGGGCCTGATCAAGGCAGCACAGCGATTCGACGAAACCCGCGGCTTTAAATTCATCTCTTATGCCGTATGGTGGATCCGTCAGTCGATTTTGCAGGCATTGGCCGAACAAAGCCGTATCGTACGCCTTCCGCTGAATAAGATCGGTTCCATCAACAAAATCAACAAAGCCTTCTCGAAGCTTGAACAAGAATTCGAACGCGAGCCTTCGCATGACGAGCTTTCCGTAGTACTCGATCTTTCTGCCGAAGACATCAAAGACACCATGAGCAATTCCGGTCGCCATGTATCCATGGATGCGCCGTTACTGAATGGTGAGGACAGCAGCCTTCTCGATGTGCTGGAAGATACAGACCAGGAAAACCCCGATTTTAATCTTATCAGCGAATCCCTTCGCAGGGAAGTGGAACGCGCCCTGTCAACCTTAACAACACGCGAAGGCGATGTAGTAAGGCTGTACTTCGGCCTCTCAGGCGAGCAGCCTATGACGCTGGAAGAGATCGGCGAGCGCTTTGACCTGACCCGCGAACGCGTACGCCAGATCAAAGAAAAAGCCATCCGCAGGCTGAAGCATACTTCCAGAAGCAAAATTTTAAAAACGTATTTAGGATAGTTATTTGGTTGGAGAAGTTAACGGGAATCCCTCTGTTGTGCGGGGTTCCCGTTTTTTATTACGTCAAATTCCCGTACTTTTGTGAATATTCGAGACCAACGAATTACGAATGAGGAAAACGAATTAACGAATGAAAAATCAATTCCTTATTCGTTAATTCGTACAGATTCACTATTCGTTGGTTAAACCATAAACACCCCCTTATGATCATAGCTCCATCGATACTTTCCGCCGACTTCGCCAACATCCAGCGTGATGTGGAAATGATTAACAACAGCGCAGCCGACTGGTTTCATATCGACATTATGGACGGGGTGTTTGTGCCCAATATTTCCTTTGGTTTCCCTGTCATGAAGGCTATTAAAAAGCATGCACAGAAGCCCATGGATGTGCACCTGATGATCGTCGAGCCGGAACGTTATATCAAAGATTTTAAAGACGCAGGAGCCGATCACCTCTATGTGCATTACGAAGCCTGCACCCACCTGCACCGCACGCTCCAGGAGATAAAGAAACATGGCATGAAGGCAGGTGTAGCCATCAATCCGCATACTTCTGTTTCGTTGCTGGAAGATGTACTGCCGCTTACCGACCTGGTATGTATGATGAGCGTAAACCCCGGTTTCGGCGGACAGGAATTTATCAAAGGAACCTACAAGAAGATTAAGGACCTGAAGCAGTTGATTGCTAAAATGAGTGCTTCCACGCTGATCGAAATCGATGGCGGAGTGGACCTTGAAAATGCACCCAAACTAATCACGGCAGGAGCTGATATCCTTGTAGCTGGCAACACCGTTTTTTCCTCGAAGAGTCCTACCGAAACCATTGCTGTTCTGAAGCAGTCAAAGGTGACCGCTTAAATTAAAGCGGCGTCATTCTCTACAATTAGGCATCTATTTTACTACTAAGACACTAAGAGCACTAAGTTGCACTAAGTCTCCTTTTCGGCTCTCTCCGTGCCTCTCCGTGGCTCCGTGCGAAACAAAATGCATTCCAGGATTTGAAGGCAACAACTGAACGACAGTATTCATCTAATATCCTATTAGGAATTAAATCCTTCCCATAGCGGACGAAAAGTCTCGCACGGAGGCACGGAGAACACGGAGTGTTACTTTTTCAGGTATACCGTTCCTTTTACAGAAACGACCTGATTGCTGCAATCCATTAATTCAGCTACGTAATAATAGGTGCCTTCATTAAGGACTGTTGAATCCTTTTTGCCATTCCATGTTTTGACCTGTTCGGAGCTTTCAAAGACCTTCTGGCCCCAGCGGTCGAAGATGGTGAGGTGGAGGATGTTTTCATTAGCTGCCATCACAAACTCGTCGTTCAGGTTATCGCCATTGGGAGTAAAGACGTTGGGGATTTTGGAAAGTTCAAGGCCCGGTTCCTGGTTCACGGTTAGGGATCCTGTGGATGAACATAAACTCTCTTGCACAATGACCGAATAGATTCCAGGCATCGTGACATATATCGATGACGTAGTATCACCTGTGGACCATAGGTAAATAAATCTAGTGGAAGTATCGGCAATCAATAGTAACGGGCCATTCCTGCACATCAGGGTATCGGCAGGCATGGTTACGACAGGGAAGGGAACCTGGCTAACCATTACGGTGTCGGATGTGGTGCAAATGCCTGAAGCAATATTCACTGTATAAAGACCCGGTGTATAAACGGTAATGCTATGGCTGGTATCGTTAGTGGACCAGTAATAAGACCATCCTGCCTGTCCTGCATTTAAAGTCACAGGATCCTGTCCGCATTGAATTGCCTCGGGCGTCAATGCGCTTACCGGGTAAGGAACCCGGTTAAATATTACGGAGTCATGTGTCGAACAAATGGCATTGTTGATCACCACACTATATACACCCGACATGCCCATGAAAATATTTGCCGTGGTATCATTCGTTGACCACAGGTAGGTTAGGCCGGTATCCAGGGAGGCAATTAATTGGATTGAATCGTTGCCGCATTGCATGGTATCGGTTGGCAGGAAAGATAGCGGGTAAGGAATCTGATACACTGTAACCGAATCGGTTGTCACACACAGGCTGTCTGTTAGGGTCACACGATAGGTCCCGGGTGCGTGTATGGAGATAGCCGCCGTGGTGTCGCCGGTAGTCCATAGGTAGGAATAACCAGGCGACGCACCTGCAGTGAGTAGGATGGTATCGTTGCCGCATGCGATGATGTCAGGCGGAAGCAAAGAGGATGGATAAGGCATTTGATTCACGGCCACGCTGTCGCCGACGGTACATCCCTGGTTCGAGACCTGCACATAATACATGCCGGGAGTATGAATAAAAACGGAAGACAATGAATCGCCGTTTGACCAGGCATATTGAAGCGAAGTATCACTCCCGGCGATCAACCGGATGGTATCCCCGCTGCAAAACAAGGTATCGTTGGTCATATTTATCTGTGGGAAATCGGCAACCGTAATTTTCTTTTTAGCTACAATCAGGGCATTGCAGTTGTAGTGCAGGATCAGGCTGGCCTCATAATTCCCGGGTGCGCCATACAAATGATTCAATGAAGTACCGTAAGCAGATGTGGAATCGCCGAACTGCCATTCGTAATTGCTCACGTTGTAAACCGAATCGACGCTGAAGGTGAGGGTGTCGCCATTACATACGGCTGAATCCATACTAAGATTTTCAACGGGCGGACAATAAAAATAACTCTCCACGAATTGAGGGAAACACCGGTTGGTTGCCAGGGGAAGCATAATTAAACTGTCCTTGAAATGGCAGGACAATCCCGGGTTGGATGGATCGTTGATCACTGCAATGCAGTCACGCAGCCGCTGGGAAACATATATTTTATGATCCGGACCCAGTTGCAGCGTGCTGATATTATCTGCCCTCACATGGCCGACATTAATCAAAGTTTTCGATTGGACGATGTCAGTATCACTGCCGGCAAGCATATCGAGCTGGTAAATATGCCCGGTATTATTGCTGTAATAAAATTTTGAATTGTCGCATGAAAAAGACATTCCTTGCAGGTGGTTCATGTAATTAGTCGGGACCGGACCGGATGACAGGTTGATTGGATTTGGTGAGACCATGCCCGTCTGGTTGTTAAAATTAAAGATCTCAAGTCCGTAATCGGTTAAGCTGGGTATGCCGGCCACCCTTTCATTATAGGTGGACACTATTTTTGCACCGTCCGTCGAGAACTTGAGCAAACCATCGGAGGTGTTTAAATTCATGAACTGTTTTCCTGCATGTGAAATCACCGGGCTTTGAATTCCGGTTGCAGTAACCAGGTAAGACTTAAAAACATCGTCGCTGTCATTATGAACAGTCACCCACGTGTCACAACCATTGGCATGCAAAACAGCAGCTAACATGCAGTGACTGGTGGCTTCGCCGGAATCTATAAACCGATCCCTGTAGCCCGGTTCTATAGCACCAAAACCACCGTATGCATTCATGTTAACTATAGAATATTTCAGTCCATGGTTATTGTTGTCATTGGAGAGAAAAAGAAAATACAGGGAGTCGTTGCCCGGCATGGGTACGATGACATTAGATACCGGGTAATTATACAAATTGTCAATGGCGAAGTTGTATCTGTTGAAAATGTGAAAAGCATCCGCATAAAACAGCAAGCCGCCTGTATCTTTCTGGCAAGCGGAAGAAGTGAAAAGTTCAAAAGAGGAGGACGAAATCAAGGAAGGCGAGGGAGTAGCATTAAAATCCAGCCCGATATGGTTGCCGAAAGTCCAGACATTCGCACGTTTTTGTCCTGCGACATACATGAAAAAAAATAGAAAAAGGGCAACTAAAAAACAGCGCATGTATGCAATTTAATTATTTGCATGGATAAACAGGAGTCTTCTCAAAGGACCTATTGCTTTTTTGCAAAGATCCCCAAATTTGAGGAGCGTGGCCATAAAAAAAGGCGCCCGCCCCGCGCATACAGGACGAGCACCAGCTAACATAAAACAAAACAACACACAAAAAATCCAAAGAACCGGGCGAAGGGGTGCCCGGGTACCGACATATCGTTATAGCATATTTGCTTGTATATTTTTTAGTTGAAAATTATAGAACGGGTTTAGTAAAAGTCATAAGTTGCAAGTCATAAGTCACAAGTCATAAGTCATAAGTCACAAGTTTTGAGTAGTCATTGATCATTGATCATTGGTAATTGATCATTTCCTCAAGAGGCTTGTCTGTGGTTCAAGTGATCCGATATTCTCACCAGCGTTTCTTTATTGATTGGCTTTTGATAATAGCCGGCTACCTGGGGGTGATTCATCGCTTCCGTCTTTTGTTTTTCGTCGTCTATGGAGCAGACCATGATAATGCGGCAATTATTTTTGAACCGTATGCTTAGCTTTTCAAACATGTCCAGGAACTCCAGTCCCGACAGAGGTGTCATATTTACGTCGAGGAAGATGAGTTCGGGCAAGGGTTTCAACTGCGATGCATTTTTAGTGAGCAATTCAAGCGCTTTCTCTCCCGAATCGGCTTCTGCAATTTCCTTGGCCGGCATTGCCTCGTTAATGTTTCTCCGCAAGATGTAGCGGTCCATGTCATTGTCATCTACGATAAGTATGCGCTTAACGAAATTAATTCCTTGAACTTGTGGTTGTGGTTCCATGTTAGTTAGTTGATTGTTAGCAGGTTTTTACATAATTTTTGTCGTTGATGTGTGAATAATTTACGTGTGATAATTAACCTGGCGAAATCAGTTAGAGTGTTTCTTAATTCCCAGTGTACTCTTTTAGTTAATATTCTTTTTCAGACTGCCACCTACAGTTTTCGACTGCCTACTGCCGCTTTCTCGACTGCCTCCTGCAGCTGCCTCCTGCCGCTTTTTCTATAGATGTAGATAATTAATTAATGAATTGCTCCAGCATCCGATCGTTCAACTGCTTTGGAAAATACTGAACCACGCTGCGGTTCATGAGGCATTTCCTGCGGTCTTTCTCGCTGGCTTCGGTGGAGAGAATTACAATCTTGCAACGCTTGCGGGTGAAATCATTCAGCTCACTGAAGCGGCTCAGGAACTCAAATCCGTTCAGGTCCAGGTTCAGGAATATCAGGTCGGGAACATCGCTCAGGCGTTTGCTTCTTTGGATGCATTCCAAAGCTGAATCAGCAGAGTTAAACAGGGTAAGCTCTTCAGCGAATTCGCGTTTGCACAACAGCGCTGCATTGTTGAGGCTGTCGAGTCTGTTGTCGTCTACCAGGAATACTTTCTGGAACTTCTGGGGCTGACCTTGATGCGCGATCGGCTCCATTTCGAACGAGTTGATGTGGATGGCTTGCATAATGTTAGGGGTTTAGTGTTTTGATGATGTAAAACTACCCCCGCCATCAGCCTAAAAAAAGGGACAAATAGCAAAAAACAGGACATCGAAAAAATGAAGAAAATATCAATTATTATAAATAAATAAGCATTTATTCCCATATAATGGAAATAAATGCTTACATTTCGGACATCATGATTAATGATTTCTATTCTTTTCCTTCAGTTCCATCTGTGATTACAATGGCATTTAGGGCAGGTTCGCCACCTAATTTTTCGAAATCCTGGCTGGCCCTGGTCTTATCCATGGCTGCAGACGGACTGCCTGAGACTTTTACCTGGCCTGATCCGGTTTCAGTGAATTGCACGCCAAGCATTAAAAGAAAGGAGATAAAGAGATTTAACATATACTGTGTTTTTTAAGCAAATTAGGTCCAACACTGCACCTGAGGTGATGAAAACCGGCTCAAACCTTACACTGAATAGAAAAGCTCGAAAACCAAAAAACTAAAAGGATGAATTCGCTAAACCACCTTAATAAGATAATAAAGCGTTTGAAGGAGCATGAGATTGACACCCTAAATACCTATCTCAATGCATTCAAAGTGGATCATCTGAATGAATCCTTACGAAGCGTGAATCTTATTGAATTGCTTGCAGATGAAAAGCAGCCGAAAGTGCCTGATGTGCTCCAATTTAAACTATATGGCAAGCCCAATATTCCTGCATTTGAAAAACTAGTCAGGCGCACAAGAGAAAAGGTATATGAATCCTTACTTCTTGAAAATAATCTATCCAAGGTTCGGACTCATTCGGAAAGAAGCCGAATAGGATATGACTTACGAAAAAAGTTAATTGAAACTGAAATTCTCTCGGCGCGCGGTTTAGCAGAGGAGAATGAAACGTTATATGAGTATATGTTGAATAAAGCTGAACAGTATGAATTCTATGATATTGTTCTTGAGATACTCTATACCAAACATACTTTTTCTTCATTCCGCTACGGTTCAGGGAGGATAAGGAAAATTGGAAAGGAAATTCAAAAATATGAAATCATAAGGAGCGCAGTAAATCATGCGAGATTAACTTTTGATAATTACGCCGCACGAATTAATTTTTCAGCTTCGCCTGAAGATTATTTAGGTGAGCTTCCGAATGTTGTTGAAAAGTTGGAAGAGGATTTTAAAGTTGCGAATTCGCCAACTATCGGGTATTTCTTATATCTGTTACAAACAGAGCTGTTTCAGCAATCTAATAATTTGGATAATGCGAACACAGCTTTATTGAAGTTGGTTGAGCTGCTAAAAAATAGTCCGTCTGTACGAACCCGAAACAGATTGGGAACAGCATATGTCAACTTAGCTAATAATGAAATGTTAGCTTACCGGTTCGAAAGCGGATTGAAATATGCGGAAGAAGCAGCAAAATATTTTAAGGATACAACTGTTAATATCAATGTGGTTAGGGAAATTGAATCGATGCTTTATCAATACCTCCACAATTTCGAAATGTCTGAGAAGTTAATATCAGCACTATATCAATCTTCGGCAGCACAAAAAACATCATTTCTTTTTAATAAAAGGACCTATCTATTTGCCTGCTTAAAAAACCTGCAAGGCGACTACAAGCGGTCGGAAGAGTTGCTGAATGAAGTCCGGGAAATTGAAAAAGACAAAGAAGGATGGAACATCGGCATCCGCCTGCTCCAGATCATGAACCTGGTGGATCGGGGCAAAACCGATTTGATGGAAAGCCAGGTAACGAACCTGAAAAAATATCTCCTCCGTTTAAAAGGGCAGAAGCAGGCACGCAAACGCTACGGCGTAATCCTGCGCATCCTATCCCGCCTGATGAACGACAACTACCAGTTCAGAAAAACCTACAAACGAAGCCAGAAATATTTTGACCTGCTGGCCTCCGACGATGCCCGGTATTCCTGGTCGGTAAAGGGTCATGAAGTAATTGCCTTCCACGAATGGTTCCTATCAAGAATGGAATTCAGGAAGTACTCGTATAAGAATCTGTTTGGGGAGAAGGGCTGAGTAATGATCAAATACCAAATGCCAAATACCAAATACCAAAAACCAAAAACCAAAAACCAAATACCAATGATCATCCATTGTTACCTTGCTGAATCAGCATCATACAATTAACGAATTGTGCGTCGGCGCCCTTTAGGGCCACGGGTGAGCGGGGGCGATGGAAGCAGCTAATCTTCCCGCCAGAAGCCCTAATGATCAATGATCAATTACCAATGATCAATTTTCAATGACCAATTTTCAAAGAGTTAATACCAATAACCAATAAATTGTAACTTTTGACTTTTGACTTTTGACTTTTGACTTTTGACTTATGTCTTGTGACCCTTCGGCTCCGCTCAGGGCAACGCTTGTGACTTGTGATTTGTGATTTGTAACTTGTAACTTATTCTTCTGCATCATCCAAATCTCTACTTTTGCCAAATGGCCATCATCCTGCCCATCGAAAAGTTCTTGCCGGAATACCTGGCAGCAAAGCCTTTGCTTATCGATGCGCGCAGCCCGGCTGAATACGACCATGCCCATATCCCCGGTGCTGTTAACCTGCCACTTCTTAATAACGAGCAACGTGCCATCGTAGGCACTACTTTCAAGAAGGAGGGGAGAGAGGCTGCTGTATTAAAGGGATTCGACCTGGTAGGCCCGCAATTCGGTGACATTTTACGGGAAGCAAAATCAAAAACGGACAACAGGGAAGTATTCATTTACTGCTGGCGCGGAGGACTACGCAGCAATATCATTGCATGGGTGCTGGGAACCGGTGGCTTCCAGGCCACGGTGCTCAAAGCAGGTTATAAAAGTTACCGGCGCTGGGTATTGAGCGAACTAGACAAAGACAGAAAATATATCGTGCTGGGCGGCCGCACCGGATCAGGCAAGACGGAGATTTTGAAAGCCATGGCTAAATACGTTCCCATCATCGACCTGGAAGGATTGGCCCATCACAAAGGTTCTGCCTTCGGGCACCTGGGCCAGCCGCCGCAGCCGGGGAATGAATACTACGAAAACCTGCTGGCAGAAAAACTTTTCGCCATCGCTGACGACGAAACCGTATGGATTGAAAACGAAAGCCAGAACGTGGGCTCGGCAAAAGTTCCCGCCAAATTATACCAGGGCATCCGCGAATCCTTCACCGTTGAAATAGTGCTCAACGCAGAAGACCGAAAAAAAAGAATACTCAACGAGTACGGTATTTTCTCCGCCGAATTGCTGGCAGAGACGACAAAGAAAATAAGAAAGCGTTTGGGAGAAGTCCGGCTCAGGGAAGCGCTGGAACATTTGCAGCAAGGCAACCTGGAAGCCTGGATAGAAATGATGCTAGCTTATTACGACAAGATGTACAATTACGGCATGGATCTTCGCGACAGAAGCTCGGTGCTCCAGATTGACGTCAGTCCGCTTGCCGATGCAGATGCAGCAGCGAAAAAAATACTATCCGGCGTGGAGTCTTTAAAACTAAAACAGGCAGTATGATAACGGAAGAGCTTATAAAGCTCACTCAATTCAGTCATGGCTCGGGATGCGGATGCAAAATCGCTCCTGCAGTTCTTGAGGAGATCCTGAAAAACAGCGGATCGCAGAAGGCGTTTGCCGACCTGCTCGTAGGTTCGGAAACGAAAGACGATGCCGCTATATACCGGCTTGCCAATGGCACCTGCCTGGTTAGTACCACTGATTTTTTTACGCCCATCGTCGACGATGCCTTTACTTTCGGCCGTGCCGCCGCTGCCAATGCCCTCAGCGACGTATATGCCATGGGTGGGAAGCCGTTGCTTGCCGTAGCCATCCTGGGGTGGCCCGTCGATAAGCTGCCTCCTGCACTGGCCTCACGCGTGCTGGAAGGTGGACGCGCTGCCTGCGCAGAGGTTTCCATACCGCTTGCCGGCGGACATAGCATCGATTCGCCCGAGCCCTTCTTTGGACTGGCTGTAACCGGCCTGGTGGATGAAAAACATATTCTACGCAACGACGGTGCAAAGGAGGGCGATCTGCTCTTTCTTACCAAGCCCATCGGTACAGGTATCCTGGCCTCGGCAATGAAACGCGGAAAGCTATTGCCTCAACACGAAGAAGGATTTTTCCGAAACCTCGTTACCATCAATACTATAGGCGCCGAACTGGCAACCATCAAAGGCATACATGCAGTTACTGATATCACCGGTTTCGGATTGCTTGGTCACCTGGTCGAGATGACGGAGGGCAGCGGCTTAAGTGCGGAAATCGATGCGAAGAAAGTACCCTTGCTGGAAGGCGTGAGCGAATATGCTGCGCAGTTCATCTTTCCCGACAATACATACAGAAACTGGAATGCTTATGAGAAGAAAGTTCAGGGCATAGCTGGTCCGTCGTTTATCACCCTTTGTGATCCCCAGACTAACGGCGGATTGTTGGTATCGGCATCCAAAGACTCGCTGCCGGAGTTATCGGCACTTTTTGCCCGACTTTTACCCGGCATGCAGGCTATTCCCATCGGTCGCATGGTTGCCCGTACATCGTTCGAAGTTCATGTGAACGAGTAATTGGAGCTAATTACTGAGGAAAGTCATTAGAATATTACAAGCTTTCATCCGTTCTACACCCTTGAATTAGGGAGGTTAACTACCTAATTTTAATTTGAAAAAAAATTTCCTGTTCTCGAAAAAAACTTTATTTTTATCGGAAATATAAGACGTTCGATGTTAGTGGAAGAAAAGTCCCTGTCGGGACATTTACAGAAGTATTTCGGGTTCAATAAATTTAAAGGAGACCAGGAGAAGGTCATTCAAAGTGTACTGAATGGCAAGGATACGTTTGTTATCATGCCTACGGGCGGCGGTAAGTCCATGTGTTACCAGCTTCCTTCGTTGATCATGGACGGCACAGCCGTCGTAGTATCACCCCTTATTGCCCTCATGAAGAACCAGGTAGATGCCATGCGCGGCTTCAGCAGCACAGATGGCGTAGCTCATTTCCTGAATTCTTCTCTGAATAAAACGGAGATCGCCGCCGTAAAGAACGACATCATGCAAGGGAAGACCAAGCTGCTGTATGTGGCTCCTGAATCCCTTACAAAAGAAGAAAACGTAGAATTCTTCAAAGGAGTTAACATCTCCTTTTTCGCTATCGACGAAGCGCATTGCATCTCGGAATGGGGCCATGATTTCAGGCCTGAATACCGCCGCCTGCGTCCTATCATCGAAGCTATAGGAAAAGTTCCCATTATAGCCCTGACAGCCACAGCCACGCCCAAGGTACAACTCGATATACAGAAGAACCTGGGTATGATGGATGCTGCGCTTTTCAAAGCGTCGTTCAACCGGCCTAACTTATATTACGAAGTACGCCCCAAGGTGGAGGTGCTGAAGGAGATTATCAAATTCGTAAAGCAGAACACCGGAAAAAGCGGTATCATATACTGCCTCAGCCGCAAAAAAGTGGAGGAAGTAGCACAGACACTGAGCGTCAACGGCATCCGTGCCTTGCCATACCATGCAGGTCTGGATGCGCCGGTAAGAGCCCGCACCCAGGATAAGTTCCTGATGGAAGAAATTGACGTCATCGTAGCCACCATCGCCTTTGGCATGGGAATCGACAAGCCCGATGTTCGTTTTGTGATACACCACGACATCCCGAAAAGCCTGGAAGGTTATTACCAGGAGACAGGACGCTCAGGCCGGGATGGCCGAGAAGGAAAGTGCCTTTGCTTTTACAGCTACAAAGACATTGAGAAGCTGGAGAAGTTCATGAAGGGCAAACCCGTCGCAGAACAGGAAATTGGAAAACAATTGCTGGCAGAAACAGTAGGTTATGCCGAAACTTCGGTATGCCGTCGGAAAGTGCTGCTCAATTATTTCGGTGAAATGTACCAGCAGGATAACTGCGGCAGCTGCGATAATTGCGTGCATCCAAAGAAGAGTTTCGACGGGCAGGAGGAAGTCTGTACCGTTCTCGAGACAGTGAAGGCAGTAAAGGAAAAATTCGCTACCGATCATATCGTAAATGTCCTCACCGGCAAGAACGAACAGCAGGTGAAACTCCACGGCCACGACAAACTGGAAGAATTCGGAGAGGGCGCCGAAAACGAGGCGCGCTTTTGGGTAGCCGTTGTCAGGCAGTCGATACTGATGGGCTTCCTGTCCAAGGATATAGAGACGTACGGTACGCTAAAGCTTACTGAAAACGGAAAAGCTTTCCTGAAGAAACCATATGCCATCCAGGTGGTGGAAGACAACGACTACAGCAATGCCGAATCTGACGAAGATGATGAAATCGGTGGTGGCGGTTCGGCTTCAGCGGATCCTGAATTGTTCGCATCACTCAAGGATCTCCGTAAGAAAATTGCTAAACAGAAAAATATTCCACCTTACGTGGTATTCCAGGATCCGTCCCTGGAAGAAATGTCGATTCAATACCCAATCAGTATCGATGAGCTGAAAAACATTACCGGGGTAGGGTCGGGCAAAGCCGTAAAGTTTGGCAAGCCTTTCGTCGAACTCATCAAGAAATACGTAGAAGAGAACGACATAGACCGCCCTATGGACCTCGTAGTGAAGTCTGTAGTGAATAAGTCCGGTCTCAAGGTCTATATCATTCAGAACATTGATCGCAAAATCGCCCTCTACGATATGGCCAAGGCCAAAGGCATGACGATGAAGGATCTTTTAACAGAAATTGAGACTATTGTGGGCTCCGGAACCCGGATCGATGTCAATTACTTTATTAACGAAGTGATTGATATTGAAAGGCAAAGGGAGGTTTTTGACTATTTCCTGGCTACAGAAAGTGACTCCGCCGAGGAGGCCCTGGTGGAACTGGGTGAAAACGACTATTCGCTGGAGGATATCCGGCTGATGCGCATTAAATTCATGTCCGAACTGGGCAATTGACCAACGAATTACGAATCTGTACGAATTAACGAATAAGAGCAAAATTCGATAATTCGTAATTTATTCGTTATTCGTTGGTATTTTTAGGGAATTATCTATCTTTGCCCGCCAAATAATAATTCAGAGAAAAACACATGATTATTGTACCCGTAAAGGAAAATGAGTCCATCGACAGGGCTTTAAAAAAATTCAAGAAAAAATTTGAAAGAACAGGCGTTGTACGTGAATTACGCTCACGCCAGGCTTTTGAAAAAAAATCTATTACCCGGCGCCAGGAGATTATCCATGCCCGATACATTGAGCAGTTGAAGAGAGACAATACACTGTAATATTTTTCTTCTTTTTCTTCCTGTATTTTTGTATCTTTACTCTACAGATAACGTTTCAGTTATCATGAAGATCCGGGTAAAGAAATAATATAAGAGAAGCAGTTTATGGAAACATAAATTGCTTCTCTTTTCTTTTTATGTCAGTCGCCAGTTTTATCCAATATATACGGTACGAGAAAAGATTCTCACCGCACACCGTGAAAGCCTACGAAAGTGACCTCGCTGCTTTTTTTGAATACCAGCAAGTTACTTACCAGGCAGTTGATATGGCGGAAATGAATCATTCCATGATCCGTTCCTGGCTCGTCAGCCTGATGGAAGCGAAGATCACCCCGCGCTCCGTGAACAGAAAGATCTCATCCCTAAAGACGTACTGCAGGTTTCTCCTTCGTAAGGGAACGCTGAAGACCAACCCCATGTTAAAAGTGTTATCACCAAAAACATCGAAGCGGCTTCCTGTATTTGTAGATAGGGAGAAGATGGATTCCCTTTTCAGTCATGTGGATTTCGGCGAAGGGCATGATGCCGTCCGCGATAAAGCTCTTCTCGAATTGTTTTATGCCACCGGAATGCGTCTGAGTGAACTGGTAAACCTCAAAGAAAGTGACATCGATTTTGGAAACGATACGGTGAAGGTGCTGGGTAAGCGTAACAAGGAACGGATCATCCCGATCACTGCTGCCGTAAAGAAATCCATCCGCAGTTACCTGGCTGCAAAAGCCGGACTGGATGTAAAGGATAGGCTGCCCCAGTTATTCGTCACGGCCGAAGGGAAAAAGATTTACCAGAAGCTCGTCTATCGCGTCGTCACCAAATACCTGGGACAGGTCACCACCCTGGAGAAGAAAAGTCCGCATGTGTTGCGACACACCTTTGCCACCCACATGCTAAACAACGGCGCCGACATTAATTCGATTAAGGATATCCTGGGTCATGCCAACCTGAGTGCGACGCAGGTATATACACACAATACAGTAGAGAAATTGAAACAGGTTTATAAACAAGCCCATCCAAGGGCATAATAAAGGGAGGTAAAAACATGAAGTTAAACGTTCAATCCATTCATTTTAATGCAGACAGAAAGCTGCTCGATTTTATCCAGGAGAAAGTGGACAAGCTGGTCCATTTTTATGACCACATCCTGGGTGGCGAAGTTTTTCTACGTCTGGACAAGTCCGATGATTTGCAAAACAAAGTAGTGCAGATCCGGATACAGGTACCCGGACAAGATCTGACTGCCAGGCAGCAATGCCGCACTTTTGAAGAAGCCACCGACCTGGTCGTGGAGGCCCTCAGCAAACAAATCATCAAACACAAAGAAAGACTAAGAGGCGAGTAACATTCGTCCAAAAAACAACACCAGAGCCATTCTTCATTCGAAGAATGGCTTTTTTATTAAGTGAAATTTTATCTTCAATTTTAAGTCTTTCTGACCAACGAATAACGAATCTATGCGAATTAACGAATGCCTCACAGATTCGTTAATTCGTTCTTATTCGTTATTCGTTGGTTTTATGAAAGATTAACAATAAATTAGCAATAACTAACGTACTATACCTGCGTATTTAATAGGAATTTTAAGAAATTTGTATTTTATTAAAATCCTCTAGACCCTAACCAACTTGAACAGGCTTGTAAGAAAACTACTTTTGGCGTCGGCATTTCTTGCCCTCGCACCCGGCGTACATGCCGAATACGGCCTTGTCGAAAAGGTAGTGGCCGGATGCCGCGATACATCGCGTATGAGTTTTATCCACGACCAATCCATGTACCGCGAAGGATGGGACACACTGGCACAGCCGGTTTTCTGGCAGAAGGTGATCCGCCTCACCAGCGACACTTGCCTGGTGAATGTAGCTTCCTGCCGTAAGCCGGTAAATAAAGTGGGCCGCACCGAGTGGATGAGTCTCACCGAGACACAAAAGAAAGATTACAAGGACAGCCTCTGCTGCGAATTGAGTTTAACGGAAGGCACATCCATTTTCGTAACGGCCGGTAAAGGTGAGTTTTACGAGATCCGTAAAATGCTTCCTGAAATCAACAAGGCCATCAAAGTGTTTGAAAAAAATAACGTCGATCCCTGGTATGCGCAGGCCATCCTGCTGATTGAAAGCCCGGGCAAGACGAAATCAAAATCGTATGTAGGTGCGAACGGTCCCTTTCAGCTCATGCGCAGCGTTGCGGTGAAGTACGGCCTTCGTGTCAACAAGCATACCGACGAACGCACCCAGATCGAGAAAGCAGCAGGCGCTGCCTCCCGCTTCATCAATGCCGTATGTGTACAACAAGTAAAGAATATCCTGGATGAACACCACCTGGCTTACAAGGAAACGGATCTCTGGTTCCGCTTGCTGGTATTGCATGCGTATCATGCCGGTCCGGGTAATGTACGTTGCGTGATCAACAGCCTTCAGCCTGAGGCTGGCGGTGTTGAATTGCTTAAAAAGATATGGCAGACGGAGTGCGGCGGTTTTAAAAACGAATCCCAGAACTATTCACAGATCGCCCTGGCAGCCTTACTGAATTTCGACCAGATACTTATGCAGGGTGATACAGTGTTCCTGGTACAGGGCGACAAGTATTTCCGTCATTACAGCCGGACGAAATACAAACCCACGGAAGCATACGACTACCTCAACAATAGCCTGGCACTGTACGAAGAAGATTTGCTGGAAGGCACCTTGCCCTATGCTGATTTTATGAAACGCATCAGCCGCCTTCGTAAGGAATACACGCATCTTGCCAAAAGCATCACCAATGGAATGGTCGATGTAGTCCTGAACGAATACCCCGCCACGGAAGAGCAGGTAAATGCTTTGGCATATGCCCTTACCCGGAAGCAACGTTACGACGATGCCATTGCATTGTTGAAATTGAATGTGGAGATGCACCCATCCTCAGCTGCCGCCCACGACAGCCTGGCCAGGGCATATTCCTATACAGGCAACAGGCAGATGGCTGCATTGTACAGCTCACGCTCCGAAGCGCTGGGCCGGAAGGAAAACTGATTCCTGCTTCAGCCGGTTACTTCCAATAGAGCACTATTTAATTTTTCTTTTACCAGGTTATGACCTGCTTCCACCACATGGAGTGTGTGGTTTCCTGCGGAGCTTTTCATAAATTTTTCCCCAATGGAAGCGGGGATGATACGGTCGTAACGTCCGAAGAAAAGGTGGATGCTGATGCCGTTGGCTTTCACGAGTCGTTGCACGTTTTTTACGGAAGGACGGATGTCGCGGAAACACATCCATACATCCCATACCAGTTCGCGCTTCCTGCGTGTAGAGAGTGAATCACGCACAAAGTCACACAGTTTTTTGTTTACCAGTCCGCTCTTTTCGGCCAGGGTGACGAGCCTGAACAACCCGGAAGGATCGTTGATGACCCGTTGGTATAAAACTTTTCCTGCCAGGCTTCGCGTTACAAAGGCATTGGAGAAATTCAGTTTCAAGCCATCGGGTGCGATCAAAAATGCCGAACGGACTTTTGACGGAAAGAGCTCGATAAGCTGGAGTACAATCTTGCCTCCCAGGCTGTATCCCATCAGGGAAAATTTTTCGGCGTTATACCGTCTGAGGATCTTCTCCGTAAGCTCTTTCAGGTGGTCTTTCGACACAGACTTTACAGCAACCGACGGATCGATGGAGCTGTTGCCGTGATAAGGAAGGTCGAAGGCGATGATTTTGTATTTTTTACCCAGCGACGGAACCAGGGCTTTGAAGTCGGAGCCGAGGTTGCCAAAACCGTGAAAAGCGAGGAGCAATTCTGCCCCTTCGCCGTATGTTTCATAACTCCAATGGAATCCGTTGAATGAGATAATTTCAGCCATTTAGGTAGGTAAATCCGGGTGTTAAGACTTGTCGTTTCGGGTTCAAAACTACACCTAAAAATTGTACCTTCGCGCACCTTCGGTTGCCGGTTTATGGTCTACAGTTTACGGTTGAAAAAAACCAACCTTAACTATCGCCTGAAAACCCTGAACCTGGCAATTCAAACTGTAAACTGTAAACGTTTCGTTCCCATGCCCAAAGACCACTCCATAAAAAGCGTACTCATCATCGGCAGCGGCCCTATCATCATCGGCCAGGCCTGCGAATTTGATTATTCCGGATCCCAGGCGTCCCGCTCGCTGAAGGAAGAAGGCATTGAAGTGACGCTCATCAACTCGAACCCGGCTACCATCATGACAGACAAGGTTACGGCCGACAATATTTACCTGAAGCCGCTCACCCGGAAGTCCATCGTCGAAATCCTTGAAAAGCACCGGATTGATGCCGTACTTCCTACGATGGGAGGCCAGACGGGTCTGAACCTGGCTATTGAATGCGGGAAAGCAGGGATCTGGGAAAAATACGACGTTCAAATTATCGGCGTGGATATCAACGCTATTCATACGACTGAAGACCGTGAGAAATTCCGCTTGCGCATGCTGGAACTTGGTGCCGGCGTATGCAAAGGCCGCACGGCTACATCCTTCCTCGAAGGAAAAGAAATTGCACAGGAAATCGGCTTCCCGCTGGTGATCCGTCCGTCGTTTACACTGGGCGGAACAGGCGGTGGTTTTGTACATAGCAAGGATGAATTCGATGCAGCCCTCAACCGCGGCCTGCATGCCTCTCCTTCACACGAAGTACTGATCGAACAGAGTATCGCCGGATGGAAAGAGTTTGAACTCGAACTGCTGCGCGACGGATCTGGCAACGTCATCATTATCTGCTCCATCGAGAATTTCGACCCGATGGGTATTCATACCGGCGATTCCATCACCGTGGCGCCGGCCATGACCCTGAGCGATGTGACGTATCAGAAGATGCGTGACCTCGCGATAAAATGCATGAACGGCATCGGCAACTTCGCCGGCGGATGCAACATCCAGTTTGCCGTTAATCCCGACGATGAAAACGAAATCATCGTGATCGAAATTAATCCTCGCGTATCGCGATCGTCGGCGCTGGCATCTAAAGCTACCGGCTATCCCATTGCCAAAATTGCTGCCAAGCTGGCCATCGGTTACAACCTCGATGAGCTGAAAAACCAGATCACCAAATCCACTTCGGCTTTCTTTGAACCCACCATCGATTATGTGATCGTGAAAGTGCCGCGCTGGAACTTTGATAAGTTTAAAGGCAGCGACCGCCATCTCGGCCTGCAGATGAAATCCGTGGGTGAAGCCATGGGTATCGGGCGTAATTTCCAGGAAGCTCTTCAGAAAGCCTGCCAGAGCCTGGAGATCAAGCGCAACGGATTGGGTGCTGACGGACGTGAGATGAAGGAGCAGGAAGAAATACTGGATTGCCTAGAAAAGCCGCGGTGGAACCGCTTGTTTTACATCTACGATGCTTTCAAAGTAGGCATTCCTTTCAGCACCATTCAGAAACTGACGAAGATCGATACCTGGTTCCTGAAGCAGATCGAAGAAATGATCTCGCTGGAAAAGGAAATTGAAAAATTTACCATCGGCAACATCAGCAAAGAGTTGCTGATGGAAGCCAAGAAAAAGGGCTATGCCGACCGACAGATCGCACACCTGCTGCGTTGCTGGGAAAGTGAAGTATTCCGGAAGAGGAGAGACTTAGGCATCAAGCGCGTTTACAAACTGGTGGATACCTGCGCGGCCGAATTCGAAGCCAAGACACCGTATTACTATTCTACCTTCGACGAAGAAAACGAAAGCGTTAGCAGCGACCGCAAAAAAGTGGTTGTGCTGGGATCCGGCCCCAACCGTATCGGCCAGGGAATAGAATTTGACTACAGCTGCGTACACGGTGTGATGGCAGCCAGGGAATGCGGATACGAGACCATCATGATCAACTGCAACCCCGAGACCGTGTCGACAGACTTTGATATTGCCGACAAACTTTATTTCGAACCAGTCTTCTGGGAACATGTTTATGAAATCATCGAGCATGAGAAGCCCGAAGGCGTGATTGTGCAGCTCGGCGGACAAACAGCGCTGAAGATTTCTGAGAAGCTGAACAAATACGGCATCAAGATTATCGGCACCAGCTTCGACTCTCTTGACCTTGCCGAAGACCGCGGCCGTTTTTCTACGCTGCTTCGTGACCTCAACATACCGTATCCTAAATTCAGTGTTATCGAAACAGCCGACCAGAGCGCCAAGCTCTCCAGGGAACTGGGCTTTCCATTGCTGGTGAGACCGTCGTATGTGCTGGGAGGACAAAGCATGAAAATCGTAATCAACGAAGAAGAGCTGGAGCAGCATGTGGTGAATATTCTTCGTGACATCCCCGATAATAAAATTCTCCTGGATCACTTTTTGGAAAAAGCCATTGAAGCCGAAGCCGACGCCATCTGTGACGGGGAAGAAGTTTACATCATCGGCATCATGGAACATATCGAGCCTGCCGGCATTCACAGTGGCGACAGCAATGCTGTACTGCCGCCGTTTGACCTGAGCGACAAAATTATCGGCCTCATCGAAGAATATACAAAACGGATTGCGCTTGCCATGAATGTAAAAGGACTGATCAATATTCAGTTTGCCATCAAGGACGAAACCGTTTATGTTATCGAGGCCAACCCCCGCGCATCCCGAACGGTTCCCTTTATCGCAAAAGCATACGACGAGCCTTACGTGAATTTCGCCACCAAGGTGATGCTAGGCGAGAAGAAAGTCAGCGATTTTAAATTCAACCCGAAGAAGGACGGCTATGCCATCAAGATACCCGTCTTCTCTTTCGATAAGTTCCAGGATGTAAACAAAGAGCTGGGGCCGGAAATGAAATCTACCGGGGAAGCTATTTATTTTATCAAGGACCTGGAAGATGATTTCTTCCAAAAAGTGTATGCCGAACGAAATCTTTATCTCAGCCGATGATTAATGGGACCAACGAATAACGAATAAGAAAACGAATTAACGAATGATAAGACAATTCTCTATTCGTTAATTCGTACAGATTCGTTATTCGTTGGGTACATTCTTAGACAGAAAATCATAAACTGAAATTCATTCATGCAAGAGTATATTCTCATATTCATCATCGTTTTAGTACTCTTCCGGTTTTTGCGCCGGATTATTGTCGTGAATTCATACCAGGGTTTTCAGAAGGCTGCCCAGGATTTTATGCGGCAACAACAACAGAAGGAACGCAAGCCGGAAGGCAGTGTTACCATACAGGACCTGGATAAAAACAACGGATCATCCCGTCAGCAACAAGGCGAATACGTCGATTATGAAGAAATCAAGTAAACTTTCTCCCGAGGCTTCGGGACTTCGTATCCCTGTATGAGCACCATTTATTTCATCCGCAAATCCAAGGCGCTATTCCTGAAGTGGAACCTGCACCGTCTCTTTTCCCCTTTGGTTCAGCCGTTTCTTTTACTGGCCTACCTCACCAAACTTTCGAAGTGGAGAAAAAATCATTCTACACATGCCTGTAATGATTTCTACAGCGAGTTTGATTACGAGAAACGCTACAGGATTTACGAGCACCTGGTAAAAACGGAAGTAAAGGAGGAGCCGGTGCTGTACCTGGAATTCGGCGTGGCCCAGGGCCTGTCGATCAAGTGGTGGCTGGAGCATCATTCCAATGCACAATCCGAATTTTACGGATTCGATACGTTTGAAGGATTACCTGAAAACTGGGGCACCTTCAAGCAAGGTGACATGACCAGCGGCGGAAAATTTCCTGACGTCAATGACGCACGTTGCACTTTTGTGAAAGGACTCTTCCAGGATACACTGCCAGAAAAAATCAGAACGATCAAAAATATCGGAGACCGTCGGAAGATCATCCATCTCGACGCCGATTTATACAGCTCCACACTCTATGTACTGACTTCCCTGGCACCCTGCCTGAAGGCTGGTGATATCCTTATATTTGATGAGTTCAACGTCCCTCTTCACGAATTCAAGGCCCTCATGGATTTTGAGAGCGCCTATTATATCAAATACGATGTGATTGCTTCCATGAACAATTATTTTCACATGGCTCTTAAACTCAAATAATGTCAACGATGAACCGTAAAAAGTACCTTCCCCACGTTCTTACCATCCTGGGATTTCTGGCCATAACCTTTATCTATTATTCGCCGTTGCTGAACGGAAAGAAGCTCAGGCAGAGCGATACCGATAACTGGTACGGAGCCGCGAAGGAAATAATCGACTTCAGCGACAAGACAGGGGAACAGGCATTGTGGACCAATTCCATGTTCGGCGGAATGCCTGCCTACCAGATTTCTGTGACGTACGGTGCCAACCTGATGCGCTATGTGGACAAAGTGTGTACGCTGGCACTTCCTGCTCCCGCCAACTATATGTTTTTATATCTCGTGGGATTTTACTTTTTATTGATCACCATGGGCATCAACCAGCGGGTAGCCATCCTCGGTGCCGTTGCATTCGCTTTTTCATCGTACTTCTTCGTCAGTATTGCCACCGGCCATAACACGAAAGCTCATGCCATGGCCTACATGGCGCCGGTAGTAGCCGGCATCATACTTACGTACAGGGGCCGACTGCTTGCCGGCGGAATCGTAACCGCTGTAGCGCTGGCCCTTGAGCTGTTTACGAACCACGTACAGATCACCTATTACCTGATGCTCATGATGGTTGTGTATTCGGTGGTAGAACTCGTCATGGCAGTGCGAACAAAAACAATCCCTGCCTATCTCAAGGCTTCACTCGTCCTGGTTATTGCTGCGTTTCTTGCCGTCATGCCCAACCTCTCCAGCCTTTGGGCTACTCAGGAATACGGAAAGTATTCCACGCGCGGACCTTCCGAATTGACTTTAACACAGGATATCCAGACTACAGGACTTGATAAGGATTACATCACTGACTGGAGTTACGGCATCGGAGAAACCTGGACCTTACTCGTCCCCAATTTTAAAGGCGGGGTAAGCGACCGGATCGGCCAACTTAACAAAGAGGCGTTAAAGGATGTAGAGCCTAATTACAAGCAATACGTAGCCAACCGGTTTACATCTTATTTCGGTGATCAACCGTTTACCATGGGCCCGGTGTATGTCGGTTCCATCGTATGCCTGTTGTTCCTGCTGGGTGTTTTCCTGGTGAAGGGCCCGTTAAAGTGGTGGCTCTTATCGGCCACCGCCTTGTCGTTTATGCTGAGCTGGGGAAAATATTTTATGTGGTTCTCTGATATCTTTCTTGATTACGTGCCCGGTTACGACAAGTTCCGCGCTGTGGCCATGACCCTGGTTATTGCCGGTTTCACCGTTCCATTATTGGCAACCATCCTCCTCGACAGGATCGTAAAGGATCCGGGAGATTTTCTTCGTGACAACAAGAAGAAGATCATCTGGATTGCAGGAGCTTTACTGGGAATTACATTGTTGTTCTGCATCTCGCCGTCAACTTTTACTTCGTTCAGCAGTTCAAAAGATGTGGAGGCAGTTACGCAAGATGTTCAGTCACAGGGAGGCGATGTACAGGTCGTCGATACCATACTAATGAACCTGGAGGCGGCACGGAAGAGTATCATGGTGGAAGATTCCATGCGTACCTTTTTCTTTTTGTTCCTTGCATCGCTGCTCCTTTTCGGTTACATGCGTTTTAAATTCAAAACCGATTACCTCATTTACGGACTGTTGTTTCTCACGCTGATCGATTTATGGACCGTTGGAAGACGGTACCTCAGCAATTCGGATTTTGCTTCGGTGAAAACCGTTGCGAATCCATTCCCGATGACTGCTGCCGACCAGTATATGCTGCAGGATACATCCAAGTACCGCGTATTGAATTTTGCAGTAAGTACGTTTAACGATGCCAGCACTTCCTATTACCATCAGTCCATCGGCGGCTACCACGGCGCCAAGCTGAAACGCTACAAGGAGCTAATCGATTCCTGCCTGACACCGGAGATGCAGAACATCCGTGTTGCATTCGGTCAAGGCGATACTGCTGCCCGCATGGCTGTCGCTTCGCAGCCTGCGTTGAATATGCTCAACACCAAGTACATCGTTTACAATCCCGAAGCTGCACCGCTGGCGAATCCCGGCGCCCTCGGCAACGCCTGGTTTGTAAAATCGGTACGCCTCGTTCCCAATGCCGATGCAGAAATTGCTGCCATCAATAAATTAAACCCGGCAGAGGAAGCTGTCGTCGACGAACGTTTCAAAGAACAAGTCAGCACATTCCATTATGCTGCCGATTCGATCGCTACCGTTAAGATGACATCGTATCAGCCCAATCACATTGTGTATTCATACCAGTCGTCGGCGCCTCAACTCACTGTCTTTTCCGAAATTCATTATGACAAAGGATGGAATGCTTATGTCGACGGCAAAGAGGCACCCTATTTCCGCGCCAATTATGTCCTGCGTGGCATGGTGCTTCCTGCAGGAAAACATACCGTCGATTTTAAATTTGAACCCACTGTCTTTGTCGTCGGTGAAAAGATTTCATTGGCAGGATCTCTGATCTTGATTGGCCTTCTCGTTTATCTTGTTTTCAGCGAAGTGAAAAAATTAAAGGCTGCCGGAAAAACTCAAGCATAGGATTAATCTGTACCGATTGAAAAAGGTTTTAATCATAACCTATTACTGGCCGCCCAGCGGAGGCCCCGGCGTGCAACGGGCTCTCAAATTTGTAAAATACCTGTCGGAGTCCGGTATTGCCCCTTTCGTACTTACGGTGGATGAGAACCAGGCCAGCTACCCGCTCACGGACGACTCATTGCTTAAAGATATTCCTGCACAGGTACCCGTTCGTAAGACCCGTTCGTTTGAGGCTTTAAAAATCCTATCTGCATTTACGTCAAAGAAGAATATTCCGCATGGAGGTTTTGCCAACCGCGGCAGCGAAAGCGTATTTCAGAAAGCGTTACGTTTTATCCGTGGCAATTTTTTTATTCCCGATGCCCGCAAAGGCTGGGTACCGTATGCCGTGGAAGCAGCCACGGAGCTGATTGAAAAGGAGAACATCGGCACCGTCGTGATTTCATCCCCGCCGCATAGCAGTCAGCTGATCGGACTGAAACTGAAAAAAAAGTTCCCTGCGCTGAACTGGGTTGCCGATATGCGCGATCCATGGACCGATATTTATTATTACAAGGACCTGATGCATACCCGGTCCGCCGCTGCCAGGGACGCGGCTTACGAAGCAAGCGTTCTCGAGACTGCCGATCATGTAATTTCCGTGAGCGAGCCGATCTGTAAGTTGCTTTTGAAAAAATCACCACGGCTTTCTCCTTCCAAATTCCACGTCATTCCCAACGGTTTTGACGAACCTGATTTTTCGGAAGATGAAAAACCCGAGCCGGGAAAATTTGTCTTTACTTACGTAGGAACCATGTCGGCAGCCTACAAGCCGCAAGTGTTATTCGGTGCCATCGAAAAGCTGGCACAAAAACACCGTGACGTAAAAATGGAACTTCGCATGGTAGGCACCCATGCCGGCGCCGTGAAGGAGTTGGTCGATGAATCGCATCTTTCAGCCATCACCACCTTTATTCCCCAGGTGGATCATGGTAAAGCCGTCGGATATATGTTGCGATCAGACATCCTGTTACTGGTGATTCCCGACGTAGAGCACAGCGAAGGTATCCTAACCGGCAAATTATTTGAATACCTCGGCAGCCGCAGGCCGGTGGCAGGCCTCGGGCCCGTTCCAGGCGATGCGGCGCGGATATTGGCGGAATGCGAAGCCGGAAAAATGTTCAACAGGAAGCAATCCGCCGAACTGGAACAATTCCTGGAAAGTTTGCTTGAAAGGTGGAGGAGGGGAGAAGACACTTCCAATCCAAGCACGGCTTATCATAAATATTCAAGGAAAGAATTAACGAAGCAACTGGCATCGTACCTTTGAGAAGAAAGCGGCAGTAGGCAGCAGCAGTAGGCAGTCGAGGAAAATGGCAGTAGGTAGCAGCAGTAGGCGGTCGAAGAAAGCAGCAGGCCTTTGACTCCGTTCAGGCACCGCTTATTAATTGTGACTTGTGACTTGTGATTTGTGATTTGTGATTTGTGATTTGTGACTTGTGATTTGTGACTTGTTATTTGTTATTTGTGATTTGTTATTTGTGATTTGTGATTTGTTATTTGTGATTTGTTATTTGTGCAAACCTTTAGCTTTAAACATTTTGTTACATGTGTGGCATTGCAGGATTTATTGATGAGCAGGTAACAGCAGACGATGCCCGTGTGCGCATTGGCGCTATGCTGGAAAGCATTGCCCATCGCGGACCGGATGCGCGTGATACCTGGATCGGGTTACCTGTTGTGCTGGGCCATAACCGCCTGAGTATAATCGACCTCAGCCCGGATGGTATTCAGCCGATGCATTACCACGATGCAGCCATCATTTTCAATGGAGAAATTTACAATTACATCGAAGTTCGTGAGAAGCTGAAGGCAAAAGGCTATACTTTCAAAACCCAATCCGATACCGAAGTCATCCTGGCTGCTTACCGCGAGTACGGCACCGATTGCGTGAACCATTTCGTAGGCATGTGGGCTTTTGCGTTATGGGATAAAAAGGAAAAGTTTCTCTTCTGCTCCCGCGACCGTTTTGGCATCAAGCCGTTTTACTATATCGGGGAAGGAAAGAAATTTTATTTCGGTTCCGAATATAAAGTGCTGAAGCAAACACCGGTTTTTTCGGGTGAGCTGAACACAGGTCAGATCAGCCGCGGACTGCAGCTGGGCTGGGTTTGTTACCGCGACGAGACGTATTACGAAAAACTCCGCTCGTTGCCGGCCGCTCATAACCTTATTTACAAGGACGGACAAATCCGGATAGAGAAGTACTGGGATATCGATACCTCGAAATCATTTGTTGGAAATGAGGAAGCGAAGCGGGCGAAATTCAAAGAGCTCTTTCTCGACAGCATCAGGCTGCATATGCGTGCCGATGTGGAAGTTGGTGGTTGCCTCAGCGGAGGGCTCGACAGCTCGGCTATCGCTTCGGCTGTATCCACCCTCTTCCCCGAATCACGTTTCAAAACCTTTACTATTTACTATCCCGGAAAGGATGAAGTGGATGAGCGTCCGTGGGTCAACGAAGTGATGAAAAAGTATCCCGCCCTGGAAGGATTTACCTATTCACCTACGGATGACGACATCGCCGAAAATTTTGATCGTGCCCTTTACCATGCCGATACACCCTGGGCCGGATCTTCTCCCGTATCGCAGTATTTCGTGATGAAACTGGCAGCGCAACATAAAATTAAAGTGCTGCTCGACGGCCAGGGTTCTGATGAATTCCTGGGAGGATACCTGCATTCGTTTTACCGGCTCGTCGGTGGTTTGTTGCGGAATTTCAGGATGGGACAGGCGCACCGTGAATTTTATGCCCATGCAAAGGCCCAGCAATTTCCTGCCGTCAAAATGATTGACGCTGCCGCGAAGAGTTTCCTTACCGGCATGCAATCGGAACAGTCCCTCTACGAAATGGAGTATAAAAAGTATTACCCGTTTCTTTCCAGGGATGCATCGGTGAATTTTTCCCTGGACAGGAAGGAAGGCTCCCGTCTCAACCGGTTTCTCTATCACCTGACTTTTACCAGTTCATTGCCCTCGCTATTGCAATACGAGGACCGCAACTCCATGGCTTTTTCCATTGAGTCACGCGTGCCGTTCTTAGATCATCGCCTCGTGGAATTTGTGTTCTCACTACCCGATGAAGACAAGATCCGGTTGAGTGAAACGAAATACATCCTGCGGCATTCGCTGAACGGACTATTGCCTGCTGCTGTTGCTGCACGAAAAGACAAGAAAGGTTTCGTTACACCCGGGGAAGTGAAGTGGTTGAGGGGTCCCTTGAAAAACCTATTACAAGATACGACTTCTAAAAACTCGTTTTTAATTCCGGATAAAGGCAAGAACCTTGTGAACGCTTTCCTCCAGGGCGACAACAGGCATGCCACACTCGTATGGCGTTATGCGGTGTTGAATAAATGGCTGGAAACGGCCTAGGCTTTTTACTTTACGGCGCTCTCTATCTCCGCAGAAAACTTTCTTTCCTTCAGGTTAAAGGCATTGCCTTTGGTGAGCACATGCACGATGATATTCTCTATGGATATCGGTGATCCTTCCTGGAGGTCGGCGATGTTAGAGTGTTTGATTTTGTGACCATCGATAATGATGACCAGGCCCGAGCCGATGGCTTCCATGTGGTTGCCTTCGCTGATGAGCAATCCTGTATCTTCTCCCAGGCCAATGCCGAGACAGGAAGGGTTGCTGGCAACAGCCTGCGCCAGGCGACCGAACCGTCCGCGCTTGTCGAAGTGGGAATCGAAAATCACGTCACGGATAAATCCAAGACCGGTGGTGATTTTAACTTCACCTTTCAGCAAGGCACCCGAACTGCTTCCCTGGTAAATCATGGTATTGCTCATGGCCATAGCGCCTGCGCTGGTTCCTGCAATCACAAAATCATCGTTCAGGTAACGCTCGGTCAATACTTTCAGGAATTCCGTTCCGCCGAAAATGGAAGAGAGTCGTAACTGGTTGCCACCACTGAACATGACACCGTTGCAATTGCGGATACGCTCAATCATCTCCGGCGACTGCGCATCATCACGGTTGCGAATGTCCATGACGCCGACGCGGGTGCAGCCCATCTTACCGAAAGCATCCCGGTAGTTCTGTCCCACTTCTTCCGGAATGGAAGAGGCGCTGGTAATTACTTCGATCGAGGAATGCAGTCCGCCGGTCTCCTGGACAATACGACTCAGGATTTGCAGCTCGAAAAAGTTAAGATTATTCTTTTGTGTGTAATTCGGTTCCGGCTCGGTTCCTTTGTCTTCATTCCCCCCAATTGATATCAGTTTCCCCCGAGGTACTTGCATCATACTTGTGTTGGTTAGCTTTGGTAAGGGCAAATATAGAGAATCTACCGCAGGCAGGAAGGGGGGAAACAGCGTGTTTTCAACAGGTGGAAATGGAATGATGGAATGATGGAAAGCTGGAATGGTGGGTTGTAATTATCCTATATTCGGAGACAACGTGGTATTTATGGCTCCCCCCCAGCTTCATGAAGCCTTTTCTATGCCAATTGATCGGGTTCCGAAGCTTCATTATTCCAACATTCCAATATTCCAACATTCCATTCTTCCATCATTCCGATTTGCGCTTCTGTTAAAATCTTTTTACATTGACCTCATCTACTTCCGAAACCTTCCCCTCTATGAAAATTCTTGATATAAAGGCGATGCGTGGCCCTAACTACTGGAGCATCCGGCGTCACAAACTCATTGTAATGAAGCTTGATCTGGAGGAGATGGAGGAGCTTCCGTCCAACAAAATCAATGGCTTTGCCGACAGGCTTGAAAAGCTATTCCCCACCATGTACGAGCATCATTGTTCGGAAGGTGGACCGGGCGGTTTCTTCAAACGTGTGCGTGAAGGCACGTGGATGGGACATGTGGTAGAACATGTGGCATTGGAAATACAGACGCTTGCAGGCATGGAATGTGGATTTGGACGCACACGCAGCACCGGACAGCACGGCGTTTATAACGTAGTGTTTTCCTATACCGAAGAAAAAGTCGGCGCCTTTGCGGCCCGGTCGGCGGTGCGCATCGTGGATGCGGTAGCCAAAAACGAAGAGGTAAACCTGGACGAAGACATCCAGGCCATGCGCGAGTTGCGGGAAGAAGAACGCCTCGGGCCCTCAACAGCGTCCATCGTGGAAGAAGCCATCCGCAGAAAAATTCCCTGGATACGGCTGAACCGTCATTCGCTTGTGCAACTGGGTTATGGCATCAACCAGAGAAGGATACAGGCCACCGTAGCCAGTACTACCAGTAGTATCGCTGTGGAAATCGCCTGCGACAAAGAAGAGACAAAAAATTTACTGGAGGCCGCCTCCATCCCCGTGCCTCGCGGCAGAATTGTTTACGACGAAGAAGCGCTGGACACGGCTGTCAAGAGAATTGGCTACCCGTTGGTGCTGAAACCTGTGAACGGAAATCACGGTCGCGGCGCTACCATCAACGTCACATCCTGGGAGCAGGCACTTGAAGCGCTGGCTACGGCCAAACGTATTTCCCGCGGCGTGATCGTCGAGAAATTTATCGTCGGCGCCGATCACCGCTTGCTCGTAGTCAACTACCGTTTTGTGGCCGGAGCCAAACGTACACCTGCCATGGTAACGGGTAACGGCCGTTCCACCATTCGGGAACTGATCGATGAAGTGAACAGCGATTCACGCAGGGGCTACGGCCACGAGAAAGTACTCACAGCCATCAAGATCGACGAGATGACCCTGAATATCCTCTCTGAAAAAAATCTTTCTCTCGAATCTGTCCTCGGGAAAGACGAGGAGCTATACCTCAAACGTACTGCCAACTTAAGCACCGGCGGAACGAGCACCGATGTTACCGACCTCGTCCATCCGTATAACGTATTTCTTGCCGAACGCATTGCGCGCATCATCGGACTGGATATCTGCGGCATCGACATCATGACGCCCGATATCAGCCTGCCCTTGCATGAAAACGGCGGCGCCGTGCTGGAAGTGAATGCGGCTCCCGGGTTTCGAATGCATGTAGCGCCTGCCGATGGCTTGCCGCGTAACGTAGCCGAACCTGTGGTGGACATGCTCTATCCTCCGGGCGTCACGGCACGCATTCCCATTATTGCGGTAACCGGTACGAACGGTAAAACAACGACCACACGTCTCATTGCCCACATGGTTAAAACCATGGGATACAAAGTAGGCTTTACCACTACCGATGGAATTTATATTCAGAACCGCATGGTGGAAGCGGGCGATTGCACGGGTCCGCTCAGCGCTGAATATGTTCTGAAAGATCCCACTGTCGATTTCGCCGTGCTGGAATGTGCGCGTGGCGGCATCCTGAAGGCCGGTCTTGGCTTTCACCAATGCGATGTGGGAATCGTCACCAATGTGGCCGCCGATCACCTTGGCCTGAAAGACATCAACTCGGTAGAGGATATGGCGCGCGTCAAAGGTGTGGTGGTTGAAAGCGTTCTTCCTTCCGGGTATGCCGTCCTGAATGCCGACGACGACCTCGTTTACGAAATGCGAAAAAGCCTGGAATGCAACATTGCGCTTTTCAGCCTCGACGAAAACAATCCCCGTATCCGTAAGCACTGCGAGGCTGGAGGTATTGCAGCCATCGTCGAGAACGGTTACATCACCATCAGCAAAGGCATGTGGAAAATACGCGTGGACAAAGTCATCAATATTCCGCTTACTTTTTCCGGCAAGGCTGTATTTATGATTCAGAATATTCTCCCTGCCGTCATTGCAGGTTTTGTGAATGGGTTTAAGGTAGAGGACATCCGCCTGGCACTGGAAACTTTTATCCCGTCACCGACGCAGACTCCCGGACGAATGAATATGTTCCAGTTCAAACACTTCGAAGTTATGGTCGATTATGCGCACAATCCAGCAGGTTTCCATGCCGTGGCGCGTTTCCTTGAACGTGTGGATGCCAAACCCAAGGTAGGAATCATAGCCGGAGTAGGGGACAGGCGCGATGAAGATATTATTCAGCTTGGCACTATCGCCGCACAGATGTTCGACGAAGTGGTGATACGCCAGGATAAAAATCTACGCGGCCGCACCGAACAGGAAATCATCGACCTGATGATGCAGGGAATTAAAGAAGTGGATGCCTCCAAAAAAGTGAAAGTGATCCGTAAGGAAGCCGAAGCCATTGAATATACTATCAAGAATGCCGTAAAAGGATCTTTCATCACCATTTGCAGCGATGTAGTTCCCGATGCCCTCGACCAGATTATGAAATACAAAGAGGAAGAGGATCATTTTGAGATTCATAAGGAAGACATTCCGAACCTAGCCTAGTAAATCTGGCTTTACGATTTGTTAACCTGGGGAAAAGCACCAAGCACCAATTACCAAGCACCAATTATCAAGCACCAATTATCAAGCACCAATTTCCAAGCACCAATTTCCAAGCACCAATTATCAAGCACCAATTTCCAAGCACCAATTACCAAGCACCAATTATCAAGCACCAATTATCAAGCACCAATTTCCAAGCACCAATTATCAATTACTAATTAGTGAATTCCAATACTATTAACAATTGTCTATTACCAGTAGCCAGTGTCCAGCATCCAGCATCCAGTATCCAGTATCCAGCATCTAGCATCCAGTATCCAGTATCTTGTATCCAGTATCCAGTATCCAGCATCCAGTGTCCAGCATCCAGCATCCAGTATCCAGTTTCCAGGTTTTGCCGTTAACATCCGGAATTAATCGTCCCGGACTTTTCTAATTCATTTGCATTCGGGTATGAATGCACCGGTCTTTTTTTGATTATCTACACTTTTTATTAGAGGATTGTCTCTGGAAGTAGCCATGGTGGCTGGTAACTTTTCGAAGTATTTTTCGTTGGAAAGTGTTGATTTGTCATAGTAGAGAAAATCCGTTTTAACATAATCATGTTGATAATTCACCCTCGAATGGAAATCACTTACCAATTTTCATTCGACCTTCGATACGGTTTAAATTATCTTAAGCCATCTACCTTAACGACTTAACAGCATTTTAATACCAGACTCTCAATGAAAGAATTTTACCTTCTCAAGCCTAAGAATGACGCATGTTCCGGCCTTAACCGACGCCGGATTTTATTGAAACACGTCGTTTACCTTGGGGCCTTCCTGTTTTGCCTTACCGGCCTTTCCAACCGTGCCTCTGCGCAGGCCACCTGCGGGGCGAATGTGCCATCGTTCTATATTGACCTGACAGGAACTCCTGACAGTGTATGGAATTCGCCACAACTTACACGAGCAGGTAATTGTTGCGGTACAGTTTCACCGGATAGGTGTTTACGGGTTGAGTTTACCATTGATTCCAACGTGGCTGCTGTAGGTTTCGCGATCACCTCCGGTGCTGTCCCTCCGGGTGCCCTGTTTTACCAGTTAGATTGCGGACCCATGCAAAATATCAATAGTCTTGGCTGTATCACTACCCCAGGCTTTCACGCATTAACATTCTGTAAACCGGGAAATAATGTCAATACCTACCAGCTTACGGCAATACCAAAACCCCTTTTCCCACTCAGGGATTCGGTACGGGTGGGTTGTAGTACAGTATTAGAAGTATTAGGTCTGACTGACCCCAGCTTAACCTGGAATTCCATTTCTCCAGGTGCGCCCGGTCAATACAATTCCTTGCTGAGCTGCACGTCCGGATGCAACGATCCGACTTTTACACCAACAGTAACTACACCAACGCTTGTGAAATACCTGGTTTGCGGTCATCCCATTGCCGACATATGCGGATTTGTGGATGTATGCGATACCGTGGAGGTTATGGTATTTCCGGCTTTGAATCTGACCATCAACCCTAACCCTGCATCTTACTGTCCTACTTCATCCGGCGTTACCCTGACAGCGAATCCTTCAGGTGGATTTGGAACATATACCTACCAGTGGAAGAATAGCCTGGGTACGGTAGTTGGGACCGGTTCCACGTATTTCGCATCGGCAGGAAATTATACGCTGGAATTATCCGATGGACTGGTACCTGCATGCCCCAAAACAATCATTGGATTTCCGGTTACCGTATCAAATATTATCCTCTCTCAATCCCATACGAACGTAAGCTGCTTTGGTGGAAATGATGGAGTAGCCATCGTCTCGGGTACGGGAGGTACTTTGCCGTATACCTATAGTTGGTCGCCTGCCGCAGGGACTAATGACACCGCCATAAACCTCACCGCCCAGATGTATACCGCTACCGTGACGGATGCAGGCGGTTGCAGCAATTCAACAAACATTACCATCACACAGCCAGCCGATATCGTTATTTCAACGGACTCTGTGGTAAACGTAAAATGTAACGGCGAAACTACCGGTGCAATTTATGTCACCGTTTCCGGAGGAACCGGTCCCTATACTTATTTGTGGAGTAACGGCGATATCACCCAGGATATTACAGTACTTGCTGCCGGTTCGTATGAAATTGTCGTAACCGATAGCAAAGGATGCAAGGATAGTGTGACTTATAATGTTACCCAGCCCGGTGCCATAGTACCTCTTCCCGGCGGTCCCCTGTTCAGCGGAATCGCTCCTACGTGCTACGGGCTTTGCAACGGAACACTTTCCATCACCGTAGCTGGAGGTACGCTCCCGTATTCTTATGCATGGACTCCTTCCGGTAATACGCAAACCATTAACTCACTTTGCGCAGGTGCCTACTGCGTCACGGTAAGGGATGCCAACGGATGTACGGTTGCGGCCTGCACCACATTGACACAGCCCGACTCACTCTATGGTTATATTCAAGGCGTATCTTCCTATTTCGGCGGATACAATGTTTCCTGTAACGGAGCCCTCGATGGTACCGTGGACCTGGAAGTAACAGGAGGAACCGTTCCTTACGGGTATTCCTGGTCGCCGGGCGGCGCCAGTACCCAGGATCTTTCCGGTATAGGAGCCGATACGTTTACGGTAACTATTACCGATGACAACGGTTGCATAGCGACTAATTCTGTCATCTTAACACAGCCCGATTCGCTGCACGTCAGTTTATTCAGCCCGCTTACTCCGAACGGTACCAACATCGGCTGTAAAGGAGAAAGCTCCGGAAATATTTATGCCACTGTAACAGGAGGTACCACAGCCTATGCATATGCATGGAATTACAATTCAGCCACAACGTTAAATCTTCTCCAGGTGCCGGCCGGATTTTTCGCAGATACTGTGACGGATGCAAACGGTTGCATAGCTATTGACACCATTACCCTTACGGAACCGGATACGCTATTTTCATTAATAACGGCAGCCACAGTAATCGGTGGAGCCAATATTGCCTGTAGCGGAGACAGCACAGGAACAGCAACTGTACTAGTCGCAGGAGGAACACCGCCGTTCAATTATCTATGGTCAACAGGCGAAGTTACAGTTGCCATCGACAGTGTTCCGGCGGGTACCATATGGGTGACGGTGCATGACCAGAACTTTTGCAGTGCATCAGATACAGCGATCCTCAATGAACCTGTAGATCTAAAGACGGTCACCATCAGCAGCGTTTATGCAGGTGGATATAATATTAGTTGTTTCGGTTCAACCAATGGCAGCGCCTGGGTGGTGCCGACAGGAGGTACAGGTCCATATACGTACTTGTGGTCTCCAAGCGGATCCACGAACGATACAGCAACAGGACTTGGCGCAGGCTGGCATTTTGTAACCGTAACCGATGCCAACCTCTGTAGTGAACTTGACAGCATTTTGCTTACCGAGCCTGACTCGCTGCAAAGCCCGCCTTCCCCATCCATATTCCCGAGTGGCAGCAACGTCGCCTGCAGAGGTGACAGCAGCGGATCGATTAACTTAACAGTTTCCGGGGGAACGGCACCTTATACATTTGCCTGGAGTAACGGTGCTACCTCGGAAGACATCAGCAATCTTCCTGCAGGATTTTATTCTGTAGTCATTACGGACACCAACGGTTGTATGGCAAATGCAAGCGCCACGCTCACACAACCGGTTTCGGCCGTGAGGATTGATTCTTTGGTAAGTCCTGTTTATCCCGGGGGATGGAATATAAGCTGTAACGGCGGTACCAATGGTAGCATCTTTTCTTATCCCAACGGCGGATCACCTCCATATACTTACTTGTGGTCCAACGGAGATTCTACCTTGAATACATTCAATGTGTCCGTATTTACGTATTACGATACGGTAACGGATGTGAACGGATGTATCGCTATTGATTCCATTACACTTACGGAACCTACATTAGTCGTAGCTATCGTATCATCGACAACACAGGTCGATTGCTTCGGCGCATTGACGGGCAGCATCGACATTTCGGTTACAGGTGGAACACCTCCGTACCGTTTCTCCCACGATGGTCTTCCCAACCAGAGTGATTCTTCTTTCCAGAATCTTCCGGCCGGCACCTATTTCATCACCGTGCTTGACACCAACAGTTGCAGCGATACCTTAACAGTTACGCTCACACAACCTGCTACGGCCTTTACGGCATCACAAACACATTTGAATATTCTATGTTTCGGTGACAGCACCGGTAACATCGATATATCGGCAAACGGTGGAGTTAAGCCTTACGAGTTTTCTATCGACAGCGGCGCCACCTATGTGCCGGACAGTCTTTTCATCAACCTGCCTGCAGGAAACTACGATGTCTTTGCACGGGACAGCCACGATTGTTTCGTCTACTTTAATATCACCCTTACCCAACCGCTTGCACCGCTGTCGGCATCAGTGACCAGCCCGGTCAACATACTTTGTAACGGCGACAGCTCCGGAAGTTTTAACGTGAGTATCAGTGGAGGAACTGCTCCTTACCAGGTTGATGTTAATGGCGGAGGATTCAGCGCAGCAACATCTTATACAGGGTTGCCTGCCGGTACGTATATAATTACCGTTCGGGATACCAATTTATGTTCCATAGCTACCACGACGATCTCTGTTACCTTGACGGAACCACCGCCGCTGGTTGTAGATTCCATTTTATCCACACCGACATCTTGCGGTGTTGACAACGGAACCACCCAGGTGTTTGTGAGTGGAGGAGTAGGGCCGTACACTTACGTGTGGTCCAATGGTTCGGTCAGCGACACGGCACAGGGCCTTGCCACAGGAATTGCCAGTGTAACAATCACCGATGCAAATTCCTGCGTTATCCTTGATTCAGTTGCAGTAAATAATATCGCCAACCTTAGCTTGTCCGTGGGATCAGTGGTTCAAAACAATTGTTTCGGAACGTCCCTGGCCAGCATCACCGTTGTGGTGAGCGGCGGAACAGCACCATTCAGTTATTCCTGGACGCTGCCGGCAACCGATACAACTGCAACTGCCGACAGCCTGGCTTCCGGCCCTTATACAGCTACCGTGACTGACTCCAGCGGATGTACGGCTTCTGCTTCAGCTACTATTGTGGATCCACCGTTACTGGTGGCTACTATTTCCGGTTCAACGAATGTAAATTGTTTCGGCACTTCTGACGGTACGGCTGTTGTCACTCCGACGGGTGGTACAGGTGCCTATTCTTACCTGTGGAGCAGTTCACCTGCCGATACCTTTGCAACCGTTACTGGATTGTCAGCAAACATATCTTATACCGTTACAGTAACCGATTCGCTTGGTTGTGTCGATACGGATAATATTACTTTATCAGAACCTGTTGCAGCGCTTGCTTCTTCGATATCATTACAAACCAACGTAGATTGTTTCGGCAATGCTACCGGGTCCGTAACGGTTACCACCAGCGGTGGCACAACTCCTTATCAATTCTCCCTGGATACCCTGAGCGGAACCTGGCAGAGTGACTCTTCCTTTACCAGCCTCGGTGCAGGCAGCTATGTTGTGTATGTTCGTGATACCAATGGATGCGCCACGCAAGTGCCCGTTACCATTGCGCAACCATCGGCAGTATTGGCTTCTTCTGTACTGGTTCAAAGCAGTGTAGATTGCTTTGGCAATGCTACCGGATCGGTCACTGTAAGCACCACCGGCGGAACCACACCGTACCAGTTTTCGCTGGATACCGTTGCCACACCATGGCAGAGCGACTCCACATTTGCCGGACTGATTGCAGGAACCTATACCGTTTATGTCCGTGATACCAACGGATGTTCCACACAGGTACCTGTAACGATTTCAGAACCTGCCGCTGCCTTATCGGCAACCATCTTTGCGCAAACCAATGTAAGCTGTTTCTCCGGTGCTACGGGCGCAGTGACTGTATCGGCAACAGGTGGAACCACGCCATACCAATTTACACTCGACACCGTGAGCATGCCATGGCAGAGCGATTCGGCTTTCGGCAACCTCGCACAGGGTTCGTATACAGTTTTCGTCCGTGATACCAATGGATGTACTACACAGGTTCCGGTAACCATCACCGAACCGGCTACATCCGTTGATGTTGTCATCTCTTCTTCGGTTAACGTAAGTTGTTTTGGAGGCGCTAACGCTTCTGCCGTTGCCGTTGGTTCCGGTGGCACCGGTGTCATTACCTACTCATGGAATACCGTGCCGCCGCAATTGAATGATACCGCTACCGGGCTTTCTGTTGGTAGCTATACGGTTATTGCCACCGATGTATTGGGTTGCAGTGATTCGGCTAACGTCACCATTACAGAACCTGCACAAACGGTGAATGCTACAGTCACATCGACAGGAAATGTAAACTGCTTCGGTGATAGCACCGGATTTGCATTTGTTCTTGCTGCCGGGGGTACAGCACCTTACACATACTTATGGGGCGTACCGCCACCTCCGGGCCAGACTACAGCATTGGCCATTGGTCTGCCGGCCGGTACCTTTGACGTTGTGGTTACCGACTCCCTGGGATGTAGCGATACCGCTTCCGTAACAATCAGTCAACCATCAGCAGCTTTACAGGCCTTCATCCTTGCATCCGCTATTACCTGCAACGGTTCGAACAACGGAACAGCTTCAGCTTCCGGTACAGGCGGTACACTTCCGTATACCTACCTGTGGTCTACTACTGCAGACAGTGCTAACATTACAAACCTGGGACCCGGCACCTATTCGGTTACCATCACTGATTCCCTGGGATGTTTCGCCAGCAATTCGACAACGCTTTCGGAACCCGGACCTATCAGTACGAATGCTGGAGCCGATTCCACCGTGTGCGAACCTCCGGGAATTATTCTTGATGCGGACCCGGCACCGTTCGGTTTCACAGGCGGATGGAGGACTGACACTAACGGAACAGCAATATTTACAAATTCAACCATTACAAATCCAGGCGTAAGCAACCTGACTACCGGTCCCAATATCCTGATCTGGCGCATCGACGACGGAACCTGTTTTGCTGAAGATACAGTGATTGTAACGCGCGAAATTGCCGGCAAATGCTTCGAGCTGGAATTGCCTACCGGTTATACACCGAACGGCGATGGCTTTAACGACGACTACGATATTCACGGTATAGAAAATTACCCCGAGAACCAGTTCAAGGTATTTAACCGTTGGGGCAACGAGGTATACAGTAAGCTGAATTATGTGAACCACGACTGGAAAGGCCAGAATAATTCAGGCGACGATCTTCCCGATGGAACGTACTTCGTGATTCTCGTCATCCAGAAGAGCGATATCGTGAGAACCACGTATGTTGATATGAGAAGATAAGAAAGAAAAGAAAGAAATTAATAAACCTGTAATTACAGAACCCATGAAGAAAATATTTATCATCATTTCATTTCTGATGATAGCATTCGCCGGCCATTCCCAGCAGGACCTGATGATCAGCCAGTACATGTTCAATCACCTGGCGTTGAATCCGGGTTATGCCGGAAGCAAAGATTACATGATGGCCACATTGTTGTATCGAAACCAATGGACCAGTTACGAAGGTAAGGGAGCCCCTGTCACCCAACTGGCTACACTTCACGGACCGTGGAGAGGTAAAAAGTTTGGATGGGGCGTTACGGTCACCCACGATCACATTGGTATTACGGACCGAACCGATGCCTTTTTTGACCTGGCGTATCATTTGCGCGTCAGTGACAAATACAAACTCGGCATGGGTATCCGGATGGGGATATCTCATTTCAAGGCCGATTTCTCCGAACTGATATTTTGGGACAAGTCCGATCCGCGTTACATTGAAGGTACACAGACTAAAACATTGCCCAATACAGGCGCAGGTTTTTTCCTGTACTCCGACAGGGTTTATGTGGGAATATCCGTTCCGTGCACACTCAGTTATGACAGTACGGAATCCATCAGCATCAACGAAGGCAGTGACTCGCCTCACAAAGTCCGTCACTATTACGGTACGGCCGGAGTCGCCATTCCGATTAGTCTCGATGTAGTGATGAAGCCCAGCGTGCTGGTTAAATTCGTACCCGATGCGCCTGTGGAGGCCGACTTAAACCTGCACTTCCTTTTCAACGATGTATTGTGGCTGGGAGCATCTTACCGCACAGGAGATGCCGTGGTGGCGATGGTCGAATTCCAGCTCACCCGGAAATTAAGGATTGGTTATGCTTACGACTATACACTTACCGACATCCAGGATTACTCAGCCGGTTCACACGAGATTATGCTGGGATATGATTTCGGCTTTGACGTTACGAAAATTAAGACACCTCGATATTTCTGATCTTCTATTCTAATTATTTGACTCGAAAAACACCTAACCAAATGATGAAAAAGGTTACCCATCATACGCTGCTCTTTTCTTCGATCCTGCTGATGTCAAGTTGCGCCATGTACCATTACAATCAAGGCAACCACTTCTACGAGCAGATGGCATACCATGAAGCCATACCCGAATACCAGCGTGCCCTCAGCAGCAAGGAAATTGATGACGCTCATGTGAAACTCGCCGATTCCTACCGCCAGGTCAACGACGTGGACAAGGCGCTGGAGGAATATGCTAAAGTGGTACAGTTGAAAGACGTACAACCCAGGCATTACCTGGAATATGCACGCCTGCTGATGCGCAAAGGCCGTACCGCCGAAGCCAAAGTATGGTTTGACAAATACCTGGAGAAAATGCCGAACGATACGGCAGTTCAGGAACTCAGTGCTTCAGCCGCATCTCCCGAGGAATTTAAAAAAGATACCCTGGCCTGGCTGCTGACACCGGCAAAAGTAAATACCGGCGAAAGTAATTTCTCCCCGGTTTATTTCAAGGATAAGATTGTATTTACAAGCGACCGCGGATCCTCTTCCGCGCGCAAACAGTATGCCTGGACGGGAAGACCGTTCCTTAATATGTTCCAGTCTAAAGTGGACAGCACAGGCGAATGGAGCGCACCGGAAGAACTTACAGGGGATGTAAACGGAAGATACCACGATGGACCTGCCGCCTTTACTGACGATGGCAAAACCATGTACTTCACCCGCAACAACTATACCTTGAGAAAATTGGGCAAGTCGTCGCATGAAGTGGTGAATCTTAAAATCTTTGAAGCCACGGCAAAGGATACTTCCTGGACGGAAATGAAAGAGCTTCCGTTTAATTCTAACGACTACAGTTGCGGTCATCCGGCCGTATCGAAAGATGGAAACACGCTTTATTTTGTTTCCGATATGCCGGGAGGAAGGGGAGGCACCGATCTGTATATAGTGCGTAAGACGAACGGTACCTGGGGTACACCGGTCAATGCCGGTCCGGAAGTTAACACACCGTTCAATGAAATGTTTCCAACAGTATACAAAGACACCGCACTGTATTTCTCTTCCGAAGGACACCGGAATATGGGCGGTCTCGACCTGTTTAAAAGCAAGCTTACCGATGGTATGCCGGGAACACCTGAAAATCTCAATGCACCGATCAACAGTACATACGATGATTTCGGATTGATATTCAATGACAGTGCCAATGCAGGCTTTCTGAGTTCCAACCGGAAACAAAGCACGGAAGACAATATTTATTCCTTCAAGCGTAATATCATTCAGTTTACCCTCGACGGTATTGCCGTGGAGCGTAATACCCAAGTGCCGCTGGCAGGCGTAAGCGTAGAACTGACCAATGTGAAGACTGGAAAGAAGGAAACCGTTGTTACCGGGGAAGACGGTACTTTCATGTTCAAACTCGACCAGAATTCGGATTATACGGTAATAGGAACCAAGGATGCTTATTTCAGCGATACGGCACCTGTATCTACAATGGGAAAACTTGTTTCGGAGAATATGCATGTCACGCTCAAACTCGAACTTGAGCAAATCATTATCGACAAGCCTATCGTTCTCGAAAACATTTATTACGATTTGGATAAATGGGAGATCCGGTCCGATGCCGCACAAGGCCTGGATAAGCTGGTTACCATCATGAAGGAAAACCCGGACATCAACATCGAGCTCGCATCACATACTGACTCGCGCGCCAAGGATAACTACAACCTGACACTGTCCCAGAAGAGAGCCCAGTCGGCTGTGGATTACATCATTGCTCATGGCGTGGATAAAAAGCGGATAACTGCCAAAGGCTATGGCGAATCCAAGCTGGTGAACAAATGCTCCAACGGAGTGAAGTGTACTGAAACCGAACACCAGCAAAACAGGAGGACTGAATTCAAAGTAACCTCATTCGGTAGCTAAAAAATTTAAAAAGGAATTGCTTGAAAAGTCCCGCTGTTATCAGCGGGACTTTTCTGCATTAGGGGCTCTTCCTGACAGGATCTCCCCGTAAATGAATTCGGAGTCATGCCTGCAACTGATGTTGTGAGAGCCGCTTTATTTGCGTGCTTTAAGTGCTGCTTTCGCCAGGTTCTCTTTTTTCCGAAAAGCGGTAATGTCGGCAACCAATTTTAGGGGTAGCGGCTTGTCAAGCGGAAATTGAACTGTGCCCTTGGATCCTTTGTAACCGGAAATTTCTTTCGAGAATTTTTTTATGCCTGAAGCACCGGGATAAAACCCGATATGGTTTTTATAAGCTGCAAAATACACCAGCATGCCATGGTATATATAGGCCGGCATCTGGTAGCTGATGGTTTCTTCCGCTCCCGATGCAGCCTTTCGAATCGTCACACGAAGCTTTTTTAGTAACTTCTGTGTTGCTTCAGGAAATCCGGCGATATACGTATCTACATCCGTGGCAGGGGTCGCTTTTGTTTTCATGGGTTCCACTTACTTCGCGAATTTAATTTTGAGAATCTTTTCAAATACAGACTGGTCGATGTCTTCGAGTTTCTTCACATACAGACATCCGCCAGTGGTCTTATATTTACCTAGTTTTTTAAATAAATCGGCACTCACATCTCTGCCCAACAGACCATAGAGTGTGAGATTCTGTTTCCGCGGCGAAAATCCTATACGGAACCAATCCAGTTCCCGCCCGCTTTCGTATTTCAGGTATACATCGCCAAAACCTACAATGGCGGCACCCCACATCTTCGGTGGTTCGCCTGCAGCTTTTTCCATCATGGAGACGATGGCTATGCTGTCCTTTCGTTGTTGATCGTCTTTAATAGACTTTAAAAAATCCTGTACACTGGCTTGGGTCTTGTCGTTTTTCAATTTTGCTTTCGCCATGGCATCGATTGAATTTTAGGGTGAAAGGCTCCTGAGGAAGCAGGGAAATGGAAATTCAAAAATAAGTGTTTTTTTTCGGCTCCATACCACAAGGCATGTAGTAAGAAATCTTTGTGGTCATCGCTTATCGGCGATTGGCCTTGGACGATCCGAAGCACCGATCTTAATGCTGAATCCAACGGAGAACACAAATGGATCGTAGTTGAGATATCCTTCATTTATTTTCTGCGAATAGGTACCCTGCAGGCTTGCCTTGGCTTTTTCTCCGCCGAAGGCCATCCTTATGGTTGGCTCAAACATCAGGTTGTTCTTGCTTACTGCTTCGTAGGCGTTGCTGTAGCTGTAATTGTAGGTAGTGTTATATGCGTAATCGTAGTCCATGGGTGTGTTGCCGAATGAAAAATAGTGCAACCTGATACCAAAGCCTGCTTCGAAATGTTTGCCGGCATAGAAAATATCTGGCTGAATGGAAAACCTGTAAACAGGTGAGGAGCTGGAATAATCAGGCCCGAACAAGTTGTAATCTGTCATTTTTAATTTTCCGTAGCCGACCGTGGAATAAATTTCAAATCCTGAACTTTCATCGAAAGCATTGAAGTAGCCTGCACCAAGATCCAGGGAGTTAAGTTCGTTTCCATCAAGGTACATCGACGAGAAATTTCCCATTACACCCACGGAGTTGGATACTGAATGAAAGACGTTCACATCGAAAGCGCTGGAGAGCTCACCGAAACCTATGGACCCGTTTACTTTCGTGATGCCCTTGTCCTTGACCATCGGCAAATTGGGTTGGTTGGGGGCATAGTAGATGGTTCCGCAAGAAGAGAGGAAGAAAAGTCCGGCAAAAGCCAGGGAGCAAATAATTTGAGTTGAGTTGTTTTTCATGGCTGTTGGTTTTGACAGCCCAAAATTGCCTCATAGCCATTGCACATGAAAATGGACTTTGGGGCTTTTAGGAACTCATGTAGAGTAAATTACTAAGGCGGCAAGCAGGCAGGTTTACATTAGCATTTTGTGCCACGAAGTAGCCCCTGTACTTATGATTTAGTATTTATTGCAAAAAAAGGCTACAAAAAACCTGAAAATTTATGATTTGCAGCCTCTACCTTGATTTACTGCGTGGGCCTATAAATGAAAATGCGGCCACGTGTGATATTTTTTAGCTCCAATGGGCTAAGAATAACCTTTTTGTTGTTTCGACCGAAATTCTGATGGGCCAGCTCGTAATTCCCTTTACCGATCACTTTGTAGATGATGGCCGTATGGTGCTCCATATGTTCTTCATAGCGGCTGCCGTTTTTGCTGTAGCGGATTTCGACTCCTTCAAACTGAATGATATCACCGGGATAGATACAATCGGTTGCGGTATCCACTAGTAAGCCGAACTCATAACCACCGTCCCAGGTAGCGCCTGCCTTATTCAAGGCTCCCTCTGCCAGTGCCCAGCAGCTTCCGTTGCCGGACTTCCTGTTGATCGTGGATGACACAAAGGATTTTATTTTTTTGTTTAGTGGCGGTATGCTGGCGCAGGCAGTCGAATCAGGAGCAGGCAACATTTTACCGGCTCTTGTATGCTCCGGAGTTATTAGGAAGCAAAACAACGGGAGAAAAAAAAGCATTAAAGAAGGTGATTGAAAAAAGAATTTCTTGATGAGTAGGGGCATTCTATTTTTATGGATTGAAAGAAGGGATGGGGGAAGTCAAAAGTTAAAATAGATTATTTGTTTTCATAGAATGTATTTTATTTCGCACGCCCGCCTGCCGCATATAAAAAATATTGAAGTCGGGCAGGGAGCCACGGAGAAACACGGAGGGTTTTCTATTAAAGTCTTGCAGGAGAATTGTATTTATTATTATATAAACGTGATTGAATTCAAAATATTATTTCTCCGTGCCTCTCCATGGCTCCGTGCGATACAAAGCAAAAGACATGCCAGCACGAGCATTCAGCTCTTTCCGATGCCTTTTGCTGGTTACGGCTTATCTCTTCCTGCAAAACGACCTTTACCGATAAGGAAGTCGATGGCCTTGAGAACATTTCGTTCGATGCTTTCCGCTGTCTTCAGGTGGGCGATATATCGGATGATTTCGTTGCGTCGCGACGGTGAAAGGCTATCAAATACCTGTAGGGCTTCTTTGTTTCCTTGCAGCGCTTTTTTTAGCGTGGCGGGGATTTTTATACTTCGGTCCGAGGTGTCGAAACCTACTGTCAACACGAGCCTTTCGCCGATTTTCTTCGGTGAATTTTTCAGCATGGTCGTATTGACATAGAGCCGCCAGGCCTGCCGGAACCGTACCAGCGTCTGACGATAGGGCTGCCCGTTCAGGGTACCGTGAATAGGGATGGCGCCTTTGTCTTTTCCTGCATCCCTGAAAAGTTTTTTCAGCACGGAATCCGGTACGGCCACAAATGGATTTATGTCAATGATTTCCAGTCTGGCTTTGAATGTGTACATGCGTGGAAGAGGAGTGATAGAATGGAGAGATGAAATAACCAACGAATAACGAATGAAGAAAACGAATTAACGAATGAGAAATCAATGCTTCATTCGTAATTTCGCTTTGATTCATTACTTGTTGGGGTTCCTATTCGTTAATTCGTCCCGCACGTGCGGGATTCGTTGGTCATAGCATGCTTGAACGATGAGCAATAAATGCTGTAGGACTATTTTGTCACAATCAATTTCCTGCATTGTCTCCTTCCGTCTTGCCGAATCTGTATAAAATAGATTCCTGCTGCAAAGTTTATCGATTGCACTGTTATGTGCCGGGTCGATTTTACTTCGGTTTCAAAAATAATCTTCCCTGTAATATCGGTAATGCTAACGTGGGTTACAGGATATTCTCTTGACAGCAAAACAGTGAAATCATTTATAGCGGGATTGGGAAAGACAGTGAGCTCCGGATCCAGGTAGGCGACAGGAATTCCTGTTAATAAAGCATGGGTATCCAGCCTGGCAATAAAGAAATCGTGTATGAATGCTGAACTGCTATGACCCGTTAACGTATCGGCCCCGCAGATTAGTGTTGGGCTGGAGAACATTCCCGTTACAAAGCAGTTGCCGGAGGCATCCATGGTAACGGATCGGCCGTAGTCGTTGTTGGTTCCGCCCAATCCTTTTGCCCAAACAAATGTGCCGGAGCTGTTCAACCGGGTAATGTATCCATCGCCACCGCCTATTGAAACCAGGTTAAACACGCCTGTTCCAGGATCCATATCAACGGTGTCGGTCATGCCACCGGTGATATAGACATCGCCATTCACAGGGCTTAGTGCCAGTGACCAGGGATTGCTGTTGCCGCTACCTTCCGTTGCTCTTGCCCAGATGAAGTTGCCAGCGCTATCCAGTTTCAGAATGAAGCTCTGGGAATTTTGGCCCGACATCGTCCTTAATTTATATACTCCGGGACCCGGATCAAAGTCTACTGTGTCGTTGAAACTGCCTGTGATATAAACAGGTCCGCTTCCGGAAGGATCTATTTTAACGGAATAGCCATAATCATCCCAGGTGCCATCCAGTTTTTTTGCCCAGACCAGGTGTCCTGAACTATCCAGTTTTGAAATAAAACAGTCGTAGCTCCCGCCTCCGAAAGAGGAGAGTAAATTGTAAGTGCCGGCTCCCGGATCGAAGTCAACAGTACCCACAAAATAACCGGTAGAATAGACAGAGCCGGCAGGATCGACAGTAAGTGACTGGACGGCGTTTTCCGAGGTGCCACGAAAAGATATGGCCCAAAGGAAGTTTCCTGAAGTATCTAACTTGGAGATGTAGCCATCAGGAAGCGTAGCAACAGGAAGAGCCGTTAAATTATAGACACCGGGTCCCGGGTCAAAATCAATAGTCGACCAGAAATCACCCCCTGTATAGACGTTTCCCAGTGCATCCAGGCCGATGGATTGACCGATAGCATGATCATTTCCTCCCATGGCTTTAGCCCAAACAAAATTACCGGAGCTGTCCAGCCGGGAAACATAAATATTCAGGACAGAACTCATCGTGCCCATGTTAAAAATTCCCGGGCCGGGATCAAAGTCGACCGTGCCGGAGTAATACCCGGTGGAGTATATGTCGCCATTGGAGCCGGAGACTACCAGGGCATTTCCCATGCCTAAGCCCGTTCCGGTGAAAGCTTTTGCCCAGATAAAATTACCGGCGCTGTCTAATTTGTAAACGAATGAAGCCGGACCTCCCGAAGCTGTAAGATAAAATGTGCCGGGTCCCGGATCAAAGTCAATGGTACCGTAAAAACGTCCCGTCGTGTATACATTTCCGGAGGCATCCACGACAACGGAATTGGATCTGTCATCCTGGCTACTTCCCAATCCTCTCGCCCAGAGCCAGTCGGGCGATTGAGCGTTGCTGATTTCTGTAACACAAAGGATAGCAGTTAAAAGGAAAGCGTAATTTTTTTTCATTTAGCTAGGATTAGGTTTTATATTCGTATTTCACGATCAGTCAATGGCGCCTGATTATCTACTGCAAAAAAAGTGTTCTTATTTTTTTTCGTTTGCCTTTAATTTCCTGTCCTGTTATGGCCCTTGCGGATGATTCTTGTCCAATTTGTTTTCGGGCTGTTGTGGTTTTGCAGGATTATTGGTCATCAGGCCAAGCATCATAAAAAGCGCCGTTAGAAGTATTACCTGGATAATAAGTGATTGGTTTACCAGTGAAATGGTATGTGCCGGATCTATCGATAAAAATAATAAAATAGTAATAAGGCCCCTCGGTGCCACATACAACAGCGGTTGTATGGGAAGTTTTAAGAGCTTAAGCTGAAGGGTGCGGATGATGAAAATGCAAAGCACAATACCTAAAGCCCATTTAAAAGTGAGGGGGTTTGCCACCTCGTTAGTCTCAATCAGGTAACCAAATAATAGAAAGAACAAGGCTCTTATCAGAAAGGCAGCTTCTGAGGTTATCTCGCGGAATTTGCCGACTTCTTTTTTCAATTCGTCGGGTTTGAATTTTTCAATCCATTTGAAATGCCTCAATTCATCCAGGTTGCCTATGAATAAGCCAAAAAGCATAATAAAAATCAGGCCGGGAAGATGGTATATTTTGGTAACGGCATAGATTAGTACCACAAGCAGGATAACAGGGACAAACTTGATGTGGTGTTCAATCCTGTTTAATAAATAGGAAAGCACGATAATGGCGACAATGGAAACGGCTGTCATGATAACCAGCTGCAAGGCAAATTCTCCGAATGATGCCGCATCGATGATTTCATTCAAAGTAATAAAGTTGAAGAGCAGCACGCCTATAATGTCGGATAAACTGCTCTCGTAAATAATATATTCTTTGTGGCGTGAGGCGAGTTTCCTGACACTTGGAATAGCGATGGCGCTGCTGATTACGCAAAAAGGGATTGCATTTGCCAGGCTGTCTTTAAAACTGTACAACCCGTAATGACGGAAGGCCATTGCGAGAATAAATGCAAGGATCAGCATAGGAAGCAAGGCGCCCCAAAACGATGCTTTTACCAAACCGAATTTTGATTTGTTGAATTCAAGCTCCAGCGATCCTTCCAGGACGATTAAAATCAGACCGACAGTTCCCAAAACGGGAAGTAGGGGAGTGAAATCAGGCAAATGGATGCCAAGCCAGGTAATAGCCAGCCTGACTGTCCATCCTAATAGCAGCAGCAGAATAACAGAGGGGATTCTTGTCCTGGAAGCGGACAGGTCAAATGCATAAGCGATAAGCAGTAACGTGCAGAAGGTGATAATGATATTTGTAGTCATACTGCGAAGAGGTTAATTCAATTCTTTAACCTGACAGTGTCCTTTCGCTGTTTCAAATGCAAAGCTCGTTTCGGAGCATGGCTTCCGGAACGTTTTTTATTCATAGTCCGGGTGACATAAATCAGTAATAGTGATAAGAAGAAGAAAGCAATAAAGAGCCCTGCTGTGTTCAGCAATACCCTGCTGTAGCCCAATGTGTTTACATTCAAAAAAGGATAGGGATAAAACCCGGATGGAATTCCACGAAGCAGGATGCATACGACATAAGCCAGCGGATAAAGTAACCAGGAAAAAACAGTATTCCATTTTAGCCAGGCATGGTTTGCAAAAATGAAAAAGTAGAAGAGATACAACAACGGTATTGCCACATGTAACAATTCGTCGAGAAGCATTTGCAATCCTGTAGGGTTCCACATCGATCGCAATACCAGGTTGTATACCAACCCAACCATCACGATATAAACCGCTATGCCCGTCGACACCGCTGGGCGGGAAATAAAAACACCCCATCGCGAATAGGGCCTCAGTAAAAGAAATGTAAAGTACAATGCAACGAGCAGATTGGTAAGGATGGTGTAAAAACTAAAATACCGGAGTATGGTTTCCGGTAGTGTAGCAACCCTGTTGTCCAGCATCAGGTACAACTGGAAAGTCAAGGCAAACCATCCGGTGATCGCAGCGATGGTTTTATACAATCTTGCCTTCTTTCGTTTAGCTTCCATGACAGGATCTATGAATTGCAGGAAAGTTAGTAAAAATAGTAACTGAATACCAGTAGCGAAGCCACCTTGATCGGATGAATAGGTCTGTTATAAAATACAATCCATAAAGTACATGTCTACTTCGGCTTTGTTCTTAGTAATGATTTTCCCCCGATGGGTACAATTAAATTTTCCTTTTACCAATGCATACGAACTTCCGCTGATATTCACTTTGCCGATTTCGCCACCGGACTCCATCCTCGAAGCACAGGTAATTCATAATTTAATTCCAATAACACAAACGTCATCAACTTGTTCTAAGTCCCCTTTCCATTCTAACAAGGTTTTGTTAATGATCTCGGCCTGTTGCTTTTGAGGTAAATTATTGTTTTTTAACAAAAGGTCAGAAAACTGATTGTATTTGAATTTCTGACCTTTTGGTCCACCAAATTGATCAGCAAATCCATCCGTAAATAAGTAAAACGTGGTATTTTCTATATAGGCGATTTGATGCGTAGTGAATGGTTTTTGATAGTCGGCTTTTCCGATAGGCTGTTTGTCGGCCTTGATTTTATTTAACTCGCTGTTTTGAATGTACCATAGTGGATTATTAGCGCCACTCCAAAAGATTTTTTTGTTTTCAAAGTCGATTGATAACAGTGAAATATCCATTCCGTCCTTTACATCACTTGCGCTTTTTTCAAAAGTTTCAATAACTAATTCTCTTGTTTTGTCAAGAATTTTGCCTGTGTCGGTCAGTTTAAACTCTTTAATTGTCCTGTTCAAAGCGTTTGAACAAACGACGGAAACCATGGCGCCCGGAACTCCATGTCCTGTACTATCTGCGGCCGCAATAAAAAAGACCTCTCCAACTTTTTCGGCCCAATAAAAGTCACCGGCAACAATGTCTTTTGGTTGGTAGTAAATAAAATTGTTGGCCAGGTGGGTGTCTACAAATTCCTGAGGCGGTAAAATAGCTTCCTGAAGCCGCTTTGCATAGCTAATGGATTTAAGTATCTCTTTTTGTTTTTCCTCAATAAGTTGTTTTTGTTTCTGGGTTTCGGCTTGTTGTTCCTGGAGCCTGTCAGCAGAAGCAGATAAGGCTTCTTCGCTTTTAATGATTTGAACGGCAAATTGCCGGGTGAGGATGTACGTGGCTAAAAGAGCTGTCAAAAGGGTTCCCTTATTGATCAATTCTTTTTGTTTAAGATGAACCAGGGGACTGAAAGAGAGATATCGAAAATGAAACAAGAAAAAGAGTGTGAATAACGACAAGGAAATCAAATCCCTGAGGAAGGGTTTCATGTCGTTATGGATAAAATAGAAATAAATGGCAAGGACGAGAAACCAGAAGTAAGCAATGCCCTGTTCCTCATTGGCGCCGGGACCATCAAAAAAGATACATACAACAAGGAAATAAGCGGTGACGGAAGCAAAAATCAGATTCTTTGCAACCAGGAAGGAACCGGAACGAATGAGATGCAAGGAGTAGTAGGCAATGCCGATCATCACCGCGACTAATAGTGTAATGGTATACAATTGTTCCATCAGGCTTATCGCAATCCAAAGAACTCCAAAAAACAACAGCAGATATGCTATAGAGCGTACAAACGAACGGACTCTCTTATCGCGTGATTCCCGCCATCTTGAACTTTCCTGAAAAATGTGATACTCCATTACTGCCAAGGTTAAGGTCCATGCATATCCGGTTTGCCGGATTAGCTTCCGATCACCAGAGGATTACTTTTGATCGGATATGCAGGAAAGTTAATTAAAAAAAAATATGCCTTCCATTCCCAGGGAGGATAACTGGTTTTTGTCAATGCTTGTGGCCTGAATCGTGAGCATGGTCGTGGTCATTCTCTTTTTTATCAAATGGAAAATAATCAAGCACATCGTATTTCCAGATATTCGTAGGAAATATAACTACCAGGTTGGCTGTTTTTTTACCAATATTTTTAAAGGCATGGGGAACCATGGGAGGAATATTGACAATATAGGGGGCTTTGATGGTGAACAGGGTGTCGCCAAGCGCATATAATATCTCGCCTTCGAGCAGGACGTGTGATTCCTCACCTTCATGGGTATGCATGGGTGGAGCACCTCCGGGGAATGTTTCCGTAATGCCGATGACCAGGTTATTATACCCGTTTTTATGACCTTCCATCACATGGACGTACTCACCCGGTCCGGGATTAATCACAGGCAGATCCTCTACAGCCTTGGCATGATCTATCCAATATTTCATTTCCGGTGTTTCGTATCCGGGAGGCACAACCCTTCTTTCAAGTACTTTATGTGAGTGATGTTGGGCATGAAGGTATCGGATAATGGAATCCGGAACGGTCTTGACTTCCTCTACCAGGTTCTTTAACGAAAATGTTTCTTTCATCGTGTCCTGGGTTGCATGGGAATGTTCGTGCTCCTCCTTGTTAGAACAGGCGTAAAACAAGGATAAAGACACAATGGCGATAATTGGTAAAGCAGATTTTTTCATGTTTGGTTTCGTGTTAAAATGGTTTTAGATGTGTGAAAAGCAGCGTTCAAAATCCAAATAGGTTCTTGATTTGCTAAAGTAGAAAAAATAAAATCACAGGGAAGATACTTTGAGAAACCGTTCCCGTTTTTGAAGTAAAGTATAGCCTAATTTATTTCTTGATAAAATTTATACCAAGATTCAGGAGATTCCTCACCCGTCCCACCGCCCTTAAGCCATCGCCGGCCGGGTTCGGAATGACAGGGTCGTTAAGGTGTGGGTCGAAAAAGGAAGTCGAGCGATCGCTCGACTTCCTTTTTCGACACTCTATAATTATTTGCCTGTCATCCTATGTTTGCGGAATAGTATTTAACTTGGAATTAAAATGAAGAAGTAGGGAAAAGAGAAAGGCTATAATTTGTCATTGGTCAATGAAGACCGTTCGGAATGCTAGTCC
>Ga0190274_10000112_pt1 | contig 55588 bp, 37 predicted proteins | sample Popmic531T_FD_133002 | JGI IMG/M metagenome (GOLD analysis project Ga0190274, IMG submission 133002) | Populus adjacent soil microbial communities from riparian zone of Yellowstone River, Montana, USA - 531 T | ecosystem: Environmental > Terrestrial > Soil > Riparian zone | place: USA: Montana...
AGAAATTTGTTCGTTGATCTGGGCATACTATTGATACTGCATTTTTTCAGACATGTGTTATCGTATCACACCTGGTATATTCTTTTAATTAATAAAATAAGTATTATGAACAAATGGAAGAACGTTTATCTGCCGCTGCTGGTAGCCGCTATATTGTTATCATCCTGCAACGGTTGTAAAACAACGCCTGATACAAATGACACTACACCGCCAACTATTGATTGGACGGTAGCGAATAAAACAAGTGGTGGCGAAACAAAAGTAAATGGGAGCGGATCAGTTACCGTAAAACGCGGCGATGAGTTGACTGTAACTGGTTGTGTGAATGACCAGGGTGGCGTAAAGGAAATTAAATCTTCAAGCAATTTTGGTTACTCCTGTTCAGGTGGTGGGATCGGGCAAAATGTGGGACCATCACTGGGTGTAGTGGAAACAACTCCATTGGGTCTTGATGAAAATGGTAAAGCCTGGTCAAGGTATTGCAGGCTCTCAGCATTGAGCACAAACTTCAGCTGTTCGCAGGGTCTCAACTTTAGTAGCGGTAGTTATTCTTTGCATTTAGAAGGAAAGAATTTCGCCGGTCTTACTGCCAGTGCAACACTTGTTATCAATGTAAACCCCTGACATTTTTTAATTCAATATCAAAAAATAAAACAAAGCGCTTGAGTATTGGTTGTAACAAAATATTTCTTACGATCAAATTCAAACTTTAAAGGAGTATGCCGAAAATCCTTCATCAAAGAGTAAGCAAAAATTCTATCGTATGGGATGTTTAACAATCACGACTGGTCCATTTATTCCTTTAGGAGGATGGTTAGGTGGAAATCAAAGTGCCAGTACTGCTAACGGCGCAACGGTGACCAATGTAGCTGCAAGCGGGCTTACGGTAACAAAGAATGGAGTAACCAGAAGTTTAAATACAGGGGTTCTTAATACAACACACTTTTTGGTTTTCGGAACGCCTGCTAATTATGTATTGGGTGTTCTTTTTAACGCGGGTGCCGCATCCGTTGTGGTTTATGAAATAACAAACTCAGGTGTGGTAGAACATTCCTTGGGATTGGTGTCTTCAACGCAGCTTCCTGTTGTAAGCAAAAGTCCCGGGAACGGAAGCCTTTTCCTTATTACCTATCATAATGCTGGTTCGGGAGTATCTCCCCGGATTTGCAGGAGCGACAATGGAGATACTTTAGCATTTGCAGTAACTTTTACGCCTGTTAACGTGATTTCAGCGGAGGCAGTTGATACGATTGCTTTACCAAAAAAATTAAGGATACTTGATGGGGGTGCTCAAAAAGCAATTGAGAACTGGCCAATTGGTGAATGCGAGGCATTACCGGATATAATTAATTTTCCGGACGTTGTTATTGGTGCTGGGGTACCTGCGATCTTAACCACTCAGACAAAGCAGGGCAAGATCAAAAACTCCGGGGACGATTGCCTCACCATAAATAATGTTTCTAATAATGCTCCATTTTCAATTGTTGCAGGATCCTATTCGAAAACAATGCCTGTTACGCTGCAGCCTGGTGAAGAACTAACTTTTGATATTTTATTTAACCCGGGAACAACAGCAGGAAGTCCGTTCAATAAAGATCTGGCAATAAATCCTGCACCGCCTGCAGGGGACATCAAGGTAAACTGCAGGGGGGTTGCGAGATCACCACAATTGACTATTTCAACAAATGCGCCTTTGAATTTTGGAGCAGTAAGAGTCGGTACTTCGCAGGCAAAGAATTTAAGGATCACTAATACAGGGGAAGCCGATATTAGCTTGCTAAGTTTTCCTGCCTCCACCTCACCGGATTATAGTTGGACAGTGACGGCGCTTCCGGCCCCGATCCCTTACGGGACTCATCTTGATATAGCAATTACATTTTCACCAACAGCCGATGCGACACTTAACAGGACAATTACTTTTACAACTACTGCCGCATCGAGTCCTCATACAATAAGTTTACTTGGAAAGGGCTGCCTTCCAAATGCAGTTATCAATTTGTCATCAGCTATTGTTAACCTTGGGAATGTTCAAAAAGGATTCAGAACAGTAAGAATGTTTAAAGTAACAAATGGGGGAGATGGCCCCCTTGATTTTAGTATAGATATACAACCGGCAGTGCCTGGCGATCCTGGCTCCATTGCCGATACCGCTTTTTTTGGTTTTCTTGAAGACGAAAATACGCCGGTTGTTTCACCGGTTGCAGGTTTTTCAAAAACGATCCATCCGCAAGTTCCCTGCGGTGCTCTCACATCAGGTACCGGGGAGTATCTTTTTGGGATCACTTTTTTTGCGGGTGATCCGGGTGCAGTAGCGACCCCTCGGACTGTCAATGCAATTTTAAGGATCTACAATCACAATGATACAGGGCCAGGCGTACCTTCTTCATTTTCTGTTAACCTTACGGCTGTAATTACCAGGCCGGTCTCTGTTGATGTAGAGTTGGTGATCGATAGGTCCGGAAGTATGGGTGATCCTTCGGGTTCACGAATAAAGATCCAGACGGCAAGGGATGCGGCAAGATTATTTGTACAATTATCAAGAGCAGATGTGGATGACCGGCTTGGGTTGGTTCGGTTCAACGATGTTCCCGAAGTGATCCCGTCATTTGGTATTCAACCGATCACTTCTGCAAATCAAAGCAACATTGTAAGCCAGGTCAATGCAGCCAACTTTTCTCCTGCCGGTTCTACATGCATCGCGGGTGGAGTTATTGTTGCACAAAATGATATCATTGATCATCCAAGAGCATCAACACCTGAGGCGTTGAATAAAGTGATCGTGGTATTAACAGACGGACGGGATAATACACCTTATTTAAATCCAGTCGACGGATTGTGGTATTCTTTACTCGGCGGAGCAGAAGGATTTCCTCCGCAAGTGACACTTCCCTTGCCTGTTCCAACCGATATGAAAATTTATGCACTTGGAATAGGCGATGATATTGATGTGGGAAGACTGGGTCAATTGGCTACTTCTACCGGCGGCGTTTTTTTGCAGACAAAAGAATTTTCAGGTGCAGACTATTTCAACCTCGAAAAGCACTTTACCCAGGTGTATATGGAGGCGGTCAATTATGCACAAATAGAAGACCCGGTCTTTGAAATTTTGCCAGGTGAAACTCACACGTTTGAATTTGAAGTTCTGCAGGGAGATAAAAGTGCCATGGTGGTGATCTACGACAGGGACACCATCAGGATTCCATTCTGGATATTAACGCCTTTGGGGGAAGTGATCGATTTAACAACAGTGCCGGCCGGTTTCCAGATAAGACCGGGAATGAGTCCGACCGGAAGATTCATTGAAATAAATATGCCTCAGAATGAACCCGACCGTTACAGTGGTACATGGAAAGTAATTATTGTGCACGACAGGCGAGCCTGCTCGTCAGGAGAAGGATCTCACCAGTCGGTTGCAAATTTTGATACAGGTTTCGGAGCAGGATTTCAACCCAAACATTGTAAAGACAATTATGATATCCCGATCATGTATGGGATCGCTATTGGGGTAGGTTCGAATTTTAATATGATGGCTTTTGTAACACCCGGTATTGTAAAAATGGGTGAACCGATCTTACTCACTGCGATGGTTTCTGAATTCGGGCTTCCCGTAAAAGGTTGCAACGTGAATGTCGAAGCAAAACGACCTGACGGCACCATTACCGATCATATTTTATTCGACGATGGAAATCACCAGGATGACCAGGCAAATGATGCCACTTATGCAATTTTATATCCTCACACTTACCAGCAAGGAACTTATACATTCACCTTCACTGCTGCAGGTAGATCGAGAGACAATAAACCAATGCAAAGAAAACTTGTGAGATCAAAATATGTGGAAGGAAGAGAACCGCTTGTTCCAACAAACCCGGGTAGCGATGGTGGTGTAAAAGGTGATTGCTGTCGTGCACTTACACTATGGATAAAAGTAGGGATCTTGTTATTATTGATTATAGCGATAATTCTTATTCTTATCTGGAGAAGTTAGGTTAGCCAATTCACGGATGAAAATAACTTCAGATCAATTGGATCTTGTCGATGCCATGATAAAACAGGTCTTAAAAATATTTACAACAAACAAAATTTTTATTCAAATTAAATAATTCATTAACCATTAAAACTTATACCATGGCAGTTACAGAAAATATCGCAACCGAGTACCATCAACAGGATACAGATTTTTATTGCGGCGCGGCTTGCGCACAAATGGTTTTACATGCAATTGGAGCGGGTCATCTTTCCCAGGATGATCTTTACAATGATAACCATAGCCACAATGTATTGGATTCGGGCGTCAATTGGTATTCCCCACCCGATGGCATTGAATGGACGCTCAATAACCGTAAACCGGCAGCATTTGCAAATCACTTTGTACTTTTTTCGCCGGCTACGGAAGAAGCCATTTCAAGGAAAATTGTTTGGACCCTTCATCATTACCGCGTTGCTCCAATTGCTTTGGTTTATGGATGGGCACATTGGATTGTGATAAGAGGATATGAAGCATCTGCGGCGCCTGCTTCTTCTGTCGATACTGGCTATGCTATCAACGGTTTTTTTGTTAATAATCCATGGCCGCCAACGCCGGACCCAGCACCACCGCCTCACAGCACAGGTGATATTTGTGGCAGTGGTGGTGGTTATGGTATTGCTGATGAACATATATCGTATGCTACATGGCAGGGAACATACATGACAGGAACACCCGGGGGTTATTGGGCCGGAAAATTTCTTGCAGTTTGTGATCCTGAACCATTCAGTGAAAAACGTGGTAAGAGAGCGGAATTGAAACGTTTTTTTAATGGCGAAAAGATCATTGATAAAAAAACGGCAATGCAATATGCATTGCGCGGATTGGATGAAAGCGGGGTACGTAATCATAAAACAATAAAGAAAGTAATAACGAAAGTAACCGCTGCTGATCCTGTGCTGGTTCACCGGCTTGACAGGAGCAATGAATTCTATTATATAGTTCCCATGCAGGGTGCAAATAAAAAAACAGTTTCATTGGTAAACGTTGATGCCCGGTTTGGGAACTATATGCAATCCGCTTTTGCGGCTACTGAAAAAAGCAGTATCAACTTCAAACATCTTTCACGGGAAGCCATTTTAAAATTGTTGGGAAGAAGGATCTCCGTTAAAGAGGAAAAAAGGGTCATAAATATATATCCCGAAGCGATCTGTATCTATCCAACGTTGGTTTGGATGCCATGCAGGGAATCTCTATCTCCATATATACCATTCTATATGGTTACTGTAGGATCACATCGTCTATATGTCAGGATCGATGGCCAGGTATTTACTCATCTGCATACAGATGGTATTGGAATTTAAATTTAACTTTAATACCGGGGTGCTATCACGCCCCGGTATTTTTTTCTGACATGATTTCGAAAAAAGAGATTTCTGATTTCCTCGGGGGAAAAGACGTACCCTTGGCAGACGATATTTTTGTTTTGCCTGTATTAAACTTGCAGACCGAAAAGTATTATTTTATCGTTTTGTCACCAGGAGATCCTAAAGAAGCAACCAGGTTATTTTTAATTGATAAAACAGGAGGGAGCCTGCAATTGCTTCAATCTGCTACAGTTCGGCAAATGCCTTCTTACAGTAAACCTTCAACCCTTATTACACTGGAAAAAAAAACTGCTACGAAAGGAATAGCCGTATGGAAGCCATGCCGTTTATCTTATTCTCCTTTTTATCCCTTTTGGCAAATTGTTGAAGACAATAAAGTTTTTTTCGTGGATGCCAGCAATAAGGTTTATTCCGAAAGTGAGATTTCAAAAGAAGCTCATGGTTGACAGGTTTTTCTTTTTCAGTTTTGATAAAGAGTTACTTTGACAGACTGCCATTGCAGTTTGAGTCAGGAAAAATAAGACGGTGAACATCTTTCCATTCTAATGAAACACATGCTCGTCTAAAATTTACTATGTTTCATCTAACTTTCCTCTTCTAACTTATCTTTAAATTCTATCCGCCATTCTCTCGGTGTTTTACTAAACTCTCTTCGGAATGCATGTATAAAACCCGCGACGGTATCATACCCCGCAAGCATGGCAATTTCACCAATTGATTTATTAGTGGTCTCCAATAAAACTTTTGCATGCTCCATTCTTCTAAACAAAAGACGATGAAAAACTCCCATCCCAAAGACCTGTTTAAATCCTTTCTTTAACTTGAACTGGTTAGTCCCGGTCATTTGCGAAAGCTTCTCGATCGTAAAATGTTGGTGTAAATTGGAAGAGATGATAGCATCCGCCTGGTAAATTGCGGCAACATCCCTGTCCTCAAGTTCGCCCGGGATTGGTTGATTATTCTGGGTTAGGTGAAAGAACAACAATTCTCGTACACAATTTTGATAATAAAATTCCCGCAGGCTTTCTCCATAGGGATTGCGAAGCATTTCATGTATCAGGTAGTTCATTTTATCGGGCATTTTTGATGGGAGCGAGGGAAGCAATTTCAAGCCCAGTTGTTCAAGCATGTCCGCGGAAAAATATGTTATGAAAATGCTGCAGGACGATTCTTTGGTAAAGAGCGCTGTAAAAAGAGGAACATCAGTTAAGTGATAATGACCGGCTTTCAACTTTATTTTCTTGTCATCTCTTGTAACATTTAGTTCACCTGTAAGCAAGGCTTCAAAGCGAAGGCCGGGTCTTTCATTGACATATAATTTTATCTGCCTGAATAACTGGAATACGCTGTGACCTAAGCTAAATAAAGAATTTTCAAATTCCTGGATTGTGATAATACCGATTTCAGAATTGCTTTCAAACACATTAGTTCCCGGTAAGAATGTGCCGCGATATTTTTTTCTGTCGATTTCCTGGAAGTAAATGCCTTTTCCATCTGCTAAGAAATATTGAACTTTCATAAGCTTCGCTTTTTCTGGTGGTTAACTTTTAAGTCGTAATGAAATTTACATATTAATTTATAAATTTTGATAGCAAAGAACTACTATATAATAGACTTTTAATTTTATTGTTTGGCTGTTAAAAAATTATACTGGTTGCGATATTCTTTAACTTGTTTCAAAACAAAAACTTTTGTATAAATGATCTAAATTCATCTTCAATTAGTGTGCTATGAATGATTTTTTTTGAAAAATATTTGTCGATCCGCCGGGTGACTTAATTTGCACTTAGATAGGGGTAAGAAATTATTATTGTTCTTCTTTTTCTTCAAACGCTTTTACAACTTTATAAATTTCCGGCTTGACCGGGCGGTAGCCGTAATCGTAACAGAATGTATATTGATGATTATAGTGAATGGTACTTTTGTGATGAGTATAATAAGTAAAATCAAAACCTGCTTTCAGTAACCGTTCTCTTGTAACTTCATTTTTATCTTTCCTGGTTGTCATCTTCTTTAATATCTCCCTGTTTTTCTTCAGGATCTTATTGATCCGTTTTGCTTCTTTCTCTTCCTCAAAAGCGATCTGGTTATGATAGCTGTTTTTACAACGCTCATCACAAAACTGCCTGTCACGGCGCCCCTTTGACAGGTCGATAAGCTTTTCACAATACTTGCATTTTCTCCTCTCAGGTTCCATTTTATAAAAATAAAAATATTCGTTTGATAAAACGTTTCCGAACCGTTATAAACGGGTAAAGTTCTTTTACCGCTCTTTCGCCGTCGCACCTTCGTTGAAACAAAAAAGAAAAAAATGAAATCGATGAACAAAGTACAATTGATCGGCTACCTGGGTAAAGACCCTGAATTCAAAATAATGCCAGACGAAACAATAATGATAAAGATGAGCCTGGCAACAAATCATTGGTTTTTTCCAAATGAAGGAGAGAAAAAGCAGTTTACCGACTGGCACACGATCAAAATGTGGGGCAAAGAAAAAATTGAAAAATCCCGCAACTATTTGATCAAAGGCAGTCATGTATTGGTGGACGGACGGATCGTTTACAGGCAATATAAAGATGCACAGGGTCAGACAAAGTATGTAACCGAGATACGCGCAAACTATTTGGTCGATCTTGACCGCTAACGATTAAACAGGGTAAAATGAAAACGTTTAGCTACAAAAGATCGTTTAGGATTATTAACTGGGGATGTGCTTTTGACTCGATGCTTGAACTCAAATATGCGATCTCTATTCAAAAAGAGTATGAATACCTGCGTTCACACATTCCTATATATTATGATCCTAAAACCAGGCTACCGACATTTTATATAAGAGGAAATATTCGGCGGTACACTCCTGATTTCCTGGTACGACATAAATTAACGAAAGAGGCTTTTCTTGTTGAGATCAAGCCGCGTGCGTTCGAAGGCAACGAACAATTATCGGTTCGCAGGGAAGTCGCTGAGAATTATATACGCCTAATGAAATATGACTGGAAGTTCAAAGTTGTGTACAGTGACGAAATAAAATTAACCGCGGATGACCATGCCCGGTTCCTTAAATGTTATAAACTGATTCCCGGCTCTGAAAAAAAATTTTTGTTTAAAGAATTGAATGATCGCTTCGATCAAAGCCGGCCATCATTATTTTGCAATGCACCTTCCGGCAGGCTGATCAATTTTGTCATGTTTGGAAAAGAGAAATATTCCGTTGAATTTTAATTTCTTGCTGATATTTTTTGTTTCTTTTAATTCCAGCAGCATCTTTTCATGGCATCCCGGTTGCGACGCTCCGTTTAACGTTCTATTCAATGAGGTACTTCAAAGATAGCTATTGCTATATCCCAATAATTTATTTCGCTTATTCCAGGATCCCTGTGCATATTTACTTATAGGGAAACTTTATTGTATAATTTTCAAATCTTGCAGCACAGAGTATAAACTTATTCAGTTCTTAAACTCTTTGCTGGATTTGCAATCGCTGCTTTTAAAGCCTGGAAACTCACTGTGAGTAAGGACACTGTCAATACAACCAAACCAGCAATTAAAAACATCCACGGTTGTAGATTTATCCGGTAAGAAAAATTCTGAAGCCACTCATTCATAGCCCACCAGGACACAGGGAAAGCAATTATGTTTGCCAGGAGCACTAGCTTTACAAAATCTTTTGACAACATAATTATAATATTATTTTCCGTTGCTCCCAGCACTTTTCTTATACCTATCTCCTTTGTTCGTTGCACTGAAGCAAATGCAGAGATGCCAAGTAACCCCAAACATGAAATAATAATTGCCAGGATGGAAAAATAACTGAACAGGGAAGCCAACTTCGATTCTTTTTTATACAGTTTATCAAAAGCTTCATCGAGAAAGAAATAATCAAATGGCAAGTCTTTACTTATTCTTTTAAATACGGCCTTTAATTGTTCCAGTGTTTGGCTTAAGGATTCTGATGAAAGGTCTAATACAAAATTGTCAAGATAATAGGATTCGGGAGCAACAGTTATTATCAAAGGTTGAATTGCCTGGTGTAAAGATTCAAGATGAAAATCCTTGACAATTCCTATGAGTTCTCCCTTTTTAGGGTTACCAGAGGCTACATCATTCATTATAAGTTTCACCCCTTGATAGGAATCAATTCCAAATTTCTTTGCCGCTGTTTCGTTCATGATAAATGCGGTAGAGTCATCCATACTTAACTCTTTTGAAAAGGATCTCCCGGTCTTCATTTGCATTCCCATAGTAGAAAGAAGATCGTTCTCAACAAGTAAAGTATATGCATTAGATTCTGTTATTTTGCCTTTATAGTTGATTGTTGTATTGAAATCATAGAACCCTTTTGCCCAGGGAAAATTGGAAATTGCTGAGACCCCCATCACCCCACTAACCCGATTTAGTTCGTTTTTGATTGCTTTAAGATTCTCCTGTATTTTTTCATCTCTTATTGGGATTATCAGAGTTTGGTTTTTCCTTAAACCAAGATCCTTTGTCTGAATATAATGAAGTTGGGATTGGATGGTGATAGCTGAAACGATCAGCGCAATAGTGATAATGAATTGAAAAATGACAAAAAAAGATTGCAGGAATAAAGCTCTTCTTTTTGAAAATAAATTGGCATTTTCTTTTTTAAAGATCTTCAGGATTTTAAATCGCGAGAGTAAGACGGCTGGGAAAATTCCCATGATAATGCTGGTAAGAAAAATTATCAACCCCATAATGATCCAGATGGTGTTGTTATTATTAAATAGTCTCAGTTGTATATTTAATTTTTCATTGAAGGAGGGAAGACTCAATTCTACTAATAATAGGGCGAGTACAAGGGATATCAGTAGAAAGGAAAAGATTTCTACTATTGTCTGCGACCAAATATCTCGATTGTTGGCGCCAACTATTTTTCTTATACCCACTCCCCGAAGCCGATATAGAATTCTGGATAGGAAAAGATTGATAAAATTTGTTCCTGCAATTATTAGGATCAATATGGCAATTGCGATGAAAATGTACAAAGTCTTTTTATCGCTTCCGGGGGCCAATTCATTTTCTAATGACGAAAAGTGTACTTCATCCAGGGGCTGAAGAGAATGCGTGCGGGTCTTTTTTAAGTTTTCTGGCAACGCCTTTTTTTCAAAATCTTTTAAACCCTTCTCAAACGAAGCGAGAACCGGCTCATTTAATAGCATAAAAGTATAAACCGGCGGATAATGCCAACTATTATTCCCTACCCAATCTCCAATTAGCCCTTTAGCGCTACTGAAGGGTGCCACCAGATCAAATTGAATGCTTGAGTTTGAAGGGAGTTTTTTAAACACGCCAGCAACTTTGTAAATGGTTTTATTGTTCAACAATAATTGTTTCCCGATCGGATCGTCTTTTCCGAAATATCGAATGGCAATTTCTTCGGTTATTAAAATATTGGTGGGGTCATTAAGAACCGTTTTACTATTGCCAGTTTTTAATTCGAAGGAAAACACACGAAATAAATTCGAGTCGGCCAAAAAAAAGCGGTCTTCCTGCACAACGATGTTTCTCTCCTTATTTGCTACACTTATGCTATATGGAAGTAAGCGGACTATTTCTTCTACTTCTGGAAATTGAGCTTGAAGTAGAGGCGTCATAGGAATGAAAGAATGAGCAAAACTTCTTTTATTTCCTTCACTTACCTCCTGCGTAGTAAGCCTGTAGATATTCTTCTCATTTTTATGAATGCGATCAAACCCGAATTCAGAGAATACAAACAAAAAGATCACAATACAGCAAGCGAAAGCTATAGACAACCCGGCAAGATTGATGAATGCATAAAGCCTATCCTTTTTTAGATAACGGATAGCAAGTTTAAAATAATATAGTATCATGGTTTTGGCTTTTAAGACTCATTTTGCGGAAACAGCAAGAATAGTTAAACTGAAACCTTGCCAAAAAAGCAATTCATTTATTCTGAATATTTTGAAAAATGATTGCACGAGATAGGTGTTCGGAAATAGTACAACAACTGTACGGTGCACTTGTCAAAAACTGCTTTTTTTAAACTTGATTCATTGCTCAGTTTAGCACTCAATTCTTAATTCGATTATGCACTCGCAGTTTACATGCAGCAAAACAAATAGCTGACAAACATTTTATCTCTAAGGTCGAAGGACATCACTTTATCATATGGGCCAGTATTCACGATTTATTTTTTAAAAACACTTTTTTCTAATTGCCCTGTAACTGTTTTGTAAAACGCGGACAGCAGGCGAAAGGCAAGTTAGTGGCTGCTGCGCGCTGGCCAAATCGTTCGGCATAAACACATGGGCCATCACACGAACCCTTCTTTTATTCCGCTTGCGATTTGGTCTATGCCTTTGCACGGCCACTTGGTGCCGGCCTTTCTTTTTGTCCTTTTTCTTTTACAAAACATTTTTTTTTCATCATTAAAACTTAAAACAATGTTAGTTATCGGAAGGCTCACAAAAGATGCAGTTGTAAAACAACTCAAAGACGAAAGACAGGTCATTGAATTTTCAATTGCCGTTAATGACTGGTACAAACCAAAAGGCAGCGAAGCGGGTGTGAAAGTATCCACCTTCTTTAATTGTTCTTATTGGCTTGATCCCCGCATCGCAGAGCGATTGAAGAAGGGAACACTGGTCGAGCTATTTGGCCGCGCCAGTGTGAATGTTTACAATGATATGAAAGGTGAAGCAAAAGGTTCACTGAATTTTCATGTCAGTAATATTAAAATTCACCAGCATGCTAAAGCGGAAATAGTACCCAATACTATTCCTGCAGCGGGATCTATTTCCGAACCTGTTGACGATTTACCATTCTAAAATTTTCTTTTATGAAACCGCAGCAGTACCGGCTGCGGAATATAAATTTAAAAAGGGTAGCGATTATGGCACATAACATTCATTTAAATGAGCAGACAGGAAAACACAGTTTCTTTTCAGTAAAGGAAAAAGCCTGGCACGGGTTAGGTCAGGTTGTGCAGGACTATCCGACAAGTAAGGAAGCAATTAAATTTGCCGGATTAGATTATACAGTTGAAAAAAGAAAACTATTTACGTTCGATTCCGAAAATCAGGATCCTGAAATTGAAGTACCAGACTATTACGCCACTATAAGGACTGACAATGATAACGTTTTAGGGGTTGTTGGCAAGGACTATGAAGTAATGCAAAATGAAGATGCATTTTCTTTTTTTGATGCGATTGTCGGAGGCGAAGACGGTATTCAATACGAGACGGCCGGCGCATTGGGAAAAGGAGAGAGGATTTTTATTACCGCAAAGTTGCCGGACTATATCAAAGTGGGCAGTGATGATTTGATTGAAAAATATTTATTCCTTACTACATCACACGACGGGTTCGGAAGTATTATGGCCGCGTTTACACCTGTAAGGATAGTTTGTAATAATACACTGAATGCAGCGTTCAGGAATTGCAGCAATGCAATCAAGATCCGTCATACTGCCAATGCAAAACAAAGGTTGGAGGAAGCGCATAAAGTAATGGGTATTTCATACAAGTTGTCCGAGTATCTTGAAACGGCTTTTAATCAATGGTCAAAAGTTCGTATTACTGACCAACAGGTAATGAAACTAATTCAGCTTGCCATGGTTCCGAATAAGGAAGTTCTGAAAAACCTTAATGGTGGTTTAATGGATGAACTTTCTACCTGCTATAAAAATATGTGTGATTCGGTTTTTGAATATGCGATGAGCAGCCCAAACCAGCAAACCGAAACAACAAAAGGAACCGTCTTCGGTGCTTACAATTCTGTAACAGGATATTTTCAAAACTTAAGAAACTATAAGAGCGGCGAAGCGAAAGTAAGATCCTTGTTGTTTGGAGGAATAGCTCAGGCAAGAGCACAAAAGGCATTCAACCTTTGCGAAGAGTTTGCAGCAAAAGGTGAATCAGCTTTTGGATTGAATTAAAGCAAAAAGTAAACCCGGGACAACCCGGGTTTACTTTCAAAAAAGCTGCCGCCCTCCAGGAATTCAGATGCATTTAAAGGGGGCGGCAGCTTCGGGTTTATAATTCGATTGGAACTTTTGTTGCAGAAATTTTTGATGAGAGGAAGGTGGTAATAGTCATTTAAAAGCCGGAACAAGACTGTTATTTTTTCTTGAGTACAGACTGTAATTGAGTGATTTTTTGAATTCCCTCAGTTGTAATTCTTATTACAAGCGTATCCTGTTGAACGGTAGTGATCAATTTTTCCCTTTCAAGGTCATGCAATAACTCCTGGATATCGGTCCAATCCTGCATAAGGCGTAAGATCAGTTCCCTTGGTTTGCAGGGATAATTTTCCGGTTTCTGATCTTGATTTGAAATTTCGTAAATGGTCTTTAGTAACTGGTAGCTTTCCATGAAATAAAAATAGCGATATGGGAAATAGAAGACCGATAGATTTATTAACAATTAACGAAGCTTATAATATTTCCCGGTTTTTCCTTCATTAATTCCTTCGCAAGTTCGGCTATTGGGCTGCTGCTTACCAGGTTCAGAATATTGTAAACAGGAGGTAGTATCTGTATTGAAACTGTTGAGATGAGGTTTGATTTTAAGTGATCCGATTTCATGACTTGTTAACTCAATTCTTACCTTCTTTTTCAAGCTTGCGAAAATATTCCTCAGCGCCTTTGGGGTCGAAATACGTTTGCTTGCCATAGTTCGGAATATTTAACGGTTTACCGTCTAGTACATCTTTGATAATATTCTCATTTAATTGTTCGGGGTGGATACTGACTACAACATTTCTTTGTTTGTCGATGATAATAGTTTGAGGAATTGCCCATGCAGCATAATCTTTAAACATTTTCAGATCCATATCTAAGCCGATCGTGGTTGTAAGTAGGTGTTTTTTTAAGAAGCTATCTATCTTATTTTTATTGCTTTCATAAGTTACAGACAAAAAAATAACATTTTCGGTTTTAAATTTTTTTTGCAGCTCATTTAAATGAGGAAACGCTTTGATACATGGGACGCACCAAGTTGCCCAGAATTCAATCACCACAATTTTATTTTTTGAAATACTATCGAGATTCAGCAATTTTTTTTCATAAAGAAGATCAATGGAAAAGCCAGGGGCTTTCTGCCCTATAGCAACAGGGCCCTGAGCCTGTATGATATATTGCGCGGTTAGTAATACGACAAGTAAGATAATTTGCTTTCTAAAATGGCTAAACATCGGATTTAAAAATAGTAAGATTTACAGAATCTAAGAATTGATAAAGGATGAAATCTAAAAAAAGCAGTTTGTGACATAGCTGTCTCAACCTTGGGAAAGTATTCTTGACTTTTGAGACTAAACAAATGTAACTGACCTTTTAAATGGAATTGACAAGTGTATCCAATTTTTTCGTTATTATCAATTCTTCTTCCTTAAGTAATTCAAGATGCTGCTGAATAATACTCCAATCTTCAAACTGCCGAAGAATAATTTCTCTTGCATGACTAGTCCGACACAACAAACAGAAACTACTAAAGGGACTGTGTGGGGTGCTTACAATTCTGTTACCGGTATTTTCAAAATATTCGTATTTATAAAACCTATGAGGCCAGTGTAAAATCACTTTTGTTTGGAGGAACACCAGCATAGAACACAGAAGGTATTTAACCTGTGTGAGGATTTTGCAACGGGTAAGATTTCGTTCAACTGATCAGATTATAAAAGGCGAAATGACAACGGCAGAACTTGCCGTTGTCATTTCGCAAAAAAGCTGCCGCCCCACATCGCGGAAGATATTGAAAAATGGGGCGGCAGCAAAGGGTTTAGTGTGGATGAAAGCTGTAAGTAATTATGATAATTAGTTCAGAAAATAATGGTCAGAATTTCACAGTTGATTTATGTAAAATAAAAAAAACAAACTATACAAAAATAGAGTTTGAAAATATAAATTGATTTATTCCTTCATTAATCCTTCACAAAGTTCGGCTATTGGGCTGCTGAAGCGACAAAGAAATTCCGGCATAAAGAAAAGTTTTCCATTACTGTTTCAGATACTATTTATTCCGTTGCTTCTTTGCCTTTATTGCCCAAAGCCGGGTTGCGTTCCATAATTAATTTTTAACTATTAAAAACTAAGATTATGGAAAAGAAATTAAGCCTTGAAGAATTGAACAATGTATCTGAAATTGACATTGTTTATAAAAGAAAAGTCAATTGTAAAGTTTCAGAACGCCCTTTAATAAAATCTTCCTCTGATGTCTATGAAATACTTTTGCATTACTGGGACAAGGACAAGATCGATCTGGTGGAAGAATTCAAAGTATTGTTTTTAAACAGATCCAACAGGGTTTTGCAAATTTTTAGTGTATCCAGTGGTGGTCTTACAGGTACTGTTGCTGATCCAAGATTAATACTTGCTGCAGCACTCAAAGTGGCAACGTGCTCGATGATGCTTGCACACAACCATCCGTCAACCAGCCTGAAACCTTCAAAGGCGGATGAAGAACTAACAAGTAAGATCAAATTTGCAGCGCAGTTTCATGATATAAAAGTGCTCGATCATATTATTGTTAGTTCTGAAGGTTACTACAGTTTTGCAGATGAAGGGGTGTTGTAAAAGCCCCTTTTTTTATTCAGTCATATTTTTATTTTGCAGGCATTCGAAATGCCGGTTTTAGTTCGCCACGATGGCATGTAATACAATTAACAATGGGCCTGGCACTTAATCCGTTAATAGTTTTCAGTTTACTGCTTATCATGTTACCCATTTGAACCATTTCCCTGGCAATTCCTTTTTTATTATTTTCATCAGAGGCAAAGTCATTTGTGTTATGACAATGGCCGCAACTTACACCCAATCCGCGACTCCATGAATTCATTGCGAGAACGAGATTTTCTGCCGGGAACCCACCCAGCACTTTAAGATTTACAAAAACCGAATCAACTGACATCTTTTCTTTCCCTTTCATTTGTTCATTGATAATGGCGGTGAACTTTGCCCGGTCCTTTTCCAAAGAGTCATTAAAAGCTTTTATATAATTGCCAGCGTTATTGCCTGGTTCAAACGACAAAGACACAATTATCGCTAGAGAAAGTGAAAGTACAACCCAAAATCTTTTCATAAATATCATTTTAGTATAGCTAAATTAAATTGTCACGGTGTTGAATCCATCTATAAAAATCCTTCGGATTATATGATGTGTGGTATTGTAAGCTAAATAATCGCTCATGAAAAGCTGCATGCTCAAGTTGTCAAAAAATGCTTTTTTATTCAGCCATATAAATTCATCAAAGGAACTGCTACGGAAGATGAAATGTTTTAAAGTAATTTCAGTCGTTCATAAAATTCTGTAAGATCACTTTTTCTCAAAATTTCCTCGTGGATCGTTTTAAATTCTTCCAGGGATTCTTTCGGTAAAACAGAAAAAATTTCATCTTTAAAATTCTGCTGATCTGTCAGCAATCCTGTTTCAATTAGCCGGGTCAATAACAGGATATTTTGCCTGCTTAGCATTAAAACGATCTTGCATTTTCCGGTCATTCCCGGGCTGCTCAAAACAGTTTCAAAGATTTTTGATTTGTCTTTGCTTGTCACATTACTCATACATCACATTTTTTAATTTGAATAAAATATTTTCAGGAGTAAAATTATTTTGGATAACTCAGATTCACCCCTTCAGAATTTGAACAGGTATTTTTCAGCAAGCTAACAGCATTTATTTTTAAAAAAAATTTCCCAGGTTGCTAAATCTGCAACCGGCAAGATGTACAAACGTGGCACGTTTGGGGCATCTTGCCCTTCACTCCGGAGTCGTTTCGGGGTATTGAAACATAGGATCGAAAGATTATTTAGTTAACTGTGAAAATGAAATTGTGATGAAAGACACAAAACAAATACGCAAAGGATGGCTTACTGTTCGCTTAAATGAAGATGAAGAAAAAAAACTGAATAAATTTTATAGCGACACTACTTCAGGCAGCCTCAGTGAATATGCAAGAGATGTTCTTCTCAAAAAGCCGTTAAATGTCCTATATCGCAATCAATCGGCAGATGAATTTTTGACAGAAATGATCCTGCTGAAAAATGAGTTGAACGCTATCGGGAAAAACTTCAACCAGGTCGTTCATAGGCTCCATACTCTTGACCACGCTGACGAAATAAAAGCATGGGCGATCTTAAATGAAGCAAGTAAGAAAAACTTTATGAAAAAGATTGAGGAGATCAAAGAAAAGATGGATCAAATTTATCAGCAATGGTGGCAAAAATAACCGTACCAAACAGTATAAAAAGGGCACTCAATTATAATGAGCAAAAGATGAAAGAAGGAAAGGCTCAGTGCATCTACGCAAATAATTTTTTAAAAGAAGCCGAACAGCTAAATTTTTATGAGAAACTGAAACGCTTTGAAGATCTTATTGTGCTAAATAAAAGAGCAACAACAAATACAGTTCATATCTCACTGAATTTTGGTTTGAATGAGCGTCTTGGAAAAGATAAACTGACTGAGATAGCGTCTGTTTATATGGATAAGATCGGTTTTGCGGAACAACCTTATTTAGTTTATCAGCACCTTGATGCGGGACATCCGCATATCCATATCGTTACTACAAATATTCAAAACGATGGCAGAAGAATTTCATTGCACAATCTTGGAAGGAACGAATCAACAAAAGCAAGAAAAGAAATTGAAATTGTCTATAGCCTGGTGAAAGCAGAAGCGCAAAAAAAGCAAGAGTCAGATGAAATAAAACCTTTAAACGCACAAAGAGTGAACTATGGAAGATCTCCCACAAAAAGAGCTATAACAAATGTTCTGGACGAGGTCCTTACCCAATATAAATATGCTTCTTTGCCCGAGTTGAATGCAGTTTTAAAACTGTATAACCTAGCTGCCGACCGTGGAAAGGAACATGGGATAATCTTCAGAAGGGGAGGACTTGTATATAGAGTACTGGATGAAGAGGGAAATAAGATCGGTGTCCCGATAAAAGCCAGTTCCATTTACAATAAGCCAACGCTTTCTTATTTGGAAAAAAGGTTTAAAGAAAACGAGCTGTTAAAGAAAGAATTTAGAAAGGGTTTAAAGACTTCTATTGATTGGATCATGGTAAGGCCTCCTAAAAGTTTAGAGGCTTTTAAGCAAGCACTGCAAAAAGAGAAAATAAATCTTGTTATCCGGCAAAATGATAATGGCGTTATTTACGGCCTGACTTACATTGATCATAATACAAAATGTGTTTTTAATGGAAGTGATATAGGAAAGGATTACAGTGCAAAATCTGTCCTCGGGAAATGCGGTATGACACAAGCCGACACTGTTACGCAAAAGGATAATGAATTAAAATCACCCCAACCCGATAAACCTGGGTCATCCGATAATCTTAATGAACATCAATACCCGGATTTAATTAAAATAGTAGATGATGTCATCATTCCATCTGATGAAATTCATTATTTACCGCATGAATTGAAAAGGCGCAAACGAAAAAGGAGAAAAAATTAGTAATACATGAAATGGAAAAAATATGCAAACGGGGGAGAATGAACATGGACTAAGAAAGATACTTGACATGACGAGAATGATGAGTATTGCGATCCTGCTGCTTCATTTTTATTATTACTGTTATGGAGCGTTTAAACTATGGGAAATAAGATCAGGTCTCACAGACCGGCTCTTACAAAATATTTACAACACTGGCCTGTTCAGTAATTTTCATAAATCAAAATTAATAGCCCTTATTGTTTTATTAATATCACTTTTTGGAGCAAGAGGGAGAAAGGATGAAAAGCTTGGTTTGAAAAGTGCTTTTGCATACTTGTTAACCGGGTTGATTTTATATTTTATCAGTTTTATTACACTTAAGTTAGAGTTAGGTATTAAAGCTGCAGCAATTTCTTATATAAGTGTAGCTGCAATAGGATTTGTTTTGATACTAACTGGAGGCACACTTTTTTCAAGAATAATTTATCTTAAACTGAATAATAACGTATTCAACTCTCTTAATGAAACCTTTCCGCAGGAAGAAAGATTATTGAACAACGAATACTCAATAAATCTGCCGGCCAGGTACAATCTGAAAGGTCGTTTACGAAAAAGCTGGATCAATATAATTAATCCATTCCGGGCTTTGCTTGTAATGGGTTCACCGGGAAGTGGTAAATCTTATTTTATTATTCAGCATATCATCAAACAGCATATTCAAAAAGGTTTCAGCATGTTCGTTTATGATTTTAAGTTTGATGATCTCACAAAGCATGCATATAACCAGTATTTGAAATATCAGAATTCATACCCTGTCAATCCTGAATTTTATATTATTCACTTTGATCAGATTTTCAATCGTTGTAATCCCATTCATCCGGCGACGATGACAGATATAACAGATGCTGCGGAATCTTCAAGAACAATTATGCTCGGGTTGAATAAAGAATGGATCCGGAAGCAGGGCGATTTTTTTGTAGAGTCTCCTATCAATTTTATTACGGCTCTTATCTGGTTTTTGTGCAACTATAAAAAAGGAAAACATTGCACGTTGGCGCATGTGATAGAACTGGCGCAAGTAGAATACAGTAAATTATTTTCTATTTTAAGAACAGATCCTCAAATTGAAGTGTTGATCAACCCATTTGTATCAGCATTTCTAAATGATGCAATGGAGCAATTGGAAGGCCAGATCGCGAGTGCAAAGATCAGCCTGGCAAAGCTAGCTTCACCGCAGCTTTATTATGTTTTATCGGGCAATGATTTTACACTCGATATCAACAATCCAGATGAGCCAAAGATTGTTTGCATGGGGAACAATCCCCAAAAATCAGCGACCTATGGCGCCGTTGTATCTCTTTATGTAACTGCTCTCACCCGGATGATGAATAAAAAGAATTTGTATAAGAGCAGTTTGATCTTTGATGAATTTCCAACTATTTATTTTAATGGCATTGATAATTTAGTCGCAACGGCCCGATCTAATAAAGTGGCAACAACGCTGGCTGTCCAGGATTCAAGCCAGTTAAAGATGCATTATGGAAAAGAACAAGCCGAAGTAATTTTAAATATTGTCGGCAACGTGATCAGCGGACAGGTTTCAGGCGATACGGCTAAGCAGCTATCAGAACGATTTGGTAAGATCATGCAGGACAGGGAGAGTATTTCGATTAACAGCCGTGATACTTCAGTCAGCCGCTCCAAGCAGCTTGAATTAGCAATACCACAATCAAAAATATCATCTCTTTCATCAGGTGAATTTGTTGGTATGGTTGCCGATAATCCCGATCAGAAGATTGAATTAAAAACTTTTTGTGCTGAGATCTTAAATGATCATGATTCGCTTGCAAGGGAGCAAGCTCTTTACAAAAGTTTGCCACAACTTTCAAACGTAACGCAGCAAGAGATTCTCGATAATTATTTACAGATTAAGAAGGATGTTCAGAATATTATTCAGGCTGAAGTGGAAAGGATTTTGGATACGCCTGAATTAAGTGATTTGATTATTAGAAAGGACGCATGAAAGGTGGTTTTATTGGCATCTTCTATAAGCGAAGGCCAGTTTATCTTGCATTTTTTAATCACTCCCAGCCATTTGTCGGTTTTGTTGTCAGTGGAAATGCCAACGATTACAAAATCTTTTTTTGCTGAATTTCGAAATTAACTTCATGATAACTTGGAACCCATGTTAGCGACTGGTGTTTGCCCTTCGTGTCTGTCCTCACCTTGTTTTTGGGTGACTGGCTTTTACCATTTTATAGTTACATAGTATTCCAATATTCTCAATCCGGCAAATAGAGCAAAAGCTATAATGAGCTTAATGAAAAATTTCATTTTCGGTTGTTCAATTTTCTTAGATTCAAGTAATACTTTTATACTTTGGATAAGTTTTTCTCTATTCAGCCATAAAATAATCAGAATTAATAACTGGTATAAAATACCAGCCTTCAAGGCTCCTGAATGAACACCAAAGTATATATCCTGAAAAATTACGTTAACCAATATAGTTGACGTAAATAAACAACCAATAATTCTTGTCTTCTTTATTAAGATAAGAAGTCCTCCAATTATTTCAAAAATTCCCAAAGTTACAGCGAATGATTTTGAATAACCATAAAAAGCCCACATCAATTCCATTCCGGTTAATTCAGAAACAGGTTTGTCAACTTGTGCTGCTCCGTTAAATTGTAAAATTTTTCCTCCACCGTAAACAAACATTGCAAAAACTATAATCCAACTTATCGCATCTTCAAATATTTCTATTTTATCTTTTTTGCTAAAATTCATTCTGTCAGTTTATTTTTTGTTTTTCCTGTTCATCGCAACTACCCGCCAACTAACCGGACCGTTTACTCCATTATCTAAGATTAAGTCATTTTTTTATTTCAGTCAAACCTGTACTTCTTTCAACAGGATTGTCCTTATATATGAGTTGATGAAAGAACTGATTTAATAATAATACTTTTTTTCAGCAATGCTTTGTCAAAAATTGCGAATCTGAAAGGGACCAAATGAAATCCCATTTAAAAAACTTTTTTAAATTTACTTTTGCCAGTTTCTGGTTTGGTGTGGATTATAGTGAGTAGATAAATTTTCTTGTTGAGAACTCTTGGTAAGAACATCAAATCTGTCATTCATCGTTTGTGTATACCTCAAAGGTGGTATTGGACAGGGTTATCAAATCAGTACCTTTAAAATACGCCATTCTCAATTATAGGACATTTGGCATTTCATACCCTAAAAAACTCCTTACGTAAGATCGATAGTTATATTAAACCTATAGCTTACGTCGTCCAATTCCTCTTAAAAATCACAAAAAACTTATAAGCCAATGATCATTTAAATTCCTTGTCAATGAATCCTATTGTTAATAAAGACCAACCTGATTCCCAGGAAAAAGAAAGCGCCAGGAGCAGTACATCTTTTATAAACAATGCGCAAAACAATTCTGCCAGAACTAAACCGAACCTTATACAAATTCCGTCCATTACCCTGCCAAAAGGAGGTGGGGCAATTAAAAGTATCGATGAAAAATTTTCCGTAAATGCACTTAGCGGCACTGCTTCTCTAAATGTACCGCTGCCATTTTCTCCTGGTAGAAATGGTAATACACCATCATTGACGCTTACTTATAATTCCGGCAATGGCAATAGCGTATTCGGACTCGGTTGGACCGTAGAAGTTCCAGCCATTCAAAGAAAGACCGACAAACAGCTTCCGAAATACAAGGACGGCGAGGAATCCGACACATTTATTTTTTCAGGGGCCGAGGATCTAATTCCTGTTCCTGATGACAATGCAAATGATACGGGAATAACCCGCTACCGTCCAAGGATTGAAGGATCATTTGCAAGAATTGAAAAGATAAATGAGAATGGAAATATTTATTGGAAAGTAAGATCGAAAGATAACATCGTATCGGTGTTTGGAAAAAGCGATGACACTAAATTGTTCAGCCCTGTGAATGGTGAAGAAAATAAGATATTCAGGTGGTGCCTGGAATACAGCTATGATGACAAAGGGAATTTCGCAAAATATAATTATAAAAAAGAAGATAAGGACAATGTTGCGTCCGCTCTTTCAGAGAAAAATCGTTTAAATGGTCTTGCCCCGTTTACGAACATATATTATAAAGGAATTCAGTATGGAAATAAAGTCGCATATTATGAAAATGACAGCTTGCCAGCCGAATTTCTTTTCGAACTGATATTCGATTATGGAGAACATGATAAAGAAAAACCAACAACAAAGTCGGCGGTAATAGATGGTAAGGAAAAAAAATGGACTTTGCGTAAAGATCCGTTTTCGGATTACAGGGCCGGATTTGAAATAAGAACTTATCGTATCTGTGAAAGGATACTGATGTTTCATCATATGAAACCTGAATTGGGCATTGATGATTATCTCGTAAGATCACTTGAGCTTAATTATCAGGAGAATCCTCATCTTACCTATTTAGAGAAGATCACGCAAACGGGCTATATATGGAACCCGGATGAAAGTCTTAAGTCTAAAAAGTCTCTTCCTCCGATGCAGTATACTTATTTCAAACCCGGGTTTTCCAATAAGGTAAAGGAAATTTCTCCTGACGATATTATTCATGATCCGATTGGGATCGATAATCAATTGTATCAATGGACAGATCTGTATAATGAGGGAATTTCAGGAATACTCACCGAACAAGCAACGGGTTGGTTTTATAAAGAGAACTACGGAAATGGCAAATTCAGTAATGCAAAACTGGTGAGTCCGAAACCGTCATTTGAAGGATTAAACGATGGAACGGTGGCCTTCCAGGACCTGGAAGCTAATGGAAAAAAATTTCTTGTTACAACAACACCATCTATAAAAGGTTATTTTGAACTGACGGAGGAAGATGAATGGATATCACTTTATCCTTTTACCAGTTATCCGAATATCGATTTAAGAGATCCCAACATAAAATTTCTGGATCTGAATGGAGATGGACTAGCGGATCTGCTGATCTCACATGAACAGGAATTTATCTGGTACGCATCAAAAGGGAAAGCAGGATATGATGATCACAGCATTGCTAACAAAGCAATTGATGAAGAAAAGGGACCGGTAATTGTTTTTTCAGATGCGGACGAAAAAATGATGATCGCTCTCGCCGATATGACCGGCGATGGTCTTGCTGATATTGTTTTGCTCACGAATAGCAGCATTTGCTATTATCCGAATTTGGGCTATGGGCGGTTTGGCGCCAGGGTCACAATGGAAATGGCAGGTTGTTTTGCATCCACAACAACATTTACCCCGCAATACCTGTACCTCTCTGACATTGATGGATCAGGTACTACTGATATTATTTATACCGGCAATGATACGATACAGGTTTGGTACAATCAAAGTGGTAACCGCCTGGATCAGCCTTCAGAATTTTTTAATCCTTTTCCAAAAATCGATAACGAAGCAAAGATTTCATTTATTGATCTGTTGGGAAATGGAACCGCTTGCCTGGTATGGTCATCTCCTTTGCCTGAACATAGTGGAGCTCCCCTGAAGTACATTGATATCATGGATGGTAGGCACCCACACATAATGTATGGTTATAAAAACAACCTTGGCAAAGAAGTTACAATCGAATATAAGAGTTCGACTCATTACTATCTCGAGGACAAAAAGAAAGGCAGGAAATGGATCACTAAGCTTCCTTTCCCTGTACAATGTGTGAGCAAAGTGGTAGTGACGGACAAAGTAGCGCAAACAAGATTTGCAAATGAATACACCTATCATCACGGGTATTATGACGCAATTGAAAGAGAGTTTAGGGGTTTTGCAATGGTAGAACAAAAAGATACAGAAGAGTATGATCATTTTGAAAAAGAAACCCAGGGAAACGCAGCAGTAACGGTAGAAAAAAAATTATTTCAACCGGCAGTGATAACTAGATCATGGTTTCATACCGGTGCATTTTTGAATAGAAATAAATTCTTTCATTTACTGCAGGATGAATATTATCCGGGTGCACTTATAAAAGAAGGTAAGATTACTGATGCTGAGGTTATCAGGACATTGGATAAATATATATTACCGGAAACCGGGCTTCAAACCGACCTCTCTACAGATGATCTGATCGAATCTTGCCGTGCATTGAAAGGTTTGCCACTTCGCAAAGAGGTATACAGTGAAGAAGGCAATGAAGACATTCGACTTCATCCATACACCGTTATTCAAAACAATTACGATGTACAATGTTTACAAAAAAAAGGAGATCAGAAGCATGGCGTTTTTCTGAGTCATGAAAAAGAAACGCTGGCATTCCATTATGAACGAAATCCTCTCGATCCAAGAATAGCACACTCTATCAATATTGAAATTGATAAATATGGAAATATAAAACAGGCAGCTTCTGTTGTATATGGCAGAAAAAAAGAAGATGACACCCTGCCGACAATTAATGACAGGAAACAGCAAACCAAACAATATATCACCTACACTAAAAATCTGTTTACTGAAATATTTGATAAGGTGCAAGCCTATCATCTGCCGGTAAAATGGAGTTCGGAAACATGGGAACTGAATACAGCAAGCCCCGAAAAAACTTTTTTCACAAGTACGGAGGTTACAAACAGGTTTGCCAATGCCGGAATAAAACCTTACGAGAAAGAAACCCTGATCAATGAAAAAAGGAAAATTGAAGATTCAAGGACATTATTCCTGAAAAACGACTTAACAGGGCCTGCGGCTCCGGGTTTTATTGATATACCAGCATTACCTTATGAGAATTATTTGCTGGCCCTTACGCCATCTCTTTGGAATGATATTTATAATACTAAAGTAGATGAAAGTCTGCTCAGGGATAAAGCCCTGTATGTTCAATTTGAAAATGATGGTAATTACTGGATAAAATCGGGGAGAGCCTATTTTCACCCTGACTTAACCGCAAACCCGCTTACTAAGAAAATAGATCCTCCGACGGCAGCGGATGTTGACTTTGCAAAGAAGAATTTCTATTTACCTGTGGCTTATGAAGACAATTTCAAATGCCTGACAAAAGTTTTTTATGATCAGCATAAGCTGCTTTTAAAAAGAATGATTGATGCAGCTGATAACGAAATATCCGCGGTAAAAACCAATTATCGCACTTTAACACATATTCAATTACGTGATGTCAACGATAATATTAGCGGGGTGCGGTTTGATGAGCTGGGTTTATTAACACATCGATTTGTAATGGGCAAGGAAAATGAATTCAGGGGCGATAAGATGGACCCATTAACGATTGAATTGTCTCCGCAAGATCAACCAGGTTCGATTTTAGAGTATGAATTTCGGTATCATGATTCCAATGGAATATTACCGAATCGGGTGAAATCTTCTGTACGTGAAAAACATCATTATAAAGAAAGTGCAAATCCTAACCAACCTGAAATAGAAATTGATATTAAGTGGCAGGAAAGTTATTCTTATTCGGACGGGTCAGGTCACGAAGTACTTAAGAAAGTGCAGGACGAACCGGGACAGGCACCAGAAAGAGATCAACAAGGAAAACTGGTTAAGGATGCTTCGGGTAAAATACAATTAAAAGATACGGGAGCGGCCCTGCGCTGGGTTGGTAACGGAAGAACGATCTTCAATAATAAAGGTAACCCCGTTAAACAGTATGAACCTTATTATGATTGCATCGCCGAATATAACGATGAACCACAACTGGCAGAACTTGGATTTACATCAGTAATTTTTTATGATGCGCTGGGCCGGGTAATTCGTACCGAGCATCCGAATGGCGCTTATTCAAAAATTGAATTCAATGCATGGATGCAAAAAATCTTTGATGAAAATGATACAGCCGGGAGTGATGCAGTTGTTGATGGTTTAGCAGTTGCCAAATGGTATACAGAACGAATCAATGCTGCAAAAGGCGAGGCGGAACAACAAGCCGCAATAAAAACCAAAGTACATTATAACACTCCTTCTGTGAATTACATGGATAGCTTAGGAAGAATTTTTCTATCGGTTACTCACAATAAGACCAAACGAACCAACGAGGATCTCATCCAGGAGTTTTATTATATAAGGACCGATCTTGATATTGAAGGAAATGCCAGGAGCATAAGAGATGCAAGGGGTAATGAAGTGATGAACTGGAAATATGATATGCTTGGCAATATCTGCTTCCAGCATACTATGGATGCTGGTGACAGGTGGATGTTGGCTGATGCCACAGGAAAAGCAATCCGTTTGTGGGATAACAGGGGCCAGCAATTTTTCTATTATTATGATGAACTGCATCGCCCGTCAAAAACAGCGGTTAAAAAAAATGCGGGAGAGGAAATATTTGAAAAATATGAATATGGAGAGAGCATCCCGCAAAACAAAAAAAATAACCTGCGGGGAAATTTATACAGGCACAGTGATACAGCAGGTATTAATATAAATGAGATTTTCGACTTTAAAGGCAACATGCTCAGATCAACACGGCAATTATTGAAAGATTATAAGAAACTGCCAAACTGGGATGTGGCGCAGGATGTCGATGACGAGATATTTGCCAATGAAATAAAATATGATGCGCTCAATAGGGCATTAGAAATAAAGTCCCCGGACAACAGTATTGTATTTCCACTCTATAATGAATCCGGTCGTCTGGGTAAACTTGACGTAAGAATTAAAGGGAGCAACGTGGTCACTCATTTTATAACCAGAATTGATCACAATGCCAAAGGCCAAAGAGAGAAGATCGTGTATGGAAATAATTCCGCATCTGATATTACGACGACATTTTATACTTACGAACCTGAAACGTATCGCCTGACCCGGCTGCTAACTATAAAAAAAGACGATAGCACCGTGTTGCAGGATTTGAATTATACGTATGATCCTGTCGGTAACATCACCCGGCAATTTGACAATGCGCAGAAAACAAAATTTTATGGCGGTCAAAAAATTGAAGCGCAAAGCAATTATGTGTATGATGCGATCTACCGGTTGATCGAGGCGGAAGGTCGTGAGCATTCCGGGCAAGTGAGTATAGATGCACCGGATAACTGGAATGACGGTTGGTGTAAAAACAGTTTGCAGCCCGGCTCCGATATACAATTAAGAAACTATACTCAAAAATATTTTTATGACGAGACCGGGAACATAACAAAGATGAGACATATAGCAGGCTCTCAGCCGGCGAGCAGCTGGACCCGTACTTGTGAGTATGCTGCTACCAACAACCAACTTCTAAGAACAGTGATGGGGAATGATGTACCTGTTACGTCAAACCATGATTATACATATAATGAACATGGTAGTATGAAAACGATGCCTCACCTGCTGCCGGGAACAGAAATCGATTGGAACCTTCGTGAAGAAATGCAGCATTTGCAATTAGGCGGCGGAGGCGAAGCGTGGTATGTATATGATTCAGCAGGACAGCGGATAAGAAAAGTAGTAGAAAAAGATCAGCAGCGTGAAGAGCGAATCTATTTATGGGGAGCTGAAATTTTCCGAATGTTTGACAATGGTAACCCGGTTAAAAAACTCGAGCGAGAAACATTCCATGTGATGGACGACAAGCAACGTATTGCGATGGTAGAGACCAGGACAGCAGGGAATGATGGAAGTCCGCAACAATTATTGCGTTATCAATTCAGCAATCATCTTGGTACCGCATGTGTCGAGGTTGATGACCAGGCACGAATAATATCTTATGAAGAATATCATCCTTATGGAACCACGGCATACCAGGCGGTGAATAAGGATATCAACCCGGTTGCAAAACGTTACCGGTATACAGGAATGGAAAGAGATGAGGAGAGTGGATTTAATTATCATACAGCGAGGTACTACATACCCTGGCTGGGAAGGTGGTTAAATGTGGATCCATTCGGTTTGATTGACACTAATAACTTATATCGTTTTCTGCAAAACAACCCGGTCCGGTTGATAGATCCCAATGGCACAGACCCGGTATCTGCACCTGTTGATTCAAAGGATCCACGCAATTTCAAAACTTTTGATGAATATAAAACTGCAAATAAAGACCAACCTATTGATGAAGTCCGGCACCAATGGTACAAAGTGCATGGAAAAAAATACTTAATTCTTTATGACAAAGGACATGATGAGTTTAAGCGACAGGCCGAACAAGCGGCAAAGGATCATTCTGTAACAGCGCAATCGGTAGATCCAGCTAAAATTGGGGAATTAATTGCAAAAGAGAAACCTGATGTTGTGATGACCTTCGGACATGGAATATCAACTGACATGTCAACCGGCGATGGAAAATGGATTGGCGCGGGTACACTCAAAAGAGAGTTTACACAAGCCAACCCAAGTCAAGATGTAAAAGTCGTTATACAAGCATGTAGCAGTGGCAAAAAAGATGGATTGATTGATAAATTAGCGGAGGATGCAAATTTGAAAAAATTCAGTTTTTCATCCCACACTGACGTCGGCCATGTATCAGGAAACAAGAACATCCGAAATGCGAAAGGAGAAGAGCTTTTTGCTTTTCTGCGCGGAAAAGTTGAAGGATTAGGATATAGTAAGAAAGATGCTTCTGCCATTGTTGGCGAATTTATGCGGACAGACACGGTTAAGCCAAAAGGTGGTGGTGACCCTATACCTCGGTTCTATGAGGTAGGTGCTACCGGCGTTATCCACACGGTTGTGCGTGAAATAGCAGTCTTAGGATTTGATAAATTCTGGGAATTGGTCAGTTCAGATGTTGATGTGATGAGCAATGAAGATGTATTAAAATTAAACCTGACACCGGATGCCTTGAAACGTTTTAACGAAGGAATGGAGATGTTAAGAGATCGGTACAAAGCAGCAACAGCTAAAAGACAGTTGGCTCCCGTTGAAAGGCCTCAAAAGAAACATGAGACAGAAATATATTAAGAATTCAGAACGGTGATAACAGCATCCTGTAAAAAGTAAAAATGAATTAATGAAGTTCTAAATATTTTATATCAAACACTAAATGCAAATTATTTATGGATATAGAAAGATTAAATATCGGTGACTTTGAAGGTGAAGTTACCCGAATTCAGAGACAATTGCAGGAAATGGGTTTTAAGATCCAGCCCGAGGAGATCCAGCAAAATTTCTTTGGTCCTTCAACAAAAGTGGCTTTAGCCGAATATATCAAACGAAAAGGTATAAAGACCGGGATAGGTAATATTGGCGAAGTTCTTTTTCCGTTTCCGGGTGGAGAGGAACCGCGCCCTGCTGAATCAATTGTTACTGGTTCCACTTCTGCGGCTACAGTTGCCACTGCTGCTGCTGCTAATGGGAACGGTAATACGGCATCAAAGCCGGGTTCGCCCGGAGTAGCCGGTCATGTGTATATGGATTATGGCACACCTGCCGATAATATAAAGCTTCGCTTATACTCCAAAGGATTTGGCGGTAAAGATGCACTTATTGCAAGTGGGGAGACCAATGAAAAAGGCAGTTATAAACTTGACTACGATCCGACCAAAACAATTTCAACCGGTTTTGAACTGCGTGTCGTGGACAATGAAGGAAAAGAACATGCATTGTCTGCTACATTATATAATAATGATAAGACCTTATCTGAATCGGATCTGAATCTTATTGCTCCTTCCTTGGTAAAAACAAATGTTGAAAGCGAGTTTACGCGGTTGGCCAAAGACCTTACGGAGGTGCTCGGAGAATTCAACAAGATAAAAGATGCACAAGAGGAAGGAGATAAGCAGGATATTACTTTACTCAGCCAGGCCACTAACTGGGATGCCCGTGCAATAGCATTGGCATCACTGGCCGGTAAATTGAGCCAGGCAACTTCACTTTCTCATGAGGCAAGTTATGCTTTGGTACGTGCAGGATTGCCAACAGAGACCGATCAATTAGCGCAGGTAAGTGCTGAGGATGTCGATGAAGTATTAGAACAAACGAGCGAATTAGGCGTAATAGATCTTAATGAAGATCAGAGAAAGGCGGCAGTTGCTTCTTTCAAAGATTTTGCAAATACGGTACGACTGAACACAAAAGATATCAGTTCGCTTTCTACCTATAATGAATTTTTATCTAACCGTGGTCTTAGCCAGAATCAACAGACTGCATTTGCGTCTGCTTATTTCACACCGCGCAAAAATACCGCTGAACTTTGGGAAAATGTGAAAGCCGCCGGAATACCCGATAATAAAATAAAAGAGCTTCGATTGCAGGGTAAGCTTGGATACCTGACCGATAACAACGTTCAGCTTGCAAACAATTTACAAGCATCGATCGGAACCCCTGAGAACCTGTCAAAATTAGTGGATGAAGGATTATATGAACCACAGGCATGGGACGCCAGGTTAAAAAATATTGCAGGCACCAATGATGATAATGCCGAAGCACTTGGGAATCTTATTCCACCCGGATATGCAGGGGATACTATCGCTGATCGCAAACAGGCTTACACAGAAGCAATGGCTGATAAGGTAACTGCTGCATTCGGTGAAAAAGTAATGAGAAAAAAAATCGAGACCGGAAAGGTAATGTTGGGTAATGATTCAGTAAAAACAGGAGTAAGCAATTTTTTACAAAAAGCAGAAGGCTTGAACTATAAACTGGGTGTTACACATTTGGACTCGTTTACAAAAGCCAATCATGATGTATTGTTTAACGGGTTGACCGATGAACAAAGATCTGAAACCGTAAAAGGCATGAAACTGCTGCAACGTATTCACCAGACTACTCCAAATGATGAAGCAATGCAGGTCGTGCTGGACCTGGGATATAAGTATGCACAGGAAATTGCAGAAGTGCCTGAGGAGTATTTTGCCGCCAGGTTTGAAAGGAGATACCTCGAATTATTTAAACCCCTTTATCCTGAAAAACCAAGAGAGCTTGCACGGTTGGTGTATAATCAATCACACCAGGTAACTTCAACAACTTACTCGTTTTACACATCTGTAAAGCATATGCAAAGTACGCCACCTGTATTTGCTATTTCAGGCAGTATTGACAAAAGAAAAGAAGAGCAACAAAAACTATCTGAAAAAATAAGCGGGTTTCCCAATCTTCAACAATTATTCGGTTCACTTGATTTTTGCGAATGCCAGCATTGCCGTTCTGTGCTAAGTCCTGCAGCTTATTTGGTAGACCTGTTGCAATTCCTTGATCGCAATGAAACGCACTGGCAATATTTTCTTGATAAGTGGAAAGCTGATCATGGAGGAGAGGAGTACACTGCAAAATATTCGAAACCGTATGACGCGTTGATCGAACGCCGCCCCGATATCGTTAATCTTCCGCTCACCTGCGAAAACACAAATACGGCATTACCGTATATTGATGTCGTAAATGAGATACTGGAATATTATCTCGTTAATAAAAACCTTGAAAAACTGGCTTACGACACAGGTAACACGACGACTCCTGAATTACTCGCAGAACCCCAAAATATAGAACCTGCAGCTTATGGAATATTAAAGCAGGCTAAGTATCCATTTAAACTACCATTTGATTTGTCGATTGAAACTGTTCGCCAGTTTTGTAATCAGTGCGACGTTCCATTTTGGAAGGTGATAGAAACATTGCAACCGGTAGCTGAACAGGATTTTGAGACGCGCAAAAAAATAACAGCTGAATCACTTGGAATCTCGCCGGCAGAATACGCAATCTTTACGAATGAAAATTCATTGCCCTCTTTGCCCGAGCTATATGGTTATGCCGATGATACCGCGATGACTGCTGATCTTAAATCAGCAAAAAAACTGGCGAACCGGCTGGGAGTTACTTATAAAGAACTTGTTTCGCTGGTAAAAATGCGTTTTATCAATTCGGGGTTTGATGCGTTGATTCTGTTGCAAAAAATGTCCGTAACCGTTATGGATGTGTTCAGGTATAAAAAAGCTGCCGGTTTTGAACCTTTTACAAATGATGAACAAACGGTTTTTGAGGAAAAGCTTAGTCAAATTAAAGATGCGTTTGGTACAGATGCTAAAGCAAAAATTGAAGATGACTGGAACCAAAATATTTTTCACCAGGTACTCTTGTTGAATGACACGAATGCCGCCTGCAATTTTGATGCTACCAAAGTAGGTTATGCGGACAAAGATGCGTTGAAATTTGATTGGCTAAGGTTTAATTTGTTTGTACGCTTATGGCGAAAATTAGGTTGGTCAATGGACGAAGTAGACCGGGTATTGAATGTTTTCATACCTGGTGAACTGCTAAGTATTGTTTATGATCCGGCAAAGACCGAAGCAGACAGAGCGAAAGCCCTGGCCCAGGGATTTGCAAGTGCATTGGTCAGTATCGCTCATTTACAAAACCTGAATGCACAAGTCAAAACCGGCAAACAGGCGCTCATAAAACTCACTACGCTTTGGAGTGAGATCCCGGTTACAGGTAAAAATTCTTTATATCAACAATTATTTCTTTCAAGAAACACAGTAAGAATTGATAAAGTTTTTGACGATGCCCTAGGCCAGTATCTTACGAAAGATGTTCTTATGAAAGAAAGCCAGAAAGATCACACACTGGCTCTGCAAGCCGGGCTAGGGTTGACCGCAGCAGAGATAGAACAGATATTGAAACACGAAGTGATGGATATTGCCGCAGTAAAACTTACTTTATCAAATGTTTCGTTGCTGTACAGGTATAACCTGCTGGCCAAAGGATTAAAAATCTCGGTGCAAGAGCTGATCTTTCTCAAAGAGTTATCAGGATTAAATCCATTCGCTTCTCTTTCAACAAAAGCTATGACAAAAAATGATGATGACATTGTCATGAATCAGGCATTGCAATTTGTTGAATTGGCGATAAAAATCAAGGAAAGCAATTTTAAAATAGCAGATATTAATTACCTGTTCCGTCACTACTTCGATCCAAAAGGGACCTACCGTTCGGTATCTGACACTGCAAATGCTACGATAAAAACACTAAGCATCGAGATCAACCGGGTACTTTCTGAGCATTCGATTCCGGGCAACCCGTCCAGGCCTGATGATCTTTCTCCATTTACAACATTTACCGATGAAGTGGTGCAACAGAAATTGAGTTTGATAGTTCCATCCGGGATGACCCAGGCATTTTTCGCAATGTGGACCCGCCGGCAGGATAAGAATTGGAACCTGCTTAAAGACAAGTTCAAAGAATTTCTAACTGAAGAAACATTCAATTCATTATTTGAACCGGATGCGGCCGATGCTGACGATAAAACAATACAAGAAAATCTTTTGAAGAAGCGGTCTATACTTGCCAACGCGGTTTTGCCATTCATACAACAAAAATTAATTCGCGAATCTGTTAGCCAGGTAATAGCAAATGCTATCACTGCCGATCTTACACGTATTGACTGGCTAATTGATAATTTGAGATATGTGCATGACGCCGCACAGCCGGACGTGGCACTGTCCCGGATATTTGCCGGGGCAAATAATCCCGCAAATGCAAATAATGTAAGCAGGGCATTTATTCTTATTGATAAAGTACACCGGCTCGCAGAAGGTTTCAAATTAAGCGACCGCGAATTGCAGCATTTTATAACAAATGCTAAGGATTTTGATGATCTTGACCTGGGTAAAATACCGGTGACTGAAAATGGTCCATTACCGAATGCTCAAGCTTTATTTAGAATGTTTATCAGGATTTGTAACTATACAAACCTGAGACAATCTATTGCAGGTGATGGGCCGGAGCTTATTGATTTATTTATTAAAGCACGTCTTTCTTATGATGCTAATGCAGATGAAGCCGCTACAAAGGGTCTTCATCTTAAAGGTCTATATGAGCAAATAGCAAACCTGACAAGACGCGAAATAAATACGATAGAAGAGATAGCAACGAAACTCGGTATGAATGCTGTTGCGAAAGTTGAAAATGGAAAGCTCCAGGTAAATGCAGATTCTTTTGCCAATGAACGTGATGTACAAAAGTTATGGAGTGTTTTGCAACTGGTATATGCATTTGGTATTCCCATTCAATCGTTGATTGATTCGACCGACATCGTTTCATCAGGGCATGCTGAAGAAAAATACCAGTCAATTGCACAAAATCTGAAGAATGCATTAAAAGCAAAGTATGAACCGGAGACATGGCAACAGATAGCACAGCCTGTTTATGATAAGTTGCGCCAACACAAAAGGGATGCACTTGTTGCCTACCTGCTTCATACAAACAGGGATCTTTTTGACTCGATGGAAGAGATGTACGAATATTTCCTGGTTGATCCCGGTACCGAACCTGTTGTACAAACTTCACGAATCCGGCTTGCGACTGCTTCCATCCAGTTATTTATTCAGCGTTGCTTGTTAAATCTGGAAAACCGATGGAATAAGAAAGTGCCTCCAGGGGCCATCAACTCCAAACATTGGATGTGGATGAACCGGTACCGCGTTTGGGAAGCAAATCGTAAGATATTCCTATGGCCTGAAAATTGGCTGGAGCCTGAATGGCGGGATGATAAAACAAACTTTTTTAAAGAACTCGAAGGAAAACTTTTGCAAAGCGATGTATCGACTGATGTAGTTGAGGATTGTTTCTTTGGTTACTTAAAGGGATTGGAAAAGATCGCACGTCTTGATATAGTGGCAATGTACTGCGAAGAAGACCCTGTAACACCAGAAGCAAATAAGTTACATGTTATCGGCCGCAGTTATGGTATGCCTCATAGTTATTTTTATCGCAGCTATGCGCAACAAATGTGGACACCATGGGAACCTATCGATGCAGAAATTGACGGTGACCATATTGTTACAGTTATGTGGCGGGGAAGGCTGCATATATTCTGGATAACATTTTTGGAAAAAGTACCTCCTGAAAACAAACCGGCTCCACCTTCGGATACAACTACTACGCTGAGCAACTGGAAAGTGAACAATGCAATTGACGCCGTAACAAGCGGTACAAATAAAAAAACGATTGAGGCTTACCTGCACTGGACGGAATATCACCAGGGTCAATGGAGTACGAAACAGACAGGAAGTCTTGGGACACCAATTCAATTTGATGCGGGTATCGGTACTTATGCCACTGACATTGCGGTATATGTTACAAAGGAAAGAAAGAACACCATTGATGACACTTTAGATGGCGCCGTGCGTATTAATTTGATAGATACAAAATCGAAAACAAAAAAGGCATTCAGGGTTGTAAATAAGAACAGCATTCCCGAGATCGTTACTGCGGACATAGATGCTTTACCTGCATGGCCATTTCAAAAGCCATTTAAGATAAACCGGGTTGCAGGAGATGCAGGCGCGATGACAGTGAAATTTGAACATTACATAAAAACATTGAATGGCCAGCCGCAGTCAAACTCCGACCCGCAAACTATTCTTGACAAAACGGTGGGAAACTTTAACCTGGTTCCCTGCAGTCAGCCTGTTACAATGGGTGGACAGGAACTTGGTCAGCTTGTTACTCCATTTTTTTACCAGGACAGTTGGCATACATTCTATATCGAACCGACCTTAACTGAAACTATTACCATCGATGAATGGGACGAATGGATCAGCACTCCGCCGGTACCTGAAAAGAAACCCAAACATGGTGGTATTAAAATTGACCCGATCCATCCATGGCCTAAAAATATTCCGTTGCCGCGACCCGGTGATCCCGGATGGCTTGACTTTGATGATCCAAGGGTCAAGTATGCACCAAAGCTGAGGGAAGACTGGGTGACCCGTCCCGGTACTTATATTCAGTTTGGCGAAAGAGTGATAGGAAAAGAAAAGGCATTGAACCTCGTGGTACTGAACGATGCAGGTGCAGGGATGGTTATAAAAGACAGGAATCAATTGAATACTGTAATTAATAGCAGTACAGTTGCCGATAACGTTGCCTTGATTGCTTCAACTATCGGCGATAAAACTCTGGCATCCGATATTGCCAGTACAAATGCAATTAATGTAAACTCGGATCCGGCCATCGCATTGGTTGGAACAAGTGGCATAGCAGCAGCATCCACAATGGTCAAAGCTCAACCTGTACATTTCGGCGGAGCTTTTGGCAACACGCATGCTTTAGGCGGTAATCTAAAAGCTTTAAACAAATTAAAAGGAGGTTTCCAATGATCGCAACAAAAGATAAACAATTTCATGGTCGTGCTGCCATAAGCCAGGCTATCAAATATTGGGATAAAGGCATTGTAGAAACCAGGCCTTCAGTTACTCATTATACACAGATAATTAAAGAACGTGAATTGAATTATCATTTCAATACACATTTTCATCCCTATGTTGCCCGGTTGCTGAATCGCTTCATTCAACAATCAATTCCCGGTTTACAAGCCGCAGATACCGAGTATAAGCGAAATGCTGATGGAACATTCGCGAGATTTGATGAAACATACCAGGATGAAAATAAGCGGGGCAAGTTCATACCTGTATTACACCAGGATTTTTTTGAGGAAACCTATGGCCCAAATCCAGGTAAGATCAAAAATCTTGTAGTGGCTCCGCTCCCGGTAAGAGACCTTGATTTTACATCAAGCGGCGCCTATTCAGTGTATAACTGGGAGCTATTCTATCATGTACCGCTGACGATTGCAATGCATTTAAGTAAAAATGGCCGCTACGCAGAAGCGCAGCATTGGTTTCATTATATATTCGATCCAACAGATAATAGTGATGGCCCGACACCCGAACGTTTCTGGAAAGTAAAACCTTTTCATACCACGGATGTGAAGTTGATAGAAGAAATTATGATCAACCTGTCAACCGGGGAAAATCCGAAACTGCGTGATGAAACCATGAACAGCATCATGGCATGGAAAGAAAATCCTTTCCGTCCGCATGTGATAGCCCGTTACCGGCAGTCTGCTTATATGTTCAAAACAGTTTTTGCGTATATCGATAATTTGTTTGCATGGGCAGATGATGATTTCAGAAAAGATCAGCCGGAGGATGTGGATTCAGCATTATTGAAGTATGTATTAATTGCCAACATTCTCGGGCCCCGGCCACAGGAAGTGCCGGCAAAAGGAAGCATTCGTCCGCAAACTTATAAGAATTTGAAAAAAGACCTCGATGAGTTGGGTAATGCGATGCGTGCCATGGAGACCGATGTACCTTTTAATCTTGCGCCTACACCTGGCTCAGTAAATGGTGATGAGAAATTCCAGGTCATCAGCAGCCTGGGCAATGCGTTGTATTTTTCTGTGCCGCATAATGAAAAATTATTGGGCTATTGGGATACCGTTGCCGATCGTTTATTCAAGATCCGTAATAGTTTGAATTTACAAGGTATATTCAGACAGTTGCCATTATTTGCACCGCCGATCGATCCGGCCCTGCTGGCAAAAGCTGTCGCAGCAGGTTTAGATATAAGTGCAGTGGTAGCGGGATTAAATGCACCGATGCCAATTGTTCGGTTTCAATTATTACTTCAGAAAGCAATTGAAATTTGCCAGGAAGTAAAATCACTTGGCAATAATCTTTTATCGGCTATTGAAAAAGAAGATAACGAGGCATTGGCAATACTGCGTGCGCGGCATGAAAAATCAATATTGAGTTTGACGGAGAGTGTAAAATATGCACAATGGCAGGAAGCTATAAAAAACCGTGAAGGATTGCTCGTGTCGATTGAAAATGCAGCTCAACGATATATCTATTATGAAAAGCAGCTTGGCAAAAAAGACAACGAGATCAAACTTCCTGAATTAAGTGAATTGGAAAAAGAAAAACTGCTCAACCTGAAGTTTTTGTCGAAAGAACCTTCTGTTTCTTTACGTGACATTGAAATAGATATTTCACAAGACCTGGATGATTCACGTGGTAAGATCGTCAACAGTTTTGAAGCTGAGGAACTGGAGAAAGCGGGATTAGCAAGAGATATACAGGATGTGGTGCGATTCACCAAACTTGGCGCACAGGCAATCAGGATGCTGCCTGATTTCGGAGTAAAATTTCATTTCTGGGGACTTGGAGGTGATATGAAAATGGGCGGCACTACGCTGGGAGAAGTTGCATCTTATGCAGCTGATGTAGCTTTGGCAATCGGTGACAGGTTATCATTTGAAGCCACAACCGCGGCAAAAATTGGATCCTTTGCACGTCGTGAGCAAGAATGGGCTTTTCAAAGTAACACGATAGCCGGCGAGATCAACCAAATGTTCAAGCAGCTTCGCGCAGCGCAGATCAGGGAAGCTATTGCCGAAAGAGAATGGAAAAACCATCAGCAGCAAATCAAAAATGCACAGGAGATAGAGCAATTTCTTACCAATGAAAAAACAGGTAAGAAGAGCAATCAATCTATGTATGCATGGATGAAGCGCGAAGTGAGAGGTCTCTATAGCCAGTGTTTTCAATTTGCTTATGATGTTGCAAAAAAAGCAGAACGGGCCTTGCAGCAGGAGATCGGAGATCCCATGATAAGCTATGTACAATTCAATTATACCAGTGGAAAGGAAGGCTTGCTGGCAGGTGAAAAATTACACATGGATCTTAAGAGAATGGAAATGGCTTATTATGATTTGAATCAGCGTGAATATGAGTTAACCAAACATATCAGCTTAATGCAACTGAATCCAACTGCCTTATTGGAGTTGCGTATAAAAGGCCGGTGTACGATTCAATTGCCGGAAGAGTTATTCGATATGGATGGACCCGGTCACTATTTCCGTCGTATCAAGGCAATGTCGGTAAGTATACCGTGTATCACGGGTCCTTATACAAGTGTGAACTGCACATTGACGTTAACAAAAAGCACTATCCGGAAAAAATCATTATTAAGCGATGGTGAGTATATGACAACGGGTGATGGCGATGACCGTTTTGATACACATTTTGGATCTATGCAGTCTATTGTTACAAGCAATGCTCAAAATGATAGCGGGATGTTTGACATGAACTTAAAAGACGAACGCAAGCTTCCGTTTGAATACTCAGGCGCGGTAAGTGAATGGCAATTGACACTTCCGGGCCGCGAAGGCGAAGTGAGACAGTTTAATTATGAAACTATTTCAGATGTGATCATGCATGTTCGCTACACAGCAAAAGAAGGCGGAGAATTGTTAAGAAAAGGAGCAATGTCAAATCTGAAAACAAAGATCCAGGAATCTAACACAGCCGGCACAAGCAGGTTGTTCTCGGTCCGGCATGAGTTTCCTAATGATTGGGAAAAGTTCAGAACGGCAAATATTCCGAATGGTCAATTCGCTGATCTTACTTTGAACCTGAAAGAAGAACACTATCCTTTCTGGAGCAAAGGTTCCCTGAATACAATCCAGCAGATCGTTTTGTTTGCAGCAACTGATGAAACGAAGATCACTGTTCGTCAGAAAGATGATCAGGGTAATAATATTGAAGATTCAATTGAGGCGCCGCTTGGGAAGGTACGAACCGGGAAATTGCAACAATCAGTGCTGACGACACCAACAGGTCAATTAAAGTTGTCTTTTGATAAAAATAAAATGACTGATCTATGGATAGCTGTCAAGTGGGGTGGGTAGATGACACGAAGTTCACTTGTGGTAAACTAAAATGTATTGAACATAGGACGGTGTACTTTCGGAGAGTATATCTGTAAAGTAGAAATAATTATTAAGCTAATAATATTTTTGTAATGCACTAATATTTATTCCAATTGCTTTTTTAATTGTTCTTTACTAGGTAAATATAATTTATACTCTTTTGCAAAAATTGTTTTATTGTTTTCTGGCAATGTAAACTCAACTACAGTTTTGTTTTCTTCTTTGCAAAGAATAATTCCCACAGTAGAATTTTCATCAGGTAGCTTTATTTTCCGATCATAATAATTTACATACATCTGCATCTGCCCAATATCCTGATGTGTAAGCCTGCCAATCTTTAAGTCTAACAAAACATAACAACGAAGCAACCGGTTATACAAAACGAGATCAACATAAAAGCTGTCACCCTCGAAAGTAAAACGCTTCTGTCTGCTCTCAAATAAAAAACCCTTTCCTAATTCGAGCATAAAATGTTCGATCTTGCTGATGATAGCGTTTTCCAGATCAGATTCGCTATATCGTTCATCTTCCTTTAAGTCCAGAAATTCAAGCACGGTGTGGTGCTTAAGCGCATCAGTGGGTTTTTCGACGATCTGTCCTTTAAGTGCTAATCCCTTCACTCCTTTTTTATCTTTACTAAGAGCAAGGCGTTCGTATAAAGACGAGTCAAATTGCCTCTGCAATTGCCTTACAGACCAGTTATTTCTTTCCGACTCAATTTCATAAAATCTCTGTTCGTCTTTATTGTCAATTTTCATCAGTAGGATGTAGTGAGACCAGGTAAGGTGAAAGGTTTGAGAAAACGCAGACAGTGTCTGCGAAATCTCGCCTGCATACTTAAATGTCCTTGTGGGTCCAGGGGTTTTCGCAACCGATATTTTTGAAACCCGATGAGAATAGTTGAGATAAAATTTTCTGAAATATTCAAGGTTACGCAAGGAAAAGCCTTTTCCAAAGTCCCGCGTCAGATCCATGCTCAATTGTTTAAGAGTTTGCTCTGCATAATTGGCCCGTGATTTTCCACTTTGTTCATCTTCAACGATCATTCGTCCAATTTCAAAATAGGTAAAAATGATTGTCGTATTTACATTGCGTGCAATATTTGATTTTGAATTTTCGATCAATTCTTTGATCGAATTATAAAGATGGTTGGTATTGCTATTCTGTTTCATGATATAAAATCAGATTGCCTTTAAAAGCTTTTGCTTTAATGCCTGCATATCACTACTAACTTTAACATCCAAAATCTTTGCATAGATCTGGGTAGTACGTAAACTTTTGTGGCCAAGCATTTTCCCAACTGTTTCAATAGGTACACCATTAGTTAAGGTCACTGTGGTTGCAAACGTGTGCCTGGCGCAGTGAAAAGTGAGTGTTTTTTTAAACTCACATATATCACTTATTTCCTTTAGATAACTGTTAAGTTTTTGGTTAGTAAGTTTAGGAAGAAGTCTGCCCGAATTAATAATATCTGGTCGGTTGGAATATTTTTCAATTATGTTCCTTGCTACCGGAAGTAAAGGAATTCTTGAAGCTGTATCTGTTTTTATCCTGTTAGTGAAGATCCATTGTTCGCCATCTATACCAAGCGAAATCTCGTTTCGGGTAAGGGTCATTATGTCTGTATATGATAATCCTGTGTAACAACTAAACAGGAATATATCACGAACCTGGCCTAATCGCGCAATTGAAATTTTCTTAGTGAGCAGTGTTTCCAATTCGTCTTTCAACAAAAAATTACGATGTGTTTCCTTAGTCGTTATTTTATAAGATCTGAATGGATCCTTATCCATCCATTCATTAGCTACGCATACTCTAATAATCTTCTTGAGCTTTTTTATGTAAACCATCGCAGAATTATGCTGTAACTTCTGAACCGATTTGAGATAGAATTCATAATCGGTGATGAACTTGTGATTTACTTCCACTAAATACACATCTTGCTTTTTAAATTTCCCTTCAAGAAAATCTTTAAGCGATTTTAGAGCTGATTTGAATTTCTTATAAGTGCCATAGGAAAATTCAGAACCTACTAACTTTTCAAATTGATCATTATGATATTGGTAGACTTCAATTAGCGAATATTTTTTTTCTTCAGTCTCATGAAGAATTTTGGCTCGAACTTGTGCAGCCGCAATGGGTTCATTTTTTAAAGTGTATTCTTTTTGAACCTGAAAGATGTTTGCTTGAATAACATCGAGATATTGATTCAGATTTTTCGTTTCATCCTTATTTCCAATAGCACGTCCGGTTTGTTGATTCCATTTGTTCGGATCACAATTTCTTTGACAAGTCCATTCTGCACGTTCACTATTAATTGTTACCCGGACATAAATAGGTAAGAATTTTTCATTGCGGTTCCTTCCTTTTTTAAGGAAGAAAAGAATCTTGAAATTTTGACTCATAAAATAGCTTTAAAATGGTTATGAAATTACCATTCATAGCAGCGTAGAAAGGGCATGTTCAAATTCTGAATCCCTTACTGAGAGCGGGTTTCAGAAAAATTCGAGCGGAAGATTTCATCGATAATTTTTTCCGCTCGAATTACGCACCAGGATTTGAAGAAGTTTGGTGTTTTTTGACAAAGGCTAAAAAAACAAAACCCTGCAAATCAATGTTTGCAGGGTTTTTAGAGCGATTTGAGATTGTTTAATCTCTTAAAAAGTGATCCCGCTGGGACTCGAACCCAGGGCCCCAACATTAAAAGTGTTGTGCTCTACCAGCTGAGCTACGAGATCGACCTTATTCCAACCAATAAGTAAACCTTATTTTTTGGGAGTGCAAAAATACAGTTCCAAGCTCTTTGGGCCAAAAGTTTTTGGGGTTTCGGTCGAAAAAAATTATTTGCAATATGTGTTGATAAGTTGACCTTTGATTCATCAAAGGGCTTTAAAAGCAACTCTTTATCCTTAAAGCCCGATAATGGACCATTAAACCGAAAGTAGTTATCCAATATGGAGAAGAAAGAATCATCCATTGAAATAACCGAAGTTTTTCAAAAAACACCTGAAATGCTTGTCATAAAAGGCAGGCAAAAAACTTCAGCTTCCTTCCCTGCACAACCAATATACACTGAACTTAGAAAATTCGCCAAAACAAAAAAAACATCATCGCTTCCAATTAAGTTACCGCTTGACAGTATCATAAGAAGATTCATTAAACGATCAGCGGATATTTTTTTATCTACAATAGTTATTGTTGGTATACTTAGCTGGCTAATTCCAATAATGGCTCTATTAATTAAGTTGGACTCAAAAGGCCCCATTTTCTTTTTACAAAAAAGAAATAAGCGTGGAGGAAAAACTTTTACCTGTATTAAATTCAGATCGATGATCGAAAATGAGGATGCTGATATGTTACAGGCCACTGCAGATGATGAAAGAATAACTAAGCTCGGAAGATTTTTACGAAATCATTACCTGGATGAACTTCCTCAGTTTTTTAACGTGCTTGTTGGTGATATGTCTTTTATAGGTCCGCGACCACACATGGTTAGTGATAATAATAAGTATGAAGAGCTGATTGAATATTACGATTACCGTCATAAAGTGAAACCCGGCATAACCGGTCTATCACAAGCTATGGGTTATGTGGGAGAAACCAGGAATTTACAAGCAATGAGAGATCGTGTTCAATTTGATATATTTTATGTACGTCATTGGTCATTTCTCCTCGATCTGAAAATATTATGGCACACTCTTCGTAAAGTTGTCGGTTTTTGATCCTGCATTTTTTCAAAAAGCTTTTACTTCTTTCAAAAAAATAAATTAGAATTATCTTTCTGTTTCATCTTATTAAACTTTGAAGGAAAAGCTTAGACATATTTTGGGAATTCTTACGGCCACAGAAAGGCGGCAGTTTTGGATTCAGATAGTATTAAACATTTTTATTAGTGTAGCAGATATAGCTTCATTGGCCTTTTTACTTTTAATAATAGATTTTTACATAAGCAACTCTATTGTTCGTCTTGACTTCCTTCCATCATGGATGCTTGATCCCCGCTCTGTATCTCTTATTGCTTTTTTCTTTTTTCTTTTTGGGATCAAAAATTTATTAGGCATCTTGATTTCTTCTGCCCAGTATAAATTCATTGGTCGTGTGGCAGTACGTATTTCTCAAAATAAATTAGAGAATTATCAGCAGGATGCCTTTGAAGGATTTATAAACATTGACTCGTCGAAGCATATACGCAATATTGCGCTGAGTCCATTTGAATTCTGCCAGCATATACTTTCAGGCCTTCAGCAAATACTTATTCAATCAGTCCTCATCCTGCTTGCCATTGCTGCTATACTTTTATATAATGCCAAATTATTTTTACTGATATTACTTATTCTTATTCCGCCTGTTACTTTCGTTTTCTTTTATATCAAAAAGAAATTAACTGCAACAAAAAAAAGTATCCAGGCAAGTAATGAAAAGTCATTTCAGTATTTGCTTGATGCACTCAAAGGATATGTAGAAGGAAATATTTACCAGCGTAATAATTTTTTCCGTGGACGATTCACTAGAGAAAGACAAATATTCAGTAGTCATTTATTTGAATCACTTTCAGTTCAAACAATGCCTAATCGAATAATTGAATCTTTTGCCGTATTGGGATTATTCGTGCTGATTGTTATTGCAAAATGGTCTGACATAAATGATAGTTCCACTATTATTACGATCGGGGCTTTTATGGCCGCAGCATATAAGATCATTCCCGGGATAGTAAAAATAATCAATGCAATGGGGCAAATGAAGGCTTACGACCTTTCATTAAATGAACTTGAGACCTTTGCAGAAAAGGCAAAAAATGAAGATCGAATCAGCCGATCGGGACCAATAAATACAATTCAAATCCGAAAATTAGATTTTAAATATGCGGATAATAATGTGATCAAAGATTTTTCGCTTTCTATTAAAAGAGGAGATTTTATTGGTATCACAGGAAAATCTGGAAAAGGGAAAACAACAATTTTCAATTTGCTTTTGGGTTTTCTTTCACCTTCAAATGGAGAAATTCTTATAAATGATTCTTTTGTTTCAACTAGAGAAATAAAAAATTACTGGTCACAGATATCTTATGTCCGCCAACAATCTTTTTTTATTTATGACACCATTTTACGAAACATTACACTGGAAGAGGAAGGCTTTGACAAAGAAAGATTGGACTCAGCTTTAAAAGTTTCCGGACTATGTGACTTTATTAAGCAATCTCCCGATGGTCTTGATAAAATAATTACGGAAAATGGGAAAAATATTAGTGGTGGTCAGCAACAACGCATTGCTATTGCAAGAGCTCTATATAAAAATGCAGAACTTATATTACTTGATGAGCCGTTTAATGAATTAGATGAAGGCTCAACGGTTTTGTTGGCCCAACATTTTAAAGAAATGAGTAATGCAGGTAAAACAGTAGTCATGATAAGCCATGATAGTAAATCCCTGTCTTTTTGTAACAAAATAATTTCATTTGATGAGCCATAAAACAAAAACATTGGTTATACTCACACCCGGCTTTGCGAAAGATGAGTCTGATACTACCTGCTTGCCTATGCATCAATCTTTCATTCGTATTCTGAACAAGGTGGTCCCACATCTTAACATCATAATCCTGGCGTTTCAATATCCCTATATAAGAAAAACATATAAATGGTATGGGAATACAATAATGAGTTTCAATGGAAGAAACCGCGGGGGTGTTACTAAACTATTTCTTTTTCAAAAGTGGAATGCGGCAATAAAAAAAATTCACCTGGAAAATAAGATAGATGGACTGCTGAGCTTTTGGTATGCTGAATGTGCATTGACAGGAAAAAGATTCGCTGATAAATATCACGTTAAACATTATTGCTGGATGTTAGGACAGGATGCAAAAAAAGGGAATAAGTATGTTTCATTGGCGAAGCTAAAACCTGGTGAGCTGATTGCACTTTCAGATTCCCAGCAAAATGAATTTGAAAAAAATTACGGCATTAGATCTTTTCATGTTATTACGCCAGGCGTTGAGGCAAAAGAAATTTCTTTTAATGATGTAAAAAAGGATATTGATATAATAGCTACTGGTTCACTGATCCCTTTGAAACAATATGATATTTTCATTCAGGTTATAGCCGAAATAAAAAAAATGATTCCGCTTATCAAAGCTGTGTTAATTGGTGATGGTCCAGAAAAAAGCAGGCTGCAAAGTCTTATTGAATCAGCAGACCTGCAATCGAATATTTTTTTAACTGGTGAATTGTCACATCCAGAAGTTCTACAATGGATGCTGAGGGGAAAAGTATTCCTTCACCCTTCATCTTATGAGGGATTCAGTATAGCTTGCCTTGAAGCTCTTTGGTCAGGTGCTGAAGTACTTAGTTTTGTCAGACCCATGAATAGAGAGATTGAGAACTGGCATGTTCTAAAAAATAAAGATGACATGATCCAAAAGACGATAGAGATTCTAATTAGCCCAAAGGCAGAGTATAAAAGCATCATTCCTTATACCTTTGAGCAAACAGTAGAAAAATTCTCGAAATTATTTTCGTTTTAAAAAATGTATTAATGCCTTCGCAATCTTCTTATAAGACATGATGCTAAGTGGCTTTTGCTTCCATGCGTTGATAAAACTTTCAATTGCCTGCTTGTTCATTTTATATCTCAGGCATTTTTCTCCGAAATTGATGTGGGCCTTGAAAAGCACATCTGTGGCTATTTTAGAAGGCAACATGTTTTTATTTCGATACAATCTGATAACATCTAATCCTTCTTTATGGCTTGCTTCCCAGTTTAATACAGAATAATTTGTATCATGCAGGCGATGATAAATTAATAACTCATATAAAATGACTGCTTTGTAATTGTATGCAATTCGGAATACGAATTCCGGGTCGGCGAAAACCTGTGTTTCGCTAAACGCACCTGCATTTATTATACACTCACGTTTTAGAAGCAATGCCTGGGTCCAAACTGCTACTTCGGATCTGAAAATGGAAAGAAAAATATTATCAAATCTTGTTCCTTCTCTTTGTTTATAAAAGTATTCAAACGGTTCACCTTTTGTTTTGAAATTATATCCCCCCGTCAAACAAAAGCCTGCTTCCGGGTATTCCTGCAAAGCGGTTATTTGTTTTTCCAATTTTGAAGGGTGCCAGAGATCATCATGATCTATAAAAGTGATTAGCTCACCTGCTGCCTTTTTTAAACCTATATTCTTTATCCTGCCGTTAACACCGATCCTTCCAGCTTTGAATAATTGTATTCTTTCATCTTTAAACTCTGTAATGATTTCGCAGGTATTATCCTTCGACCCATCATCTATTATTATTAATTCCCAGTTATGATATGTCTGATCGCGAACGCTTTCTATTGTTTCGCCAATATATTTCGAGCCATTATATGTTGTTATAATGATACTTACTTTGGGGAAGCTTTTTTTTTCAAACATTAGAATGAAAGTTTTAGCTCAGTGAATCAATAACCTTTGTTATTTTTTTTGCTATTGCTTCGAAGGATAACTCATCATTAAATTGTTTCAAAGTTTTTTCCTTTTCAATTTTTATGTTCATCTCGTTAGTATTTAATAATGTTGAGAATAAATGTTCTGCATTTCCAGCTTCATAAAGCAAACCACATTTTCCAGGACCTGTCATCCTGCGAAAAGAAATAATATTGGTCAACACTGGTATACAACCACACGACATAGCTTCACAAGCAGATATGCCGCTGCCTTCATAATGTGAACCAGAAATAAAGAAATCTGCTGCGTTATACCATGTTTGTAATTGATGGTGTTCAACTTTCCCAATAAGAATAATTCCATCTTTTGTTTCGTTATTGACATTAATTAAGGCTTTCACTTCCGGTAAAAGTTGATCGTCCTGGTAGATCATATATAATTTTGCCAAGGGCTGAAATAAAAAATACTTTATGAATGCTTTTATAACCGTTAGCGGATTCTTGTTATTCTCTAATCTTCCAACCCATAAAAAGGCAGGCCCTCCATTCATATTCAATATTTTTTTTGCAGCAATTTTATCTTTCAGGAAAAAGATCGATGATGATTGCATCACTTCATGTATCTTTTTTTTGTTCTGAAATATTCCCTTTTTTACCCACTCTTCACCGAATTCGTTAGACACAAATAAATAAGCGTCTACAGATTTGTCTGCAATTTTTTGCAAATAACCCTTGATCCCGCTGAAGGGCTTCTCCGCCCTGTGCAAAACGATAATTTTTGCTGTTTTCCCTAGTCTTTTTCTTAGCTGAATAATTTGAAATGGGAATATAAATCCGTTTACAAATACAATGTCAGGCTTTAAATTCTTAATATAACGATGGAGCTCAAATGGAAAGTAAAGTTTCTTTTTTTTGAAGTTGAGGAAATGATAGATTGTCTCATTTTTTTGCAACTTCCCATTGTAATTGATCTGCTCAATCGACTCAACAGTGTAATGCTTTGCCAGCTCTTCTAACAAATCCGTATAAAATCTTATCCTTTCCAGCCAATCCTCAGGGTTATTAAAAGTGTTAGTGTTTACATAGCTTGTGCTAACAATCTTCATTATATCGCTTGTATTTTCTTAGTTTTAAAACGTGAAATTGGTCAAAAAGATCCTGGATAAACTAAATGGCCTTCATTACCCGCAGGAATATCTATGTCTTGCTAAAGAATCTTTCACTGACCCACTCCATATATATTTGGTTTCCGCAAATAAGGTTATTAAAGATATAACAAACCATCATTTATTTACCGGGTATAGCCCCGTGATATTTGCTTTGGCGCCTTTTAAAGAAATCAATTTATTCCAGGCTGAGTATATCACAATTTCATTTACTCAAGCCGCTTTTAAACCAAACGAAATTTTAAGTAAAAGAGATGTCCTTGCAACATTTCATTTAAAAAAAATGTATGAAAAGTTTGCCCATTATAGTACAATTTATTTTTATAAAGGGATTGAAGCTAAACACAGGTTTGCGAATTCATTTCATCAATTCATTTTGCATGTGAGCAATAATTTGTTTAACAATAAACCCGGAAACATTTTTCTGCCCGGTAATTTATATAAACAGGTACAGGTGGCTTATGCAGTTCCACGAAAAATCTCACTTATAACAATTAAGCAGGGCATCTTATTTAACCTTTTCCCTACTGATTTGCATGGGCAGATTGATGAAGGGCATTACCTCATTTCACTTCGAAGCGGTGGTAAAGCAGCACAACAAGTGGAAACAATAAAGAAAATTCTCATTTCGGAAATTGACTCGACATTTTACAAAACGGCGTATTCTTTAGGAAAAAACCATATGCAGGAGTTAAAAAGTAAAGATCAATTTTCATTTAACGATAAATCGTCGGCAATCCTAGATCTGCCTTTGCCAAAATCAGCAATCTGTTATCGTGAGTTGGAATTATTTGATTCTTTCGATCATGGGATTCACAGGTTATTTCTCTTCAAAATTCTTAGCTACAGCCAAATTGAGAATCAGCCTGCAACTCTTTCGCATATTCACAACGTGTACGCAACCTGGCGACATAATAAAGGATTGTCAGGCAACTATTTATTGCGGTGAAACGATAGTAAAGGAAAATTAAATAGCTTTAGTATTACATGGAAAAGGTTTTATTTTTTAATCCCCGGGCTGCTGAATCAAAAGCAAGGGTTCCCAATTCTATCCTTTCCATAGCTGCTTCTATTGAAGGGAAATATGACTATGTAATTGTAGATGGTAATCTCGAAAAAAACCCTTTGAAAGAGTTACTTGGTTATCTCAGTACAGGTGATTTTGATGTGTTTGCATGTACAGTAATGCCCGGACCACAGTTAAAGCAGGCGATCCCATTTACAAAAGAGATCAGGAAAAAGTATCCGCATGTAAAAATTGTTTGGGGAGGCTACTTTCCGTCCAATCATAGCCAGGTATCTATTAGCTCCGGATATATTGATTATATTATTTATGGCCCTGGTGATGTAGCGTTTCCTATGTTAATGGATGTAATTTCCTGTTCTAATTCCTCTGCAGAAACTGATTCTTCACTTCGTCAGATCCCTAATTTGATTTTTAAAGAAAATAATTCCATAGTTAAAACAAAAAAAGATGAATTGTACGACCAAGATCTTTTGCCTCCACTACCATATGACAAACTGAATTCTTTTTACCCGGTGAGAAAATATATCGGTAAATCAGTACTCGGCGCAAAAACTTTTGCATATCACAGCAGTGTGGGATGTCCATTTAAATGTGCCTTTTGCGGCGTTGTTCCAATTTATAATGCACGATGGAGAGGACGTTCGGCAGAAAAAATATATGATGATATAAAAGAAGTTAAAGAAAAATATGGGGTAGATGCTGTGGAATTTTATGATAGTAATTTCTTTGTGTCGGAAAAAAGGGTTGTAGACTTTTCAAATTTGATAAAAAAAGAGAAGCTGGTATGGTGGGGCGAAGGAAGGATTGATACTATTGATAAGTATTCCGATGAGAGTTTAGCTATTATGAGAGAAGCAGGTTGTGTAATGATCTTTCACGGAGCGGAAAGTGGGAATGATGAAATGCTGAAAAAGATGGATAAAGGAGGAACACAGTCTGGTGAACAAATAAAACGTTTTGCTGCCCGAATGGCAAAGTTTGATATTATTCCCGAATATTCATTTGTGGTCGGAACTCCGGCCGATACAGAAGAAGAAGTAAACAAGCAAATTGATTTTGATATTCAATTCATAAGAGAAATAAAGGAGATAAATCCCAGGACTGAGATCATCATTTATATTTATAGCCCGGTTCCGACAGAAGGTTCTCAATTATCATACGATGTAATTAAATCCGGGTTTCACTTTCCTCAGACATTGGATGATTGGACAAATCCTCAATGGGAGAATTTTGATTTGCATCGCAACCCACTTACTCCCTGGTTGAAACCTTATATGATCAAAAAAATAAAGGATTTTGAAACCGTGCTAAATGGTTATTATCCGACTGTTACTGATACAAAACTGACACCACTCCGAATTAAATTGTTGAAAACGTTTTCTTCAATTCGTTATAAAAAGAATTGGAATAAGTTTCCTTATGAAATTAAGATCATGCAAAGACTTTTTAAATATCGTCAACCAGAATTGGAAGGATTTTAAATGAAAACTGCGATAAAAAATATCGTGGCTTTTACTTACAAACCTTTCCTGGAAAAGTATCTTTCCAGGAAAAGGATTTATTCTTATGGGAATATAAAATTGCAGATCCCACCCGAAGTCTTCCATCCCGGGTTTTTTACCAGTACACAGTTCTTGCTTCAATACATTAAGAAATTAAGCTTGCGTGGAAAAAACTTTTTAGAATTAGGAGCTGGTAACGGGCTTATTTCAATTTATGCGGCAAAACAAAATGCAAAAGTTACCGCTACTGATATAAATTCTGTTGCGATAGAATTTTTAAGGATCAATAGCTCAGATAATAAAATACGGATAAGTATTATTCTTTCTGATCTTTTTGAAAGCATACCATCACAGGAGTTTGATATAATTACTATCAATCCTCCTTATTATAAAAAAGATCCTCAAACCTTAGTTGATCATGCATGGTATTGTGGTGAAAAAGGAGAGTTCTTTTTTGGACTTTTTAATCAATTACCTGCTTATATACATGAGAGATCTGAAGTGATAATGGTTTTGTGTGACGGTTGTGATATAAAAATGATCGAAGAAGCAGCTGGGCAAAACGGGCTTAAACTAAGTTGTGTACAAACGAAGCAAAGTTTGATCGAGAAAAGTTTCATTTACAAAATTGAAAGAAGTTAATGGCAGAAGAAGTTGCACATAGTACTATTGATTTTGCTCAGCAATACTTTTTGCTTCGTAAAAGCGAAGGAAGAATTTATTCAGATAAAGAAGTGGCAGGCCTTCCGGAAATAGATAATGGACACAGATATTATCATGAGTGGCAGATAAGGAAAGACTCCAGCAATCGATTGATACAGTATTTAATTAAGAAACAAAAGGGTTTAAAGATTTTGGAAATTGGTTGTGGTAACGGTTGGTTGTCTGCAAAGCTTTCCACTATTCCAATATCACGAGTGGTAGGTATTGACATAAATGAGGAAGAATTGAATCAGGCCAGGAGAGTATTTAATCTTGAAAATCTTGAATTTTTTAATTGTTCATTGCAAGATGAAATGTTTAGCGATCGCAAGTTTGATGTAATTGTTTTCGCAGCTTCCGTTCAGTACTTTTCTTCAATGGAAAAAATACTCAACGAATCATTAAATCGGCTCAAGCCAGGAGGGGAGATCCATATAATTGACTCGCATCTTTATAAGCAAAATGAAACAAGTGCTGCTCGTTTGCGATCTAATGATTATTATAGGGCTATTGGTTTCCCTCAAATGAGTGATCAATATTTTCACCATTCACTTGAGGGTTTGAAGTTGTTTAACTATGACATTTTATACGATCCCGGTTTAATTATAAATAAATTTAAAAAAAATAGAAACCCATTTTACTGGATCTGTATTAAAAGCAATGCTTAACCAATCATTATATCATACTTATAAGCGATACCGAACTTTACAAACGGATAAGATCACAGCATTGCCAATTGTGATATTGATGCCGCATAGTGCCTGCAATTGCCGCTGCGCCATGTGTGATATATGGAAAGACAATCATAACCTAAAGCAATTGACAGAAGGTGATATAAAAGATCTATTGGAGACATTCAGAAAATTTGGTACGAAACAGGTTTTAATGTCAGGAGGTGAGGCATTACTGCATCCTAATTTTTTCAGGTTTTGCGAAATATTAAAAAAAGAATCGATCAAAGTTACATTGCTTTCTACTGGTCTTACACTAAAAAAGCATGCTGCACAATTGATCGAATTGGTGCATGACATTATTGTTTCGCTAGATGGTGACGAAACAACTCATAATACTATTCGAAATATACCCGATGCTTATAATAAATTGAAAGAAGGTGTTCATGCTATTAAACAAATGAAACCCGGATTTAAGATAACAGGGAGATCAGTAATTCACCGTTTAAATTTTCTTAAATGGCCTGAAATAATTGAGAGTGCCAGGGAAATAGGGTTAGACCAGATCAGTTTTTTACCGGCCGATGTAAGCAGTCATGCTTTTAACCGTGAGGTATTATGGAGTGATGCGAAGCAGCATGAGATCTTATTGGATAAAGAGGATTTGCCCGAACTCAAAAACGTTATGGAATTTCTATTAAAGAGCAATAGAAAGGATTTTGAAACTAAGTTTATAGCAGAGTCAAAGGAAAAGATCCAGAAGATATATGATTATTATGCTGCATTTTACGGGTTAAATCCTTATCCGTATAAAAAATGTAATGCACCATGGGTTTCAACAGTGATAGAAGCTGATGGAACTGTTCGACCTTGTTTTTTTCACCAATCTTTTGGAAATATTCATGATAATACACTTGATAAAATTTTGAATATTGATGATGCTGTTGAGTTTAGAAAGGAACTGAATATTGACAATAATAGCATTTGTAAAAAATGTGTTTGTTATTTAAACCTGCACCCCGGCACTAACCCGGCGGAGGAAAACTGAAATAAGAATGAAAAAAATTCTCTTTTCTCATTCATACTTTCTTCGCTTTGATCCAAAGCAATGGGAAACGGGATTGCCTTATGCTCCGCTCGGCACATTATATGCGGCCTCGTTAATGCGGCAGGAAGGGTATAATGTAGCACTTCATGATGTGATGTTTGCAAAGAGTCCTGAAGACATCATTCCTGCCATAGAAAAATTTCAACCTGGTTATTTGGTTTTATATGATGACGGGTTTAATTACCTCACTAAGATGTGTCTCACTAATATGCGTGAAGCTGCATTTAAAATGTGTAAGCTGGCAAAGGAGAGAGGCTGCACAGTCATCGTTTCAAGTTCTGATTCAACAGACCATTACGAAAAATATATTGAGGAAGGCGCCGACTTTATTCTTCTTGGCGAAGCAGAAATGACTTTGCTTGAACTGGTAAATGCGTTGCAGGAAAATATGAAAGATATTTCTTCAATTCCTGGTATAGCCTTAAAAAAAAATGGTTGTGTAATAAAAACAACACGAAGAAATGTATTAAAGGATCTTGATAGTTTGCCTTTACCTGCCTGGGACCTGGTCGATATACAAGCCTATCGTCAAACATGGTTAGATCATGCCGGTTATTTCTCTATGAACATGGGTACAACAAGAGGTTGTCCATTTAAATGTAACTGGTGTGCAAAGCCGATCTATGGTAATCGTTATAATTCCCGGTCACCGCAAAACGTGATACACGAATTAAAAATGCTTAAAGAAAAATTTCAATTCGATCACATTTGGTTTTGCGATGATATATTTGGATTAAAACCTGGTTGGGTAAATGAATTTGCTGATCTTATAGAACGTGAGAATCTTAATTTAAAATTTAAGATTCAGGCAAGGGCCGACCTGTTATTGCAGGAAAATTATATTCGTGATCTTGCAAGAGCTGGTTGTGATAATATCTGGATGGGAGCGGAGAGTGGTTCACAAAAGATATTAGATGCGATGGACAAAGGAACAACCATTGAACAAATTCATGCATCTACAAAACTCATTCGTAAATATGGAATGAAACCATCTTTCTTTATTCAATTTGGTTATGTAGGAGAAACAAAAGAAGATATAAAGAAGACAATAAGAATGATCAATGAGCTATTGCCTTATGAAATAGGAATATCTGTTTCATATCCATTGCCAGGAACTGGGTTTTATGAAAAAGTAAAACCCGATCTAAAAGAAAAAGCAAACTGGACGGATTCAGATGAATTGGTGTTAATGTTTCGCAATACCTATCAACCGGCTTTTTATAAACAATTACATCGATATGTTCATAGATCTTATCGCATGCATCTAGCATTGGAAAATATCAAACAACTTTTTTTGCAACCTGCAAAAGTCTCTTTGAAAAAACTTAAAAAAGCTGCTTCCTATTTTTACTATCTCCCTGCAAGTATTTTAGCAAAAATGAAATTAAATGCTCTTGAAAAACCTGCCACATCGTGAATGGATCTATCCATAGTATAAATGAGAAAGCGGCTGAGAAGGCCTTTAGTAAACAGGCCGCAATTTTTGATGATATCTATTCTGCTAATATCATTATTCAATATAAGCGGCAAAGGGTCAGGGATCACCTGAAGCAATTTTTAAAACCCCATAGCAATATTCTTGAATTAAATGCAGGTACGGGTGAGGATGCAGTTTGGTTTGCGCAGCATGATCATAGTGTTCATGCCACTGATATTTCAAAAGGAATGCAGGAAAGGCTAATAGAAAAAGTTCACCAAAACAAATTGGAAAAGCTAGTTACTAATGAGCTTTGTTCCTTTACTGAATTACAATATCTGAAAAATAAGGGACCTTATGATTTTATCTTTTCCAATTTTGCTGGCTTGAATTGTACGGGAGAATTGGATAA